>Ga0126382_10000378_pt1 | contig 17220 bp, 14 predicted proteins | sample PanSoiMetPlot_30_FD_92548 | JGI IMG/M metagenome (GOLD analysis project Ga0126382, IMG submission 92548) | Tropical forest soil microbial communities from Panama - MetaG Plot_30 | ecosystem: Environmental > Terrestrial > Soil > Tropical forest > Bulk soil | place: Panama | collected 2016-02-17
CACCAATTTCGGCGGCTTTCGCGCGACGAAGCACGTGCACGATCATTGGGTCGCCGTGCACATCGGCCAACGGCTTGCCTGGCAGGCGAGTGGAAGCGCGGCGCGCTAGGCTAAGGATGATTGCATCTGGCATCGGGGTTGCCGGCAGGCCCGGCCGCATGACGAGTGTCGATAATGCCGCAGGCGCTTATACGGGTTGCCACACGCTGGGCAAACCGATATCTCATCGCCGCCGTTGAACTTGGCGGCAATCGCCTGCACTGTTTCACGCCCCGCCCTCGGGAGCCGTCTTTCAATGAATTCCTTCGAACTCAACAAGATCCTCGGCGCCATCCTTGGCACCTGCCTGATCATGCTCGCACTCAACATCGGGGCCGGTGCTATTTTCGCGCCCGAAAAGCCAAGCAAGCCTGGTTTCAACATCGCGGTTAAAGAGCAGGGCGAAGGGGAGAAGGGGGGCGCCAAAGAACCGGAGCAGCCGATCGAAACGCTGCTGGCCAAGGCTTCGGTGGAAAAGGGCCAGGCCGCTGCGAAGCAGTGCCAGGCCTGTCATACGTTTGAGAAGGGTGGCCCGAACCGCGTCGGCCCCAATCTGTGGAACATTGTAAACCGGGCGCCCGCCTCGGAGTCAGGGTTCAATTATTCGGCAGCAATGAAAAGCAAGAGCGGAAATTGGAGCTTTGACGAGCTCAACAAGTTCCTCACCAATCCGCGCGGCTATATCCCTGGGACTGCGATGACATTCGCCGGCCTTTCACGGGCGGAGCAGCGCGCAGACCTCATTGATTATCTGCACACCTTGGCCGACAACCCGGTGCCGCTGCCCAAGGCAGCCGAAGGTGAGCCACCGCCCTCGGGTGCCGAACCGGCCAAGAAATAATGGAAAAAATAATCGAAGCTGAGCGTCTTTTCGTCGATTGTTTCTGAAGGCCATTGCGGCTCTCGCCCGCGGAAATTTGAGGCTAGTAATTGAGCGCTGGCGGGGCACCGAAAAAGCGACATAATCTTCCGCGACCGCATTATGAGAGCAGTTACGCCGGAGTAGTTGCATGAAGTTCAGCCGTCGCTCTGTCTTGCGCGCCACCGCATCGTCGGTCGTCGCGCCCGCCTTGGCCGGAATTGGTGCAATGTTGCCATGCGGGCCGGTATTGGCGCAGCCAGAGACACAGGCGCAGACCTGGAAGCATGCGCTGTCGCTGTTCGGCGATACTAAATATCCGGAAGGGTTCGAACATTTTGATTACGTCAATTCAAATGCACCGCAAGGCGGTACGGTGCGTCAGATTGCTTTCGGCACTTTCGACAATTTCAATACTGTCGTGGCAGGAGTGAAAGGCAGCATCGCGAGTGGCACCGAGCTTTTCATGGAGACTCTCACAACTCCGGCGCTCGATGAGATATCGACCGAATACGGGCTACTGGCGGAAGCCGTCAGCTACCCAGATGATCATTCGATGGTCACCTATCGCCTGCGCACCAATGCGCGCTGGCATGATGGCAAACCAATCACGCCGGACGATGTACTTTACTCATATGAAGTCCTCAAAAAGAACAGCCCATTTTATGGTGCTTATTATCGACATGTTGTGAAGGCGGAGAAAACCGGCGAGCGGGAAATCAGGTTCACCTTCGATGGTCCGGGTAACCGGGAACTACCGCAGATTGTCGGGCAGCTGCCCGTGCTGCCGAAACACTGGTGGGAAGGAAATGATAAGTCCGGACACAAGCGCGACGTCACACAGACCACGCTTGAGCCGCCGCTAGGCTCCGGGCCTTACCGCCTTAAAGATTTCGCGCCCGGTCGTACGCTGGTTTACGAAAAGGTCGACAACTACTGGGGCAAGGATCTAAACGTGATCATCGGCACCCGCAACTTCCAGACAATACGATACGAATATTTCCGCGATTCCACAGTCGCACTTGAGGCCTTTAAGGCCGATCAGGTCGATTGGCGCTTCGAGAACAGCGCCAAGGACTGGGCGAACTCATACGATTTTCCCGCCGTTCGCGACCACCGCGTGATCCGGGAGGAGTTTCCCATCCGTAACGTTGGCATAATGCAGGCCTTCGCCTTCAATGTGCGTCGTGAAAAGTTCAAGGATCCACGCGTCCGCCGCGCGTTCAATTTTACGTTCGATTTCGAGGAAATGAATCGTCAGCTTTTTTCCAGCCAATACAAACGGATCGCCAGCTATTTTGACGGAACAGAACTTGCCGCCACCGGGGTGCCCTCCGGCAAGGAACTGGAAATCCTCGAAGCCGTGCGCGACAAGGTGCCGCCTGATCTGTTCACCAAGCCGTACACTAACCCGGTTGGCGGCAATCCGCAGGCGGTGCGCAATAATTTGCGCGAGGCGCTCGCACTGCTGCACGACGCTGGCTACGAAATTCGCGACACCAAGTTGGTCGATGCGAAGAGCGGCGAGCCTTTAGCCGTCGAGTTCCTGGTAGACGAGCCGGCGGCCCAGCGGTTCGTGCTGTTCTACAAGCCCTCGCTGGAGCGCACGGGCATGAAAGTGGACGTGCGCGTGGTCGATGCAGCGCAATACGAGAACCGACTCCGCCAGTGGGATTTCGACATCATTGTCGCCTCCTGGACGCAATCGCTCTCGCCCGGCAATGAGCAGCGCGGTTTCTGGAGCTCACAGGCCGCCGACCAGCCCGGTTCGCGCAATCTGATCGGCATCAAAAATCCGGCGGTCGATACGCTGATCGAACGAGTGATCTTTACTAAGGATCGTGAGGATCTGGTCGCCGCAACGAAGGCCCTCGATCGTGTGCTGCTTTGGAATTTTTACGTAGTGCCGCAATGGACTTACCCGTTTGTGCGCAGCGCACGCTGGGATCGATTTGGGCGTCCCGAAACGATGCCGAAATACGGCCGTTCGGGGTTTCCCTCAATCTGGTGGTGGGACGCGGCGAGGGCGGCCAAAGTGCAGCAACGGTCGTAAATCGATGAATCTCAGTCGCCGGCGCGCGTTGACGCTGTTCGCCGGCGCCGCTGCAACCGGCGCCGGCACCCGGATTATTTCAGCGTCCACGCAGGACGCCGAACGGCATGGCATTTCGGCTTTCGGCGATCTGAAATATCCATCCGACTTTTCACACTTTAATTACGTCAATCCGAATGCGCCAAAAGGCGGTGTTTTCTCGCAGATTGGCCCAAACCGCCAGTTCAACCAGTCGTTCCAGACCTTCAATTCGCTCAACAGCTTTATTCTGAAAGGCGATGCCGCCCAGGGCATGGAGCTTACGTTCGCGACGCTCATGGTGCGCTCAGGCGACGAACCCGATGCGATGTACGGCCTTGCCGCGCGCAGCGTTCGAATTTCCGACGATGGGCTGACCTATGTGTTCGCCCTGCGCCCGCAAGCAAGGTTTCACGACGACACTCCGCTGACCGCGCATGACGTTGTCTGGTCGCTGACGACACTGAAGGAAAAAGGTCATCCGATCATCATGCAACAACTGCGCGACTTCACCGGCGTAGAGGCGATGGACGATCGTACCGTCGTGGCGCGCTTTGCCGACAAGCGAGGACGCGATGTGCCGTTATTCGTGGCTGCATTGCCGATTTTCTCGCGCGCGTACTATTCGAAAAAATCTTTCGATGAATCGACGCTGGACACACCGCTCGGCAGCGGCGCCTATAAGGTAGGCAGATTCCAGGTTGGCCATTTCATCGAATTTGAGCGCCTAAAGGACTGGTGGGGCGCCGACCTTCCGGTTTCGCGCGGGCAGAATAATTTCGACGTGATTCGGTTCGAATATTATCGCGATCGCGACGTCGCGTTTGAAGGTTTTACAGCCAAAAATTATCTGTTTCGCGAGGAATTCACGTCACGCTTCTGGGCGACACGCTACGATTTCCCGGCATTCAAGGACGGACGCGTCAAGCGCAGCGTGCTGCCCGATGATACGCCTTCGGGTGCTCAAGGCTGGTTTATCAATACGCGGCGCGACAAGTTCAAAGACCGACGCGTACGCGAAGCCCTGATCGACGCTTTCGATTTCGAATGGACCAACAAGAATATCATGTATGGTTCCTACGATCGCACTCATTCAGTGTTCCAGAATTCCCCGATGATGGCTGAGGGGAAGCCAGACGCTGCCGAGCTTGCGCTCCTCGAACCATTTCGTGGAAAAGTCCCGGACGAAGTTTTCGGTGAGCCCTATGTGCCACCTGTCACCGATGGCTCGGGACAAGACCGTCAGTGGTTAAGACGCGCCGCGCAACTGCTCAACGATGCCGGTTGTGCGCTCAAGAACGGCAAGCGAGTCCAGCCGGGCGGCCAGCCGATTACCATTGAATTTCTAATTGATGAGCCCACATTCCAGCCGCATCATCTGCCGTATATCAAGAATCTCGGCGTATTAGGCATCGATGCAACTTTGCGTGTCGTGGATCCGGTGCAGTATCGCGCGCGTGTCGATGGTTTTGATTTCGACATCACAGTTGAGCGCTTCAGCTTTTCCTCGACACCGGGCGATTCGCTCCGCACTTTTTTTTCATCGCAAGCTGCCACCACAAAGGGCTCGCAGAATCGTGCTGGCATCGCCGACCCGGTTGTGGACGCACTCGTGGACGACATTATTGCCGCCAAGACCCGCGCAGAACTTACCGCCGCCTGCAAGGCGTTTGATCGTGTCATCCGGGCCGGACGGTACTGGATTCCCCATTGGTACAAGGCGTCGCACTGGATCGCCTATTGGGACGTATTCGACCGCCCGGCCGCCAAGCCACGGTATTTCCGAGGTATTCCCGAGACCTGGTGGTACGATCGCGACAGGGCTGCAAGAATAGAGAAAAAAGGATGAGCGGTACGCTGCGCCGCCTTTTGCGCCGGCTGGGAATGACATACTGAGGGATGCATGACCGCCTATATCATTCGCCGCCTGCTGTTCATGGTGCCTACGATGTTCGGCGTTATGCTGGTGGCCTTCGTGGTGGTGCAGTTCGCTCCCGGGGGGCCGGTTGAGCAGGTGATCGCCAAGCTCACGGGCTCGGACACGGGCGCGACCTCGCGCATTTCTGGCTCGGCTGGCGGCGATTTTGGCAATCGCGGTCTGGCGCAGGGCGCTTCACAGGTTGACGCAGTCACGTCGAAATATCGCGGCGCGCAAGGGCTGGATCCGGAATTCATCAAGAAGCTTGAAACGCAGTTCGGCTTCGACAAGCCGGCACCCCAGCGCTTTGCGCTTATGCTCTGGAACTACATACGGTTTGATTTCGGGAAAAGTTATTTTCGCGACATCAGCGTCATGCAACTGATTAAGGAAAAGCTGCCAGTGTCGATGTCGCTCGGCATCTGGATGACACTGCTGACTTATCTGATCTCGATTCCTCTCGGTATTCGCAAGGCTATGCACGACGGTTCACGCTTTGACGTGTGGACTTCGACCGTGATCGTCGTCGGCTATGCCATCCCGGGCTTCCTGTTCGCAATCCTATTGATCATCCTGTTTGCCGGCGGCTCGTTCTTCGATTGGTTTCCTTTACGCGGCCTTGTGTCCGAGAACTGGTCGCAGATGCCTTGGTGGCACAAAATTCTCGACTATTTCTGGCATCTGACACTGCCGATCATCTCTATGGCGCTGTCGGCCTTCGCTACGATGACGCTATTGACCAAGAACTCATTCCTTGAAGAAATTCGCAAGCAATATGTGCTCACCGCGCGCGCCAAGGGGTGCACCAACAATCAAGTGCTCTATGGCCATGTGTTCCGCAATGCCATGCTGATTGTTATTGCGGGCTTTCCCTCCGCTTTCGTGCACGCCTTCTTCACGGGTTCGTTGTTGATCGAGACCATTTTTTCGCTCGATGGTCTCGGACTGCTTGGGTTCGAGAGCGTTCTCAACCGCGATTATCCGGTTGTGTTCGCCACGCTTTATGTTTTCTCGCTTATCGGTGTGGTCGTGAACTTGATCTCCGATCTTACATACACGTGGATCGATCCGCGTATCGACTTCGAAACGCGGGAGGTCTGAAGTGGACGCACGCGCCGGTATCAAGCCGCCCGATACCGCAGCCGTGTCCCCTATCGGGCTGGCGGCGCCGCCAACGGGAAAAGCTATAGCGCTTTCACCGCTCAACAAGCGTCGCTGGGAAAATTTCAAGGCTAATCGCCGTGGTTATTGGTCGCTTTGGATTTTTCTGACGATGTTCGTCGTGTCGTTGTTCGCCGAATTTATCTGCAACGATAAGCCCATTTTCATCCACGTAAACGGACGGTCATTCTTTCCGGCCATCATCACGTATCCCGACACGGCATTCGCCAAAGAACAGGATCCGAATTTGTTCGGAACCGCAGCCGACTATCGTGACGATTACCTGATGGGTTTAATCCAAAAGGAGGGTGGCATCGTGATCTGGCCACCGGTGCGTTTCTCCTACAACACGCAGGTAAGCAAGCCACCCTCCCCGTTCCCTTCCAAACCGACTTGGCTGCTCACGCAAAAAGATTGCGAATTCGCTGCCAGCCACGGGTTTGCCAAATGCGACGAAGTGGAAACCAACTGGTTGGGCACCGATGATGGCGGTCGTGACGTTGTGGCGCGTCTGATCTACGGTTTCCGGATCTCGGTATTGTTCGGATTGGCGCTGACCATCATCTCCTCGATCATCGGTGTCGCGGCCGGCGCGGTACAGGGTTATTTCGGCGGCTGGACCGATCTCCTTTTCCAGCGCTTCATCGAGATCTGGACCTCAATTCCATCGCTTTATCTGCTGCTGATTATTTCCTCAGTACTAGTACCAGGATTCTTTGTGTTGCTCGGCATATTGCTGCTGTTCTCCTGGGTCTCGCTGGTCGGCCTAGTGCGCGCGGAATTCCTGCGTGGGCGAAATTTCGAGTACATCCAGGCAGCGCGTGCTCTCGGCGTGTCGAACACCGTCATCATTTTCCGCCATCTGTTGCCGAACGCGATGGTGGCGACCATGACCTTTCTGCCGTTCATCCTCTCATCGTCGGTGATGACTTTGACCGCGCTCGATTTTTTAGGCTTCGGCTTGCCGCCTGGGTCGCCGTCCCTCGGCGAACTGCTGTCGCAAGGGAAAGCAAACGTGCAGGCGCCCTGGCTTGGCCTAACGGGCTTTTTCAGTATCGCGTTCATGCTGTCGTTATTGATCTTCATCGGTGAGGCAGTGCGTGATGCTTTCGATCCAAGGAAGACCTTCCGATGAAAGCCTCTGAACCTATTCTTTCGATCCGCGATTTGTCGATTGCCTTTGGGCACGGAAGCCGAGAGATGCTGGCGGTCGACCGTATTTCGTTTGATGTCGGCAAAGGCGAGACAGTGGCCCTCGTCGGCGAGTCCGGCTCGGGCAAGTCGGTCACCGCACTCTCCGTCATGAAGTTATTGCCCTATCCCGCGGCACATCATCCATCGGGCTCTATCAGATTTGAGGGCCGCGAGTTATTGACCATGGCCGAACAACAAATTCGCAATGTACGCGGCAATGAAATCGCGATCATTTTTCAGGAGCCGATGACCTCGCTTAATCCCCTGCACACAATCGAAAAACAGATTTGTGAAATTCTGTCACTACATCAAGGGCTTAACGGCGCCGACGCGCGCACACGAATTGTCGAATTGCTCGGGCAGGTGGGAATACCTGACCCGGTCGGACGACTCGGCAGCTATCCACATCAGCTGTCGGGCGGCCAGCGTCAGCGTGTGATGATCGCTATGGCGCTCGCCAACGAGCCGGACCTTCTGATAGCGGACGAACCCACCACCGCTCTCGACGTGACGGTGCAAGCTCAAATCCTGAAGCTGTTGAAGGACACACAAACACAACTCGGCATGTCGGTGCTATTCATCACCCATGACCTTGGCATCGTGCGTAAGCTTGCTGACAAGGTCTGCGTTATGCAGCGCGGAAAGATTGTCGAGCAAGGCGCGGTTGAGCGTGTTTTCACGGCGCCCGAACATCCTTACACACGCGCGTTGCTGGCCGCTGAGCCGAAACCTGATCCGGCCCCGCCCTGTCCCGAGGCTCCCGTTGTTGTCGAGACGAAGCAATTGAAGGTGTGGTTTCCGGTCAAGCGCGGCGTGCTGCGCAAGGTCGTCGGGCACATCAAGGCAGTCGACGGTGTTAGCATTGAATTGCGAAAAGGCGAGACACTCGGGATCGTTGGCGAATCCGGCTCAGGCAAAACCACCCTTGGTCTGGCCATCCTGCGGCTGATCTCCTCTACAGGTCCGATTGTGTTCATGGGCAATGCGATTGAGGGTCTCAAGTTCAAGCAGATGCGTCCTTTCCGGCACAACATGCAGATCGTATTTCAGGATCCGTACGGCTCCTTGTCTCCTCGCATGTCGGTATCAGATATCATCGAAGAGGGCCTGTGGGTGCATCATCCGCGGCTATCGCGGGCGGAGCGCGAGCAACGCGTGGTGGATGCACTGATCGATGTCGGTCTCGACCCCCAGACCCGGTATCGCTATCCGCACGAGTTCTCGGGGGGTCAACGCCAGCGTATCGCGCTCGCTCGCGCATTGGTGCTGGAACCGACCTTCATCGTTCTTGATGAACCGACCAGCGCGCTGGATATGCTTATACAGTCTCAAATGGTCGATTTGCTGCGCGACCTGCAGAAGCGGCATAACCTCGCTTACATGTTTATCTCACATGATCTGCGCGTTGTGGCGGCTCTGGCCAGCCGGCTCCTGGTACTGCGTAACGGTAGGATGGTGGAGGAAGGTGCAGCCACCGAGCTGTTCAAAGCCCCCAAGACTGACTACACCCGTGCACTATTCGCAGCCGCTTTTAAATTGGAGACGGCGCCTGAGGGCGTGGTGTCTCAGTAACTGCCTTCTTGCCGGGCTAGACTACCCGTTTCACCGCAGTGATTTCGGCTCCGGCGGCCTTGATGCGCGCTATCGCTTCCGAAGCTGATTCGACCGCCACCATCATGTGATGAGCGTTTGCGTGGATCAGCGTTTCGGGATCGCGAGCGATTGCGACATGGCCTTTCCAGAACACGAGGTCACCGCGGCGCAAGCTCGCGAGGGAGGACAATTTCCCCACCGACAATTCCTGCATGTCGCTGTCGCGTGGGCAAGCGATCCCGGCAGCCTGGAGCGAAATCTGCACCAGGCCCGAGCAATCCAACCCCAGCGAGGTCTTGCCGCCCCACAGATAAGGTGCACCAAGAAAATGTTCGGCGACGGCTACGAAGTCGGACTGCCGTGCCTTGATTGGCGTGACGTATGCTTCCGGCACATGCCATCCCAATGCAGTCACCGCGAAGCGCTCATCCTGCCGTACGATGGCCAGCTGTGCGCCCATCGGAAGCGCGGCGATCGGCGGCATTCTGATGTCCGGACCCGGGAAGGCGATTGCGCGGAGACTTGCGACCTTGTGAGTGGGCGCCGGACCGCTTGGTCCCAACGCGTTCGCCGACAGCCAACCGACATAGCCGTCTGTTTCGAGCTGGCCCCAAGCCCAGCCGTCCTCGGTCGTTTCATAAACCATTATCCGTTCACCCAGCAGCGCTTCGCTGTCGAGCCGGGCGTCATGCGACGGCGCACGGCGCAGGGCAGTCATGGGCTCGATCACCTGATGGCGAGTGCCTTCGACGAAGCGCTTCGCTTCGACCTGACCCTGCAGATACTTTGCCGCAATCTCGGGCCGAAACGGATTTATGCGAGGGTCGAGAGCAACCATGGTTCAGGAATAGCGCGCGCAAAGCAGCGAATACAGAGCGCGTGCGGCTTGGCATTCAGCGCCTTCCGGACGGCCGGGCTTTTCTGCTGGAGTCCAGGCGAAAATGTCGAGGTGCACCCACGCTTTAGTGCTGACGAAACGGCGCAGAAAAAGCGCAGCGGTGATGGCGCCGCCATGACCGCCCGTCGCCGCGTTGTTCAGATCGGCAACCTTTGAATCGAGCATTGTATCGTAAGGCCGCCATAACGGCATGCGCCACAGCGGATCGTTCTCGGCTGCGCTGGCGCGAGAAATTTCGTTGGCCAGCGCATCGTCGTTTGTGAAGAATGGCGCCACCTCGGGTCCAAGCGCTACGCGGGCGGCGCCTGTGAGCGTAGCGAAATCGGCGATCAATGCGGGTTTATCTTCGTCGGCCAGCGCGAGCGCATCGGCCAGAATCAGCCGCCCCTCCGCGTCTGTGTTGCCGATTTCGACAGAAATGCCCTTGCGCGAAATATAGACGTCGCGTGGCCGGAAGCTGGTGCCGGAGATCGAGTTCTCCACGGCCGGAATGACGACACGGAGGCGAACCTTCAAACCTCGAGCCATGATCATGTGAGCGAGAGCCAGTGCGGTTGCTGCTCCGCCCATATCCTTCTTCATGTTCAGCATGCCAGTATCGGGTTTGATATCGAGCCCGCCGGTATCAAAGCAGACGCCTTTGCCGACCAGCGTTATTTTCGGATCGGTCCGGCTGCCCCAATTGATATCGATCAGTCGCGGCTTGCGCTCCGAGCCAGCGCCGACCGCGTGCACCAAGGGGAAATTCTTCGCGAGCGCGTCGCCGCTCGTGACTTGCGTTTTGGCCCCGTGTTGTTTTGCGAGTGCGCGGCTCGCCGCTTCAAGATCACTCGGACCCATATCATTAGATGGCGTATTCGTGAGATCCCGACAAAGGGTCACGCCCTCGACGATACGGCTGAGATCCTCGCCATCAACGTCTTCTGGAACCACAAGCCGCACCTTGCGCGTTTCTGCATGGCGGTAACGGGCAAACTGATAGGCGCCGAGTGCGAATGCAAGTGCGGCCAACCGCGCGTCATGCGGGCCATTTGCGAAGCGATAGGTTTCCGCCGGCAGCAGGCTGGACAATTGTCCCGGCCTAAAACGGTCTATGTCACCCTCGCCCGGATCTTCGATACCGAACAGCACGCCGGCGAGCTTCCCATTGTCGGCGGGTAGCAGCATTAGGCGACCAGGCTTGGCCTCGAAGCCAGTAGAGTCGATGAACGCGCGCTCGCGTTCGCCAAGCTGCTTGCGCACTGAATCGAAATTTCTGCGATGGACAAACCAGATCGGCGTCGCCTGCGTTTTGCCGGCGCTTGAAAAGACGGGATGCATCATTACTCCGCAGCGTCGAGCGAAGGCTTGGTCCGGTAGACACAACAGTTACGAAAAAAATCATGCGCGAACGAGATCAGTTTACAAGTTAACCAGTCCGAACTCATCTCTTGTGTACTACCAAGTATATTCCGACGACCGTGTTCAGTCATAGCTTCAGTCAAATCGCCGGGATTCACGCTGCCGGGCCAGATGTACATGGCCACAAATCACGCCGCCGGTTAGCTAACGTCTTTCGTTATCGGGCCTCCGCGATCGGTAGCGCCGTCGTCGATTTGATCCGCTCCATCGCGAATCGTGAGGTGACATTTTTCAGCGGCACCGCCGTAATCAGCTTCTTGTAGAACGCGTCGTAGCCTGCAATATCGGTCACGACGACGCGCAACATGTAATCTACATCGCCCGCCATGCGGTAAAACTCCATCACCTCCGGCATCGCGCCGACCACCTCGGCAAATTTCCTGAGCCACTCTTGCGAGTGATCGCCGGTCTCAATCGAAACGAAAACGGTGACGTCAAGGCCGATCTTTTCAGGGTCGATGATTGCAACGCGACGTGTGATGACGCCATCGGCCTCCAGCCGCTGCAGTCGTTTCCAGCAAGGTGTCGACGACAAGCCGACACGCTGGCCAATCTCAGCCACTGAGAGCGACGCATCATGCTGGACAACAGCGAGAATCTTTCTGTCGATAGCGTCCATTCTCCGTTTAGCCTCCGGTTGGGAATCACATCCTGAACCAGGTAAACCGTTTGGAAGAATCTTGTTATTTAGTTACCGTCATCTGTCATTATATAGAAAAATATTCTATCTCGAAAATAATTCACCGCCGCCAGTGAGCTGATTCCGACAACGAAAACCGCGCCTTAAAACATCATTCCGTTTTCGCCCCTCTGACGTCGTGCGTCACCTTAGCGTCGTGATTTTATTCAGCGCCGCGTATCACCTCTCAAGCCCTTCAAGCGGGCGAGCAGTGTCGCCTGAGGATTTCGTCGGGGTTTGCGCGCCGTGCGGCGCGCCTTGTCCGTCAAAGAAATAAGCTTTTCAACTTTTGTGCTTGAGAAAAGCCTCGACTTCCGCCCGCGTGGGCGTGCCGGAGGCACCGCCGAATTTTGTGCATTTGAGTGCCGCAGTAGCGCTGGCAAAGCGCAAAATCTCCGGCAGCGGCCGACCTTCTGCTAACGCGAGGGTAAACCCCCCGTGGAAGGCGTCGCCGGCCCCAAGCGAGTCGATAGCCTTGACCTTGAAAGCCGGCAGGTGGCGCAACTCGGCGCCTTCGAGCCAATAAACTCCCTTCGGGCCGTCGGTGATGGCAACAAACCCGGCAAGATGCTCCGCGAGCCCCTTAAGCGCTCCCTTGTAATCCTTTGATCCAGTCATTGCGAATAAAGCTTCCGCCGATGCCACCACATGGGTGCCGAATGCGAGCAAGGGATCTTCCATTTTCGTCGCCTGATCGAGATCGATCACGATTAAAATTTTGCGCGCCTGCGCGGCCCGGCAAACTTCGGTAGCGAAATGTGGAAAGCGGTTGTCCACGAGAATGGCGTCCGCATCCGCAGTCAAATTGACTGGGTCATTCGGTAATACGTCGCCGAGTTTGACCCCGCGTCGAGTAGCGATCGTCTTTTCGCCCGTCGCATCGAGCAAAATTAGCGATACCGATGCTGTGCCGTCATCGACTCGCGTAACCCCGGTACAATCAACGCCCTCCTTCTCGAGGTCGAAAAGAATCTGGTTACTCACAGCGTCATTGGCACCACCAAGCGGACCAGCGAAGGCTACCCGGCCATTCAGCCGGGCGATCGTCACCGCCGCATTGGCCGCACATCCGCCGCCGGTGATGATGAAGTCGCTGGCCGCCACCTTGGTGCCAGGGACGGGGAAACTCTGGACACGCATGACGATGTCCTGCACGGCGATGCCTGCGCAAAGGATCTTCGGCTTTTTTGGCGCGCGTTCAGTCAAAGCTTATCTCGTCTTCGACCCAAGCGCGGATGATATGGTGCGCGATTGCAACGGGAGGCGGAGTGGTCAGCCCTTGCGGATGTTTGCGCACGAGCATTACTTCGATTTCGCTCCGGCTAAACCAGCGGGCATCCTCCAATTCCTCGCGATCAACCACAATCTCATACGTTAACGCCTCGGCATGGCAGCCGATCATGAGTGATGTCGGAAACGGCCAAGGCTGTGAGGCAAAATAGGCCACCCGCCCGCAGGTGATGCCCGCTTCCTCGCGAGTTTCCCGATGGACGGCATCCTCGATCGATTCCCCCGGCTCAACGTAGCCGGCAAGACAAGACCACATGGTCGGTACAAACCGAGGCGAACGTCCGAGCAGGCAACGTTCGTGGTCACTTGCCAGCATTATCACAACAGGATCGGTGCGAGGAAAATGCTCGGCCTTGCATCGCGGGCAGTCGCGCCGCCAGCCGCCACAGACAAGCTCTGTTGCGCCGCCGCAGTTCGAGCAAAAGCGATGGCGCGCGTGCCAGTGCAGCACGGCCTTGGCTTCGGCAATCGGCGGGAGATGGTCGGGGGCGACAAGGCCTTGTACAGCAATCGAGCGGAGGTCGGTTACGTGCAACCCGCGCGACTTTAGTCCCTCCGCTGCTTGCGGTGCGAGCCCATGACCGAACCGCGGCGCGCCATCGAGCAGGCCGAGAAAGATTGTTTCCGTCGCAGGAGAAAAAACCTGTGCCTCGCTCAATGTGAACAAAGGCTCATTAAGAGGCGAGCCTTTCTTCATGACTATCCAGTCGCCACCTATCACATAGGCTCCCGCGCCCGGATCGTGGGTGAATGCGTCAAGAGCAACAGCGTTGGAACGAAGCTCCGCCGCGCGCTCTATGCGGCTATCGGAGTATCCGAGACGGGGTTTGGGACCAAGATCCGGACGGGGAGACATGTGCCGCGCAAATTTGCACGGCCATTTTCTCTATGCAATGCTTACTCCGCCGCTTCGCCGCGCGGACGCGGATACATCGCCTCGCGCAGTTCGGGCCGCTGCCACTGCGGGCCAAGCACGCCTTGCTTTGCGCCGTAGCTTAACGCCGAAGTCACGGTGTCCGTCGTTGCCCGCATTTCGCGCGAGCGCTCAAGGCTTACGTCAACCACAAACAGGCCGGCGGCAGTGCTTTCGAACAGGACTTCCTCGGGCGTGGCTACCATGGCGAGACCACGCTCGGCATGACTGAACAGGTTCTGCGTAGTGATGACAACCGCGAGGTTTTCGATTGCACGCGACCAAATCAGATTGCGCCAGGTTGCCCATAAGCGCCGCTTATCCGTGCCCGCCGGCATAAAGATTAGTTCGGCGCCGCGCAGCGCCAACGCGCGTGTCACCTCCGGCATATAGGCCTCGCTGCACATCGCAAGCCCCACTTTGCCTTGTTGAGTATCGAACACCGGGAACTCATTTCCAGGAACGTATTGAAATTCCCACCACTGACCGCCGGTATAAATCCATGGCCCATTTGGATGGGTGCGGCGATAACTAACAGGGGCGCTACCATCGCCGTAGGCCATGCATATTAAGTTGTGCGCGCTGCCTTCGTTGTGGCTTAACGGCTCGATGGTGCCGTAGACCGCATTGATGCCTTCCTTGGCAGCTGCTTCCGCAATGCGCGGTGTCGGATCAAAAGTCGCGGGCATGCGCCAAGGACCGGGGTAGGTTTCAGGGAAGCAGACGAAGTCGGCACCTTCCGCCTTGGCCCGAGTAATGTAATCTACAGCGTCGGCGACGTTCTTTTCGGCCTGCTGGATCGGGTTGGCGATCGGCTGCACGACAGCAATGCGGAATGTCATGCGTTACTCCGAAGAAGGTTCGGACCTCAATCATACGAGCTTGAATTGGGCAGGCACTGCGGTCAAGCGAGCGCCTGGTCGGCCGCGGCCAGTACCTGCGCGGGCATGAGTTCGTCGAGGCACGTGCTGCGGCTGCGGATATGGCGCTCGCAACCTTCGAAGGTGCAGGGCATACACGGCAAAGGGTTCTGCACGATCCAGACATTCCCTCGGTTCTGGATCATGCCGCTAGCCTGCCATGGTCTTTCAAGTCCGCCAACCGGCCAAGGTCCCCAGACACGCGGATCCGTGGGGCCAAACAGGGCAACAGTTTTGCATCCGGCAGCGGCGGCCAGATGCGTGACCGATGTGTCGGGTCCGATATAGACGCGCGCTTTCGCAAGTAAATTCATCAGGCCGGGCCATTCCACCTGGTAAACTGCAGCAACGCCGCGCCAGACTTCTTCAAGATAGCGGCGCTCGGCTTCGCCGGGGCCGCCAATCGCAACCACAGAAAGGCCGCGCTTCCTAAGACCGGCGGCGACCGTGCGCCAACCCTCCGGCGTCCACTCCTTGTAGGTGAACATTGGCGCTGCGTGGATCAAGGCGTAATTGCCGCAGTCGACGAGGGGCGAGGTTGGCGCGGCGGCGGGACAGACCAATTCCGTAACGCGCGCGATTTCGAGGACGTCAGCAAGACGCAACATCTGCTCGACGCGATGCAGTTTGTCCGTGGCCGGGATGCTTCGTTGCAACGCGATGCTCTTTAGCATGCGCGCAAGCCACGGGTCGTCGTTTGTTGTCACGCCGGCACGCAACCGGGCGGCGGCAAAAGCAAAGATGGTGGGGCGGTCGCCACTCTGAGTCGACACAGCGATGTCATAATGACGCCAGAGGCGTCCGAAGAGCCGCGCACTCTCCTTCATTGCCGGCCTCTCCGGCATGCTGATTACGTGGTTGATGTCTGGATTGCCGGCGACAATTCCCGCCGTGTTGGCAAACACGAGCACGTCGATTTCCGAATCGGGCCATGCACGGCGCAGGCTCCGGATCAATGGCGTCGTTAACAGCAGATCGCCAAACCGACGCAGAGAAATCACAAGGATCCGTGACGGCAGAGCGGCCATGATGATTTTTCGCAGAACCGGTGTTAACGGTCCATCCCGACCAGTCGGCACGGTTTGAGCAGTTCGCGCAAAGAGTTGAGTAGAATGGCCTGCTGGCCTTCTTTATATCGGAGCGGTGGCTTCATGCCCCACACCGGCCTGGGCCAAGCCGCGTCGGTCTGCCGACGCGCAATCACATGCACGTGCAACTGCGGCACCTGGTTGCCGAGCGTAGCGATGTTGAGCTTGTCGCATTGTGTAGCACTTTTAAGCGCATGCGCAGCCGCCGTGATCTCGCCAAGCAACTGCACTTGTGCGTTCTCCTCAAGATCGATGAGTTCAACGAGCCCAGGCAGCCTCGGCACCAGGATCAGCCATGGATAGTTCGCATCGTTCACTAGAAGCACACGAGCGAGCGGGAAGTCGCCGACCGTAACTGTATCGTGCGCGAGCTGCGTGTGGAGGGACCAATCCTTTGCAACGCTTGAATTCATTGGGCCGATTCCGCACGATTCTTTCGGAGGAAAGGTAGCAGAGCTGTTGCTCCGCTGCTTGCTTTCCTGGTCTATTGGTCCGATATAGATCATGGGAGGTTGGCGGTGGACGAGCCACTCGCCAACCGGGTCAGGTCCGGAAGGAAGCAGCCCTAACGAGCGCGGTTCGGGTCGCTCGTCAGCCTCCCACCAATTCCTTGATTCGTTCGCGAATAACCCGCGCTTCCACGCGGCAGCGAAGCGGATGGCACGATGAGCGAGCCTAAAAAATCCGCTGTTCATGGTTCCATTCCGGCCGAGGTGCCGGTCGACCGCTATCGTGTGCTTGCGCGTAAATACCGCCCAGCAAGCTTCGACGACGTCATTGGCCAGGATGCCATGGTGCGGACTGTCTCGAACGCCTTCGACAGTGGACGCATCCCGCAAGCGTGGATCTTTACCGGTGTGCGCGGCGTCGGCAAGACTACGACAGCGCGCATTCTGGCCCGCGCACTCAATTACGAATTGCCGGACGCTTCAGTAAGCGAGCCCAAGATCAGGATGCCAGTGATGGGCGTGCATTGTCAGGCTATTATCGAGAGCCGCCATCCGGATGTGCTGGAAATGGACGCCGCCTCCCACAATAGTGTCGAGGACGTAAGGCAGATTAACGACGCCATCCGTTACGCGCCGATGAGCGCTCGCTACAAAGTATATATTCTCGACGAAGTGCATATGCTTTCCGGCGCTGCCTTCAATGCGCTCCTCAAGACCCTCGAAGAACCGCCGCCGCATGCAAAATTC
>Ga0126382_10000379_pt1 | contig 17211 bp, 11 predicted proteins | sample PanSoiMetPlot_30_FD_92548 | JGI IMG/M metagenome (GOLD analysis project Ga0126382, IMG submission 92548) | Tropical forest soil microbial communities from Panama - MetaG Plot_30 | ecosystem: Environmental > Terrestrial > Soil > Tropical forest > Bulk soil | place: Panama | collected 2016-02-17
CCTCGTGGTCGGTACCGGCTGCGACATTCGCGAAGGCGTCACCATGAACACCGGTACCGAGGATGACCACGGGGTCACCGAGGTGGGCGATCGCTGTTTTTTCATGGTCGGTTCGCATGTCGGCCATGATTGCCACGTCGGCAACGACGTGACCTTCGCCAACAACGTGGTGCTCGGCGGCCACGTCAACGTCGGCGACTTCGTCGTGTTCGGCGGCCAGGCGGCGGTGCGCCAGTTCGTGCGCATCGGCGAGGCTGCGATGGTGGTCGGCATGAGCGGGGTTCGCGCCGACGTGATCCCGTTCGGGCTCGTGCAGGGGCCGCTCGCCGATCTCATCGGGCTCAACGTCGTCGGCATGCGACGACGGGGCTCCGGCAAGGCCGACATCCACCGGCTCCGGCAGGCCTACGAGGCGATGTTCTTCGGGGCCGGCACGTTTCGCGAGCGGCTCGACGCGGTCGCCGCGCAAGGCGACAATGGTCCCCTCGTGGCCAAGGTGATCGCATTCATCCGCGCCGGCTCGCGACCGCTGACCATGGCCATCCGCCGCGCGGGCGCTGGCGAGGACACATGAGCGAGGCGGCTGCCGCCCCGATGGCAGAGAGCGGTAGAGAGCACGGCCCATTGGCGATCGTATGCGGCGCCGGCAGCCTGCCGTTCGCTGTGGCGGACGCGGTCGGCAAGCGTGGGCGGCGCGTCGTGCTGTTCGCCATTCGCGGTTGGGCGGACGCACAGCGTGTCGCTGCCTATCCGCATCACTGGGCCGCCTTCGGCCAGTTTGGCCGCTTCTGCCGCCTGGCCCGCCAGGAGGGTTGCCGGGAGGTGGTGATGATCGGGTCGGTGGTGCGGCCGGCGATCCGGAACATCCGGCCGGACCTCAAGACGCTGCGGCTGCTGCCGAGGATCGTCAGGCTTTTTCGGGGCGGGGATGATCATCTGCTCAAGGGCGTCGCTGAAATCTTCGAGGAGCACGGCTTCCGGCTCATCGGCGCCCATGAGATCGCCCCGGAAATTCTGATGCCGGAGGGCGCGCTCGGACGCGGACGCCCGAACGACCGCGACCTCGCCGATATCGCCAAGGGCCTGGCGCTGCTGGGCGCGGCGAGCCCCTTCGACGTGGGCCAGGCGGTGGTCGTCGCCGACGCGCGCGTGCTCGCGGTCGAGGCCGCGGAGGGGACCGACAGCATGCTCGCGCGCGTGGCAGAGCTGCGCCAGAGCGGGCGCATCGCCGGCGCGGCCGGGCGGGGCGTATTGGTCAAGGCGGCAAAGCGCGGCCAGGATCGGCGGATCGATCTGCCTTCGATCGGGCCGCGAACGGTGGAAGGCGCCGCCCGGGCCGGGCTTGCCGGCATTGCCGTGGTCGCGGGCAGCGCGGTCGTCGCCGAAACCGAACGCATCGGCGCTGTGGCGGATCGCGAGCGCCTGTTCGTCGTCGGCGTGCGTGACGAGACGGCCAAGCAATGACCGCGCAGCCTTCGCGCCCGTCCGGAACGCTCGATGTCTTTCTCGTGGCCGCCGAAGAATCCGGCGATCGGCTCGGTGCCGCGCTGATCCGGGCGCTGCGCGAACGCGCCGGCGGAGCGGTAGGCTTTTCCGGGGTCGGAGGCCGCCAGATGGCGGCGGAAGGGGTGGCGAGCCTCTACTCGATCGATGACTTCTCCATCATCGGCTTCAGCGCGATCCCGCGGCGGATTCCGAAAATTCTGTCGCTCATGCGCTTCACTGCCAGGGCGGTGGTGGCACGGCGCCCCGATGTCCTCGTCGTCATCGACAGCCCCGGCTTCACCCGCGGCATCGCGCGGCGGGTCCGTGCCGCCGATCCTTCGATCCCGATCGTCGAGTACGTCTCGCCGTCGGTCTGGGCCTGGCGGCCCGGGCGCGCGCGGGTGATGCGGGCCTACATCGATCACATCCTCGCGCTGCTGCCGTTCGAGCCCGAGGTGCACCGGCGGCTCGGCGGCCCGCCCTGCACCTATGTCGGCCACCCGCTGGCGGATGAGGTTGGCAGGCTTCGCCCGGACGCGGACGGGGCGCGTCGCCGGCTGGCGGCGCCGCCGGTCCTGCTGGTGCTGCCGGGAAGCAGGGTGGGCGAGATCCAGCGGCTGCTGCCGGTTTTTGCCGAGACCGTCGCGCTGGTGCGGGATCGTCTCGGTCCGCTCGAGGTCGTGGTGCCGACCGTCCCCTATCTGGCGGCCGCCATCGCGCAGGCGACGGCGCAATGGCCGGTGCAGCCCCGTATCGTGGTCGAGACCGCGGAGAAGCAGGCGGCGTTCCGGATCGCGCGCGCTGCGCTCGCCAAGTCCGGCACCGTCACGCTCGAGCTCGCGCTCGCCGGCGTCCCGATGGTCGCCGCCTATCGGGTGTCGTGGCTCGAGGCGGTGGTGGGGCGCCGCATGATCAAGGTCTCGTCGGTGATCCTGGCCAATCTCGTGCTCGGGGAGAACGTCGTGCCGGAATTCATCCAGGAGGCTTGCACGGCGGAAAACCTCACCGCCGCCCTGGTACCGCTGATCGGCGACACCGCGGAGCGGCGGCGGCAGACCGAGGCGTTTGCCCGGCTCGATGCCATCATGGAGATCGGCTCGCGGGCGCCCGCCGCACGTGCCGCCGAGATCGTGCTGGCGGCAGCGCGTCGCGCGCTGCCGGCCCGGTGAGGCTTACTTGCGCCGCGAGATCGGCACGTAGTCGCGCTGCGTCGCGCCGGTGTAGAGCTGGCGCGGGCGTCCGATCTTCTGATGCGGGTCCTCGATCATTTCCTTCCACTGGGAAATCCAGCCGACCGTGCGCGCGACCGCGAACAGCACGGTGAACATGGTGGTCGGGAACCCCATCGCCTTGAGCGTGATGCCGGAATAGAAGTCGATATTGGGGTAGAGCTTCTTCTCGATGAAATAGTCGTCGTGCAGGGCGATGCGCTCGAGCTCGAGCGCGACGTCGAGCAGCGGATCGTCCTTGATGCCGATCTCGCTCAGCACCTCGTGGCAGGTCTTCTGCATGATCTTGGCGCGCGGGTCGTAGTTCTTGTAGACTCGGTGGCCGAAGCCCATCAGGCGGAAGCTGTCGTTCTTGTCCTTGGCGCGGCGGATGTATTCCGGAATACGCTCGGGCTTGCCGATCTCGCGCAGCATGTTGAGCGCCGCCTCGTTGGCGCCGCCATGCGCGGGGCCCCACAGGCAGGCGCAGCCGGCCGCGATGCAGGCGAACGGGTTGGCGCCGGAAGAGCCGGCGAGCCGCACCGTCGAGGTCGAGGCGTTCTGCTCGTGGTCGGCGTGCAGGATGAAGATACGGTCCATGGCGCGGGCGAGAACGGCATTGGGCTTGTACTCCTCGCACGGCACCGCGAAGCACATGCGCAGGAAGTTGGTGGCGTAGTCGAGCTCGTTCTTCGGATAGACGAACGGCTGGCCGATCGAATACTTGTACGCCATCGCCGCCATCGTCGGCATTTTCGCGATCATGCGGATCGAGGCGATCATGCGCTGGGTCGGATCGGAGATGTCGGTCGAGTCGTGATAGAAGGCCGATAGCGCGCCGACGCAGCCGGTCATCACCGCCATCGGATGCGCGTCGCGCCGGAAGCCCTGGTAGAACCGGCTCATCTGCTCGTGCACCATGGTGTGGCGGGTGACACGATTGTCGAAGTCGGCCTTCTGCGCGGCGGTCGGCAGCTCGCCGTAGAGCAGGAGATAGCAGGTCTCGAGGAAATCGCCGTGCTCGGCCAGCTGCTCGATCGGAAATCCGCGATAGAGCAGGATGCCTTCGTCGCCGTCGATATAGGTGATCTTGGATTCGCAGCTGCCGGTCGAGGTGTAGCCGGGGTCGTAGGTGAACATCCCGGTCTCAGCGTAGAACTTGCCGATGTCGATGACCGAGGGGCCGATCGTTCCCTCGTAGATCGGGAACGAGTTTTCCTTGTCTCCAACGACGAACTTGCCGGTCTTGATGTTGGCGCCGGTCTTCGCATCCATGATCGAGCCCTCGGGGTTGTGTCGCCCGCAAAATCGGCCCTACGCGGCTTGCGGCACTGCAGCGTGCGCAACTCCGGTAAGCCCGCGGGAGAGGCCGCTTTTTGGGTAGCCGAAACCAGTGTGCGCTGCAAGATGGCGGCCGCCGATGCTCCAATGCGCCGGCGCGGCAGACGTTCCCTACTGGCGTCCGGCAGCCGCCGGTTCCGTCGAACCACAGTCAGTGAGCGGAGGCGGTGACCTGGTCGCTCAGCCGGCCGAGGCTCTCGGCCTTGCCCAGCACCGCCAGCACATCGAAGATCGGTGGCGAGGTGGTCCGCCCGGTGAGCGCGGCGCGGATCGGCTGGGCGACGCCGCCGAGCTTGACCCCCTTGCGCTCGGCAAAGGCGCGCACCGCCTGCTCGGTCGCCTCCGCGGTCCAGGGCTCGATCGCCGCGAGGTCGGCCGAAAGCTCGCCCAGGAGCGCCCGCGCCTCGGGCGTGAGCAGCGCGGTGGCCTTGTCGTCGAGGGCGAGCGGGCGGCCCGTTACGATGAAGCGGGCGCCGTCGATCAGCTCGACCAGGGTCTTGGCGCGCTCCTTCAGCCCGCCCATGGCAGCGATGAGCTTTTCCCGCACCTGCGGCGTGAGCTTGGCGGCCAGCTCCGGCCCGCCGGCGACGTGCGGCAGCACCCGCTCCATCTCCGCCAGCAGATCAGCGTCGGCGGTCTGGCGCATGTAGTGGCCGTTAAGACTTTCAAGCTTGGCGAAGTCGAAGCGTGCCGGCGAGCGGCCGATCTGCGGCAGGTCGAAGGCTGCGATCATTTCTTCGGTCGAGAAGATTTCCTGGTCGCCATGGGCCCAGCCCAGCCGGACCAGGTAGTTGCGCATCGCGGCCGGCAGGTATCCCATCGCCCGATAGGCATCGACGCCGAGCGCGCCGTGCCGCTTCGAAAGCTTCGAACCGTCGGGCCCATGGATGAGCGGGATGTGCGCCATGACCGGCACCGGCCAGCCGAGCGCGTTGTAGATCTGGGTCTGTCGGGCGGCATTGGTGAGGTGATCGTCGCCGCGGATCACGTGGGTGACGCCCATGTCGTGGTCGTCGACCACCACGGCGAGCATGTAGGTGGGGGTACCGTCGGACCGCAGCAGCACGAGGTCGTCGAGGTTCTCATTCTGCCACACCACGCGGCCCTGCACCTGGTCCTCGATCACGGTCTCGCCGGTCAGCGGTGCCTTGAGACGGATGACCGGCTTGACGCCGGGTGGCGCCCCGGACGGATCGCGGTCGCGCCAGCGCCCGTCGTAGAGCTTGGCGCGGCCTTCGGCGCGCGCCTTCTCGCGCATCTCCGCGAGCTCCTCCGGCGACGCATAGCAGCGATAGGCGCGGCCGGTCGCCAGCAGCTCCTCGGCGACCTCCCGATGGCGCGCCGCTCGCGAGAACTGGTAAACGGTGTCGCCATCCCAATCGAGGCCGAGCCAGGCGAGCCCGTCGAGGATGGCGGCGATCGCCGCATCCGTCGAGCGCTCGCGGTCGGTGTCCTCGATCCGCAGCAGCATCCTGCCGCCGTGCCGGCGTGCGTAGAGCCAGTTGAAAAGCGCGGTGCGCCCCCCGCCGATGTGAAGGAAGCCTGTGGGTGAGGGAGCAAAACGCGTGACGACGGTCTCGGTCATGCGGGGGAGTTTCGCGAGGTCCAGTCAGCGGAATCCGTGTACCACAGAATTAGGACAGGGGATCAAGGGTTTCGCGGGCCGGTCGCCTTGCCCTTGGCCTTATTCAGTGGATTTGCTAGGCCCGCGCCTGCGCTGGAGCATTTTCCGGAAAAGTGGACACCGGTTTTCAGAAAATGCGACCGCTGGTGAATTTCAGAGCTTCCGCAACAGGATGCTTAACACATGGCAGAAACTGCAACTGCGGTCTTGGAAACGGGGCGCGACTTCATCCGCGACATCATCCAGGCCGATCTCGACGGCAAACGGCACAGCACGGTGATTACCCGCTTTCCGCCGGAACCGAACGGCTATCTGCATATCGGCCACGCCAAGTCGATAGCGCTGAATTTCGGCATCGCGCAGGAATTCGGCGGCCGCTGCCACCTGCGTTTCGACGACACCAATCCGGTCAAGGAGGAGCAGGAATATATCGACGCCATCGAGCGCGACGTGCGCTGGCTGGGCTTCGACTGGGGACGGCACCTCTATCACGCGTCCGACTATTTCGAGCAGCTCTACCAGTGGGCCGAGCACTTGGTCCGTACCGGCAAGGCCTATGTCGATGACCAGTCGCCGGACGAGATGCGCGCGGCGCGCGGCACGTTGACCGAGCCGGGAAAGAACAGCCCCTACCGCGACCGCACCGTCGAGGAGAACCTCGACCTGTTCCGCCGCATGCGGGCAGGGGAGTTCCCCAATGGTGCGCGGGTGCTGCGTGCCAAGATCGACATGGCCTCGGGCAACATCAATCTGCGCGATCCCGTGCTCTACCGCATTCTGCACGCGGCGCACCCGCGCACCGGCACAACCTGGAGCATCTATCCGAGCTACGATTTCGCCCATGGCCAATCGGACGCCCTCGAGCACATCACCCATTCGATTTGCACACTCGAATTCGAGGACCACCGGCCGCTCTACGACTGGTTTCTGGAAAACCTGCCGGTACCGTCGCGGCCGCGCCAGTACGAGTTCGCCCGCCTCAACCTCACTTACACGGTGCTGTCAAAACGGGTGCTGACCGAGCTCGTTCGTGGCGGCCACGTGGCGGGCTGGGACGACCCGCGCATGCCGACGCTCGCCGGATTGCGCCGCCGCGGCGTGCCGCCGGAGGCGCTGCGCGACTTCGTCAAGCGCATCGGGGTCGCCAAGGCCAACAGCGTGGTCGATGTCGGCATGTTCGACTTCTCGGTGCGCGAGGTGCTGAACCGGACCGCGCAGCGGCGCATGGCGGTGCTGCGCCCGCTCAAGGTCGTGATCGAGAACTACCCGGAAGGCCAGTTCGAGGAGCTCGACGCCGTCAACCACCCCGACGATCCGTCGGCGGGCACACGAAAGATCCGCTTCGGCCGCGAGCTCTATGTCGAGCGCGATGATTTCATGGAGAATCCGCCCAAGAAATTCTTCCGGCTGTCGCCAGGCAAGGAGGTGCGGCTGCGTTATGCGTACTTCATCACCTGTCGCGACGTCGTCAAAAACGCCGCCGGCGAGGTGACGGAGCTGCGCTGCACCTATGATCCCGCGACCCGCGGCGGCAATGCGCCGGACGGGCGCAAGGTGCAGGCGACCCTGCATTGGGTCGGCGCCGCCGACGCCGTGCCCACGGAAGTGCGGCTCTACAATCAGCTGTTTGCGCGGCCCGACCCGAACGCCGCCGACTTCGTCGGCGATCTCAATCCGGATTCGCTCGAAACGCTCACTGATGCTCGCGTCGAGCCTTCGCTGGCCGCGACCAGGCCCGGCGAGGCCGTGCAGTTCGAGCGGCAGGGCTACTTCTGCCTCGACCCGGACTCGACCGCCGACAAGCTCGTGTTCAATCGCACGGTCGGCCTGCGTGACACCTGGGCCAAGGTGCAGGGCGGGAAAGGTCCTTGAGGCTTCCATGACCACTAGTGTCCCGGTTCCGACGTTCGTATCACTTTGCAGCGGCACTTTTACGAACGTGCGCCGACGAGCCGGTTCAGGCGAGTGTCCGGCGCGCGCACTCATAAGGTGGCCGCGCTGGCCGCTCGCTTCGCTCGCCAGCGCGGCTGCGGAACCAAAGGGACACTAGCAACTCTATGATTCTAGTGTGGCTTTGCATTTGACGTTCCTATGAAGGACTCGCAGCAAATACTGATAGGAACGTCAAATGCGCCACACTAGGACGGCCCAGGAGAAGCGTGGCGCCTTCCGGGAGTTGCTGCGACGCAAGTCGCTCACGGTCATGCCGGGCGGCTTCAGCCCGCTCTATGCGCGGCTCGCGCAGGAGGCGGGCTTCGAGAGCTTCTTCCTGGCCGGATCACAGCTGTCCGCGTTCCTCTACGGCCTACCCGACAACGGCATCATCGGCCTGCGCGAGCTGGTCGATCACGCCAGGCACATGGCCGCCCGCACGGACATTCCGATCTTCATCGATGCCGACACCGGGTTCGGCAACGCGCTCAACGTGCATTTCACGGTGCAGGAGTGCATCCGCGCCGGCGTCGCCGCCTTGCAGATCGAGGATCAGGAGGCGCCGAAGAAGTCGGGCACCGCCGCCGGGCGGCGTTGTATCCCGCTCGGCGAGGCGGTCGGCAAGATCCAGGCCGCCGTTGCCGCCAGGAATGAGCTCGATCCGCAGTTTGCGATCTGCGCGCGCTGCGATGCGATCGGCGCCGAGGGCGGCAGCTTCGAGGATGCGCTGGTGCGCTGCGTCGCCTATGTCCGCGACGGCGGCGCGGACTTCGTCTGGCTCAATTCGGTCGAGACGCGCGATCAGCTCCGGCGGGCCTGCGCGGAGATTCCAGGGCCGGTGCTGACCATCTGGGGCGGCGACGACGCGCCGCCGACGCTCGCCGAATACGAGGCGCTCGGCGTGCGCATCGCGCTCTATCCGGTTATGGCCGCGACCTCGGGCCTGCAGGCGGCGTGGGAATTACTCTGCGACTTCAGGCAGCGCGGCACGGTCGCGCTGCGGGAATGGGACGCGCGCGTCAGCGCCAGCCCTTGGGGGCGGCCCGACACCAAAGCGCTGCTGGGCGCCGGCAAGATCCGCGAAATCGAGGAGCGCTATCTGCCCGCGGCTCAGCGCCGCGACTACGCTTCCACCTGGGGCCATAAGACCAGCTACGCCGACACCAAGCCCTCGCTGGCCGGGCGGTCGGATTCAGATCGCTGATTTCCCAAAGTAGTACTGTGAATAGCCTGCACGTTAACGGTGCGCGCGACGCATTGCTCCGGTAAGATCACAGGGCGCACGTCCCGGAAAAGCCTGCCCAGGACTTTGATCCGGGGTGGAGGCCGGTTTTCCGAATAAGGACATGCGCAAGGTGAAGAACCTCTGGCGTGGCGTCGTGTGGGGCGTGCGCGATGGTCGTGGACGAGGGCAGGGCACGCGGACGGGCCGAAACCTGGCGGCCCTGGCTGCCGCCCTGGGCCGCCGGCGGGAGCGGCCCGTCCTGGACGTGGCCCGATGGCCTCGTCGATCTTGCGCGCGGCGCCGCGCAGCGCATCCGCGACTGGGCTGCGGCCGAGATCGCTCCCGGGCGGCTGGTGCCGTGGCTCGCGATCGCCTTCGGCCTCGGCATCGTCGTCTATTTCGCGGTCGACCAGGAGCCTGCATCCTGGGCAGCCGCGTCGCTCCTGGGCGCGACGGGGGTGGCCGCGATCCTGGTGCGGCATCGGCCGGTCGCATTTCCGCTTGCGATCGGCGCTGCCGCCGTGGCGGCCGGGTTCGCCACCGTCACGATCAAGCGCGCCATCATCGCCCATCCCGTGCTCTCGGTGCCGGTGTGGAATGCCGAGATCGGCGGCTTTGTCGAGGCGCGGGAGGAGCGGGAACGATCCGATCGCATCACTGTGCGGGTTGAGCGCATCGCCGCCCCGCGCCTCAACGAGCCGCTCGAGCGCGTGCGGGTGTCGGTGCGCAAGGGCACGGCGCCGGCGGTCGGCAGCTTCGTCGAGTTCAAGGCGCGGTTGTCGCCGCCGCTCGAGCCGCTGCGTCCCGGCGGATACGATTTCGCGCGCGACATGTATTTTCACCGGATCGGCGCATCGGGGTTTGCGCTCGGCCGCATCCGCGTCGCCGAGCCGCCGCACGCGCCCACGCTGTCGCTGCGTTACGCCATGGTCATGGACGGCATGCGCGAAGCCATCGACAAGCGCATCCGCGCGGTGCTGCCGGGCGACAAGGGCGCGATCGCGTCGGCGCTGATCACCGGCAAGCGCGACGCCATCTCGGCGCCGGTGAACGAGGCGATGTACACTTCGAGCCTCGCCCATGTGCTATCGATTTCCGGCTACCACATGGCGGTCGTGGCGGGGATCATGTTCTTCGTGATCCGCGCGCTGTTTGCCCTGATGCCGGCCTTCGCCAATCGCCATCCGATTAAGAAGTGGGCGGCGCTCGCGGCGCTGTGCGCGGCGGCCTTCTATCTCTTGCTGTCGGGCGCCGAGGTCGCCACCCAGCGCTCCTTCATCATGGTCGCCATCGTGCTCGTCGGCGTGATGGTCGATCGCCCCACGCTCACCTTCCGCACGCTCACGGTCGCGGCTTTCGGCGTGCTGCTGCTGTTGCCGGAGGCGGTAATCCATCCGAGCTTCCAGATGTCGTTCGCGGCGACGCTGGCGCTCGTCGCCGGCTACCAATATGGCCTCCCCTGGATGAGCCGGGGCGGCGACACGCCGCTGGCCGCGCGCATTGCGCTGTGGGGCGGGCGCGAGGTCGCAGGCCTCATCCTGGTCTCGCTGCTGGCGGGGACCGCGACCATTCCGTTCATCGCCTACCACTTCCACCGCATCTCGCCCTATGGCGTGGTCGGCAACCTGCTGGCGATGCCGGTCGTGTCCGCCTGGGTGATGCCGTGGGGCATTCTCGGCATCGTCGCCATGCCGTTCGGCCTCGACGGTGTCTGCTGGCGAATGATGGGCCACGGCATCGACTGGATGGTCGCGGTCGCGACGTGGGTCGCAGGCTTTCCCGGCGCGCTGGGACGCATGGCGGCATTCGACACTGGTCCCCTGCTGCTGGTGAGCCTGGGGCTCGTTGTGCTTTGCCTGTTCAAGACGCCGTTGCGGTTCATCGGCGCGTTGCTGATCGGCGTTGCCGTCGTCCTGATGCTCCGCGCGCCGCAGCCTGACATCCTGGTGGCGGCTGACGGCAGCGCCTTTGCCGTAAGAGGTGCCGACGGCCGGCTTGCCATGATCAAATCCGGCAACGACAGCTTTGCGCTGCGCGAATGGCTCGCCGCCGACGCCGATGCGCGCACGCCGAAGGACGCCACGCTGGCGGGCGGCATCCGCTGCGACGAGGCCGGCTGCATCGGCAGGCTGCGCGACGGGGCGCTGGTGGCGATCGCGAGGACGATCGAGGCCTTCGCGGAGGACTGCCGCCGCGCCGCCGTCGTGCTGAGCGCGCGCGACGCGCCGGCGTCCTGCGGCGCGCTGGCGATCGACCGGCAGGTCTGGCGGCGGTCGGGGGCGATCGCGCTGCGCCGCGTCGGCGAGGGCTTCGAGATCACGCCGGCGCGCCCGCCCGGCTACGATCGCCCGTGGGCCCGCGCCGCAGCGCAAGGGAGCGACGCACCGGAGCCGCCGCGGGCCACGAACCCGCAGCCGCGCGATGCCACGCCCCGCGACGAAGACCTGGAGCCCGGGGATTAAAGCAGCTCCGTTCCTTTCGGAACGGAGCTGCTTTAACTTATTGCGTTGACGCGTTTTCTGCGGCGAACCGGAAGACCACTTCGCCGGAAAACGCTTTAATACCGCCGGAACAGCCCCACCAGCTTGCCCTGGATGCGCACGCGGTTGGGGGGAAGGATTCTCACCTCGTAGGCGGTGTTGGCGGGCTCGAGCGCGATCGAGGCGCCGCGCCGGCGAAACCGCTTGAGCGTCGCCTCTTCCTCGTCGATCAGCGCTACCACGATGTCGCCGGTGTCGGCCCCTTCGGTCTTCTTGATCAGCGCGATGTCGCCGTCGAGGATGCCGGCCTCGATCATGCTGTCGCCACGGACCTCGAGGGCGAAATGCTCGCCGGTCGAGAGCACGTCGGCCGGCATGTTGATGACATGGCTCTTGGTCTGAATCGCCTCCACCGCCGTGACGGGGGCAATGCGGCCAATGACCGGCACCGCGACCGGGCGGCCGCTTTCGTCCTCGCTGGTGGCGCGCACCCGGCCGAGATTGCCCTCGATCACGCTGGGCGTGAACCCGCGCGAGCGGGCCGTCCCCATGCCATGGGCGACCGAATCAGGCAGCTTGATCACTTCGATCGCGCGCGCCCGGTTGGGCAGGCGGCGGATGAAGCCGCGCTCCTCGAGCGCGGTGATCAGGCGATGGATGCCGGATTTGGAACGCAGGTCGAGTGCGTCCTTCATCTCGTCGAAGGAGGGCGGCACGCCGGCCTCCTTCAGACGCTCATGGATGAAACGCAGCAGCTCGAACTGTTTTCGGGTCAGCATCTGGAAGCATCCGTCATTTGTGTTCCCCTCGGCCCTTGCCGCTTACGCCCTACCGCGTCGGCCACCGCTGCTGCCTCGGCGTGCCCAGGCGCGCCTCGACTGCTTCGGTCTGGTAACCGCTTTGGCCTCGTCCACCCGTCGCGGCAGGCCCAAAAGGACTCACCGAAACAAATCATGAACATACACTATCTGTTCCATATGTGTTCCGCAACCATTTAATTTGGCGTTAAGAGGTCGAGCGGTTGGATTGAGACTCTGTCAATCACGCGAGCCCCGGACACGCGAGCCCGAAGAATCCGGCGCGCCCCGCGGTCCCCTTCACGCGGACCGCGAATCCCGCTGCGCGCGCGATGGTGCCTGCGCTCAGCCGACATGATCAGCGCGCGCCTAGTTCCGTTGGCCGACCGCGAGCGGGTGACCAGTCGCCGTAGCGATTTGCGTTCGGGGGATCAACGCGCCGATGGCGGAGCTCGTCGCGTCATCGCCAATGTGCGGTCGGGTTGCGCACGGGAGCCGCGCAGACCTTTTCCGATTGCACGTTGCAGAAAGGCAAAATTTCGACGTAGTGAAGGTTCGTAGTTACCGGTACGGTCTCCAGTTACCGTAAAACTGTGAAGGGATACCGCTAACTATCGCCTTTGATTAGGAATTTTTGTGGCGACGCGAGCCGTTGGGAACACATTCCGCCATATTCCACGCAGTTAATGTTATTTGAAAGTTCCAACACCAAGCGACGCACGTTCAAGCTACCAGAGCGAAGCGTCCAAAAAAGTCAGAGCCGGAACAGTGTGGCGTTAGAGTAGGAGTGCAGACGATGAGTAATTCGACGGAGCAGCCAACCGGTACAGAAGGTCCGTTACGATATGCTCCGCGACGGACTCGCGACGACGTCAAGGCGACCAGTCCACTGGCAATGCCGACGAAAGGCTCGGCGTTGCGTGCCGAAGCGGAGGGCGAGGCCGAGGCCGAAGATGTCCTTCGCGACCGCCCGTTTCCCTTGCGCGACATCCGCTCCCCGCTCGTGGCGCGGCTTCCGCCGCCGCCGGTCGAGGAGGAGCGCAGGTCTTTCGGCTTCATGCGGGAAGTAGCGATTCTGGGGCTGGTGGCGCTGGTTGCGGTCGCGTGCAGCGTTCTCGTCGCGGCCGTCTATCCGTCGCTCTTTTCGCGCGGGACGGAGACCGCCACCCGCGCGGCCCCGCCGGCTTCCCCGGCGCCGCAGGTCGCAGTCAGTGAACCGCCAGCGGCGTCCGCCGCTGCGCCCACCCTCGCGGCGGCGCCGGCGGCTCCGGCGCCGGCCGTCGCCACCCCGCGGGCCGTCGGCCCGGCTGTGCGTGGCGTGACCGATACCGAGATCCGGTTCGGCATTGCCGCGCCGTTCAGCGGCTCGGCCCGCGAGCTCGGTCGCCAGATGAAGCTCGGCATTGATGCCGCGTTCGGGGCGATCAACGCCGCCGGCGGAATTCATGGCCGCCAGCTGCGGCTCGTCGGCGCCGACGACGGCTACGAGCCGAGCCGGACCGGCGACGCGATGAAACAGCTCTTCGAGAAGGACCAGGTCTTCGGCATCGTCGGCAATGTCGGGACACCGACCGCGGCGGTGGCGATCCCGTACGCCCTCGAGCAGCGGATGCTGTTCTTCGGGGCCTTCACCGGCGCTGGTTTGCTGCGGCGCGATCCGCCCGACCGCTACGTCTTCAACTATCGCGCCAGCTACGCCGAGGAGACCGATGCCGTCGTGCGCTACCTCGTGAAGATCAGGCGGATCCGGCCGGAGCAGATCGCCGTGTTCGCCCAGCAGGACAGCTATGGCGATGCGGGCTTCGCCGGCGTGGCCAAGGCCATCCGGGCGCTGCGCGGCGGCGAAGCCGGCAACATTCTGCGTCTCGGCTACAAGCGCAACACCGTGGACGTGGACGAGGCGGTCGCCGCCCTTCGTGCAAGCAAGGTCCCCGTCAAGGCGGTGGTCATGGTGCCGACCTATCGCGCGGCGGCGAGGTTCATCGAGAAGACGCGCGACCTCTTCCCCGGGATGATCTACACCAACGTCTCCTTCGTGGGCAGCACGGCGCTGGCGCAGGAGCTGATGCTGCTCGGCCCCCGCTATGCCGAGGGCGTCATCGTCACGCAGGTGGTGCCGCCGATCGAGGGCTACTCGTCGCTCGTGCTCGAGTACAAGACGGCGCTCGGGAAATTCTTCCCGGGCGAGGCGCCCGACTACGTGTCGCTCGAGGGCTACATCACCGCCGGCCTGCTGGCGGAAGGGGTACGGCGCGCCGGACCCCAGATCGACACCGAAAGGCTGGTGGAGGTTCTGGAGGGTCTGCGCGAGTTCGATATGGGCGTCGGCACGCCGTTGACCTTCGGCCGTGCCGAGCACCAGAGCTCGCACAAGGTGTGGGGCACGGCGCTCGATCAGACCGGGCGCTACCAGCCCCTTGATCTGCAATAAGCGCATGTCCCGGAAAAGTGGAGGCCGGTTTTCCGATCAGGACATGCGCCAAACGAAAAGAACTAAGGCTCGAGCTTGAGGATCGTGCAGCGGCTGCCAGCCTTGGCAGCCGCTGCATGTGGCGGCCGCACCAGCAGGCAATCGGCCGCGGCGAGCGGCACCAGCATGGAGCTGTCCTGCAGGGCGGCGGGTGTGGCAACCGGCGTGCCGTCGGGACCCGGCGTTAGCGTCGCACGCAGGTAGTCGGCCCGCTCGTCGTTCTCCGGCAGATCGCAGCCGAGCAGCGCGGTGGCGGGCGCGGGCTCGACGTCCGCCCGTCCGGCCAGGCGCCGGATCAGCGGCACCAGGAACAGCACGGCGCAGACATAGGCCGAGACCGGATTGCCGGGCAGCCCGAGCACGTGCATGGCGCCGAGCCGTCCGTGCATCATCGGTCGGCCCGGCCGCAGCGCCACCTTCCAGAACGACAGCGTGAGCCCCTCGGCCGCTAGCGCCTTCTGCACGAGGTCGTAGTCGCCGACCGAGGCGCCCCCGGACGTGACCAGGATATCGGCGCCCAGGTCGCGGGCGCGACGCACGGCGGCCGCGGTCTCGTGGAGGCGGTCGGGCACGATGCCGAGGTTCATCACCTCGCAGCCTTCGCGGCGGACCAGCGCCATGGTGGCGTAGCCGTTGGAATAGACGATCTCGCCGAAGCCCGGTGTTGCGCCCGGCATCACCAGCTCGTCGCCGGTCGCGAGCACCGCCACCTTGGGGCGGCGATGCACCGGCACGGTCGGGTGGTTCATGGCAGCGGCGAGCGCGAGATCGCGGTCGTTGAGCCGGCGGCCCTTGGCCAGCAGCGCCGTCCCCTGCTTGAAGTCGAGCCCGGCGACGCGGATGTGCCGGCCCTTGCCGGTGCCCGTTGCCACCATGACGGCATCGCCGTCCCTGGTGGCGTTCTCCTGGATCACGATGGTGTCGGCGCCCGGCGGCAGCACGCCGCCGGTGAAGATGCGTGCCGCCTCGCCGGGGCCGACCGCGCCCGCGAACGGGTGCCCGGCGGCGACCTCGCCCACGAGCCTGAGCCGTGCCGGCACCTCGGCGACGTCGGCGGCGCGCACGGCGTAGCCGTCCATGGCGGAGACGTCGGCCGGCGGCTGCGTGCGCAACGCCGCGAGATCGGCCGCCAGCACGGCGCCGTGGGCGTCGGCGAGCGGCGTCGGCTGCGCCGGCAGCGGCTCGGCGGCGGCGAGCACCCGAGACAGCGCCTCTGCGACCGGCATCAGCGCCACTGGCTCACTCCTTTGCTTTGTAGTGTCCGGACTTGCCGCCTCGCTTCTCCACGAGGCGGATGCCCTCGATGCGCATGCCGCGCTCGGCCGCCTTCACCATGTCGTAGACGGTGAGGCAGGCCACCGAGACCGCGGTCAGCGCTTCCATCTCGACGCCGGTCTGGCCGGTGACCTTGACGGTGGCGCGCACCTTGAGGCCGGGCAGCTTACGGTCGGGCTCGAGCTCGACGGCGATCTTGGCTACGGGGAGGGGATGGCACAGCGGGATCAGCTCGTGCGTGCGCTTGCCCGCCATGATGCCGGCGATGCGGGCGGCGCCCAGCACGTCGCCTTTCTTGGCGTCACCGGACAGCACGAGGTCGAGCGTCTTCGCCGTCATGATCACGCGGCCTTCCGCCACTGCCTCGCGCTCGGTCGCGGCCTTCGCCGACACGTCGACCATGCGCGCCTCGCCGCGCTGGTTGAGGTGACTCAGCTTGCTAGTGTGGCGCATTTGACGTTCCTATCAGTATTTGCTGCGAGTCCTTCATAGGAACGTCAAATGCAAAGCCACACTAGAATCATAGAGGTGCTAGTGTCCCTTTGGTTCCGACGTTCGTAAGCGCACGTGCTGCAAGGTGATACGAACGTCGGAACCGGGACACTAGCCACCGCTCACTCCGCAGCGCCGATATGGCGATCTTGGCTGCTTTTCTCGCTTTCTTGCCGGAGAAGCAGCGCGCGCGTGGCAGCCTCGACGTCGCGCTCGCGCATCAGGCTTTCGCCGACCAGGAAGGTGGAGATCCCCACCTCCGCCAGGAAGGCGAGATCGGCGGGCGAGAAAATTCCGCTTTCCCCCACGGCGACGCGATCGCGGGGGATCTTCGGCGCCAGGCGCTGGCTGGTGGCGAGCGTGGTCTCGAAGGTCTTGAGGTTGCGGTTGTTGACGCCGATCATTCGCGAGTTGAGGCGCAGCGCGCGCTCGAGCTCGCCCTCGTCGTGCACCTCGAGCAGAACATCCATGCCGAACGCCTGCGTCGCGGCTTCCAGCTCCCGCGCCGCCGCGTCGTCGACCGCTGCCATAATGATGAGGATGCAGTCGGCGCCCCAGGCCCGCGCCTGCGCCACCTGGTAGGGGTCGTACATGAAATCCTTGCGCAGCACTGGCAATGCGGTGGCTGCGCGCGCGGCGCTGAGATACTCCGGCCTGCCCTGAAACGACGGCGCGTCGGTCAGCACCGAGAGGCAGGCGGCGCCGCCCTTCTCGTAGGCGCGCGCCAGCGCCGGCGGATCGAAATCCGCGCGGATCAGGCCTTTCGACGGGCTCGCCTTCTTGATCTCGGCGATGAGGCCGTAGCGGTCGTCGGTTTGCGCGCGCATCAGTGCGGCGCGGAAGCCGCGCGGCGGCGTCACGGTCCAGGCCTTCTCGTCGAGC
>Ga0126382_10000380_pt1 | contig 17170 bp, 16 predicted proteins | sample PanSoiMetPlot_30_FD_92548 | JGI IMG/M metagenome (GOLD analysis project Ga0126382, IMG submission 92548) | Tropical forest soil microbial communities from Panama - MetaG Plot_30 | ecosystem: Environmental > Terrestrial > Soil > Tropical forest > Bulk soil | place: Panama | collected 2016-02-17
AGCCGTTCGTATCGCTCGACGATGCGCTGGCGGCGCGGCTGCGCGCCGAGCTGGCCGAGTTGGTCAACAGCCGCCCGGTCACCACGCTCTTAGTGACGCACGACGTCGACGAGGCGATCGAGCTCGCGGACCGATTGCTGCTGCTCTCCGTCAGCCCGGCACGGGTGCTCGGCGAGGTGCCGATCGTCCGCCCACGCGCGCCACGCACCCCGGCGGAAAACGCCGCCGTCCGCGACGAGATCGCGAAAAAGATCAATCAGGCCTATCTCTGAGTGATCAAGCCGCCGGCGCCGCGCGCCGCAGCATGCCGCGCTGTGGGTCGTAGCCGTGCACGGCGAGCAGGAAGAACAGCACGGTCGATCCCCCCACGACCGTGGTCGCCACCGGCTCGAACATGCCGTAGAGTGCGAAGCGGATCATCTCCACGGCATGGGTGAACGGGTTCGCCAGCGACACCAGGTAGAGCGCTTCCGAGCCGCCCTCGCGCAGCTTCCACAACGGATAGAGCGCCGACGAGAAGAAGAACATCGGGAACATCACGAAGTTCATGGCGCCGGCGAAATTCTCGACCTGCCGGATATAGACCGACAGGAACAGCCAGAGCGCGCCCAGCATCAACCCGGACGCGATCAGCGCCGGCAGCACGTAGAGCCAGCCGCTCCAGTCGAAGATGACGTCGAACAGAATGCAGACCGCGAGGAACACGTAGCAGGTGATTACCGACAGCGCCGTGCCGGCAACGAGCTTGCACGCCAGCAGTACCCAGCGCGGCAGCGGCGCGGTGAGCAGGAGCCGCATCACGCCCATCTCGCGGTCGTACACCATCGAGAGCGAGGATTGCATGCCGTGGAACAGCAGGATGATCCCGAGCAGGCCCGGCACGATATATTCCTGGTAAGTGATGTAGGTCTTGTACGGCGGGATGATCGAGACCCCGAACACGTTGTAGAAGCCGGCGGCAAACACCGCGAGCCACATCAGCGGACGCACCAGCGCCGAGAGCAGGCGGCCGCGTTGCTGCACGAACTTGACGATCTCCCGTGTGGTGACGGCGCGCAGCGCCCGGGCGGCGTGGATGAGTTGCATGGCGAGCTACCTGTTCAGCCGGCACGGCGATTCCGGCTCGTCGTCCCCCAGCGTATCGAGATCGTTGGTCTTGTGGAGGAAGCCCTCGACCGGCGCGCGCGCAATGACCGAGTAAGGCGCCGCCAGCAGGATCGCCTGCCGCAGCTGATGATCCCAGGGCCGCACGCTCAGCGCCAGCCCCTTGTTGCCGTCAAAGCTGCCCTCGCCGAGGATGAATTTGCGCAGCTTGTCGAACTCCGCCGAGCGGGTGCGCAGGGCCGCCTGCACCACCATCTTGACCGCGATCCACGCCGCCCAGTCCGCGCTCTCCATGTGACGGCCGCCGGACAGCTTCTGGAAGCGGGAATTCACCTGCGGCGCGCCGTTATGCTCCCAGGTCCAGTGCCAGGCCATCGGCTCGAGGTCGATGCTGCCAACCACCGGCCGCGCCCGCACCGTGTGGTAGGGCACTTGGCGCGCGAAATCGAAGGCGTGATCGGCGACGAACACCACGTCGTAGTCGCGGTTGATGGCGGACAGCAGCGCCGGATCGTTCTTCTCGCGCTCGCGCGGATCGGTGCCGGGCTTGAACTGCTGGCGCGCCACCACCCGGGCGCCGAATTTCTTCGCCGAATTCTCCAGCGCCTTCACCATGACCGCGTCGGCCGGCAGTGGCCCCTCGAACACCAGCAGATTGTTCCACTTGCGCGATGCCAGATATTGCACGAGGCCGTCCGTGCCCATCGCGAGGCTCGGCAGCGCATGCACGAACTCGGCCGCGCACAGGTCGCGCCGCAACGTGTCGTCCGTCGCCGTGGCATTGAACACGAGAACGTCGCGGCCCTTGATCGCATCGGCCAACGGCCTGAACGCTTCGACCGGCGCGTCGAGGATGAAGAGCTGGATGCCGCGCGCAGCGCGCGCCTGCGACACCGCGGCCGCGACCTCGGCCGGCGAATTCACCGTGATGCGCTCGAGCGCGAAATCGATCTTCAAGACCCGGCTGAGCGCCTGCGCCTCGTCGAGGCCGACCTGGGCGCCGGTGAAAGGCCGCTCGCGCTGCTTGAGCACCAGCCGGCCGAAGCCGGTGATCGGCTCGTAACGCGGGTCCCCGGCGACCTCGACATAGCCGATGGTGAGGCGCGGCTGCGGTGGCGTCTGCGCGGCGGCAATCGACGCGGCGCCGAGCAGCGCCGCGAGGGCGCCGAAAAAGCCCCGAACCCCCCTAATCATCGATCACCACGCCCCACGGGATGCGGCCGACCGGCACCGAGACGATGGCCTTGCGGCTCTTGGCGTCGATGACAGTCACATCGTCACCGAAGCCGTTGGCCACGTAGAGCTTGCTCTCGTCGCGCGACATGGTGATCCCCCAGGAGCGCTTGCCGACCAGGATGTAGCCCTGGATCTTGCGCGAAGGCACGTCCACCACGGCGACATGGGCGGCGTGACCGAGCGTGACATAGGCGGTCTTGCCGTCCCGGGTCATGACCAGGCCGACGGGCGTGACGTCAGTCTTGCGCATGCCCGGCGGCAAAAACTCGATCTTGCCGGACACGGAAAATTTCGCGCGGTCGATGATGTAGACCTCGCCCGACAGCTCGGCGGTGACCCATAGCTCCTTACCGTCGGGCGTCGCCGCGAAGCGGCGCGGGCGCGTGCCGACCACCACGTCCTGCACCACATGCCCGCCCTCGGCATCGACCATGTGCACGAGATCGCCCACCTCCGAGGTGACGTAGAGAATCTTGCCGTCCTCGCTCATCAGCACGCCTTCGGGCTCGGCGCCGGTCGGAACCTCCAGCACGATGATGTTCTGATCGATGTCGATGACGGAGAGCGTGGAACCCTCCTCGTTCGCGACATAGAGGCGGCGGCGCTTCTCGTCGAGGGCGAAGGTTTCCGGGCTCGGCCCGGTTGCGAGCTTGCCGACTACTTCGAGTTTGGCGACGTCAATGATATCGATCACGTCGTCGTCGCCGCAGGCGACATAGAGCTTGCTGCGGTCCGCGCTGAAATGCATGTCGCGCGGGCGCCGTGACGTTTTGATGTCCTTCACGACCTTGTAGGTCTTGGGATCGAGTACGATCAGGTTGTTAGTCTTCTCGTTGCTGACGAAGATCAGGCCGGTATCCTTGGCATGGGCCTGCACCGCCAGGCCCGAGGCGATCGGAGCAAGGACGAAAGCAAGGAAAGCAAAAAGCCGCATGGTCGAGACCACTCGTTGCGTTTTCGGGAGCGTACGCCGTATTAAAGAGACCGGGCAAGACAACCATGGCCGCACCCTCCGCTCCTGCTTTGCTCCTTGACAACGTGGTCAAGACCTACGGCTCCGTGCGGGCCGTCGATGGCGTGAGCCTGAAAGCCGCGCCCGGCGAATTCATCGCCCTGCTCGGGCCCAACGGCGCCGGCAAGACCACGCTGTTTCAGCTGCTGTCCGGGCTGTTCGTGGCCGATTCCGGCCGCATCGAGGTCATGGGCCACGACATGTCGCGTGATCCGGTTCCGGCACTGGCGCGGCTCGGGATCGTCTTCCAGCAGCCGACGCTCGACCTCGAGCTCTCGGTCACCGCCAACCTCATGTTCCACGCCGGCCTGCACGGCATCCCGCGCGCAACCGCGGAGGCGCGCATCGCGCAGGAGCTCGTGCGGCTCGGCCTCGGCGAGCGCGCCCACGACAAGACCTCCCAGCTTTCCGGCGGCAACCGCCGCCGGGTCGAGCTGGCGCGCGCGCTGCTGCACGAGCCGCGGCTGCTGCTGATGGACGAGCCAACGGTGGGGCTCGATCCGCAGAGCCGCAGCGATCTGATCAAGCTCATGCTGTCGATGCGGACGGAACGCGCGGTCGCCGTGCTGTGGGCGACGCATCTCTGCGACGAGGTCGGCGACGCCGACCGGGTGATCGTCCTGCATCGCGGCAAGGTGTTGGCGGATACCACACCGGCCGAGCTCATCGCGGCGGCCGCCGCCGAGACCATCGAAGAAGCATTCCTGGCGATGACGGGGGACGGAGCGAGGCGATGATCCCGCCGTCACGCCTTACGGTTTCGGCGGCAGGGTCGGCCCCGGCATCGGAGCGAACTCGACGCGCTGGATATTTTGCAGAAGCCGGAACTGCTCGAGGTCGACCGTGGCCACGCCCTGTTCGGGACGGAGCCCCGTCTCTCCCGGGCTGGCCTCCTTTTGGGTATCGGAGCCGTCGGGATCGGTGGTCAGACCCTGTTGCGGCTTGCCGGCCATGATCTCGTCGCGCGCCTTGGCGGCGCGATCGGCAAGTGGACGCGAATAGGCCAGCCGGTACGACTTAGGCACCCCGTCGGGCACGTTGTTCTCGTCGACCTCCTCGATCCAGAGAAAGATCGCGCCGGGATTGGAGCTCTTCAAGTCGGGTTCGACCACGCGCACCCATAGCAGTTGAAACCGCGCCGGCAATTGCGCGCTGCGCGGCCAGCCGCGCAGATCCTTGGTCGCGAAGAACATCTCGACGAAGAAGACCGATGTGACCACGATCGCGCCGGCCTTCACCCACCATGCGAAGCGCGAAAACAGCCCCAGCGTCAGCAGCAGTACGCCGAGCACGACGTAGGCGGCTGATATGGCCAGCACGGTCGAGGTCATCGGGATCAGCTACTTGTTGGCCGAACGGCGGACGCTGCGGGTGAGCTGGATCAGCGATTTTTCGCGGCGGTTGACGTCCACGACATTGCCGGCGTCGGTGATGCGGAAGCGCACCGCGGTGCGCTCATGGCCGGTATGATCGAGCGTGATGGTGTCGTAGTGCACCACCTCGACGGCGGGATTGACCTTCTCCACCTTCACCGAGACCGGCACCGGCGTGCCGGCCGTGGCGAGATAGTGGTTGACGTTGACGGTGTACTCGCCGGGAACGATGCCGCGAATGCTTACCGTCTCCTGCCGGATCGGGCTTTCCATCTTCCTGCCGTTGACCACGATCGAGTTGTTCAGCCCGCCGCGATCGTCACGGTCGAGCACCATGAAGCCAGACTCGCGTACGTGATACCAGACGATGTTTCCGACGGGATCCTCGGCGTAGAGGTCGATGTCGTCCGGATGGCTGTCGGGCCAGGTCAAGGTGATGATGAACTCGGCCTTGGTGTCGATCTTGCCGGACTTCGCCTCCGGATTCATCGCCAGCAGCGCGATGAAGAACAGGAAGGCCACGACCTGCAGCGCCTTGAACAGCATCACGCTGAAGGGATCGAACTTCTCCCGTGGATAGTTTCCGAAGCTATCCATCCTGCTCACGCTCGAGCACGGAGACGACGAAGACCTCGGTGACGTCGGTGGCGAGCGCGAACAGCTTCTGCGTCGCCTCGTCCAGCATGTAGTACTGCGTCTGCAGCAGGATCGAGCCGATCAGGCCGCTGAGCGTGGTGTACATCGCAACCGCCATGCCGTCGCTCATCAGGCCCATGGAGCTCTTCACCGACGCGCGGTCGGCGGCGTCGAGCCCGGCGATCGGCGCGAGCATCAGGATGAAGCCGATGATGGTGCCGAGCAGGCCGAGCTTCATCAGCGCATCGCTGGCGAACGAGCCGAGCTGGTTGGGACCGCGCAACGCGTCGGCGAGGCCGCGCAGCAGCAGCGTTTGGTCGAGCCGGTGGTGCCCCTGCAGCCCCGCCTTGAGCACGAGGTTGCGGATATGCTCGGTGACCTGCCCGCGCGGCAGCGCGGTGCCATTCGCGGTCACGACCTCCTGCCCGACGACCTTGAGGCTTTGGGTGCCGCGGCCGATGATGGCGGCGACGCGCTGCGCCGCGTCCATCTCGCGCGAGATGACGGCGGTGCGGACGAAGCAATGCGCCGTGGCAGCGACGTAAAGCACCGCGATGATCGCGGAGATGTAGGTCTTGTCGCTCGCCAGCATGAGGTGGAAGAGGCCGTAATACCAAGCGATCACGGCGCCGAACGCACAGACTCCCGTGAAAATCAGCCAGCGCAGGAGCGGCAGATGATCGTTGGGAAATTCGCGTTCCAAGACTTGAATCGTCATCGCCGGACACCTGAAGTGAGCGGGATCGAGCGGTTTCGATAGTGACGTAGGCGCAGTGCCTGTCAACTGGGTTCCGCGGCGTGCACCAATGCATCGGCCCGTGGTACGCTTGGCAGCGCGCGCCATTGCAGGGTCATGCCCCATGAAAAAAATGCTGTTCGTCCTCCTCGCCCTCGCCGCCATGTCGTCTGCCGCGTCGGCGCAAGGCCGTCCGACCCGCTTCTGGAACCTGACCCGCCATACCGTCTCGGAATTCCAGCTGGCGCCGGCCGGGACCACGAATTGGGGGCCGAACCAGTGCAAGAACGACAAGGACGGCACCGTCGACCCGGACGAGCGGCTGCGCATTACCGGCGTGGCGCCCGGCCGCTACGACGCCAGGCTGAAGGATGTCAGCGGGCGCACCTGCATCGTGCGCAATATCGAGGTCAAAGCCGGCGAAATCTTCTCGATCGAGGAGAACGAGCTGACCTCTTGCACGCAGTGACGCAATGGGCGTTTTCCCATCGCCGTGCCGGAACCCCGTCGTCCACTGATCGGCGCTGCGATGCGCCGCTCGGAAGCCCGGTGGTGCTGCCATGCAGCGATAGATATTGACCGCCGATCACAGGCAGGACTACGCTTTGCACATTGGCGGTCTGCATCGCGCCGATAGTCCCTATTGGCGCTTTGTGGTCGCCACAAGAACAACAACGAATAATCGCCGGGCGATCACGCACCGGCGAGCAAGGGAGGACGCGATGAAAACACTGGCTTTCGCCAGCGTCTTGACGTCACTCATGGTCGCAACCGCGCTGACGCCCGTGCAGGCGGCCGACATGACGCATGAGCGCGCGCTCAACGCGATGAAGGAGCCGCACAACTGGCTGCTTCACCACGGCAACTACGAGGGCTGGCGGTTCTCCGGCCTCAAGCAGATCAACACCGACAACGTGAAGAACCTGAAGGTGGCGTTCACCGTGGCGCTCGGCGGATTCGAGAGCGGCGGCCGCTACAAGCACGGCAATCTGCAGGCTACGCCCATCATCGAAGACGGCATCATGTACGTCACCGACGGCTGGGGCTCGGTCTATGCGATCGACGTTTCCGGCGGCAAGAAGGGCGTGATCAAGTGGAAGTTCGATCCGGGCACCGATCGCGCCTGGGCCGGCGACGTGGCTTGCTGCGGCGTGAACAACCGCGGCGTGGCGCTGTGGAAGGACAAGATCATCTCGATCTCGCTCGACGGGCGCCTGTTCTCGCTCAACAAGGCCACCGGCGAGATGATCTGGGAGCGCAAGGTCGCGGATCCCGCCATCGCCGAGACCATCACGCTCGCTCCGCTGGTCATTCGCGACATCGCCATCACCGGCAGCGCCGGCGGCGAGTTCGGCATCCGCGGCTGGATCGACGGCACCGACCTCAACACCGGCAAGCAGGTCTGGCGGACCTATACCATCCCCGGCGCCGGCGAGCCCGGCAACGAGACCTGGAAGGACGGCAAGGAACGCTGGAAGCACGGCGGCGCCTCGGTCTGGGAGACGGCCACGTATGATCCCGAAACCGACACGTTCTACCAGGGCATCGGCAATGCCGGCCCGGACTGGGATCCGGAATATCGCCCGGGCGACAACAAATGGGCCGCAAGCGTGCTCGCGCTCAGCCCGAGCGACGGCAAGATCAAGTGGGGCTACCAGTACACGCCCAACGATCCGTACGACTACGACGAGATCTCCGAGCACCAGATCATCAACGCCAAGGTCAATGGCCAGGACCGCAAGCTCGTGGTGCATGCCGCGCGCAACGGGTTCTACTACGTGCTCGATCGCGTCAACGGCTCGTTCATCGCCGGCAAGCAGTACGTCGACCAGCTGAACTGGACGCCCGGCCTCGATCCCAAGACCGGCCTGCCGCTCAACTACAATCCCAATACCGACGTGCAGGAATATGCGCCGGGCAGCCACAGCTCGCGCGCGCGGCCGACCAGCAACCGGCTGTGCCCGTCGCATTACGGCGGCAAGAACTGGGAGCCCGGCGCCTACAATCCAGAACTCCAGCTGCTCTACATCCCGTCGATCGAAGGCTGCAACACGGTCGATACGGTCGAGCAGAAGGACTTCGTCGACCAGGGCGGCCCGATCAAGCCGCGTGAGCGCTTCACCGGCGGCGGCGGCCGTCCGACCGAGCGTCTCTACGGGAGCATCAAGGCGCTCGATCCGGTCACTGGCGAAACCAAGGTTCGGACCAAGCTCGAATATCCGAACTACGCGGGTGCGCTCGCGACTGCCGGCAACCTGGTGTTCCTGGGCCACTACGACGGTACGTTCTCGGCCTATGACGCCAAGAGCCTGCAAGAGCTGTGGACCTTCAATGCCGGCAGCGGCATCAATGCTCCCGCCGTCAGCTATGCCGTGAACGGCAAGCAGTACATCGCCGTCCTGGTGGGTTCGCGTCAGCCGCTCAACGTCTGGCAGAACGCGCCGGAGCTCAAGAACACCTCCACCGCTTCCATGCTCTATGTGTTCGAGCAGTAAGCGGGCGAGGCGACAAGCGGGGTGACGACAACGCCGGCGCGACGTCGCGCCGGCGTTTGCACATGTGGACATGCCATGACGCGCAGGATGCTTTCGTTTGCGGTTGCCTTCGTCGCGGCCGTCGGGGCTGCGGCTCCACTCGCGCGCGCAGAAACCGCGCTCTCGCCGGAGGAGGCGCGCACCATCGAGTTCGGCAAGGAAATCTACAAGGTCAAGGCCAACTGCCAGTTCTGCCACAAGTGGGACGCGTCGGGCGACACCGGCTACGGCGGCATCGCGCTGTCGCTGCGCAAGACCGCGCTGACCCGCGAGCAGTTCATTGAGGTGATCAAGTGCGGCCGGCCCATGACCGGCATGCCCTATCACGACCAATATGCCTATACCGACAAGCGCTGCTTCGGCATGACGCGCGAAGACCTCGGCAAGAACATGCCGCTGCTCGGCGAATCCCTGTCGGCGCGGGAGATCGACGCGGTGGTCAAGTATCTCTACGCCAGGGCGGTCGGACGCGGCGAAGCCACCTACGAGGACTGCGTCGACTTCTGGGGCAAGGACACCCGGCAGTGCGAGCCGATGAAGAAGTGACGGGGTTGCACGTCCGCACGTGGGTCGCCATCGCCGCCGCGATGCTGGCGAGCACGGCTGTGCTGGCGAGCGAAGCGAGCAGCCAGCGTAGCCGGCCCGACGCCGGCGAGATCCGCGGGCTCAAGCTCGGGCTCGCGGCGCGCACGATGACGCTGCACGGCTTCGGCGACCTCGCCTGCGGCAGCAACGGCGGCCCGCCCCGGCAGAAAATCGAGACCTGGACCGAGTTCGCGAAATGTCGGCCGGAGGAAACCGGCCTGCACGAGGTCAATATCCGCTTCGATGACGAGGACGACTATATCGGCCGCGCCATCGACGAGCCGCGCTACGCGCGCGGCAAGACCGGCACCCGCGTCGCCGGCCACGCGGTCATCCTGTCGGCCTTGTTCGATCGCGACGGGGTATTGCGGGGACTGCGCTTCATCACCGATCCGCGCGCTGCCCCGCAAGAGCGGCGCATGGCGCACATGTTGCGGCTCGCGGTGATCAACCGCTACGAGCCCGACGGCTGGACCTGCGTCGATTCTCCGCCGGCCGAAGGCGAGACGCCGGTCGGCGGCGTCTTCCTCAAGCAGCGCTGCGAGAAGGTCGCGCAGGGCCGCCACCTGATGGTCGAAGGGCGGTTCTTCCGCAAGCCCGGCCAGGCCGACAATGACCCCGTCACCGGCGAATATCGCGCCGGCCAGTACGAGAGCGCGACCCGGTTCGAGATTTTCGATCCGGCCTACGCAAAGCGTTGAGGTTCGACCCTGCTTGTCATCCAGCACGCGTCAGGGCGACGCGGGCGGCGGTACGGCTGCATGTCCGAACGCTAGAATTCCTTCCAATCCGCGTCCAGGTCGGCTGCCATGGCAAGGACGCCGCGAGTCGCGGGGACGCGGCCGGGCTTGACCGCACTGGCTTGCGAGTTCGATAGCGCGGTCCGCCGCGGCTGCGACGTCGGAGCGGTTGCTCGATGTCCCGCAGGTCCGGGCGCCGCGTTCAGCGGGACCACGCTGTCGACCCGGAAGAAGCTGACGCGGTCGGTCATCGCCTGAGATTCGTACTGCAGCATCTTGGCCGATGCGGCGCTCTGCTCCACCAGGGCGGAGTTCTGCTGGGTCGCCTGGTCCATGTGCGAGAGCGCGGTGTTGATCTGATCGAGCCCGGCGGACTGCTCCGCACTCGCATTCGCGATGTCGGTCACGATGTCCGCGACGCGTTTGATCGATTCCACGATCTCATGCAGCGAGGTACCGGCCCGATTGACCAGCTCGACGCCGTCCCGAACCTGCCCTGAGCTCTTGACGATCAGATCCTTGATGTCCTTTGCGGCCTGCGCCGAGCGCTGCGCCAGGGTACGAACCTCCGAGGCCACCACGGCAAATCCGCGACCGGCCTCGCCGGCCCTGGCGGCCTCGACCGCCGCATTCAGTGCCAGGAGGTTGGTCTGGCGCGCAATCTCGTCGATGACCCCGATGATGTCGGTAATGCTGCGCGAAGAATCCTCGATCTTGGCCATGGCCTTGACCGCCTCCGCCACGACCTCCCCGCCGCGATCCGCGACCGTCCGCGTTTCGGCGGCGAACCGGCTGGCTTGCTGCGCGTTCTCGGAGTTTTTCTTCACGGTCGCAGACATCTGCTCCATCGTCGCCGTGGTCTGCTCGAGGCCGGCTGCTTGCTCCTCGGTACGTTGCGACAGATTGGTGGTGCTGTCCGATGTCTGCACCGCCACATTCGAGACTTCACGGGTCGATTCGACGATTGCCCGGACGGTTTCCTGGAGCTGGGCAATCGCGGCGTTGAAGTCGTCCTGCACCTTCTTGTATTCGTCGGCGAACCGCTCGTTGACGCGATAGCTGAGATCGCCTCCGGCGAGGCGATCGAGGCCCTGTCCGAGCGCGTTCACGACGAATGCGACCTGTTGGGCCGCCGCGGCGCGCTCCTGCTCATTGCGTTCGCGCGTCTCATCGGCGATGCGTCGTTGCTCGGCAGCCTGCGCCTGCGCGTTCTTCAGCGCCAGCGCGTTGTCCTTGAACACCTGCAGAGCCGCCGCCATGTCGCCGATCTCATCGATCCGACCACGCTCGGGAACCTCGGTCGCCAGCGACCCGTTGGCCAGCTCGGTCATGGCGCCCGTCAGCCGCCGCAGCGGATTGACGGTGCGATTGGCGAACACGAGGCCCGCCAGGAGGCTGATGAGCAGGCCCGCGACAACGATCCCGCCGATGACCGCGAGGGCCTGCGATACGGCGGCGCCCGCGCTGATCTTGGCAATTTCGTTGCGTTTGGCCACGGTTTGGCGGGCCTCGTCCAAGGCCCCGACATAAGCGATTTCCGCCGCGCCGGAGGCCTGCTGCAGGTTGATCGCCTCGGCCTTCGCCACTAAGTCCCCGCGATGCGCCGCGAACACGCCGGCGTCGCCGAGCAGCAGCTTTTCGAGCTTGTCGAGCCCTGCTGCAATATCTGCGACCCGCTTCTTTCCGTCCGCTGATCGCATGCGTCCGGCGATGCGTTTCGTCGCCGCCGCGGAGGTCTTGAAGATGGCCTGCGCACGCTTTTCGATCGGACCGAGGTCTTCCGGCTGTGTCGCGGCGAGGTAGGACGTCGTCGCCTCCTCGAGCTTGACCACGTCGCGCGTCAGCTTGTTGACGCCTTGCAGCAACGGAAAGGTTTCGGTCAGGGTCTCCGATATCAGATTGCCAAGGCCGGCGACGGTGGCGGCGCCGGTCTGAACGTCGATCTTAGCCTTATCTTCGGCTTCGACCATCTTGGTTTCGGTTTCACCCGCCATCGCGGTGAGCAGGGCATCGAACGCGCGGCGCTCGACACTGAACTGTTCCGTCAGTTCCCGCATCCTTGCCGCCGCGACTTTCTCGCTGCTGTGTGCGTCAAGTCTGGCGCGCAGAAGCCTGACGAATTCCCGCTGGTTGCGCTCGATATCCGCGGTTTGCGTCGTCAATCCCGCTTGATTCGAAAGCCGGCGAAGACTTTCGATGTCGCGGTGCGCGGTCGCTTCGAGCTCGGCAAGTTGCTTGGCGTACTTCTCCTCGGCGCCTTCGCCGCGCGTGGCATCGAGCAGCACGGCGCGCATCCGTTGAGCATTGTCAACGAGCTGCAGCGAATGACCAAGCATCGGGGAGGTCACATCGGCGAATACGGTGACATTGGCCCCGATGCGCTGAATGAAGAAAAGCCCGACCGCGCCGCATACCCCGATCAGCAGCGATAGACCGAGAAATGCGAGAATCAATTTCGCGCGGATCTTGAGACTGCCGAAGAACTTCACGTTAAGTCGGGGCACGGCGGAAGAACTCCGGACGCGTCTACATGGCGGGATCGCCAAGTCCAATGGAGAACGGCGCGGCATCGCTGCCGCGCCGTTTCGTTCAGCGCGCCGTCACGTTCAGCTTTCCGACAGGACGGAACACCTGAATGCGGTTGTTCGCGGTGTCGGCGACATAGACGAGGCCGGTATCCTTATCAACGACGATACCGTGCAGGTTTCCGAACTCGCCATTGTTGGAGCCCTTCCTGCCCCACATGGTCAGGAACTTGCCGTCCTTGTCGAACACCTGGACGCGGTCATTGCCGATTTCGGTGACATAGACGTTGTCGTTCTTGTCGATCGCGAGGCCGGCCGGCGACTTGAATTCGCCCGGCTCCGATCCGGTCTTGCCCCAGGACATCAGGAACTTGCCGTCCTTGTCGAAGACTTGCACGCGGTCATTCTTGAGGTCGGTCAAATAGAGCTTGCCTTCGCTGGAGAACTTCGCGGCTTCGGGGTTGTTCATCTTGCCCGGCTCCGAGCCCATGCCGCCGAAGTCGAACAGAAACTTGCCGTTCAAGTCGAAGACGTCGACACGATGATTGCCGGCCTCCGGCATGTAGAGCTTGCCGTCGCGGATATCCATGAATTCCGACTTGATGTTCTGGCCCTTCTCCGAACCATATTCGCTGAAGGTCAGAACCCACTTGTAGGAAGCATCGTATTTCTTGATGAAACCGGTGTTGTAATCGGCGATGAAGATGTTGCCGTTGGGATCGACCGCGATGCCCTCGGGCTTGTCGAGGTTGGCATCGCCTTCGCCCTTGCCGCCGAACCGGCTGATGAACTTGCCGTTCGTCTTGTCGAACACCTGGACCCAGGCATGGACCGCGTCGGTGGCGAGCAGTTGACCATCCTTGGTGAACGCGAAGTCTTCGACGTACTTGAATTGGCCCTCACCGGTGCCGGTCGAACCGATGTTCATGACATGCTCGAACTGAACCTTGCCTTCGTCAGCCCAAGCACCGGAAATTCCGAGCGCGACGCACACAGCGAACGAGCTCGCCAAACACGCAGTCCACTTCATCTGAATTCTTCCTCCGCAGGGAGCCCTCGGATTCTGGGGCCCGACACTGCTCCTTGCCTTAAACTCACGAAAATTCTGTAAATTGCGTCGCATACCAATCGGTAGTTGTACGATCGTTCAATCCAAGATGATCGATTGCAGCCCCGCACGCGCGATCGAATTCGTCACCGGCACATGCAGGAGGCCACCTCGCGGCGAGACGACAGGGAGGCGCAGGTCTAATCCCGCACCTCCCTCGTCACCGAGACGATGGATGCACTAAGCCGCCGCTTGGCCGCGATACCGCAGAACGCTGCGCGCGACCAGCGCGCCTACTTCGGATCCCGCGGGAACAGGATGAACCCCTCGCGGTTCGGCATCTTCACCTTGGGCAGCGACTGGGCATCGACCGTCTCGTCGGCGCCGATGACGCCGTTGAGATGGAGGATATAGGCCGACACCGCGTAGAGTTCGTCGTTGCTGAGCGACTTCGAGTCCTGATACGGCATCGCGCGCCGCACGTAGTCGAACAACGTGACGGCGTAGGGCCAGTAGCTGCCGACCGTCTTCACCCCCGGCTTGTCCGACGCGATGGTGCCCATGCCGCCGACCAGCTGGTCGTTGGGCCGGCCCGCGCCCTTCTCGCCATGACAGGCCTGGCACTTGGCGGCATAGACCGCCTCGCCCTGCGCCGCCGTCCCCTTGCCCGGCGGCAGCCCGGCGCCGTCGGGTCCCACGCTGATATCCCAGGGCGCGAGATCCCCCGGCGAGATCGGCTGGCCCAGCTTTGGCGTTTCGACAGCGATCGCAGGAGCGACCGCGAGCATCGCCACGGTGGCGAGTGTGCAGCAATCAAGCGAACGCATTGATCGCCTCCCCTTTCTCGTCGATCTTCCAGCTGGCGATGGCGTTGTAGTGATAGACGCCGCGCAATCCGCGCTCGGCCACGAACGCCGCACGCGTCGGCTGCACCATGCCGGTCTCGTCGGTGGCGCGGCTCTGCAGCATGGCCGGACTGCCGGTCCACTGCCAGGCGGCGCGGAAACGGGTCAGCGCCTTCGGCAGCACCGGCTCCTGCAAGACGGCCGGCGCCCAGCTCGTCCCGCCGTCGGCCGACACGTCGACCTGCCTGATGCGGCCGTTGCCCGACCAGGCGAGGCCGGAAATCTCGTAGAAGCCCTCCCCCTTCAACGGCACGCCGGGCGAGGGCTGGGTGATGATCGACTTCACCTCCATCGGGAACACGAACTGCCAGGCTTTGCCGTCCTTGAGCAGCACCGTGTATTTCGAGGTCTCGTCCTTGGCCATGACCGGGGCATCGACCAGCTTGAGCCGGCGTAGCCATTTCACGTTCATGTTGCCTTCGAAGCCCGGCAATAGCAGCCGGATCGGATAGCCGTTGGAGGGCCGCACCCGCTCGCCGTTCTGATAGAGGCAGAGGAGCGCGTCATCCATGCACTTCGCGAGCGGGATGCTGCGGCTCATGGCGGACGAATCGGCACCCTCGGCGACCACCCATTTGGCGGCGGGCTCGACGCCGGCCTCGTCGAGCAAGGTCGAGAGCCGCACGCCGGTCCATTCCGCGCAGGAGAGCAGTCCGTGGATGGCCGGCAAGTTGAGCGGCTGCGCCTGCGGAGCATTGAGCGCGCCCGAATTGCCGGCGCATTCGAGGAAGGCGATGCGCGATTCCATGGGGTAGCGCGACAGCGCCTCCATGGTGAAGGTGAGCGGCCGCTTCACCAGCCCGTGGATCAGCAGCCGGTGCTGGTCGGGATCGATGTCGGGCGTGCCGGAATGGCTGCGGTCGAAGTGCAGCCCGTTCGGTGTGATCATGCCGTTGAGGAGTTGCAGCGGCGTGCGCGCGGTGCCGATGCCCACCGTCGCCGGATTGGGCGGCGCAGGAACGGCGCGCACAACCTTGCTCTCGAAGCGCGACGGCTGGCCATAGCCGGAGAGCGCGGCACCCGGTTGCTTCATCCAGCTCGGCACCGCGAGCGGCTCGGCCATCGCGGACGTGGCACCCGTGCTTGCCGCGACCGCGCCGGTGAGCACGGCCTGCTCCAGAAAGACGCGCCGGTTCAGAATGCCGTTGCCGGCGGCGTGCTCGGGCTCCTCGCGTTCGGTGTCCTTGCGCATGGCTCCTCCTTCTCCTTTTTTGGCTTGTTGAACCCCTGATCCTAGTCCACCCGCTTGCCGCTCGGCAGGATGGCGGCCTCGAATTTCGCACCCTCGGTCTGCGCATCGGTGAGGATCGCGTTGGTCAGGTTGGCGCCCTCGAGATTGGCACCGCGCAGGTCGGCACCATTGAGCTTGGCGCCGAACAGATCGACGCCAGACAGATTGGCGCCGCGCAGGTCGGCGCCGGTGAGATCGGCCTCGACCATGTCGCCCATGCTGAAGTCGACGCCGGAGAGGTCCATGCCGCGCAGGTTCTGATTGTCAAGCTTGGCCGCGCGCAGGTCGGCGCCCTTGAATCGCGCGCCGGCAAGCCTGGCGCCGCGCAGATCCGCGCGCGCGAGCGCCGCGCCCTCGAGATTGGCCTGGTTGAGGCGGGCGCGGCCGAGCTTGGCGCCCGTCAGGTTGGCCCGTGAGAAGTTGGCGCTGGCGAGATCGGCCTCGTAGAGCAGCGCCTCGGCGAGGTCGGCGCCGGTGAAATCCGCCCATTTGGCGTCAACGAGGTTGAGATTGGCGTCCTTGAGCCTGGCGCCGGAAAAATCCGCCCGCACCAGCGTGGCGCGGAACAGGCTCGCGCCGGTGAGATCGGCGTTGGCTAACTTGGCGCGATCGAGCTTGCCGCGCTTGAGGTCGCGTTCCTTGAGATCACGCCCGGCGAAGTCGCACTCCACGCAATTCCTGCTGGTGCCGGCGAGAAAAGCGTCAGGATCGGCCGCAAGTCCGGGGGCCGCCATGATCGTCGCCAACACGCTCAACGCGAACAGCACGGCCCGGCGGCACATGGGCGTCGTCCCACACTCGATCTGCGTTCCCAGCATAGTCCGATTGCGCGGCGACAATCTACGCCGTCGCGGCGTTCAAAGCCCTCGACGGCGGATACGGATTGTTTATTGTCTGCTGCAACAGACCGGCATCGACCGAGCCGGCCACAAGATCGTGGAATACCAGGGAGACGTCCATGAAGACCATCGCATCGGCTGCGTGCGTATTGCTGTTGCTCGGCGCCGGCGCCGCCGCGCAAACGTTTGACGACCTCAAGAAGGACGGCAACGGCGGTTCGACCGACAACGTCCTCACCTACGGGATGGGCTACCACCAGCAGCGCTACAGCCCGCTCAAGCAGATCAACAAGCAGACCGTCAAACGGCTGGTCCCGGTCTGGAATCTCAGCCTCGACAACAATTGGGGCGAGCAGGCGCAACCGATCGTCTACAACGGCGTGATGTACGTCACCAATGCGCGTGCAACCGTTGCGATCGACGTTGGCACCGGCAAGCAGATCTGGAAGCAGACGCTGGATTGGCCGCCGGAGACCCCGCGCATCGTATGTTGCGGCGTCTCCAACAAGGGCGCCGCGATCTACGACGGCAAGATCTACCGCACCACGCTGGACGCCCACGTCGTCGCGTACGATGCCAAGGACGGCAAGGAGCTGTGGAAGACCAAGGTCGCGGAGTGGAAGGATGGCGTTTCGTTGACGCTCGCGCCGCTGATCGCGAACGGCG
>Ga0126382_10000382_pt1 | contig 17153 bp, 17 predicted proteins | sample PanSoiMetPlot_30_FD_92548 | JGI IMG/M metagenome (GOLD analysis project Ga0126382, IMG submission 92548) | Tropical forest soil microbial communities from Panama - MetaG Plot_30 | ecosystem: Environmental > Terrestrial > Soil > Tropical forest > Bulk soil | place: Panama | collected 2016-02-17
AGGCGGTTTGTATCCTGATATTCGTCTACCAAAACATGATCAAAGCGGGAGGAGATGTCGGCAGAAATATGTGGAACACCCATCATCTGGGTCCAATAAAGCAATAAATCATCGTAATCGAGCACGCACTGCTGCTGCTTGGCGTCGACGTAGGCGGCAAACAGTTTTTTGAGCTCAGTCTCCCACGTCGCACACCATGGAAATGTCGTGCTGAGCACTTTATCGAGGGGGTCCTCAGAATTCACGACTCGAGAATAGATCGCGAGGCAAGTGCCTTTTTTGGGGAACCGTTTTTTGGTCCCCGAGAAGCCGAGATCATGACGGACTAAATTTAACAGGTCAGCAGAATCTTCACGGTCGTGGATCGTAAACGCGGGGTCAAGGCCAATGTCGTGAGCGTATTCCCGTAATAGTTTCGCGCCCACTGCATGGAACGTACCTGCCCAGCTTAGTACCTCGCTTAATGTATGGCCGCCGTTGCCGATAATACGGCCGGCAATCCCTTCTACGCGCCGGATCATCTCGGTGGCTGCACGACGCGAGAACGTCAACAACATGATGCGCCTGGGATCCGCTCCGTTGGCAATGAGATGGGCGACGCGATGAGCCAATGTGTTGGTCTTACCCGAACCAGCCCCAGCTATGATAAGAAGTGGCGGTGCCCCAGCCGCAAGCAACGAACCGCCGTACTCTACAGCGCGGCGCTGTTCGGGGTTCAAATTGGCAAGATACGGCACAGTCATGGAGCGAACGAATCAGTTGGAGGTCAAAAATACTATGAAGGTTCTGTCGAGCGACGGCCATTCGGACTAAGCGCAGCACCAGCGTCAGCTCGAAAAGAGGGGGGACTCCCATAACTACTTATTAACCGGTCGACGCTCGATTCGGACGGGCTGATCAACTCGAAGAACATCGGCCAACGAGCGCTTTGATCTCTCGAACCTTTGCTCGCATCGCTCTACGAAGCGTTTTGGCTTCGTGCGTACAGAGCCCATGCCTCAAATTGCCGTTGCGATTTCCCTGAGGGCCACCGGAGCCTTTAGCCCCACCATGCATCCGGCACCTTGCCCGCCCCGTTACCGCCGCCTGCTTGCAAGGATGACCGGCACGGGTCTTAGCTCCGCATCGGCGCGCTTTGGCTAAATTTGCGAGTCGTCGCGCAATATCTGCTTGACGCTTGGGGTCGTGTGTCATTTCTGGTCGTCCCCCTCAGGCGTTTTTGAAGCACTGACGATTCCGACGACCCCCTGGGCTCCGGGATGTATGTGTACGTGCCGTACCTCGACCGTTTGCTTGTTTCCGCGCTGAAGCCGGTCGAGTGCTTGCAACAAGTCGAGCTTTAGCCGGAGTAGCTTAATGCCGAAGTTGCCGTAGACGTTGATGTAGTTCTCGTCGAGGTGGTGTTGGCTCTGTCGCAAGAACTTTTGACCAGCGAATCCGTACCTGCGATCTCACCGCCAACAGCGCCTGCACCTCGGTCTGAGGTTGCATAGAGGCTACCAGGGCTATTGCCGCATTCAGCGTAGCCTCGTCGAGATGCTCGAAGAGGTTCGGACGGAGCAAGGCGACGAGCTTCCCAAACATCGTCTGAGAAAACTCTTCTGACATCGTGCCGAAGACACCGCGTAAGGCTGCTCGATGGCCCTCCAGGTCGTCTGTAGGTGCGTAGACCCGGTCACTCTGGCGAGACGGCTTGCGCACCCGCGGTGGGGCGGTCCGCGACAGTGCTGTGCTCTCTATCTTGGCAGGAACACTGTGTGCTGAAGCCTTTTCCTTCGGCTCGTTTGGTGCAGGCTCGAGCGCGATCGGTCTGCGCTTGTCGTTCTCGACTGCCACATACGTGGCCTCACGCCCGCGGATATGCTTTCCAACAGCCATTGAAGTGCTCCTTGTATTTACTTGTTCAGCTCTAATACTGGCGGCCTCCGTGAGGTGAACTGGAACCGCTTCACGTCACATCCACTGAATGGATTCAGGATGAGGGTGCCCTGCGAGTTGCCAAGCAGCCTCGTTGCTCTGAGGAGTCTCTTGGTTGCTGTGGTCAGGAAACGCGCGCTGAGTGACGCGAACGCTCCGCGAACAAAGTTCAACGATTTCTCAACGTTGAACTTGCCAGTTCGTGCTGTGTTCTGCCGAGTTATGCCGGGCCGAGAGCAAAAAACGCCCGTAAAATGGTGGGCGCTGTAGGGATTGAACCTACGACCTCTCCCGTGTGAAGGGAACGCTCTCCCGCTGAGCTAAGCGCCCATGCATTGGGGACGGCGATATAAGGAATGCCCCGAAGGCGTGTCAAGCGAAGGCAAATCGAGAGCTTTTTAGTTACGCGTTTTCGGATCGTCGCTTTGCGCCAGTCGCGAAGCGTGGGTCTGTAACGCGCGAATTCGATCGGCCAAATTTCCGCTGTTTGGTGCGTCAGCGAGCTCGACGTTCGCGCCCACGGATGAGGGAGCACTGCTCAACCCGCGCGACGTTTCTGCGGCGAGGAGCGCATCAATCGGCGAGTTTGGTCCTTCGAGAGCAGAAGCCAACCTCGCAACTTCCGCCGCCACATCGTTGATGCGCTCGCGTAGGAGCGCGTTTTCCACTCGCTCCGAAGCCCAGGCTTCTTCCGTTTCACGTTTCATGGCGCCGAGTTCCCGGGCATACCGGTCGCGCTCCTCTTTGGCGTGAGCGACGGCTGCCTGCAATTGGGCGTTCTCTGTCCTAAGGTTTTGAGTTGCCGAACTTGAACGACCTTCGATTTCGGCGATAGCTGCTCGGAGGTCACTTTCGACCTTACGCGCGGATTCTATTTCCTGACGCAAATGCTTGAGCTCGAACTCGCGTTCATTGAGTAACCGCGACTGCTCGCCTAGGCGGGCCTCGAGTTCCTGCGCTCGGCGCCCTAGAATTTCGACTTCCTTGGTTTGAGCTACCAATTGCTGCTCGAGCTGTGCGACGCGACGGCCGAGGTTCTCGACTCTGCCGCGTTCCTGCGACAGTTCCTGCGTCGCAGCTTTCAACTCAACCCGCTCGGCATCCCGGCGGTCCTCAACGGACTTTAACTCGAAACTGGCGCCGTCCAGACGTTCCTTCAGCGCATCGACCTGAGTCTTGAGAGCGATGATCTCAATCTTTTGGGAGTCGGCAAGTGTCGATCGTTCGTCCAGTTCGCCCATCAGCTCGGCGAGTTCGGCTTGCTTGTCGGACAAGGCGCGCTGGGCTTCATGCATCGCGGTAGTCTTGACCGCGAATTCCTCTTCGGTTGCACGCAACTGATCGCGCAGATTCTTGTCGCGCGCCTCCAGCGCAAAAATGGTAGCTGTCTTTTCGCCGAGCTCGATTTTGAGACGATTGATGGTGTCGCCCTTCTTGCCGAGTTCGGCAAGCTGACTAGTGCTTTTGGTCTTGAGCTGATCTACGCTCATTTCGAGACGCCGCGTCGACATGGCGAACTCGGCGCGCAACTGATCCTTGTCCGCCTGAATTTCGGCCATCGACAACGGCGCCGCGGCTTCAAGTCGGCGCATTGTCAGTCGGACCGCGCGGCCGTGCACAAGAGGCACGACAACGAGCCCGAAAAGGGCTGCAAAAAGAAATCCGATCGCGAAATACATCATCGGTTCAATCATGGAGCATGCGCCTCCAAATCACTTGAACTCATTGAAAACCAGAGATCTGCCGGCCAACCGACCGATGTCGAGATTAGCCTAAAGTGGGCTCCGCGTCGCGGCTACAAAAAATTCCGCGTTTGGTTGACGTTTGACGCGATCAGAACGGATTCCAGGTCGGCTGCGGGGTGAACTTGAGGTAACCGATGTTGGCCCCAAGCCGCAAACCGACGCCTGAACGGATCGGCACCACGATAATGTTGCCAGAAGCGAGCGCGGTCATGCCAAAGCCGCCGATAACATAAGCGGAGCCGTCGATACCGACAAAACGTTGATAGATCGCTCCGGTCGCCGGCAGATTGTAAACCAGCATCATCGTTCGGGCGCCTTCGCCCCCAGTATCCAAACCAATCGATGGACCTTCCCAGAATACCCGGCGGTCGCCCGCATTTTTTGTGTAAAGGTTACCGTCGCCATAGCGTAGCCCGACGACGAAGGCACCGCTGCCTTCCTGCCCCAGGACATAGCCATTCGGTAGTCCCCACAGGCTCACAGCCTTTTCTACTATCTGGGCGAGGCCGCGAGACACCGTGCCAAAAAAACGATGCCCCTCCCGCACCAGCTCACCGGGCGCAAACGAATTGCCCTGCGCTGGCGGCGGTGGCGGTGGGTTCTGTGCTGCCGTAAAGTCGGACGTAAAGACGGCAAGGGATAGCGTCAGGGCGGCAAGGCGCAAAATCGCGCGCATCTTCTGCTCCGTGGAATAGTGAGGTCGCAAGCCCCGTTAACCGGATTCTCACGCAGATCGCGCTAGAGTAGCGACAAAAGCTTGTCCCGAATCGTTTTATCGTCACCGAGAACTATGACTGCAGCGCGGCAGGAACGGAAGCCGCCCATATTGTTCAGCTTGTTGGTAGCCGTAGCCTTTGGGGGGTGGGTATTTTCGCACTCTAGGCGCTTCGGGCAGCTACCGATGACCAATTGGGCTCAACGCTGATACCGGTCTGGCCATCAGTATGCTTGAACCGGTGGCCAATTTTCACGGAGAGCAAGGCGTTATTTGGCCGGCCGGAGTTCAAATGAACCTGGACGAAGCACTCGAGCCGCCCACTGATGAGGGCAATCGAGGCGCTTTTAGAAGTACCCCGAAATCTACGCTCCGCGCTTCGCCGGATGGCGGCTTTAGCTCTTTTATAGCGAGTAGACGCGCGCGTCTTTCCTCGCTGATCCCGGCCGTATTATCGACAGCGCCGAACGCAAATGGCCCGATGTCGCGCAGTCGGGGATGGTAACTCTGCCCGCTGAGTGTGCAGCCTCAGGAGCCAACGGCAGTCTTCTTCGTATCCCCCCAAGCAATAAATGCTGGCACGCGAAAATTTTTATCAGCGCGGCCATAAGCCAACGGTAAACCCTGCGGACTTTTTACGACGCCGCCAGCCGCGACGACGAGTGCGTGTCCGGCCGCAACATCCCACTCACAAGTCGCTCCGAAACGCGGATACACATCCGCGGCGCCTTCGGCGACCTGGCAAAACTTGAAGGCCGAGCCGCTCGCGGCCCTTATGATTGGCTCGAGTGAGGCAAGAAAGGTGTCGGTCGCAGCGTCGAAATGTGAGCGACTTACCGCGGCAACTGCTCCTTTGCTCGGCCATTCACGGGTGTGGATTGTTTGCGGCCGATCGGCTCCGTTCTGTAACAGCCTGACTCGCTCGGCTTTCACGCCGATGACTCCGCGCCAAAGCTGGTCACGTTTGGGTGCCGCGATGATACCGGCGATCGGAATGCCACGTGTAATGATGGCGACATTGACCGTGAACTCGTCACGGCCGGCAAGGAACTCGCGGGTGCCATCGAGGGGGTCCACGATCAGGAAACTTCCATCAAGACGCTTATGGTTGTGTCCGACCGACTCCTCCGACACGACGGGAATCCCCGGCAAAAGCCGGGCAACGCCTTGCGTGATTGCGGTTTCGGAGGCTTCATCAGCGGCTGTAACCGGTGACCGGTCGGCCTTCATGCGCGGCGCCAAGGCCGCCGGAGAAACAGCCCTGATTTCTGCGCAGGCGCGCGCGACGATCACGGTCAAATCGTCCAGAAGCCGGGCCGCCTCGGCCGGCGGAATTTCGGAAGCCGACGTCAAATTTCCTGTCCTATATGTTGTCTCCTTGTCCTTGGCGGCGGTGTAGGTGCGGTGTATCACCGCGCCACCTTGGCGCCACCGTCGATTAGCCAACTGTGGCAGCCTGCATGCCGAGTGGAGACCAGTCTATGTCCAAATCTTCCATCGAAGCGCTCGATCTTGCCGCCTTGTTGTGCTCGCGTGTGTGCCACGATCTCATCAGCCCGGTAGGCGCTATTGTCAACGGACTCGAGGTGCTCGAGGACGAGAAGGATGAAGGCACAAAGGAATTTGCGCTCGATCTTATTAAAAAGAGCGCTCGCACCGCCTCCACGAAACTGCAGTTCTGTCGCATCGCGTTCGGTGCTGCCGGTTCTGCTGGCGCCCAGATCGACCTCGGCGATGCTGAGGCCATCGCGCGGGGATTTCTCGAGGACGACAAGACGAAGGTCGCGTGGAACTTGCCTCGCGCATCGTTGGCCAAGAACCTGGTCAAATTGCTGCTCAACATGCTTGTTATCGCCGGTCAGGCAATTCCGCGAGGTGGCAAGATCACCGTCGAACCGGCCAGCTCAGGCGACCGTGTGGGATTTAAGGTCAGCGCTACCGGCGCCAATGCCAAGGTTCCGCAGGCTGTACCGGCATTGCTCGCCGGTCAGATTGACTGCCAAAGTATCGACGCTCATCGCATTCAACCGTTTTATACCGGCCTCCTGGCCAAGGCCTGCGGTGTCGAGGCCGCCGTGACGACGCACGGCGATACGGTTGTGGTCACCGCGCAATAGTGCGCGCGTTCGCCAATTAAAGGCTGGCTAATGGCGTTGAACGGACCGCGATGGCGCAAGCAATCTTACCTAGTGAACTGCCGCCCGGGGCGGAATATGCGTGCAATTTCTTGGTCTTTGCCCACTCGCAAGTGCTAGGATTGACCGCTGAGAATGTTGCGTTTGTGAGGGTTTCATGCATGGGGGCCATTTTTTAGGTGTCGAAGCGGACGAGCGGCAGTCGCGCCAAAGGCAACGCGAATGGAGAAGGGTTGCTTTCGCGCTGCTTGTTATTACGCCTGTCAGTTCGACGGTAATTTCATCAGAGGCGGTCGCCCTCGAACTGCCAAAGCCGGAACTCGCAGAAAAATATCTTGGTAAAGCGTCTGTCGGCGCCAACTACACGGTCAAGCCGGTCGTGCGCAGCGATGGCGTCATGCGCATTTTTGACGTCGACACATCCTATGGAAAGTTTGCCTTCGATGGTGTCGAATTCACCAAATTGCGACTCCACGAACTCGATGCCGTCGCTGCACTTGAAAAAATGTCCCAGTCGAATGCCTTCGGCGAGGCATTCGGGCGTGCTGCGCTGGGCCCGATAAAATTCGGCGCGGATCTCATTACCAATCCGGCCGATACTGTGGAACGCTCTCTAAGCGGTATTGGCAACATGTTTGACCGCGTTGGAGCAGGGCTCTCGAATAATCGAGCCGACCGCGACAATCTGGTGGACAGTTTGATCGGCGTCAGTAATACGCAACGTGAGCTAGCGGTCACCCTAGATGTCGATCCTTACACCGATTTTCCCCCATTGGCGCAGAGGCTGAGGGAAATGGCCGGCATCATGGCAAGTGGTAGCTTGCCGATCAGAGCCGGCCTCTCGTTTGTCCCCGGCGGTATCGGAATTGCGGTTTCATCGGTTGCGACAGTAAGCAACGCGAAAGATACCCTGCGCAGCAAAACAGCGGCGCAGGTTATTGCGGAGACGCGAGCCTCTCTTATATCTCTCCGCGTTCCGGATGAAAGCGTGAGCCGCCTTGTCGAGAACCGGAATTACACACCAGCCGATCTGCTGATCCTGGCACGGGCGCTGAAACAACTTAGTGCACAGAACACCACTGCTTTCGTCGAACACGCCGCAGGCGCCAGTTCGCGCAGCGTGGCATTCTATAATCGCCGTCGCGCGCAAATCCTCGCTGCGCGCAGTACCGAGCTTGGCGGTATCGTTTCCTTCGTTACATTCGGAGGACAGCCGATCAACGTCACGCGCAATGGCAATATTGTCGCTGCTTTTACGGTCGACGACATCGCTTGGACCGAAATCCAGCAACGCACATTTATTGAGGCCACCGCCGAAATCCGTCGGACGAATCCAGGCGCGACGCCTGTACTCGCTACGACCGGCGCGGTGACGCCCATGGCTGCCCGTGAGATCGGCAAGCGCGGTTGGAAGATCGTTCACGTCAAGCCTTAGCGTTCGGAACGGCTAGGCCATCGAAAGGTTCCGGCGAACTCACAGTCAATAAATAAAACCCCCGTCGTTTCCAGCGAGGTTAATTTTGGTGAAGGCTTGCGTCACACAAACGCAATGCGGGGGAAAAGTCTGGCGCTAGGCCGGAATCCGTTCGTCCGCTTCGGTGGGCTCGCGCAGCACATAGCCGCGACCCCACACGGTCTCGATGTAGTTCTTACCGGAAGAGGCATTCGCGAGCTTCTTGCGCAGCTTGCAGATGAACACGTCGATGATTTTCAACTCAGGCTCGTCCATGCCGCCATAAAGATGATTGAGGAACATCTCCTTGGTGAGCGTCGTCCCTTTGCGCAGAGAAAGCAGCTCGAGCATCTGATATTCCTTACCGGTGAGGTGCACACGCTGGCCGCCGACCTCCACGGTTTTGGTGTCGAGATTGACCACGAGATCGCCGGTATTGATGACCGATTGTGCGTGGCCCTTGGAGCGGCGAACGATGGCATGGATGCGCGCGATCAGCTCGTCCTTGTGGAATGGCTTGGTCATGTAGTCATCGGCGCCGAAGCCGAGACCTTTGACCTTGTCCTCGATGCCGGCAAGCCCAGAGAGGATAAGGATCGGCGTCTTAACCTTCGAGACACGGAGGGAACGCAAAACCTCAAAACCTGACATGTCGGGCAGGTTCAGATCCAGCAGGATGATGTCGTAGTCGTAGAGCTTGCCGAGGTCGACGCCTTCTTCGCCGAGATCCGTCGTATAGACGTTGAAACTCTCGGACTTGAGCATCAGCTCGATGGATTGCGCGGTTGCGCTGTCGTCTTCAATAAGTAAAACGCGCATCTAAGTCCCCTTATCGCCGCAGCCGGGCTTTAAGTCAGCGCCGCAGAGGCGGCGAGTGTAAAAAAAACGCGGTGGGACAAATCGATTCGACACTATCTCGCCATGGTTAACAAAAACTGATTCTCTCATGCAAGTGTGCCGTTAGCCAGGTACCCCCGAATCGCCGTAAGATGTTGCATGAGAGTGATTTTTTGGCCGCGTTCAGTTTCATGTTCCAGTTTAAGAGTCAAACTTAAGCGATTCTAGCGTTTCGCCCCTTCAGTCTCTGGCTCGGCAAGCCTTAGCCCCGTGGACGAATGACCCAATCATTAACGACGCGGGTAAACACCGAGTTAATGGACCCATCGGGGTGGTAAGGCTAATGGCGGATTTATGGTTAGTGCGTTGTCGCGGTCGGGCCACGCACTTATGAAGGCGCTCGCCGAACTAATTTTTGAGATCGACGGAGTCGGACGTGTCGTCTCGGTGCTGGACGGATAGTGAAAGTCGCGGGCCGATCCACGTCATGTCGGTCGACACCAGGCGGACCATCGAGACGGGATGGCAAAGATCCCCTGCAGTAGTCAGATTTTCTGGCGGGGATGCCTCGCTACGTTATTCGCGGAGCTTGATAGAGGTCGCCACGGCCGCGCGGGCATGTCGTCAATGCATGCGCTGAGCCGACGACGGGCAAGGCCGTTGCCGCCCGTCGCCACCTGGCAGAGTGGCTGCCAGTGGCTGGAGCGCACCCTGCGGGGCGAAGAAACACAAAACTAACGTTATTGCGGCACAGTCGCTCCGGAATAGTCCGGAACGCGGGTCCAGCCCGGGTACCCACCGCCAGGCTGGACCCGCGTATTCGGGGGCTTCGTGGAGTATCTAGTCGATGAAGTCACGTGAAACCCTCATCCGTCTGAAGAAGTTTCAAGTAGACGAGAAGCGGCGCAGGGTCGCCCAGATCGAGGCGATGATCGCCGAATTTAATCGGATTGCCGGAGAGCTTGAGCGCGAAATCAAGGCCGAACAAGACCGCGCGGGCATCCATGATCCCGCTCACTTCGCCTATCCGACCTATGCCAAGGCCGCGAACTCGCGTCGGGAAAATCTGAAGCACTCGACTGATGAATTGCGGGTGCAGCTCGGGGACGCGAAGGCTGCCCTCGGCGAGGCCTTTGAGGAACTCAAGAAGGTCGAAATGCTCGATGAACGCGACCAGCAACGTGAAAGGACCGAGGAGGATGTGCGCGAAGAGGCCAAGATCGATCACATCGCCGGCCTGCGCTTCAATGCCGGGGGCGCCCCAGCGTAAACATTTCGCGAGTCATTGCGACGCCAGGGACGGCGCCGTTCGCTTTGTGATGATCCGGTTGTTGCGACCAGATACCGCTGAAGACTGCGATCAAGTCGCCGACAGGTTAAGCATTATCGGGCTCACCAGCCAGTTGCGTGCCAATAATCCGGCAGCGATCGGATTTACGGTCATCGTATTGGCTACCAGGGCACCGTCGTACGCTGTAGCGCCAACCCTACGAGATGAAGGCGAGCGCGCCTTGCAAACGTCAAGGTAGATTACGGCCGTCCTTGGCTCGCGCTGAAATTCGCAAGCACGGCCACACGGCCCGGTTGTGGCATCGACTCTCAGCTCCCCATAACGGCGGGCGAAGATGACCGCGCCACACTCGATTTCGTGAATCCTAGAACGCTGCCGCCAAATCACGTGCGCCCTGCGCCTGCACACCGTGATTCATTTTGGTTTCTATATCTGCAATAAGATTGCCCACGACGCCGGTGCGGCGCGCTACCGGATTGCGCTCGTAACCCTGCTGCTCAAAGAAATTCGCTGTAGGAACGCGTGTGCGCATGGCTTGTGGCATCGTCACCATATCGAAGCCGTTGCCATCGCCGGTCAGATTCATCAATTCGAGCTCGGCGGCGGTGAGCGGAGCGGTGTAACCTTTGGCGCGCGCGAAGCGTACGGAATCTATGAGCTTTTGCACCTGAAGCATTGGACCAAGATCGATATCAAGCACAGCCGCATGGATGCCAAATCCACCCAACGTCGTCTTGGCGAGGCGATCGTGCTCGCTCCACCGGTTCGGAACCGAACGGCTGTAGGCGATCATGCGCTTGAGCGCCTCGATCTTGCGCTCCAGGGCCACCTTGGTAGTGCCGGATAGTCCTTTCGCTTTCTGCTGAAGCGCCAGCAGATAGCGGTTACCGTCTTTAGCCAGAAGCGACACTGTGTTGGTACTGAGCAACTGGTTGTAGCCAACGGCCGGCGAAATCGCGCGAGCGCCGGGCCGGTACGGCACAAGCCCGGCCTGGGAGTCATAAGCGCCGTTGCCTCCCGTCTCGAAAGCGTAAACGCCGACAATCTGATCGCGGGTTAATCCTGCCGCGAGCGCGGCTTTTGCATAAGCTCGTTTGAAATCGAGGTCGGTTGGCGGTCGGTCCGGTACGAAGCCGAACTGCTCGGCGGCATTTTTTAGGAAATCGGTGACAACGGGAATCTCCGGCCGTTCCGGCGGTGGCGGCACGGGAGCCTGCGGGTCGACCGGCCGTGGCGGACCCGCGTAGACCGGTGGTTGGCTGAGCACGTAATCGTCGAGGCCAACTGGCAGGTGATCGCGGCGCTTCACGTTGCGCGCGCGCCGTTTTTCCGCGACTGAACTCCAATACGCCGTTGCGTCGGCTTCATACGCACTTCGCGCTGCCTGATATTGCGTGAGTCTGGCCTGATAGTCCGCAATCGCCACGGCCGGCGGCACGCCTTGCGCATGCACAGCAGACGTAGCCGACAATAAGCTGGCCGCGAGACAGCTGGTCGTGCCCAAACGAAGCAGATAGTTCTTCATGCTTGGCTATTTTTCGACCATTTTGCTTGATTCGACCACTTCGCAAAAAGACGCGCCGCATTTGCGACGCGTCTGGCGAGGGGAATAGGCGGTAAAGTGCTATCGAATGGTCGGCCCGCTTCGGTCGGTGAACACCACTGGGCCGCCGGCCTTTATAACGGTCGGATTTTGCGCGGTCATGACATCCGTGCCGAGATTGAATTCGCGCGCAGAGATGCCGATCAAGGCGATCAACAGCGCGGCGGCAAGCCCGACCACCACGATCTTGAGGTGCGTGGTGCGGTCTGCCGTATACATGGACCAGTTCATTAAGTCCTCCGGGGCTCTACTGCCTTGGCCGCCCCGTCCCGAAAAAAGGTTCACCCTTTCGAAGCCTAACTTAACTACGACGTTCGGGTTCCCAAGGACGCATCACGGACCATTGAATCCTTGTGAACTGCTCGAATTTTTCGTGATTTTTTCGATAGTTCCGTGTCGTTTCGGTCAGTCTGCGGCGATTGGTCGTAGCGGCAATGGCGGCTGAGGGCCGGCGGTCTCGAGGCGCGCGGGTGTGCTTCGCATTGGGAGAGAACTGGGGTCGGTGCCGCGAACGAATGGCGGAATATTCGATGAGGTCACCAGCACTGTCGCCTCAGCCTCACGGGCAGCGTCTTCGAAACGCTGGGAAACAGCGTGATAAATTCCGACAGGGCGAAGTCCTAGCACTGTCGAAACTGCAGAGTATGGGATCCGGCATTCGCTTCGCTCGGCCGAGGCGACAAAAAAGAAAGGTCCTCTCCCTCGGGGACAAGAGAGAGGACCTCAAACGCCGCTTAAGCAGCGCCGTTTTGCCGAACTGCTGAGGACCTATCAGCCCGGCAACAACACGGTGTCGATCACGTGGATGACGCCGTTCGACTGCATGACATTTCGGATGGTGACCTGAGCGGAACCGCCCTTGGCGTCCCAAATCCAGAGCTTACCGTCCTTCTCGGCGAAGATGAGATCGGCGCCTTCGACGGTCTTGAGTATCGCCTTTCCGTTACCGGCCTTGATTTTTTCCATCAGGTCCTTAGCACTCAAACGGCCCGGCACAACATGATATGTAAGCACGTTGGTAAGCGTCTTCTTGTTCTCGGGCTTTAGCAGGTTGTCGACCGTGCCAGCCGGCAGCTTCGCGAAGGCGTCGTTAGTCGGTGCGAACACGGTGAATGGGCCGGGTGATTGCAGCGTGTCGACTAGGCCCGCGGCCTTCACGGCGGCGACCAGTGTGGTGTGATCCTTCGAATTCACCGCGTTTTGCACGATGTTCTTGGACGGATACATCGGTGCGCCACCAACGGTGACGGTTCTTTCCTTTTCCTTCATTTGAGCTAAAGCAGGGCTGATCACGCCCACGCTGACAGCGAGCGCCGCTGAGGCAAAACCGGCCAAGGCGGCGTTGATAATGCGTTTCATGGCTGTAACTCCGTTGCTCTGTGTGACGTCTCCCTGCCGGAGACATCGGAGCTACGAAGTCCGCATCATCATGGATGCAGGCTCACAGAGCCGTGAGCTTGCCGGTGGCAATGACCGGTCCGGTGGGCACGCCGGTGGTCGAGCCTCCTGCTGGCTCAAGTGAAACTGCTAGCACGGCATTGTCTTTTGCCAACGCCGTCAGTTCGGTGGGCAGGGCAAGCGTTACGGCCTGGTCGGCGCGCAATAAACCAACCGCCCGTGGCTTTCCGTCCGGTGGAATAAGCCACAGCTCGGGAACGCGTGTTGCGTCTGCGCTGAAGGCGGCAGGCACTACGACTACCGTGCCGCGCCTTGTATCGATGGTCGCGACGAAATGACGGTGTCCGCCACCTTCAATAGTCGCGACCAAGGGATGTTGCTGCGTGAACGCGCCGAGATAAATCAGTGCCGCAAAGCAGCCTGCGGCCAGCGCGCCGGCCGCAAGGCTCAGTCCGCGCCAGAAGGTGAGGCTCTGCCAGAGTCCTCGCGTTTGGGCGGGGAGAGTACTGGCGATACGATCCCACACCTGCGGTGGCGGCTCGACTTCAACGATCTCTGCTGCCCAGGGTGTGAGACGTTGCTCCCATTCCACGACCAGCTGGGCAAAATTGGGCTCACGTGTCATGCGCTGTTCGGCCAAAGCTCGCTCGTGGCCGGTCAGCACGCCGAGCGCATATTCGGCGGCGAGCAATTCGTCCTCGGGCAAACCGCTGTGGTCGAATGTGTCGGTCATTGCTCCAGGCATGCTTTCAACTTGATCATCGCTCGTCGGATCCAGCTCTTCATGGTGCCGAGCGGCACCTTCATCCGGCTGGCGAGATCCTCGTAGGTGTTCCCGTCAAAAAATGCTCCGTGCAGCGCCGCGCGTTCGTGCGAAGCGAGTCCATCAAGGCAGCCATGCAGGCGCGCGTGCTCCTGCGCGCGTTCGATATTCCTGTCGGCACCACGTGCGGTATCGGCAATTTCAGCAGCGGCCTCGATCGGGGCCATGTTGCGCGACTGACTGGATGCACGCAGCCGATCGATCGAGCGGTTGCGCGCGATCGCAATCAGCCAGGTCATCGGACTTGCCCGGATGGCATCGAAATCGGCAGCCTTGCGCCACACCGTCACGTAGACCTCCTGCAGCACGTCCTCCGCTTCGGCGCGTTCGCCCAAAATACGAAGGCAAACGCCAAAAAGCTTCGCCGAGGTCAGACGATATACTGTTTGTAACGCTGCCCGGTCGCCGGCCGGAATCCGACCGAGCGCGGCGGCGATCAGGCTGCGGTTGGAATCGAGGTCCATTTTGAATGGGCGCCCGTTTCGCGGTGGACCGACTTAAGGCTTTAAAGGCACAGCGACAATTACGGCCGGCAAAGAGCCTCCGTTAGGCGGCGGAATCGGCGAACCGGCTGCCGCATATTCATTAAGCTTGTTGCGCAACGTGCGGATCGAAATGCCGAGAATATTAGCGGCGTGTGTGCGTTTGCCGAGGCAGTGCTTAAGCGTTTGCAGAATGAGGTCACGCTCAACTTCGGCTACCGTGCGGCCGACCAGATTACTGATAACTTGTTCGGTCACCATCGCGGCATGGGCCTCAAGATCGGGCTTGGTCACGCCGCGCGGCCTTGGCGAAAGGATGCGGTCGACGCCAGCGCCATCGAGTCGGGCAAGGACGTCGCCGATGGTGGCAAGGCCGCCGCAACTTTGCGATTGGACGTCCGCCCGCCGGCTCTCGTGCCATTGTAGTCGTCGGCTTTTCGCCTGAGGCGAAATCCTCGTCGAATAGATATTTGGCCGTCGCTTTCATTCGGGGAGTGCGCTCTTAGCCTGCAAGATTTGCCCAGTTTAAGGTTAGGGTCCAGTTAATTCCCGACGAAAGGCAGATGGGACTGGCGGCAATGCAAATGAAAATCGCCGACCCCGGGTCGGCGATCCCACCGAGTAGCAGTGCTATTGGCGGTACTGTTGGATGCGCGTCGTGCGCAGCCCGGCGAGGCCGTGCTGGTCAATCGAGTACTGCCACGAAAGGAATTCCTCGACAGTCAGCGTATAGCGTGCGCAGGCTTCCTCGAGAGACAAAAGGCCGCCACGCACTGCGGCAACCACTTCAGCCTTTCGGCGGATGACCCAGCGTTTGGTCGTTGGCGGCGGCAAGTCCGCAATGGTCAGCGGACTACCATCAGGCCCGATGACATATTTGACCCTCGGGCGATGGGGTTCATTCATTGGTACACTCTTACAAAACAAGACTCGACTGACAGATACTGCGGAAAAGCTACAAGCCGCGGCTTAAAATTTGCCTAAGCATGGCGAATGTGGCGGGCAGTCTTTGCACGGTGAGGCCGCTTATGGCTGGGGCCGGACGCAGGGTGACGCGGCCGGGCAGGGCTATGGAAATCAATATACATTCGTATCGGACGCAACTTGGAGCATATTGGCATCCTCGGATCCCCGGTTGTCTGCCTACAATCGTCAGGCCAAATGCTAAATTCCCGTTTCCATACAGCTCTTTGTAGATTATTTCGTAGGTAACTCGAACGCGCGTCCCGGCAGCGCCGATAGCCGGGCGGCAAAATTTGCCGGGCTCGTGGCCTCGCATTGCGCCTGTTCCATCGCCATCTATGGTAAAAAATGTCATGTCCAACAGCCTCGATCTCGAACGCCGACCTGCAGATACTCGCGTCGTCGTTGCCATGTCGGGCGGCGTCGATTCATCAGTCACAGCCGCTTTGCTGAAGGCGGAAGGCTACGACGTGGTCGGGGTGACGCTGCAGCTTTACGACTACGGCGCGGCTACCCACCGCAAAGGAGCCTGCTGCGCGGGCCAGGACATTTATGACGCGCGTAGCGTTGCGGAACGCATTGGCATTCCGCACTACGTGCTCGACTACGAGAGTCGCTTCAAGGAAGCGGTAATCGACCGCTTCGCCGATAGCTACATCCATGGCGAAACGCCGGTGCCCTGCGTCGACTGCAATATCTCGATCAAGTTTCACGATCTGCTTATTACTGCGCGGCAACTGGGCGCCGAGGTCCTCGCAACCGGCCATTATGTGGCTTCGCGGCCGTCACCCCGAGGTGGGCGCGCTCTTTATCGGGCGCGGGAGGAGGAACGAGACCAAAGCTATTTCCTTTTCGGCACGACGCGCGAACAGCTCGACATTCTCCGCTTCCCGCTCGGCGAGCGGACCAAGACGGAGACTCGAGAGCTCGCCCGCCGTTTCGGACTGGCCGTTGCCGACAAACACGACAGTCAGGACATTTGCTTTGTGCCGACGGGCCACTATGCGGAAATAATTGAGCGACTCAAGCCGGGGGCAGCGGAAACTGGCGATATCGTCGATCTCAACGGGAATGTGCTTGGCGAGCACTCCGGAATTATTCATTTCACGGTGGGACAGCGTCGGGGTCTCGGTGTTGCTACGGGTGCGCCCCTGTATGTGGTGCGCCTCGACGCTCAGCGCCGCCGCGTCGTGGTCGGTCCACGTGAGGCGCTACGCATGAGCCGGATCGTGCTTCGTGACGTCAATTGGATTGGCGATGGCTCGATCGATGAGGCGCTTGCCGATGATCGTCGCGAGATATTCGTGAAAGTCCGCTCAACGCGCCCGCCGCAAGCGGCATGGCTGCGATATGGCGCCAACGGGTGCGAAGTCGAGCTGGTGGACGGCGAACACGGCGTATCGCCCGGTCAAGCCTGCGTGTTCTACGATGCCGGTGAAGGCCAGGCGCGCGTTCTCGGTGGCGGTTTTATCAAGAGTGCGGTCGCGTCCGACGATCGGCGCGCTGGTGATGAGCCAATAGCAGCGTCCGCGATCCGCGGTTAAGTTCGGCCGCATGAGGGGCGATATCGACAAATCAAGCGTCGAACGTGCCTATGCGCGATGGGCGCCCGTCTATGATCTTGTGTTCGGCGCAGTATTCGAATCCGGTCGACGCGCGGCGATCATGGCCGCTGAGGAAGCATGCGGATCGGCCGGTGGGCGCATACTCGAAGTTGGTGTCGGCACCGGCATTTCGCTTCCCGACTACGCTCGACAAAACCGACTAGTAGGCGTCGACCTGTCTGAGCCG
>Ga0126382_10000383_pt1 | contig 17151 bp, 19 predicted proteins | sample PanSoiMetPlot_30_FD_92548 | JGI IMG/M metagenome (GOLD analysis project Ga0126382, IMG submission 92548) | Tropical forest soil microbial communities from Panama - MetaG Plot_30 | ecosystem: Environmental > Terrestrial > Soil > Tropical forest > Bulk soil | place: Panama | collected 2016-02-17
TCGTTAATGGCAGACAGGTAACCAACCGGGATGCTTTGATCAATCCTGAATCGCTGGATTTCTACACCAAGATTCTGACGCAGTTGCAAACATGAGGTATGACGCTCTCCGGACGCCGGCAAATGACTCGTTAAGAAAACGGGCGCCATGCTAGCGCGCGTGGGGGCGGGTACGGCAATCGGGTGGCTAACAGCTGCTGTATGCAATCTACTTGTCGGTCACGTCGATTAATACGCCGTCGGGATCGGACATGTGAAATTGCCCGAGCGGACACTTGGCGAAGAGTTTCAGCCTCGCCTCGCCCTCCTTTCCGGCCTCGGCCCCGATGGGATTGGGTGCCAAAGCAGCTCTTTCCCGCTTCACGTTTTCGAGTTCTTTCTTGAGCTTCTCGACGCTCTCTACCTTGAAGCCGATGTGGTCCAACGCGGGCCGCTCAATTCCGGTGCCGTCAAAATCCGTAATGTCCCACGGCATGATGACGAACGTCACTTTGCCATCGGAAAGATAAAAATTAGGATCGTCGGCGGGCTTTTCTGTCTCTACGAGTTCAAAGACATCACGGTAAAACTTGGCGAGCTTCTCCGGTTCAACGGCCCGCAGGGCGAGATGTTTGACGTGGCGGTTTTGTTCCCGGTCGCCTTCTACGTAAGCATCGGTTCTGTTTTCCATGCCCTCCTGTGAGATATCGAAGACATTGCCTGCCGGGTCATGGGAGCTGATGCCTGCAAAGGGCCGGTTGCTCAGCCGTTTCAAGACTTTGATGGAGGGATAGTCTTTTCTCAAACGAGCGTAAACCGTTTCCACGTCTTCGACCTCAAAACCAAAATGATCGAGTCCGGCTTGGCGTCCCGCCTTGCCCTTTCTTGGATTGATGTTCAATCCGACATAACCGTCTCTCACCACCACAGCGCCAAAGGGTCTCGCATTCTGGGAGGGTTTCATGCCGAACATCCCCTCATAAAATCTCCCCAGGAGCGTATATTGATCACTCACGATGGCCATGTGTTTGAGTTTTGCAAACATATTAGAATATCTCCCTTCGCCTAAATTTTGCACGATCCAGCGCCGGCCAAGAGCTTGTGCACAGTTTCTTCCGGGACGCTCGCAGGGTAGATTGGGGCGGCGTTTTGAATCCTAACCGGTGGTTATCATTAAGTACTAAATGCCATCTTTTGTGTCAAGAATTTGCTTTTCGAATTGCGCGGGTTATTCTTCGGTTGACAAATCATTATCCAACACATTAGTTGGATTGGAGCAGAATAACCGCCGGTTATAATAGGGAACCGACCGTAGGTAGATACTAGCTCCACCTTCGGAGATAGAGATCCTTACGTCTCTTCGTCAGAAGAAGCAAGTTTGTCATGAAATTTGAAGTGCTCGAGCCGCGGACATTGGATGAAGCGGTATTTCTTTTGAGTAAATGCCCGGAAGAGACCCGAGTGATTGCGGGCGGGCAATCTCTCTTGCTGATGATCCGCGCTGGCTTAGTCATGCCGCGTTTTCTGTTGTCTTTGAGCAATGTGAAAGAACTCGGTGAAATAAGATTAACGCCAGAAAAAAATGTTTACATCGGTGCCACCGTAACCCATCGAAAGGTCTTGAATTCTCAATTGCTTTCGCAGCAAGCCGCTATTTTGTTGCAAGCTGTATTTCGGATTGGCTCGACTCCAGTACGAAATTTCGGCACCCTGGGTGGAAACCTTTGCCACAACGAGATGGGCAGCGACCCTCCGCCCGCGCTGCTTGCCTTGAATGCTTCCGTGGAATGCGTAAGTGCCAAGGGTAAACGAAAATTGCCCCTCCGTGACTTTCTAACCGACTACTTCGAGACCAGTCTTAAACCGGACGAGATTCTCACAGGCATTGAAATTCCTTCAATATCATCAAGTTTTAAGCGTGTTTATCTCAAGCATACATTTCGTTCCGGAGATCTCGCCCTGGTGGGCGTAGCCGCCATGGTGTCGATGCGCGCCGAGACATGCGAGGAAATGAGGCTTGCGTTGGGAGGTGTAGGCCCGGTGCCTTTTAGAGCTATAGCCGCGGAAAGATTGGGGCGCCAAAGAAAGCTCGATAATAGCGCCATCGAAGAAATTGCGGCTGCCGCGGCTGACGCAAGTGATCCTATGGGCGATGCCCACGCGTCGGCTGATTATCGCAGAAAAATGGCGCGAGTTTTTGTCAGGCGGGCATTGCAAGAGCTCGCGCGTGCCTCGGAACAGGCATGAAACGTATCATTCGGTTGCAAGTAAACGGAGACGAAGTTGAAGTCGCGGTCGAACCGTCGACGCTGCTTCTGGATGTTCTCAGAGATTCGTTGGGGTTAACAGGAGCCCGACGGGGATGCGAGACGAGTTATTGCGGTGCTTGCACCGTCTTGATCGACGGGCGCGTCGCTCATTCCTGCGCCATCCTTGCGGTTCTCGTCGGAAAGCGAAAAATCACGACGGTTGAAGGGCTGGCGCAGGATGGCAAGCTCGATCCGCTGCAGGAGTCGTTCATCGAGCACAATGGCTTTCAATGCGGTTATTGCACTCCGGGAATGATTCTGGCTGGCAAGGCGCTGCTAATGAAAAATCTAGATGTAACGGAAGCGGACGTGCGGCGGGCCATCGATGGGAACCTATGTCGCTGTACCGGTTATCAAAAAATTGTTGCAGCGATCATGGATGGCGCACGCAAGTATGCGGCCCCCCTCTCTTCACTCCCCGGCGACGGGGGAGATGTAAGAGGGGATATACGGGAAACAGAGGACACAATGGACGTGGCTAATAAGGATAAACCAGTCGCATGAGATGCAAAAAGTGGGTCGCACCAATGTTTTTAATGATCGCTTTCGCGAACGCTTGTTTTGAGCCGTCGCTCTGGGCTCAGGAAATGCTGGTTCCCGTCAACGTCTCCATCGGTTCTCTGGTCGTGGGACTCGCCCCCTACGTAATCGCTAAGCAAAATGGTTATTTTCACCAAGAGGGAATTTTACCGCAATTCATACTGATGCAGAGCTCCGTGGCTTCAAAGGCGATCATAACGAAGGACATCGAGTTCAACACGCTGGGTTCGCCCACGATCAATTCAGCGATCGTCGGTTTGCCGGTTCGCGGAATATTCGCCAACGGCAATCGGACTAACATGTATTTAGTCGGTTCCAAAGAGATCGGCTCGCTCGAGGACTTGAAGGGTAAACGAATCGGCGTCGGCGGGTTTGGCGATTTGGGACAGGTAGGGACCATAAGATTTCTTCGCTCCCACCGCATCGACCCGAAAGCGGTGACTTTCATCGTTGTCGGCGGCGGACAGAGTGCCGGACGGTTAGGGGCGGTAATAAGTGGAGCTGTTGCTGCTACACCTCTTTCTCCACCTTACGACTATATGGGCAAAAAAGCTGGCCTCAAAGTCTTGGGATACTTTGGCGATATATTTCCCTCCTATTATGCCAGCCTAGGTGTCCACCTCGATACATTCCAGAACAAGCGCCGGCTGGTAAAGGGTTTCGTCAAAGCAAGCTTGAAGGGTCTCAAGTTCATGCACGCTCACAAGGCTGAGACCGTCGAGATCATGCTGCCCTTTATGAAGACAAACGATCGGGAGATGGTGGCTGCAACTTACGATTCCAACGCCAATGCCCACACTAGGAATGGCATTCTGAGTCTCGAGGTTCAGCAGGAAATTATCGCCATTGCCATGGAAGGGATGAAGCGCTCCGGCGAGATACGGCCCGAAGCCGTGTTTGATTTCAGCCTGGCAAAAGAAACGGAACAAGAATTAGAAGCGGAACGTTGGAAGCCATGAGGGCGCGGGCCGACGACCGAGCGGTAATTAACCAGGGAGGTTAATTAATGTCACTACCCGAAAAGAAAACGGAGATGATTCCAGAAAATTTCACCGCCGAAACCTGTCAAGATTTGCGCCAGTGGCTGAACGTCGTGGATGGATTCGGGGAACTGGAAAGAATCGACAATGCTGACTGGAACCTGGAGGTTGGAACGTTGGCGGAATTGATTTACCGGGAGCGAACAGGCGTCAATCCAGCTTTACTGTTCGACCATATTAAGGATTACCCTAAAGGATTTCGGATTCTGGTCGGGCAGAACTCATCATTGCGGCGTCTGGCGCTGACCTTAAATCTGCTTGCCGACGGCGATGGCATCGCGCTGGTGGATCGATTCAGGAAGAAACTCAGCACCCTAATGCCTATTCCTCCCAGAGTGGTGAAAGACGGACCGATTTTTGAGAATCAGGCGTCGGGAAAGGACGTCGATCTATTGAAATTTCCCGTTCCGGTAGTTCATGAGCTCGACGGCGGGCGTTTTATCGGAACCGCTTGCATCGCCATCACCAAAGATCCCGAAGAAGGTTGGGCCAATTTAGGAACCTACCGGGCCATGGTCCACGATCGGAATTCAATGGGCCTTTTTACCTCCTCTGTCACCAAACATGCGCGTGTGCACATGGAGAAATATTTCCGCCAGGGTAAATCTTGTCCGGTAGCTTTGTGTGTGGGACAGGATCCGCTTCTCTTGCTCGGGGGCGGAAGTCCAGTTGATTTTTCGTCCTCTGAGTACGATTACTGCGGTGGCCTGAGAGGTCGGCCTATCGATGTGGTGTCAGGAGAAGTGACAGGTCTGCCTTTCCCTGCCCATGCTGAGATAGTTCTCGAAGGATTCATGTATCCCGGGGATGTCAAGGCCGAAGGACCATTCGGCGAATGGATGGGTTACTATGGCGCCAAGACCGATGATACGCCCGTGGTGCACGTGGAGAAGATGTATTATCGTAACGACCCGATTCTCTGCGTTGCCCGGCCGGGGCGAACTCCCACGGATTATTCGTTGGTTAATTGCACCATCAGCGCCGCTCATATATGGAACAATGTCGAAAAAGCTGGGCTACCTAATGTCACAGCGGTGTGGTCCTTAGAGCCGGGAGTGGGAAGACTCTTCCATGTCATTTCTATTAAGCAAGCCTACCCCGGTCATTCGCGCCAGGCGTTATTCCTTGCATCCCAGGTTCTTGGCGCCGCCTATCTTGGACGATTCGTGATTGTCGTGGATGATGACATTGATCCCACCAGCATGTCTGATGTTCTTTGGGCCATAGGAACCCGCTGTGATCCGGAATACGCCATCGAGATTATTCGCAGGTGTGGGAGCGGCATGCTGGATGTTGTGATTCCCCGCGAACGCAAGGGCCACAGCTCGCGCGCGCTCATCGATGCGTGTATACCTTATGAGAGAAGAGGGGAATATCCGCCCGTGGCAGAGTCCAGTGATGAGCTCAAAGCCAAAATGCGTGAAAAGTGGAAGGGCTTGCTAAAAAGACAATAAGCTAGTTAGTCAGTGACTTTCGAAACAGAGTCGTTTGCAACGAAAGAAGGGAAGGTGGCAGATGATTAAAACGAAAGGCGTTTACCATATCGGAATTCCGGTAAATAACGTCGAGCGAGCGGTGAAATTCTATACCGAGGTCCTGGGAATGAAAGTCGCTCTGCTCAACCGGGACGACATGGGCGATGGTTTGAACCGCGCGGATTTAAGATCGGGAAATGACATGGTCGTGCTGTTTCAGCGGCCGAAAAATATCGAGAAGGACGCTTTGGCCGAGGATGGAGCGACGCATCACGCGTTCGTTGTCGACCGTGAAGACTTTGAGCTGGCCAAAGAAAAGATGAAGGAATGGGGCGTCAAGATCCACAGCGTTCCTTCCGTCGATCGTCCGTCGGGCAGTGGATTTTACTTCTTTGATCCGGATGGCAATCTGCTCCAGCTTTATGCTCCGCCAAAAGGCGCTTCGGCTCCGGTGAAACCGCCGCAGGCGAGCTAAGCGTCATAGGGTTACGGTTCGACGAAGTCGAGCCGGCTCTGTTTTTGGGTTATTCCGGCTTTCCTGTGAAGAACTATTCGCCACAGAGGACACGAAGAGCACGAAGGAAGATCGTGCGCGTTACCGAAGTTTTGATTCGAATATCTGAAACCTTCCCGGCCTTGGTGAAGTTCGCGTGAACGAAATCAATGTAACAGTGCCAGGTTGCCACAGGAAGGCCTGAAGATTCATTTCATTTTGTTGGATCGATTCGTGGAAATCCTGCGCATCGTAGGTGAGCCTTTACCTAGAAAAGATGGCAGCGACATTGTCACCGGCAATGTTGTTTATGGCGCCGACGTCAGTTTTCCCGGGATATTGTACGGACGGGTAATTCGCAGCTCCATCGCCAGCGGAAGAATTGTGAAGTTGGACACTTCCAAGGCAAAGGAGTTTCCGGGAGTCAAGGCGGTGATAACTGCGGAAGAGGCTCCTGCAACACGGTTCGGCTACGGGATCAAGGATGAAAGAATCTTTGTTAACCGCATTCGCTACATGGGTGAAGTCATCGGCGCGGTGGCGGCTGTGGACGAAGAAACGGCGAATGAAGCAATTCGGCTCGTCGAAGTTCAGTATGAAGAAACCCCGGGGGTCTTCGACGTTTTAGAAGCTGTCAAACCAGGGGCGCCGTTGGTGCATGAGGAAATGGAAACCTATGAATCTAACAGCACCGTCCCTTCATCCTGGAAGCCTCGCTTCGGGACTAACATTCTCCATGAAGTAGAATCGGGTAGGGGAGATCTGGAGAAGGGCTTCGCCGAAGCGGATCGCGTGTTCGAGGATACTTTCAAAACCCGTAGGGTGCAGCATTGCTACTTAGAGCCCCACGCCTGCGTCGCAAAAGCCGAAGCCGACACTATCACGGTTTGGACATCGACGCAGAAAGCTTTCATCGTGCGCTCGGCTCTGGCGGAGATTTTTAGCATTCCCGAGAGTTCGATCAGGGTGATCTGCACCAAGGTCGGGGGCGGGTTCGGCGGGAAAAATGGCGTGCGCTTGGAGCACTACGCTGTCGCTTTGGCGCTTAAGACCGGTAGGCCGGTCAAGATGGTCATGCGGCGCGACGAGGAATTCGCCGCGAGCGCGGGTTCGGTGCCAGCGACGATCATTATGAAAACCGGTGTGAAGCGCGACGGAACCATCACTGCCCGACAGGTCAAATTTTTTTGGGATTGCGGTGCCTATAGTGAAGGCCTCCCCGCAAGCAACAGAGCCATACACGACGGGACGGGCCCATATAAAATTCCGCATCTCAAGGTTACATCTTTGTTGGTCTATACCAATACGATGCGCGGTTGTCCGTTTCGCGGCCTCGGTTGCCCGGAGTCCACATGGGCCGGAGAATCGCAGATCGACATGATTGCGCGCCGTCTCGGCCTCGATCCGGTCGAGGCCAGGATGAAGAATCTTGTGACGGATGGGGATAGAGCGGCAACGCCGGGAGGCGAAATTCTCGAAGGGGTCTTGGCAAAGGAATGCCTGGAACGCGTTGTGAAAGAAATCGGCTACCATAATCGCAAGTCTCTGGACGACGGTGAAGCCATCGGGATCGCGATGATTTACAAGTCTCCCACCTCCGCCGGTGGAGCAGTTTCCAGTGCCAATGTTTCGTTGCATAGAGACGGAAGCGTCCAGCTTTTTGTCGGCTCATCGGACGTGGGCGGAGGGATGGAGACAATTCTGGCACAGATGGTGGCAGAAGTTTTTGGGGTGGAAATTTCTGATGTCAATGTAGTGAGCGGCGATACGGCATTGGTGCCATTTGATCATGGCACCTACTCCAGTCGAGCAACCGTTTCAAGCGGCCTCGCTGCGCTCCAGGCCGCGGAGGAAGTCAAAAATCGTTTTCTGGAAATCGCCGGAAAAGTTTTAGAGGAAGAACCGGCGAGGCTCATGGTTCGCGGAAAGAAAGTTTTCCGAATTGCGGGAGGCGGTGGTATCCCGATAACGGATATTCTCAAAAGCCCGCGCTCCTCTCAAAAGTCCCTGACAGCCACCGGTTTTGCAAACGAAGATGGCAAGAAAGGATGGAGGTTCGGCGCTCAGGCGGTAAAGGTCAGAGTAGACCGAGAGACCGGGATGATCCACGTGCTTAGGGTAGTTTCGGCTCAGGATGTCGGGAAAGCAGTCAATCCGCCATTAGTTGAAGGTCAGCTCGAAGGCGGCGTAGTGATGGGTTTAGGCTACGCCCTGGGCGAAGAGATTCTCCTCGACGAAGGCAAAACCATCAATTCCACTTTCTCCGACTATCGCATCCCTTTCGCCCAAGGAATCCCTCCCATTCAGCTGTTCATGATGGAATCGCCGCTTTTGAACGGACCCTTTGGCGCCAAAGGAATCGGAGAGCTAGGTAATTTTGGCATCGCCCCAGCGATTGCCAACGCAGTGGACAATGCTGTGGGGATTAGAATAACCGACCTGCCGATGACGCCGGAAAAGGTCCTCGATGCTTTGGAGCGCAAAGCGTAACTATAGTTTGTCTTATTTTTGCAGGCGAAAGATCGCGGTTATGAAGACGCAAGGATTAAAACCTAGGGGCGGGATTTTACCGGCGGCAGTGATTGTGGTGGCGCTGTTGTTGGTCTCTCGAGCGGCAGCGCTTGTGGATTTTCCGATAGGATATGCGTCGCTTGGTGGAACCTATGGGTTTATCGCGTTGATCCAAAGTCAAAAGCTGCTTGAGAAGGAGGGCATTCAGCCTAAGTTTGTTTATATCGGCGGTCCCCAAATTTCGCAGGCGTTGATTGCGGGTGACATTCAAATGGCTATTGTCGCCGCGGCGAGTCCGATCATCGCTGCTGCTCAGGGCGCTGACATCCGGATAGTGGGCGGAGTTACGGATCGGGAAGTGGGCGCCATAGTTGCAGATGCAAAAATAACCAAGCCGGCGGAGCTCAAAGGCACACGAATGGCCATTGATCGTCTTGGAGATTATACCGATTTCCGAGCACGTAAAGTTTTGAAAATTTTGAATCTCGAACCGCAAAAAGATGTATTCTTGCTGCAGATCGGCGGGCAGACTGCGCGTTTTGCGTCGCTGCGAAGCGGACAGGTCCAATCCGTTTTCGTTGCACCACCGCTAACCCTGGTGGCCAAACGGGCGGGATTCCGCATACTCGTGGAGCTGGCGGATCTTGGTTTTCCCTCTACTTCCGGAGCGCTGGTGGTCTTGCAGTCGACTATCGTCAAACGAGGGAAAGAGGTTTACGGCGTAATTCGGGCGGTCGCCGAAGCACTGCGTTTCTACCAGACCCACAAAGAGCCCACCATACAAGCACTATCGAATTTTATGAAGGTAAAAGATGTCGAGGCACTTGAAGAGGCATGGCAAAGTCATAGAAAAATATACCAACACATACCCACAGGTTCGGTCGAGGGGATCAGAATGGTCAGGGATTTCTTGGGTCAAACCAACGCCAATGTCGCAAAACTTAACGTTGACGAGTTGGTCGACCTGCGATTTGTCATCCAACTAAAGAAGGAAATGGGGGATAAGTAGGCGACCTTTTGGTCGCCCGAACGAGGTGCGGCGCCTGCCTTCAGTAATTTAATAAGGGATAATATGGACTCAAAAAAATTTGTTCAAAGTCTGAATCAGAAGCTTGAACTGGACGGTAAGATTGTGGTGGAAAACGGGGAGATTGTGCCTCAAGAACTAAAGTGACGATGGCGCTTATTTCAAAACGACTTCGGCACGTGACAAAAAAACCTTTTGCGAACGTTTTTACCTTCGTTGTTTATCTGATCTTCGCTAATCGCGCAGCGGCGTTAACAGATTTTCCAATCGGCTATTCTTCTCGCGGTGGGCCCTCCGCCTTCGTCAGTTTGATCGAGCAAGAGCGCCTATTGGAAGAACAGGGCATCAAACCCACTCTCGTTTACATCGGCGGACCGCAAATTTCGCAGGCGTTAGTTGCGGGTGATATTCAGATGGCGCTTCTGGGTCCGGTGACCCCTCTCCGTGCCGCCGCAAAAGGAGCAGAGGTTAGATTCGTTGGAGGAGTAACCGAGCATGAGGGAGCCTCTCTGGTTGTTGATTCGAAAATCACTAGCATTGCCGGTTTGAAGGGGACGCGGCTCGCCATCGATAGGCTTGGAGACACGAGCGATTTTAGAGCGCGCAAGGTACTCGAAGCCATAGGCATTCAGCCCCAGAAAGACGTATTTCTACTTCAGATCGGCGGTCAAGGCGCGCGATTTGCCGCGCTTAAGAGCGGGCAGGTGCAGTCCATGATCGTGGATCCTCCCCTAACCTTGGTGGCGCGCAAGGCGGGTTTTCGTGAACTCGTAAAGTTATCCCAGCTGGCGTTTCCTTCGGCAACCGCATCCATTGTAGTGATGAAAGCGACGGGCGACCGGCGCGGGCAAGAAGTTTATGGTGCCTTGCGAGCTATTACAAAAGCATTGCGTATCTATAAAACGGATAAGGAAACGGCGGTGCGGGCGTTGTCGGTGTTTATGCGGTTGCAAGATCGCGAGGCACTGGAGGAAACGTGGCGGGTAGTCGGAGAAGTTTATAGGGACATTCCCACACCCTCGTTTGCGGGGATTACCGTTGTGAGGGATTTTCTTGGGCAGACTGAGCCCGATGTCGCCAAACTAGACGTGGAAAAACTTATCGACAACCGGTTCACAGATCGTTTGAAGAAGGAGCAGGGAAAATAGTTGCGGCAAGATCATTATTCCACGTAAGACGCTCGTTCGAGTCACGTGTAAGAGTTGCAGCATGTCGCTTCTAGCTGCTCTTCCTGGTGGTTGTAGCTGCCGAATATGGCACAGCGTTAACTCACGCCGCGGAAACGAATCTGCTAAGAGTCTGCGCCGGTTATGTTACACTCAGGACCGACGACTATGCGCTCTTGCTCATCGCGCAAAGACAAGGTTTTTTGCTAAGCAACGGATTGAAGTGGAGTTCATTGCCCTTCGCGGCGGCGTCCAGGTCGCCCAGGCTGCTGTTGACGACAGCCTGCAGTTTGCCCAGATAGCCGGATCGGTAGTGGTACGATCGGATCTCTCACGGGGAGATTGGTAATGATTGCGGGCTACGTTAACCGCATTAGTTATTTTCTAGTCGCAAAGCCTGAGATCAAGAAATCAGGGCGCTGACGGAGAAAAAAATAATGTCGTTTCATACGTCACATTGAGGCAACGGAAGGGAAACGCATCTTTTCAACTCCGATTTGCACGTCTCAAAAGTTATCGAGTGATCGAGAAGGTTAAAATCATCAACTTGCAGCAAGCCATTAACAGGTTCGGTCGGCTACTGACCTCCAGTTTTGTAATCTTTTTGTTGGCGTCCCCCGGTGCCGCGAAGGATAAACTGAGAATTTCCGTAGCAGGTTTCGATGGCTCGAGTGAATTGTTGTTGGTGATCGGTCAGGAAGCGCAGCTTTTCGAAAAACACGGGTTAAAAATCGAATTGATCGCCATAACGGGCGCGGCGCCGTCCAGCGGTGCCCTTAGCCGTGGAGAAACTGATATCGATGCTCGCGCGCCTGTGAATGCAATTCAAGCCAAGTTGAAAGGGCTCGATTTTACTTTTGTCGCCGCGGCCCTGAATTATTTAGACTATACGATAATCACGAGGCCGGATATTACGAATGTTCAAGATCTCAAGGGAAAAAAATTCGGCATTGTTAGGTTCGGCGGCAAAACCGATCTCTTGGTCCGTTATCTTTTTCGCTCGGCAGGTTTAGAACCCGCGCGAGACTTCGCCGTGCTACAGATCGGCCCGCCCACCGCCCGGATCGGCGCCATCCAAAGCGGCGCTATCGATGCAACCATGCTGCCGCCCTCGCAAGCGTACACCGCCATAAAAGCCGGATTGAAAACGATGGATATTCCTTACGTGCCCTTTCTTTCCGGCGTTCTAGTGACTCGCGAGGCTTTCGCCAAAACTGAACGGCCTACGCTGACTCGATTTCTGCGAGCTTACATCGAGGCGATCCATTTCTTTCTGACTCGCAATGAGGAAAGTCTTAACATCATTTCGCGGGCCTATCGCAGTCAAGATCGCGGATGGTTAGAGCATTTTTATCGCACTCATCAACAACATCAGATCGGCCGCAAGCCATTTCCCAACTGGGAAGGCGTTCAAGTTACTCTCGATATGATGGCTTCCGATACACCGGGAGTTAAACAGCTTAAGGCCAGGCAGCTTTTCGATTTGAGCGTATTGAACGAATTGGAACGTACGGGATTTATTGATGGGCTCTACGCGCGCTGAGTTTCGCTCGTGAAAAACCAGCCGCTCTGAAGGGCGCGCTGGTGCAGCGTCCGCGGCAGCAACCGCATCGGTACTAAGCTTTTTGTAGTGAGCACTTGGATTATTATGGCCAAGCCAGCTTCGGACCGGATCCCTAAAAGTCCATCGGTGTTTTTAAGCTGGAAATATGTTTTGCGTGGGTTCGTAAGTTTTTCGCTCGCGTTGTTCTTTAGCGCATGCACAACCACAACAGAAACCACCACCATGCCCCGTCAGCAACCGGACCAACCGCGTGGTTTCTTTCAGAAATTTATGGATGAGGTGACAGAGCGAGAATGTAACGTGGGCAAATTCACTTGCCCATATGGTCTCGGCCCGGCAGGCGAACCGTGCGACTGTACCGATCCGTCGGGGATCGTTCTAAAAGGACAGACTGTGAAATAGTCAGAGAGTGGAACGGACGTCCCGTCGGGGCTACAGGGGCTACAATCAGTCTTGACGTGCCTGACTTGACAGTGGGACAATAGACTCCGCTATTCATATGCCATAGTGGCAGTGGCGGAGTGATGCGTCACGAAAGAGGTTTGTCGGGATAAAGTCCTGATTTTTTTTGCGAGGAGGCAAGACTCTCATGCCTATGATTACGGTGTCTCATGGGGCATTCACGTGTGGCACTGAGATCGCCGAAAAAGTTGCTTCAAACCTGAACTACCGTTGCCTGAATCGTGAAGTTTTGATGGAAGCAAGTCAGCGGTATGGAATTCCGGAGGCGAAATTTACCGAAGTACTGGAGACCCAGGGGCACTGGTGGGAACGCTGGCTGGAAAGTCTGCGCCTTTACCGCATCACGCTGCAGGCTGCTATGTGTGAAATGGCGCAGGGGGGAAACTTGGTCTATCACGGACGGGCTGGCCAGGAACTATTTCCTGGCATTCGCCATGTGTTGAAAGTTCTGATCGTGGCTTCAATGGACTTTCGCATTGAACAGGTGAAGATGCGCCGAGGGCTCGATGGCGAAAATGCTCGGCAGTTCTTGAAAGATCTGGATCGGGTGCGCGGCCGCCGACTTCGAGCGCTCTTTAATATCGATTGGCAGGATGCCGTGGGCTACGATTTGGTTATTAATACCGCCCGCATCAATCCGGAGATGGCGACGTTCCTCATTACCGAAGCGACGCGGCGTCCCGAGTATCAAGCGACGGCGGAATCCGAAAGAGCTTTTCATGATCTTACGATTGCATCGAGAGTCCAGGCTGCGCTGGTCACGTCGCCGAAGACTCGCAATATAATCCTCAATGTGCGAAGTGACGGTGGCCGGGTGTACATTTCTGGTATCCTCGCCGACCCGGATCTCGAAACGGAGATCATTCGGATAGCGAAAAGCGTGGCTGGAGTCACAGACGTCGTTACCGACATCGAGCCGCCACCCATTGAATACATGCATCCCTGATTACAGCGGATCCCCCTGAAAAAGTGCTCCAGCGTCACGTTTCGCTTCCGCCGTCAAGAACCCTGACCGTTCCGGTACGTGAATTTGTCTGACATGATTTTTGTGTTATGTTGCAACGATGATTGATGGCGACTGCGCAGAATTTGATCCAAAGGACGCTTCCTGTATGCACCAAGCTCTGGCACAAGCCCGGCTTGCGATCGATGCAGGGGAAGTGCCGGTAGGCGCCATCGTCGTCTGGCAGGGACAAATAATTGGTAAGGGATACAACCGGCGAGAACAGTTACAAACCCCCACTGCGCATGCCGAAATTCTCGCGATAGAAGCTGCTGCCCATGTGCTCGGAAGCTGGCGTTTGAGCGAGTGTGAGCTATACGTCACTCTCGAGCCTTGCATCATGTGTGTCGGCGCGATCTTACAGGCGCGGATTCGGCGACTAGTTTTCGGTTGTTTAGATCCTAAAGCCGGCGCTGTGAAATCACTGTATCGCTTATGTGAGGATTCCCGGTTGAACCACCAGCTTGCTGTGACCGCAGAAGTGCTGGGCCAAGAATGCGCGGCGTTACTGGCAAGTTTTTTCGGGGATCTCAGGAAGAAAAAAAAGCGAGCGCGAATTGCGGAGAGGTGGCCGAGCCCGGTTGAAGGCGCGTGACTCGAAATCACGTTTACCCTTTGGGTAACGGGGGTTCGAATCCCTCCCTCTCCGCCAAATTTTTCCCTTAAATTCTGGCGGTTTCCCGATTTGGTGATTCTCAGCCATGAGCCTGTCCGAGAAAAATCACTTTTCCTCTGCCCTCAAAAATTGCTCTTTTGTCCGAGGTTTGTCCGATCACTTCTGTCCAACCCGTTTGAGCGGGACCACTTTGCGAGGCTCTTTCTCCCGCATAGAGTCTCTGGAGTGAGCTTCGCTGTAAATCCTCGTCGATGATGTTGTAGCGCTTATAGGTTGAGTTTGTTCGATGGCCACTTGTGGACATACCCTCGCTCTCACCCAAAGCCGGCCCTGGTAAAATTCCGAATACCTGAACGACGCATGTCGTAAGGAACCGTGCCACCCAAGCCAACATCGGCGCACGCCGAGTTTAACGAGTAGTATCGACTTTGGACCACTCCAGATTTAGGGCGCCATGCGCTGTTATACAGAAATCGAATTACGTCTTGGATTTCATCCTTTACAGGGCGGTTCGCCTTGAGGGATTCACAGACGGACTCAAACTCGGGGCGATTCATGAAACCCTCGCGGACATTCTCGCATCCAGAAGCTTCACATTGGGAACGGAGCTGATCTCACGGGGCTGCGCCTTGAACATCATGTTGAAGCCATGTAGCACATAGCGAACCTCACGGTTGACGGTCGCACGAGCTGCGCCTGGGCGTTCACCTGGGCGATGGCCGCCTCGATCGCCACATTGAGATTGAACAAGAGCCGCATGACCACAAACACCCCGAAGCTGTGCTCGATGCCGTTCACCGTCGAGGTGAACGCCCGTTTAGCCACGGTCATGATCCGATTCCGCATCTCAGTCGGGGAGTAGTTCCAGACCACGTTGACGACGGGAATGCTGATTCGAGGAAAGATATCTGTCTCGATTCGTCCCGTACAACGTTCGTTTTCTATTTGCCTCTGGCGATCGTCGGTGTGTTTATTGATTTTTGCGGGTCTTAAAGATCGCTTGTGATCCCCTTCAAAAACGACATTCGGCACTCGCCCGTCGATCCAGTTTTATTCCTGACCTTCAGTGATCGGGCGAGGAGGTCTTTCGCCCTCCTCATGCACACGGTTGCCAGCAATTAATCCTCGTAACCGCTCTGGTAACGGTGCTGTTGCTCCAATTGCTGTTCCCACTGTTGATCTTTCCCGGTCGGATTCTCATCGCACGGCCCGTAAAAATCAATCACATCGCCTGAGGTCTCGCTCTGGAGGGTCGGATGATCCGTGCCTAAAGTGCGCCCTTGGATTGCAGGGAATTTCTCATGGCAATAGTTGTCTGCCGAGAGCGGAACTTTCTCGGTGTCGTCGTCCGCAGCGATCGCATAGTTAAGCGTCCCCAGTATGCCTGTCAAAAGCAAGGCCGCCAGAAATGATGTTGCGATTTTCATATTGCCCACCTCCTTTCGTTGCAAACTAACAACAAGTACCGCAAGGCCCATACCAAACGAACCAACATTCGTAACTGCTTAACATCTGGTGAGTTGCGGTTGCCCGACTGGTGCGAGCAGACATTTTTCAAGCACCGCGATGTGTCGTGATATCGACAAATGTCGAAATATCAGCTGCCCGAATCCAGAAAATGACCATCATCATTAGAGTCGAGGTGACGTCGCGGCTCACCCAAAAATTGTTAGGAGCTAGGAATACTCTGCCTTCGCTGAGCCGTAGCACGAGAGATAGTTAGCGATGCGGTCAGCACTGCAATCCATGGTGGGCACCGCGGGATTAATAAGATCTTCTCTCTTCGTTCTCAATTGTTGAATCACGAAGGCGGCTCAAGGCCTCACCGCCTGCCGCGAGCGCAACCGCAAGTTGCCGCAGCAGGTTGCGTCCTTGACTCCTTGCCATCGATAACGAAATTTTCGTTTTCGTCCCCACGTTGGAGAACCCCTGGATGCAAGCATGACGTTCAAGTTTTGGCCGTCCAGTATTACGCCGGTGTGCTCCGCCAAGGTTTGCCTAACGCGGGCTTGAGCAGCACGGGACACGGAAGTCGTGAGATCATTTTCAAGAACTTTGCTCGACGCATCAGATTAGAAAAAAAGGATTTATTTTGCATGCCGAGCACCACGAGATCGATATTTTCTTCCCGAGCGACCCCTAAAATTTTTTTCTCTTCATGCCCGAGCGCGACCTTTCTTCTGATTTTTACCCGCCCTGGGTTTCTGATGACCTTTTCGATAAACGGGTAAAGGTCCAGTGCTTTCTTGCGCACCAATCTATCGAGAGGAATAGCAGTCGGATTATTGGGCATCGGCCATCCTTCCATCGCTGCCAAAAAATTCAAAAAAGAACGCGCCTCCTTTTTTTGTGTCACATGTAGCACTACGAGTTCGGCTTGCGTTTCTTCCGGCAGCGAAGCTGCATAATTTAGCCCATTAGCAGAATCGTCTGAAAAATTAACCGGAACAAGAATTTTTCGACCTCTATTCATGAGAGAAACCTCCTTCGGCGGAAAAAATGTTTTACTTTAAAAATAATCCAGCGGCGCCAGCTGATTACTCACTGAGAAGACGGTGCGGCCAGGAGCAGGGGGAATTTAGATATTGAGAACCGATTCGGCGATGTAGCGAGAAACTTTGGGAGCAAAAATATTCCGACAACAGCGTGTAATGATGACAAAGCTTCGCCGAGACACTCCGGCGTTTTCTTTGCGGTTAGAAAACCTTCCGTGCTCGAAGTCACTTTACCGGTTCTGTCTAGAACAAGCTGTAAGTGAGTCCTTCGAGCCGGGTCGAATTTAGCAGCAGTGGCATCAATTGGCGCGGCGCTGTTCAGCAGAGACGGAATACGTTGATCGCTCCAAGCAAAAGTCCGATTTATGCAAAAGCGAACGGACAGAAATTCGCGGAGCAGCAAAAAACAACGTGGCAAATAATATTTTCTTCACACCATGCATAAAGAATGAAAGTTAGCGTCACCCTAACA
>Ga0126382_10000384_pt1 | contig 17125 bp, 11 predicted proteins | sample PanSoiMetPlot_30_FD_92548 | JGI IMG/M metagenome (GOLD analysis project Ga0126382, IMG submission 92548) | Tropical forest soil microbial communities from Panama - MetaG Plot_30 | ecosystem: Environmental > Terrestrial > Soil > Tropical forest > Bulk soil | place: Panama | collected 2016-02-17
GTAGTTCACCAGAAATTGCTTCCGGTATATTGCTTCTAACAGACAGTTCTTTGCTTTCTCTGGCTCCATCCGGCCACGGTTGACCCGTGTGATCCTCAAATTGCTTGGGATCAGTGTCGTTAACTCGTCTGTTGCAAACTCGAAGTCGTATCCGTCGTTTGCGTCCGCTACCATCAATGCTTCTTCTCCCCGATCAGACCCCGCGCGCCTGACTATCTTCGCCACCATCGACGAAAGCTCTCCTGCCGAGAAGTGTGCATTTTCATCATGCTTCATAGTCCTGCTCTCCTATCGACAAAGCTTGGCGCCTTTCGAGCCTGCGCTCTTTAGCCCCCGCCTTCCCGACTCCAACAGCATTGAGACGAAGCGTTTTGCGTCGCGACGGCAGGCTTCTTAGTTGTAGCTTCAGTGAACTTCGGCGTGAGAAGCGAAGCACCCTTCAAGGCGGTTCTATTGCGGTTGAACCTTCAAGCTGCGACGCTCGGAAGGAATTTATGCGAAACGAGGTCGAAAGTCGTTCTGTGAAAGGTTCGCAAGCTTATGTCAAACAAATCCACCACTTCCATTTATTAGACAATAGTCCCCATAGCTGCGAGAATCCCAGCTTCGTGTAACCATGAACGCTCTCCAAAACCAATTGGTTGAATCGGCGCAGAACAATTCAACGAAACCACAGCTGAGGCGCGAGCTTAGTCGGCTCGAGAGCTATGCCACGATTATCGGAATCCTGGTGGGCTCAGGAATCTTTGTTGTAACCGGCAGGTCAGGGGCGATTGCCGGACCATCCGTGCCTCTTGCCTATCTTGTGCTTGCACCGGTCATGCTTGTGACTGCCGCGGCCTACTCGGTATATCTTTCAACTCCACTCGGAACAAGGGCAGGAGGCGAGTACCTTCACATTTCGCGCACGACCGGAAGCCTGTACCTCGGATTCGTGGCGATGTGGTTGAAGTGGCTCTCGTACATTGGCGCGCTGGTTATCCTCTCCGCATCTCTTGCACAGTATCTCAAGTTCTTCTATCCGAACATGGATGCGGCGATTGCCGCCGTGCTTCCGTTCGGTGAGTCGCTCAGCCGAAACTATCAGCGAGATCCAAGCCTCGCCGAAGCAGTTATAGCCAGCGCCGCGCTGCTGTTCTTCCTGATCTTCAATCTGCTGGGCGTAAAGTTTTACGGCTGGCTTCAAACTGTAATGGTCATCGTAAAGTGTCTGGCCATCATCGTGCTCGTAATCCCTGGGCTGTTCGCGATTGATTGGTCGAATTTTTCGCCGCTCTTCCCTTACGGCTTCCGAGCGACGGTATCGGCTGAAGGCGATCGGGGTTTCATGGCAGTCCTCGCTCCGCTTTTCTTCGCCTACGCTGGATTCGAGAGCCTCGCGCAAACTGCTGGGGAAACCAAAGACTCCCGAAGATCGCTGCCGATGATCTTTATAAACGGAATCTTGATATCGATGGTGATGTTCTTCGTTATGTCGCTGGTGGCGTTTGGCGTGATGCCCTATCAGGAGCTGGCGAAGTCCAGCTATGCGATGAGCGATGCCGCAGCTCGATACTTGCCCTGGTGGGGTGGTGCAGTAGTAACGATCGGCGCGCTCATGGCTTTTTCCACTTGCTTGAACGCGACCCTCTTCGTTCCAGCACGGATACTATACGCCTTCGGTGAGGACCGAATGGCGCCGCAGTGGTTCGGCCGTGTCAGCGAGCGATTCCAAACTCCGTGGGTGAGCCTGGTCGTTAACGCCGCCATTGCCCTCGCGTTTCTCTGGACGAAGAGCTTCAGTTATGTCCTGAACATCGCTATCGCGGGAATGTTCATGGTTTACGGTCTCCACAGCGCATCACTGATCGCGCTTCCTTTCCTGCGGCCGGCGCTCTACCGGAGTGCTCAAGTTAAACTTCATCCGGCCTTCCTTGTCATTCTCGGTCTCGCTTCAGTTGCATCGATGGGCTATCTAACGGTAACGACTATTGCGCGTGACATTTCACAGCATGCGAGTCTTCCGCCGGATCAGCGCGGGTTGATGATCTGGCAACTGCTTCTTCTCTGGGTCGCAATCGGGACGATCCTTTACCTGATTGCAAGGTGGGAAGGCCGGCGTGCCGGGTTCGACTACAAGAATCTGTTGCAAAAAGATTGGAAGGATGTCGAGTAGGGTTTGGGGGTTGGGGACTGGGGATTGGGGATTGGGGGGGGTTGGGGATTGGGGTTCGGTTTAGCGATTGGGGGTAAGGGATTCGGGTAGCGTTCCGTTGGAAAGCCCCGACCCTCCTAACTCCCAACCCCCAATCCCCAATGCCCAACCTCCAATCCCCATCACCGATTCAAGTCATTGATCAATACGATGTCGTGCTGCCAGACGCCGCGGGTGACGGCGAGAAATTTGCCATCGATTGAGTATCCAAAGTCGAAGAGGTCGTCCGAACCAAAATCTACGATCTCCTGCGGCGGCCCGCCCTCGAGAAACTGCTTCATTAAGGCGGTTGGACCTTTTCGCTCGACCGCATAAATCAGAGCTTTGCTGTCTGGCGTCCACTGTATCCGACTCCCTGAAAGGCCACCTCCGGCAAATTCAAACTCTTTCATTAGGGCACCGCCGTCGAACGACTCTACCGCGATCGATAGTTGTGTCTTGGGCTCATTCCTTGCAACGAAGGCGATCATCTTTCCATCGGGCGAAACGGCCGGAAAGCACGCCCAGTGGTTGACTACCGGCACAGGGTCGCCTCCTTCAATGGGGATCTTCCATACGCGACAATCGTCAGTCGTGTTGTAAATGACTGATTTCGCATCAGGCAAAATTTTGGCGTGGTCTGCAGGACCGCGGTTTGTGAGTTTAGTTTGATTAGTACCATCGATGTTCATCCGCCAAAGTTGCAGCTCGCCGGTGCGATTGGACGTGAATATTATGTAACGATTGTCGGGTGTAACAGTGGGAGCTTTATCTACCGAGGGATCATTCGTCAGTTGACGTTGTTCGGTGCTGTCAGGCTGCGTTATCCAGAGGTCCCAGTTTCCGCTTGCGGTTGATGGATAGATCAGACGCCCGTTGGGGGTCCAACAGAACTCATCAGTCGCCTGGGTGATCCTCTTAAGATTTCGAGGTTCATTTGCTGGCCCCGCCCAAATGTCAGAGAGACGGTTTGCTTGCGAGGCGACAGCCACGTCTGCGTTGGTGGCAATGCTCAAGTCGAGGTACGGAGATAGTCCTTCAGTTAGCTGAGTGATTTCCATGCAAGGATAGGAAACGCGCCAAAGCTGATTGTTGCCGCCAAGTTGCTTTCTCCCGCAAATGATCAGAGCTTTCTTTTGCGCCAACCACGCCATTTTTCTGATCCGAAAGAACTTCTCAGAACACAGACCTCTCTCGGTCCCATCATTAGCGTTAACTTCAACAATACTCACATCCTGGCCACCACCTTGCCAATTTCCGTAAGCGCAAATGATTGATTGATCGTCGGGGGACCATATAGGGGCGTCGACCATTTTTGGGTAATCAGTCACCATCAGCGTTCGTTCGGCGCTGCCATCGCCGTTGGCAACCACCAGACAATTTTGTTGCTGACCTTCGCGGTTTACGATCAGGCGAATAAAGACTACGTGGGTATCGTCGGATGACAAACAGAAGCCGGTGTCGACTTTATCTGCTACTTTACTTGGAACGCCCCCTACTAAAGGAACACGATAGAGCGCAAGAATCGGATCACCCTTTACAAAATACAGATAGTCACCGTTGTTAGTGAAAGCTATTCCGTAAATCAAGCCACCCGCCGGAACTATTTCGACATTTGTGTTTGTAGCCAACTGGCGCAACCATATGCCCATCTGCTTCCCAAATGCCCGCGTATAAGCTACGTACTTGCCGTCTGGCGAGATTGCCGCAAGTCTGCTCTGCCCCGTTTCTGTGAGCCTGTCGAGCTTGAGGGCCGGTGCATTTAAGAGATTTGGTCCTGCCCTTTTGTCCGTATTCAGACTTCTTCTCAAAAGATCTGGAAACTCCCAGAAGACAACGGCAATAGCTACTAAGATAATCAGAGCAGCGACGAGCACGGTTACCTTTATCCTGGCTGTGGCAGTAACCGAAGGGCGCTCGAGATTCTGTGCAATTGTGGTGTCGGAGGATTCCACCTCGACTGTTGATTTGTCTTCGGCTGGCTGTAATCTTCCCTGAGTTACCGCGTCCTGGCGTCTTGCTCGCTCGGCCGCCTCAGCTGATTCAGTGTCAGAAAAGCACGTCTTGACATCTGCGATGAAGCGATAGCCGCGACGGGCTACCGTTTCAACATACGACGGTTTGCGGGCATTGTCTCCGAGGCATTTTCTGATTTGTTGGATGTTGAAGGTGAGGTTCGCTTCTTCGACAAATGTGTCAGGCCAGAGGCGACTCATCAACTCATCCTTGGCGACGATGCGTCCGTTATTCTCGACCAGAATCAACAGAGTCTCAAAGACCTTTGGCGCCAGGGGCTGAGGCTTCCCTTCACGCAGTAAGACCCGCTGATCAGTATCAATTGTGAACACGCCAAACTGATAAAGGTGCTTTGGTGACGCAGACATCCTCGCCCTTAGAACTTGTGAGAACTTCCTAAACCGTTTCCAGGGACTCTTTTAAGCCTCTCGTTGTATTGCTTAATTCGGCACACTGAGACAGAGAACGGGAGCGAATTCTAGCAGCAAGTTTTCGTAAGCGGCAATAGACTGGTCGCGTGCAGTAGAAGTTCAGCGTTCCGGTTTCAGAGGCTTTTAGTTGTTCTGCGTATCTGCGTCATTCGCGGATGAATCAACGCAGTTGCGGTTAAAAAGGAAAAAGGCAGAAAGACAACCAGAGACCTCTTAACTCTAAACCTAAAGGCTGAACGCAGAGCCCTAAATCAATCCTCATGCGTAATTGCATACACAAACAGTAGCAGAAATGTGGCGCCCACTCCGATTGCTATTCCGATCGCAATGCTCGCGCCTGTGCTCAGATTGTTACCTTTGACCTGCGTAACATCGTTATAAACGACTGTGGCGGTGTTTCCTGTCTTCAAACTAGTAACAACAAATGAATCGTCGTTAGCAGAGCTGATATAGCCCGCCAGCTTCGCGTTATCACGCAACTTGAGTGCAACTCGCGCGTCTGGACCCACACCCAGTTTAAGAATAGCTGACCGTACTTTCTCCGCTCGCTGAGCCTGCTTCTCTTCCTTCGTCGAAGCCGAAGCCTTCAGCAAACAAACAGTTTGTATCAACATAACTGCGATCGCTGTTGCAATAATCCTTTTGAGCATAAGTCCTCCTGAATTCCGGCACCGTCTACTCGAATCGATGACCGCCTTCGTGATTCAAGATCTCGTACTAGTTTTTGGTTGGTCGAAGCGTCATTGTTATTGCCTGTAGAGCTCAAACCATCGTCTATGTCGCAACCTACAGACCACGTTGGAATTCGTTCCGATTCCGTAGCAAAGCGCATAGTTTTCGCTTCCCGCGTCAAGGAAGGCGCAGTAGAACTTCACCAATTTCGCAAAAAGTTCTGCGGTGATATTTTGTGAAGTTATAAGTAGGCGGGCCGCGCTAGAGTAGACCTAATCTGTGCCTAATTCTTGGGGAAGTCTGTAATCAACACGATGTCGTGCTGCCACGCGCCACGCGTAACTGCCAGGAATTTGCCGTCTGGGGAATAGCCGAAATCGAAAAGTTCGTCCGCGCCAAAATCCATTATTTCTTCTGGAGGCCCGCCATTCAGGTTTTGTTTGACGAGGATAGTCGGTCCGTAGCGCTCAATCGCATAAAGCAGTGCACTTCCGTCGGGCGCCCATTCTATCCGAGACCCCGAAAAACCACCGCCAGCAAAATCAATTCTCTTCACAGCCGGACCGCCATTGAACGGCGATACCGAAATTGAAAGCGCGCTCTTGGGATCATTTCTCTCAAGGCAAGCAATCATTTTTCCATTGGGACATATTGCTGGGAAGTGAGCCGGATGTTCAATCAAAGGAATGGGCTCACCACCGTCTATCGAAATCTTCCAAACGTGCCAATCTTCGGTCGTATTGTAGAGAATCCACTTCCCGTCCGGAGTAATCGACGGGTGATCCGCGGGTGTGCGGTTTGTGAGTTGAACTTGATCACTGCCGTCCAGATTCATGCGCCATATTTGAAACGAACCCGTACGATTCGAGGCAAATACGATATATCGATTGTCAGACGTGACTGCCGGTGCTTTGTCCACTGCCGGGTCGTTCGTCAGCTGTCTTTGTTCCGTGTTGTCTGACTGAGTTATCCACAGATTTCCGTTAACGCTTGCGGTTGATGGGTAAACGAGTCTTCCTGTCGAGGTCCAGCATAATTCACCTGTAGCTTGTGTGATCCTGGTGAGGTTTCGTGGGTTTGTGCTCGGTCCAGCCCAGATACCTGAAACTCGAGTCGCTTGAGATGCGACAGCGTTCCCTGATCTTGCCGATATACTCAGATCCAGGAAGGGGGACAATTCCTCTGTGAGCTGGGCTATCTGGAATGACGGATACGAGACTCGCCAGAGTTGATTATTGTCTCCAAGGTTCTTCCGTGCACAAATTATCATCGCGGAATGGTTAGGTAGCCACGCCATCTTCCTAATCTTGAAGAATTTCACGTCACTCAACGCTCGGGTGGTTCCATCCTCGACGCTCACGTTTACCATGCTAACGTCCCGCCCTCCACCCTCGGAATAACCACGGGAGCAAATTATTGACTTGTCGTCCGTTGACCAAAGTGGGACATCAATCACGTTTGGGTATTCTGTTCTAATCAGGGTTTGTTCCTCGCTACCATCGTTGTTAGCGAGATTCAGTGTGAACTCTCTCTGTCCGTCGTTGTTCAGAAACGCGCGAACAAAGGCAATTCGCTTCTCGTCAGATGAGATGGCGAAATTTCCCTCCAGTCGATCAACGATCCTCTGCGGGACGCCTCCAACCAACGAAACGCGGTATAAGATGAGCGTAGGATCTGCTCTCACAAAATAGAGATATTCACCGCTGTTACCGAACGCTAGCGAGTAGATCAACGAAGTGGCGGGAACTATCTCGATGTTGGTGTTTGTTGCCAGCTGTCGCAGCCAGATCCCCGTCTTCGTATCAAAGCTTCGAGTGTAGGCCAGATACTTTCCGTCGGGTGAGATTGCGGCATAACTGCTTTGACCGGTGGCGGTCAACTTCTCGAATCTTAGGTGCGGTGATTCAAGCAGTCTGTCAGGAGCACGTTGATTCGCGTCGAGGGCAGAACGACCGTAAACTCTCCAAAACATGAGCCCAGCTACGATGACGAGTACCATCCCAAGTGTGAGTAACCAAGCGGTTACGCGACGGAAACGCGCCTGCGAAGTATCGACGGCGCTTGCGCTCGCTCTCGCAAACTGGCTATAGCTATCGGGACTAACTCCTTCCTTGTCGAGGGTTTGCCAGGTATCGACCGACGTTTGCCATCCCTTTCCGGTCGTGGTCTCGCTAGCTGGGTGCTCACCATGAGAGCTAGAGATTCCGCCATTGTCCAGAACGTCCTCTACACCTGCGATAAAGCGATAACCCCGCCGAGCAATGGTCTGGATATAGGCCGGGTTTCGTGCGTTGTCCCCCAGTGACTTCCGCAACTGCTGAATGTTAAAGGTCAGATTTGAGTCTTCGACAAACGTGTCGGGCCAGAGACGACTCATAAGCTCATCCTTGCTTACAATCCGTCCGCTGTGCTCGACAAGAATCAGAAGAGTCTCGAAGACCTTCGGAGCGAGCGGAACAGGTTTTCCTTCGCGTAGCACGACCCCCTGGTCTGTATCTAATGCGAACATCCCAAACTGAAAAAGGTGCTTACCCCGTAGAGACATAAGACTACTTAAAACTTTCTCAGAACTTACTTAGCACTTTCTAAGGACTTCTTTCAGTTCCTTGTGTTATTTCGCTCGAGACTCTTGGGGAGACAGTGCAGGGGAGATAAGAGGACCAAATTTTATCGTAGCTTTTTGCTTGCAGCAAATGCGGTAAATCGGAACCAAAGACTCTGCAGCGACTACTTTAGTGAAGGCATAGGAGGTTTGTGTCAGGAAATCCTGCGCCACACGGAGTTCTCACCTAAGGTCCAAAATAACAGCCTTCGTGAATTATGTGAGTGCTGCCGTTTAGAACCAAAAATTCACTATAGTCATTGGTCCCGGCCGTTTCGCCTTTGATAAACACGTCGTGGGATTCTTTGCCATTACCTCATCAACTCTACACGACTGAATATGGAGTAATTGCAATCCAAAGGAGCATCATTTATGACTATTTCCAAATCGCTCGCAATTGTTTTGTGGGCAGGAGTGACATTGTTGGTCACAATCTCTGCGCTCGCGCAACTCATCGATGCAACTAAATCCCCGAACATTGCCAATGAAGGAATAAAGAAAACTCTTACACAGCAGATCGGCGCCGGCAGAGGTGACTGGATGACGCCCGATTCTTCGTCGTTCATCATTGCTCGCGATCCATATCGCTCAATCCGCCGTGGCCGACAGCTCTTTCAGCGTAAGTTCACCCGCGCTGAAGGCCAGGGACCTGTCACCGGAGACGGTTCAGGGGACATCAACTCAAATCTTGCGATCGGGGCTGGGCTCGCAGACAGCTGCGCGGCCTGTCACGGTCGCCCTCGCGGAGCCGCTGGTTCCGGCGGCGACGTCACAACCAGACCGGACAGTAGAGATGCACCGCACTTATTCGGTCTTGGTCTCAAGGAAATGCTGGCGGACGAGATCACTTCTGACCTGCGTGCAACTCGAACGAGTACGCTTGCGGAGGCGTCAGGCAGTCACCATTCTGTCACTAAAAGTCTGATTAGCAAGGGTATCAATTATGGCACCATCACAGCCAACCCTGACGGTACAGTTAACACATCCGGCGTTCAAGGGGTTGACCCGGACCTCCGTGTTCGGCCGTTCTTCCATCAGGGCGGCACAATCTCGGTTAGAGAATTCATTGTGGGTGCATTAAACAATGAAATGGGACTGCAAGCGGTCGATCCGGATCTCACAACGGCGAGTAATGGTGCGAAGGTAACGACTCCTGCAGGAATGGTACTGGATGGATCGCGGGATAAGCTGGAACCGCCACTCGCGACAAGCGAGACAGACGATCCTGATGGGGATGGTAAAGTCAACGAGGTCCCCACTAGTCTCGTCGATTATCTCGAATTCTACCTGCTCAATTACTTCAAACCTGCAAAGTATGAACAAGACCAGTCAACCAAACGAGGCCGCAAGATTTTCGAACGGATCGGATGTGCCCAATGTCACATTCCTGATCTGCAGATCGATCATGACCGGCGAGTCGCCGATGTAGATACGGTCTACGACCCTCCGAGGGGTATCTTCAACAATCTCTTCGCGACGGTGACACCTTTGTTCAACACTGTGGACGACGGGAGCGGTTTCCCAACGCTCAAGAAGCCTCTGCTTCAGCCCTTTCTGGTGCGAGACATCTACACCGATTTCAAGCGCCACGATCTGGGATCCGGCTTCTATGAGCGCAATTATGATGGAACTACGACGACGCAATTCCTGACTACTCCACTGTGGGGTGTGGGGAGCACCGCACCGTATGGACATGACGGACGCAGTATCAATCTCGTCGAAGTGATTCTACGACACGGTGGTGAAGCGCAAGCCGTTAAAACTCGATTCTCACAGCTCGATAAGGGAGAAGTGGGGCCGCTCCTGGACTTCCTGAATTCACTGGTGTTGTTTCCTCCAGACGACACAGCGTCGACGCTTGATCCGGGAAATCGAAACGCAGCGGGCTTCCCGCAATTCGGACATGGGAGTATCAAACTAACCGTGCTGTTCAACAATCCGAGCGATCCGGAATAGGGATTGGGGGATTGGGAGTGTTCAACGCTTCGCGTTTAGCGTTCAGCGTTTTAGGGTTCAGCGTTCAAGCTTAAGTCGAGTGATTTGAGATTCAGGTACGAGACCGAACGCTGAACGCTGACCCTAACGCTGAACGTTAAACGCGAAGCGTTGAACACTACTAACCCCTAACCGCCAACCCCCAAGCTGTGTTATCGTTTCGCACGATGACAATAAAACGTGCTCTCATCAGTGTGTCCAACAAGACCGGATTGGTCGAGTTTGCCACTCGCCTCAGTCGTCACTCAATCGAAATCATTTCAACCGGCGGAACCGCGAAATCCTTAAAGGAAGCGGGACTCAACGTCCGAGATGTGTCCGATCTGACCGGCTTTCCTGAAATCCTGGGAGGCCGAGTTAAAACTCTTCATCCAAAGGTTCACGGTGGCCTGCTGGCTATTCGCAACAATGCTGATCATCAACTTCAGGTCAAACAGAACGACATTCACTACATCGATATCGTCGTTGTGAACCTCTACCCATTTCAGCAGACCGTGGCGCGCGATGATGTCACCGTTGAAGAGGCAATCGAAAACATTGATATCGGCGGACCTTCAATGATCCGCTCCGCTGCGAAGAACTTCGAAGACGTGGTAGTTATCGTGGACCCTTCGGACTACTTTGCGGTAGCCGACGAAATGGATTCCAATTCCGCTAAAGTCTCTCGCGCAACCCGTCTCAGACTCGCCCGGCGCGCGTTTGAGACGACCGCTAATTACGACGCAGCCATCTCGGAATTTCTTGAAAGCTCGATCGCCTTAGAGCCTTCAACCAATGACCTGGTCATCCACAAATCTGCACAACTGCCCGAGCGCCTCACCATCCTCGCAAGAAAGGCGGCCGATCTGCGTTACGGAGAGAATCCGCATCAACGCGCGGCGCTCTATCTGACTTCAAGGGCCGGCGGGGGAATCGCCGGAGCGGAACAGCTGCAGGGCAAGGAGCTTTCGTTTAACAATCTCATCGATCTCGAGGCCGCGTGGTCTCTGGTTTCCGAGTTTGCTGATCCTGCTTGCGCGATCATAAAGCACACCAACCCATGCGGCGCTGCACTGGCGCCTGAACCTCGCGAGGCGTTCGAGAAGGCACGCGCTACCGATCCTGTTTCAGCTTTTGGCGGAATCATTGGATTCAATCGAACGGTAACCGAGGCGGCCGCACAAGCGATCGGTGAGACTTTCTTCGAAGCTATCGCAGCGCCGGATTACGATCCGGCGGCTCAGAGGGTTCTCGCGTCCAAAAAGAACTTGCGAGTTATGCGAGTCCAGCAAGGCGAGCCCGCTCAAAAGCCGTACGATCTTCGCGTGATAAGCGATAACGGTTTGCTGGTACAGGACCGCGACGCCGGCATGCTGGATGATTCCAGGATCCGAGTCGTCTCTCAGCGTAAGCCTACCGATCAAGAGACTCGAGCGCTTCGGTTTGCCTGGATCATCGCCAAGCACGTCAAGTCCAACGCAATTGTCTATGCTCGTGAGGGTCAGCTGATTGGGGTAGGGGCAGGCCAGATGAGTCGCGTTGATTCCGTGAAATTAGGCGCAATGAAAGCGCAGTTACCATTGGAAGGCTGCGTGGTGGCGTCGGATGCCTTTTTCCCCTTCCGGGATGGCGTCGATGAAGCGGCACAGGCGGGAGCCACTGCGGTGATTCAACCTGGCGGTTCAGTGCGGGACGAGGAGGTCATCGCAGCGGCTAATGAACACAATCTCGCAATGGTCTTCACTGGAATGCGGCACTTTAAACACTAGTTAGCGGATTGGGGCTAGGGATTGCGGGTTGGGGTTAAGTGATTTGGGGCGTTCAGGGTTCAACGCTAAGCCAAACCTCAGCCCCCTGACCACTAAATCTTTTCCTGAGCGGCCTCTGCGCTTAAAGTCACTTCGAAACCGACTCACCAATCCACGCGAGGTACTCGGATGACCCTCGCTCAATTTTCATCGCGATTACTTCAGGTGTGCTGTAGCTGTGAAGCTGCTTTACTCTTCGCTCGAGATCACCATATCGTTCATCGGTAGTCTTAATTACCATCAGTGCTTCGGCGTCCCGAACAACGTTGCCGTCCCATCGATATACCGACTCAATCGAATCGATGATATTCACGCACGCGGCAAGCCTGTCGGAGACCAGCGCCTCAGCTATCGTAGCAGCCTCGTCTTTGCTGGAAGTGGTAACCAGAACTACTAGTTGCTGGGCCATGATTTACCGCAGATTCATTCGGGATATACGTCTGCGTTATACCACAGAATTGATTCGAGCGGCGAATTCAGGATGCGAATCGATGGTGTGATTAGAACGGATTGAGGGGCATCTCCCCACTTGATGCCCCTCGATATGTTGTTATCTTGGACCAGCCAGAGAAGCGGCCAATGGGCCGCTGGTGATCTTCTCATTCACAATGCTGTTTGTAGCAATCATGAACTGACGAACCCATTCCGTGAACATGTAGTTCTCCTCAAAGAATGGGAAGTGGCCGCTATGCTCCATCACCACCAGCCTTGATTTAGGCAGGCCGCTTGCAAGCTCCGATGATTGGCCCGGCGGCGTCATCAAATCGTGCCTTCCGGTCACCACCAACACCGGTGCGGTTACCTGGCTCAGCTGACCACGCACGTCCAAACCTGTCGGATCTCCGGCGAGGGCTTCCTTTTTCGAAAGAGAGTCAAAGTAAACCGTATAATAGCCTCGTTTAAAGTCATACGGTATGAGCTTATAGAAGAAGTGCGGGTACAGGACCGCATAACGCATTCGCACGCGATCGCAGGGATTAGCGGCACCTTTGCCGCCTTCGCCTGAGTTGTACGCAGACATTTCAACTTTCGAAAGCGTCTTCAGAATTCGTTTTTCCCCTTCGTAGGGATTCTCGACGACTGCGGCAGCGCTCACCAGGATAAGCCTCTTCACGTTTTCGGGATGTCGGAGCGCATAATTAAGAGCAATGGTGGCGCCAAAGCTGTGACCCAACAGGCTTACTCGCTCGAGACCAAGCGTCTTGCGTAAGGCATCGATGTCATCGGCTTGCTCGGCTATCGAAGCCATTCCGTGCGCTTTCTCACTCAGCATGTCGGCGCGGCGATCGAAAAAGACGAGCTTCGCGTAGCGGCTAAGGTTGTAGAGCATCGGATGGAAGTATTCGTGAGGGAGTCCTGCACCGCCGTGCACAACGATTACAACATCATTGCCGCTACCCTGAGTTTCGTATATCAGTCTGAGACCATTCGATTCAAAAGTGCCGTACTCGAGACCCGGCGTCCAGACGTGATGATAGGACAAAAAGGGTGATACCGGCCCCGAAGCCGCGATCCGGGATGAGTTTGCGAGCGACAGACACTCGAACTCAGCGCGGTTCAGGCCTTCCTGTGCCCGAGTCAGCGGCGCTAATACAAATAGGACTGAAGTTATTGCACAAAAGCGAAGGAGATTTTTCATGGTTACCCCCTGCAGAAATACCGTTTTTTTAGTTATTGATCTTCTTCGGCAGGGGCAGTTGAGGCAGTACTGCTAAAGTAAGCTTCGTAGATTTCCTTTGCGCGCTCGAGATCCTCCTCCGGAACCATAACGGCTCCCCCAACGAACGCGGCGCCAAAAATTCCGGCCGTTCCTTCTCGAATGTATGCCCGAACACCGTTTTGCTCGAGCAACTCGACGAACATTTGAGCTTCGGTTTCGTCCTTGAACGACCCCAGCGGCGCAAACGTCAGATCGCTATTGTCGTGCAGCTTGTTCCCAGCCGTACGCTCGGGGACAAGTTGAACATCACAGTCCGGACACACTGTGATTTGCGGCCTATATTCAGCTTCGCAATTAGGACAAAATGCCATTCCAGTGCTCGGGGACATGCAATTAAAGGCAGCACCGCAATTACGCCACTGTCAGCGGCCATCATATTATCGCTACGACATGAGCGCAATACTTTAATGAGGCACCAGTGGAAATGCGATAATACTTGGGCTTCGATACGACGCACGCAGAAACAAGTGTGTGAAATGTCTTAAGATACGATCGTTATCAGGCGAGTTCGACGTTCCGAGCAACGCGGCGAAGCAGTAACGGCTGGTCGTATAACGCTACAAGTCCGCGCGCCACCGACTGTCGCGGGCTCTCGGCAATCGCAACGTGCAGCTTTGTAGTTTGCATGATTCGTGCGTCAAGTCCTGCTAAGAGGGCCATCCCGCCCGTAAGCACCAAACCTGTATCGTGTATGTCGCCAGCCACCTCAGGCGGTATCCGGTCAAGGACATCCCGAATGACTTCTACAATGTGCCTCACAACAGGATCAATCGCGTCGTGCACTTCCTGCGCAGAGACTTCGATCATTTGAGGTCCGCCCTCGCTTACGTTGAGACCTTTTACGACGCTCTTGTGGTCGTCGACCGGATCGGTCGCCGATCCAAGAACTGTCTTCAATCGTTCAGCGGTGCGTTCACCGATCAACACTCGGCGGGCGTGTTTGATGTAATCGATAATCGCGCGGTCCATATCGAGACCGCCGAGTCGCAGCGTCTCGGATTCTACGATACCGGCGTTAGCTACTACTGCGATTGACGTAGTGGCTCCTCCGATGTCCACGACCATCGAAGCAGTCATCTCAGCGGCCGGCAGTTTGGCGCCGATCGCTGCCGCAAGCCCCTCCTCAACCAGGTACACGCGGGTAGCTCCGATTCCCTTAACCACATCGCGAATCGCGAATCGTTCAACCGAAGTGATACCGGCAGGAACGCTCTGAATGATCCGTCGAGAAAAGCGGGCGCGGCCTCCTCGGGCCTTGCGGATAAACTTCTTGAGCATCGTCTGCGTTAGTTCCGAATTGGCCACTACTCCATCCTGCATGGGGTAGGCGACTTCGACATCCTCTGGCGATCGCCCGAGCATTTCGAGAGCCTCATTTCCCACCGCGATAACTTCCGAAGACACTTTGTCGATGGCTACTAACGAAGGTTCGTTAACTACCATTCCACGTCCCCGTCCGTAAATGAAGGTGTGCACGGTTCCAAGATCGACCGCCAGATCTTCGGTAAAAGGGTTGATTGAAAAGTTCATAAAAATTAAAACCGGCCTTCTTTGATTATGAGAAGGAGATCATAGCAATCGTGCGGAGAAACTCAAAGAGAATGCGAGGTCACAAAAGAAGAAAAAGCCGGGTCGCACGAGCGGCCCGGCTTCTGGATCTGCGTGAGTGATCAATTTACTATTTGCTTGCAACCGTGTACTTGGCTTGCGGCGTCACTGTCTTTTGCGAAACCAGGTCAGTGATCCTGGCGGTAACGGTATACTCACCGGCTTCGGCCAGCTTGTCTTGAAGAGGAATTCCACGAGCTACGACAAGCTGCTGGCCTTTCATGTCGATGATGCCCATCTTTGTCTTGCCGTCTTCGACGATGTGCGCTACCTCTTGTCCGCCTTTTGAAACGATATACTCGACCTTTAGAGCGGGCTGTAGAGTTGCTTGATCCATATCGGCGTCGTACACCTGAAGGAAGAGAGCAAGGTTCTGTCCCGGTCTATAAATTCCGCTAACCATCGGACGGACTTTGTAGCGGCCGATTATGAATTGCCCGGCTGAAATCGCTTGATTATCCAGCCGGTCAATAGACGAAGCAAGAATCAACGTGCTGGTTGCGAACTGCTTTTCCTGATAGCGAGGGACTTCAAATGAATGGTGCAGGATACCAGTCTTCCCGCTGACTATGTCGCGAGCGACGACATCTATTTTGTAACGACCCGGGTTGAGCACGACGTTCTTCTGATAGATCGATTTTTGTGCCTGAGCCGCCGACAGTTGGTCCTCGCTGTATCTGGATGTCTGAACGACATCTTCAAAATTGCCGGCGCGCCTTCCCGAGAGCCCAGTGAGTCGCGCGTAGATATTGACGCTTCCCGAGTAAATCCCACCCTGGTTCTTGAAGGCAATGTCAGCGTGCTCGAACTGAATGGTGAACGATGTCGCCACCGACTCATTGCCAATACGGAAGAAGTCAGTACGCACGCTGAACGGTAGGATATCGGTCGCGACCTCCGGCAGATCGGCCTTTGACTGAAGATCGGGGAACTTCACTGCCGGAGCACGCTGAAGATCCGCCCACAATTGAAGCTTTTCAAAAGGCTGATCTTTCGCTCTGCCGCCGCCATACATTCCGTTGTTGGGACCGTAACCCATCCCGGTCACCCGGTCAGCTTTGCTTGCCATCCCCAGACTTTCTGCAAGCGTCAAGCCGGCGTTTGGCACGTGCAGCAACGCGTCCTTCTCATCAGGGCTGCGCGCAATTCGATATTCACCGGAGCCAGAAGGATCGACAAACTCGATCTCAATATCAGAGCCGATGCCCTCAATGTACCGGTACCACCAGATTTCAAATGGATAAGTTGAGGTAGAACCACCACCTTCCCATGAAGGCCGTTCATACTGACCGCCCGCAGGATGAGACTCTATCTCGTCCGGCTTTCCGAACGTTATGTAAATACGACCGCGGTCGGTCTTCCAACCGGGAATGCCGGACGTGTACTTTTCATTTGCGTATTGGATCCGCTCGAAGTACTGCTCCTTGTACTCGTTCTCGGGAGTGTCGGGATCGGGGTCGCGCCGGAGCCAGAAGTTTTCAATGAATTGATCGCGCTCTTCGTCCGTCTTAAGGGCTTTGAAGGCCTTTCGTTCTTCATCGGTTATGATGTAACTGACGTCCTGATCGAGCCAGTTCTTGTAAACGCTCTTAAGCTCTTCTTTCCTCTTACGCTCATTGCGATCTTTGCCCTGATTCTTGTCCTGGTTCTTTTCCTGAGCGAGGACGCCCGGAAGTATTCCAGCGGCCAGCACAACCACTAACGCGACGCCAATAATTCTCTCGAAGAGACTGACATCCCTTCTCATAACCGTTACTCCTTTCCAAAACGAACCCCGACGAAAGGCACTAAAATTGAGCGTTTTCGACCCGAAGCTCAAGTCTACGTAGGGCGCTGCGAGCGGTCAAGCCGCCTGTCTTTTGCAGCTTAGGCCTGTGATTGGCACATCCTGGCCTACCCTTAGAATGTTCCTATCAGCTTTCCTTGCGCTCAGACAAGTATTCGTTCTCTGTTTGACGCCGGCGGTGAAATACCCAGGCTATTCCGATGCTCAGAAAATACAAGAGGAGCATCGGAGCCGCGAACACGAGCAGATTCGGCACGTCCGTGGTCGGCGAAAGCACCGCAGCGACTATAAAGATGACGATGATTGCGTATCGCCAAACCTTCAGCAATAAGCGA
>Ga0126382_10000385_pt1 | contig 17112 bp, 12 predicted proteins | sample PanSoiMetPlot_30_FD_92548 | JGI IMG/M metagenome (GOLD analysis project Ga0126382, IMG submission 92548) | Tropical forest soil microbial communities from Panama - MetaG Plot_30 | ecosystem: Environmental > Terrestrial > Soil > Tropical forest > Bulk soil | place: Panama | collected 2016-02-17
AAGCCGGTGACCACGCCGACCTGGTCCTCGTCCTCGACCTCGCCGTAGCGGTACTTCGGCACGCCGAGGTAGTCGGAGACGGTCTTGGCCTCGACCGTGATCGACTTCCTCTTCGACAGCGTGAGCTCCTTCACCGCCTTGCGGATCAGGTTGGAAAGCTCGCGCTCAAGGTTGCGCACCCCCGCTTCCCGCGTATAGCGGCGGATCAGGAGCAGCAGCGCCTCATCGTCGATCGCCCACTCCTTGGGATCGAGGCCGTGCTTGGTGATCGCGTGCGGGATCAGATGCTTGCGCGCGATCTCGACCTTCTCGTCCTCGGTGTAGCCGGCGATGCGGATGATCTCCATCCGATCCATCAGGGGCGGCGGGATGTTGAGCGTGTTTGCCGTCGTGATGAACATCACGTTGGAGAGATCGTAATCGACCTCCAGGTAGTGGTCGTTGAAGGTGTGGTTCTGCTCGGGATCGAGCACCTCGAGCAGCGCCGACGACGGATCGCCGCGGAAATCGGCGCCCATCTTGTCGACCTCGTCGAGCAGGAACAGCGGGTTCGACGACTTCGCCTTGCGCATCGACTGGATGATCTTGCCGGGCATCGAGCCGATATAGGTGCGCCGGTGGCCGCGGATCTCGGCCTCGTCGCGCACGCCGCCGAGCGACACGCGCACGAAGTCACGGCCGGTCGCCTTCGCGATCGACTTGCCGAGCGAGGTCTTGCCGACGCCGGGCGGGCCGACGAGGCACAGGATCGGGCCGGTCAGCTTGTTGGCGCGCTGCTGGACCGCGAGATACTCGACGATGCGTTCCTTGACCTTCTCCAGGCCGAAGTGATCGGCGTCGAGGATCTCCTGGGCGAGCTTGAGGTCCTTCTTGACCTTGCTCTTCTTGTTCCAGGGGATCGACAGCAGCCAGTCGAGATAGTTGCGCACGACGGTGGCTTCCGCCGACATCGGCGACATCTGCCGGAGCTTCTTGAGCTCGTGGGTGGCCTTCTCGCGCGCCTCCTTCGACAGCCTGGTGCGCTTGATCTTGTCCTCGATCTCCGCGAGCTCGTCCTTGCCTTCCTCGTCGCCGAGCTCCTTCTGGATCGCCTTCATCTGCTCGTTGAGATAGTACTCGCGCTGCGTCTTCTCCATTTGACGCTTCACGCGCGTACGGATGCGCTTCTCGACCTGCAGGACCGAGATCTCGCTCTCCATCAGCCCGAGCACCTTTTCCAGCCGCTCGGTGACGGACGGCGTCTCCAGGATCACCTGCTTGTCGGGAATCTTGACCGCGAGATGCGAGGCCACGGTGTCGGCGAGCTTGGCGTAGTCCTCGATCTGCTGGACGACGCCGACCACCTCGGGCGACACCTTCTTGTTGAGCTTCACGTAGTTCTCGAACTCGTTGACGACCGAGCGCGCGAGCGCCTCGGCCTCGACCTGCTCGCCGGAGGAATCCGCGAGCACGAGGGCGTCGGCCTCGTAGTATTCGGCGCGGTCGGTGTAGCGCTCGACCTTGGCGCGCGCAGCGCCTTCGACCAGCACCTTGACGGTGCCGTCGGGGAGCTTGAGCAATTGCAGCACGCTGGCGAGGGTGCCGATCTCGTAGATGGCGCCGGTCGCCGGATCATCGTCGGAGGCGTTCTTCTGCGTGGCGAGCAGAATGAACGTATCGGAGCGCATCACCTCCTCGAGCGCCTTGATCGACTTCTCGCGCCCGACGAACAGCGGGACGATCATGTGCGGGAAGACGACGATGTCGCGCAGCGGCAACACCGGATAGGCCCGGGTCTCGCCCGGAACGAGAGGAGGCTTTGGCTTTGCGCTAGTCATGGCCCGAAGTCCTTGTTGTTGTGCCCCCCGCCCCTGACCCGCGGAGGCGGCATCAAGGTCGAGTGCAGAGGTGGGCCGGGAAGGGAAGCACGGGGCGCCCTACTGGGCTGCCGTGCGCCGGAGGGTGGGTACGAAACCCTCCCCGGAGAATTTCGATCGAGTTCTTCGTACGCTTTTTTTCTCGGTTACAATAGGTGGCGACGGGCCACCCTGGTGTCAAGTAAGCCCGAAAATTCAAGTAAATAATGACGTTGCGGCTATCCGCCGAAGGTATTATTCGCCGAATCGACGACCCGGCCCCGCCCGCGCCCTGGGGTTGCGGTTCGCTCAAGCGCTCGCGTCGCCGGTCCGGTCCGCCCGGTCGGCATAGATGTAAAGCGGCCGCGCGGTGCCCTCGACCACCTCGCGCGAGATCACAACCTCCTCAACGCCTTCGAGGCTGGGCAGATCGAACATGGTGTCGAGCAGAATACCCTCCATGATCGAGCGCAGGCCGCGCGCGCCGGTCTTGCGGTCGATGGCCTTGCGGGCGATGGCGCCGAGCGCCTCCTCCGCCAGCGTGAGATCGATCGACTCCATCTCGAACAGCCGCTGATACTGCTTCACCAGCGCATTCTTGGGCTGCGTGAGGATGAGTTTGAGCGAGGGTTCGTCGAGATCCTCGAGCGTGGCGACGACCGGGAGCCGGCCCACGAACTCGGGGATCAGGCCGTACTTCAGCAGATCCTCGGGCTCGACCTCGCGGAAAATCTCGCCGGACTTGCGATCCTCCGGCGCCAGAACCTTGGCGCTGAAGCCGATCGATGTGGACCGCCCGCGCGCCGAGATGATCTTCTCGAGGCCCGCGAACGCGCCGCCGCACACGAACAGGATGTTGGTCGTATCGACCTGCAGGAACTCCTGCTGCGGATGCTTGCGCCCACCTTGCGGCGGCACCGACGCGATGGTGCCTTCCATGATCTTGAGCAGCGCCTGCTGCACGCCCTCGCCCGAGACGTCGCGGGTGATCGACGGGTTGTCGGACTTGCGGCTGATCTTGTCGATCTCGTCGATATAGACGATGCCGCGCTGCGCGCGCTCGACGTTGTAGTCGGCCGACTGCAGCAGCTTGAGAATGATGTTCTCGACGTCCTCGCCGACATAGCCGGCTTCGGTGAGCGTCGTGGCGTCCGCCATGGTGAAGGGCACGTCCAGGATGCGCGCCAGCGTCTGCGCCAGCAGCGTCTTGCCGGAGCCGGTCGGGCCGATCAGCAGGATGTTCGACTTCGCGAGCTCGACGTCGTTGTGCTTGGTCTGGTGATTGAGCCGCTTGTAGTGATTGTGGACCGCGACCGAGAGCACCTTCTTGGCGTGATCCTGACCGATCACATAGTCGTCAAGAACCTTGCGTATTTCCTTAGGCGTGGGAATCCCGTCGCGCGACTTCACCAGCGAGGACTTGTTCTCCTCGCGGATGATGTCCATGCACAGTTCGACGCACTCGTCGCAGATGAACACGGTCGGGCCGGCAATGAGCTTGCGCACCTCGTGCTGGCTCTTGCCGCAGAACGAACAGTAGAGCGTGTTCTTGGAGTCGCTACTGCCGACCTTGCTCATTCCATCTCTCCGTCGGCCGGCTGCCGCCTGGGTAGACCGGCCGCATTGCAGCAAAGCATAACAGGGGGTCTCCTAAGAGTCCGTAGCATCAATGCCACACATCTTGCGGGTTTTAGCGGTCCTTTGCCAATCCCTTCCTAGCGAAGCACGGTAGCGCAGGGGTAATCAAGAATCCATTAATGATGAAAAATCAGGCCCATGGCGACTTTTTGACCGTGGCAAGGCGGAATGCCGTTCCTCCCCTGCCAACGGCCCCTCAGACGACCTTGAGCGCGGCCGGGTCATCCGGCCGCTTGTTGATGACCTTGTCGACCACGCCCCACTCGACTGCCATCTCGCCGGTCAGGAAGTAGTCGCGCTCGAGCGCGTCCTCGATCTTCTTCAGCGGTTGGCCGGTGTGCTTGACGTAGATCTCGTTCAGCCGCTTCTTCAAGTTCAGGATTTCCTGGGCATGCAGCATGATGTCGGTGGCCTGGCCCTGGAAGCCCCCCGACGGCTGATGCAGCATGATACGGGCGTTGGGCAAGGCGAAACGCATGTCCTTCTGCCCGGCCGCGAGCAGTAGCGAACCCATCGAGGCCGCCTGGCCGATGCACAAGGTCGACACCGCGGGCCGCACGAATTGCATCGTGTCGTAGATCGCGAGCCCCGACGTCACCACGCCGCCGGGCGAGTTGATGTACATAGCGATCTCTTTCTTGGGATTGTCCGCCTCCAGGAACAAAAGCTGCGCCACCACCAGCGTCGACATCGCATCCTCGACTGGACCGGTGATGAAAATGATGCGCTCCTTGAGCAGCCGCGAGAAGATGTCGTAGGCGCGTTCGCCACGATTGGTCTGCTCGACCACCATCGGAACGAGGTTCATGTAGGTCTCGTAAGGGTCACGCATGTGTCAACCTATCTGGTATCAGCCTATCTCGGGTGAGCGGGTGGCGACGGCGGCAAGCCGCCGTGTTGCTCCAAAACTGCGACGCACGCCTTGATGCACGCGTCACAGATATACACGGTCTGGCCGGCCACAAGCTGCCCGACCTCATCGGAATCGCGGCCGCAGAACGAACACCTCAACTGCGGCGTTGATCGCTGACGCAACCACTGCGCGACATCCCTGAGCTGCCGTCTCATGCTCCGCTCCCTTTATCCACGATTCGCGCCGGCGGAACAGCCCGGCGCGCCCTCGAGACAAAACGTGCTTTAGAGACGATTATCGCCGGCACCGAAACCGGCCACTCGGCCTGTTCCGGGCCGCGAACGATCGGGCTGGGCCGTCAGCCGCCGGCGCTCTTCTCGTCCTCCTCGTCCTTGAGCAGGTCCTCGCGCGCCACCTGCTTCTCCGTCACCGCGGCGAGCTCGACCAGGAAATCGACCACCTTCTCCTCGAAGATCGGCGCCCTGATCCCCGCGACCGCGTCGGGATTCTTCCGGTAGAACTCCCAGACCTCCTGCTCGCGGCCCGGCATCTGGCGGGCGCGCTCGACGATCGCGCGCGTGATCTCGTCCTCGGTCACCGAGATCTTGTTCTTCTCGCCGATCTCCGCAAGCACGAGACCAAGCCGCACGCGCCGCTCGGCAATGCCGCGATATTCGTCGCGCGCCTTCTCCTCGGTCGTGCCCTCGTCGGCGAAGGTGCGGCCCTGCGCCTTGAGGTCGTTCTCGACCGCGTTCCAGACGCTCTTGAACTCGTCCTCGGCCAGCGTCGGCGGCAGGGCGAACTTATGCATCTCGTCGAGCTTGTCCAAGAGCTGGCGCTTGAGCCGCTGCCGGCTCAGCCCGGCGTGCTCCTGCTGCAACCGGCCCTTGACCGCCTCCTTGAGCTTGTCGAGCGATTCCAGGCCGAGCGACTTTGCAAAGTTCTCGTCGACCGTGACGCTGCCGGGCGCCTCGATCGATTTCGCCGTCACGTCGAATTCGGCCGCCTTCCCTGCCAGCTTGTCGTTCATGTAGTTGGCGGGGAAGGTCACCTTCACCAGCCGGGTCTCACCGAGACCCATGCCGATGAGCTGATCCTCGAAGCCCGGAATGAAGGTTCCCGATCCGACATTGACGCCGACATCGCCGCCGGTGCCGCCCTCGAACGGCGTGCCGTCGATCCGGCCGGTGAAATCGATGACGACGCGGTCGCCGTTCTCGTCCTTCGCTCCCTCCCCTTTGGCTGCGAACGGCCGGTTCTGCTCGGCGATCTTCTCCAGCGCCTCGGCGACCTGGGCGTCGGTGACCTCGGCCACCTGACGTTCGAGCTTGATGCCCTTGAAATCGGCGAGCTCGATCTTCGGCAGGATTTCGAGCGCGAGCGTGTAGGCGAGGTCGGACTTTCCGCCGATGATGTTCTCGACCTCGGTCTCTTCGTTCGGGATCGTGACCTTGGGCGCCATCGCGAGCTTGAGGCCACGGTCGCTGACGATCTTGGCGTTGAGCTCGCGGATCACGGCCTCCACGGTCTCGGCCATCACCGCCTTGCCGTAGATCTTCTTGAGGTGCGTGACCGGAACCTTGCCCGGCCGGAAGCCACGCAATTGCACCCGATCCTTGAGCTCACCCAGCCGTTCGGTGACCCGCGCCTCGAGATCGGCTGCCGGCACCTGGACCTGGAATTCGCGCTTGAGGCCGTCGGAAAGAGTCTCTGTAACTTCCATGATGACAATCTGCTTGCTCTTAAGGCCGCGGTCGCGGCGGCCGTGGATGGTTGTCGACCCCGTCGAGCTGCCGTCTATCGTGGCGTGGTGCGGGCGGAGGGATTTGAACCCCCACGACTTTCGTCACGGGAACCTAAATCCCGCGCGTCTGCCAGTTCCGCCACGCCCGCAAGGGGCAATTTCGACGCCCAACCGATGTCGGGGCACCCGATATCGGCAGATCGTATGCGCAAGTCGGCGACCGCCGGCCTGCGCTGCGGCCGGGCGGCGCGGCTTATATCACGGCCAAACCGCGACACGCACGACAAAAATAAGCGCCGAATGAGCCCCGCTCAACCGCGGATTTTGGACCCGCGGCCGAGGTTTGGTGCGGCCCGGCCACCTGCTCGCGGTAACGGTGCCCGACCTGGCGTCGAAATGCTATAGCTCGAACCCAACAGGGTCGCCCGTTCGATGCGGGCCGCTCCGAGAAACCGCATGCGAGGAGGATTCACTATGCGTCGTTGGTTCGTGGCCGTCGGGCTGGCGCTGGCCGCCGGCGTTTGCACACAGGCGTTGGCACAGACCCCGTCGCAGACGACTTCCTCCCAGTCCTGGCCGTCGAAACCGATCCGCATCATCGTTCCGCTGACCGCCGGCAGCGCCAGCGATGTCATGGGCCGCATCGTGGCCGATCAGCTCTCGGCGCAGCTCGGCCAGCCGATCGTGGTGGAAAATCGCCCCGGCGCCGGCAACACCATCGGCATGAGCGCAGTCGCAAAGGCAGAGCCCGACGGCTACACGCTGCTGGTCAATTCCTCGACCCACACGGTGACGCCGGCAACACGCTCCAATCTCGGCTTCGAGATGACCGACCTCGCCCCCATCATCCCGCTCGGCAACATGCCGGTCGTGATGGTGTTCAATCCGTCGAAGGGCTACAAGACGCTCGGCGATTTCGTCGCCTATGCGAAAGCCAATCCCGGCAAGATCAACTACACGTCCGCCGGCGCCGGCAACTCGTCTCATCTCAACGGCGAACGGTTCCGGCTGGCGGCCGGCATCGAGGCGGTGCACCTGCCGTTCAAGGGCGCGCCCGAGGCGACCACCGAGGTGATCGCCGGCCGCGCCGACTTCTACTTCTCGCCGCTGGTCAATGCGCTGTCGCTGATCAAGGAGGGCAGCGTGCAGGCGCTCGCGGTGAGCGGCTCGTCGCGCGCGTCCGCCCTGGCGGACGTACCAACCACGGTCGAAGCCGGCATTCCCAACTCGGAATACAATTTCTGGGTCGGCATGTTCGCGCCGGCCAAGACGGCCGCCGACATTCGAGCGAAACTCTATGCCGAGATGGCGAAGGCGCTCGAGACCCCGGCGGTCCGCGAAAAGCTCAAGACCTTGGGCGCCGACCCGATGCCGCTCACCTCCGCGCAGTTCGACGCGCTGGTGAAGCAGGAGATCGAGACCAACACCCAGCTCGTCAAGGCGGCAGGCATCAAGGTCAACTGACAGGCACATTGTCACCGCATGCCAACACCGACCCATTCGCCGTCGCGTCGGCGTTTTCTCGCCGGCGCCGGCGTTGCCGCTGCCTGCTGGACCCTGCCGGGCGGCCTGCGCGCCGAAACGTCGCCCGACGGATTTCATGTGCTGCGCGCCCGCCCTGCTCCCGCCCGGGGCGAAGGACAGCCAGCGTCCCTCGGTTACGACGGGACGGTGCCGGACCCGACGCTGCGGGTCAGGCGCGGCGGCGAGCTGCGCGTGCGTCTCGTCAACGAGCTTGCGGAGCCGACCACGATCCACTGGCACGGGCTGCGGCTGCCCAATGCCATGGACGGCGTGCCGCGGCTGACCCAGCCGGTGGTCGCGCCGGGCGCGAGCCTCGAGTGCCGCTTTCGCCCGCCCGACGCCGGCACGTTCTGGTATCACGCATTCGCACCCGGTCAGATCGACAAGGGCCTCCACGGCGCGCTGATCGTCGAGGAGCCTGAGCCGGTCGACGTCGATCGCGACATCGTGCTCGTACTCGGGATGCCCGCTGACGCCGCCGGCGCCTTGGCCCTCGTCAACGGGTCGTTGCAGCCGGATATTCCCGTGAAAACCGGCGAACGATTGCGACTGCGGTTGATCAACGCCACCGCCGCACGCGGCTTTGCGCTCAAGCTCGCCGATCACGCCGCGCGGGTGATGGCCATCGACGGCCAGCCGGCAGAGCCATTCGTTGCGCGCGACAGCCGCGTGGCGCTCGGACCGGGCAATCGGGTCGACCTGTTCGTCGACGCGGCCCGCAACGCCGGAACCGCGGCGGCGATTCTGACGGGCGCAAGAGACGAGTCTGCGTTGGCGCGGCTCGTATATGAGAGCGGCGGCGCCGTCCGCGCAGCCGCGCGACCGGAGCCGCGCGCTCTGCCGCCCAATCCTCTGCCCGCGCGCATCGACCTGACGAATTCGCTCAGAGTCGACATGACGCTGGCGGGCGGCAAGCCCCTCGACCCCGCGGCACCGCCGCTCTTCACGGTCAAGCGTGGGCGGGCGGTGACGCTGGCGATCCGCAACGCCAGCGCCCAGCCGCAGGCGGTGCACGTGCACGGCCATTCCTTCCGCCTGCTCGACCGCCTCGACGACGGCTGGAAGCCCTATTGGCTCGACACCCTGGTGGTGGGCGACCAGACCGAGCGCATCGCTTTCGTCGGCGACAATCCCGGCAAATGGCTGATCGATTGCCGCCCGTTGGAGCGCACCGACGCCGCAACCCCGGTCTGGTTCGCGGTGACCTGATTTGCCACGCTAGCCGCGGTGGCCGGCGTGAAGTTCTGGCAGAGTTCGCGGGAGAAGAACGACATGCATACGATCCGTGCCGGCATCTTGTACGCGATGTGCGCGCTTGCTGTGTGCGCGCTTGCTGTTCTCGCGATCGCGCCCGCGGAGGCACAAGAGACGCGGCCTGAGGTCACGTTCAGGCAGGTCGCGCCCGATCTTTACTTCCTGTTCGATTTCACCTCGTCGAACGCCGTGGTTCTCACGACCAACGACGGTGTTCTGGTGATCGACACGCGCCAGCATCCGCGCGACGGGCAGGACCTGATCGAGCGGATCCGCAAGATCACGGACAAACCGGTCAAATGGGTGATCAACAGCCATTTCCATGGCGACCACCATTTCGGCAACCTGCCGTTCAAGACCGCCGTCGCGACGTTCGTCGCGCAGGCCGAAACCGCGCGACTGATGGCAAAGGTGCAGCCGAAGGAGATCGCCCGGCGCGGCAATTTCTTCAAAAGCCGCGGCTTCGATCCGAACGAGGTGAAGCTCGTTCTTCCCGACATTACGTTCGACAATGAACTGACCATTCATCTCGGCGGGCGCGAGGTCCGCCTCGCCTATCTCGGTCCAGGCCAGCAGGCCGGCGACACCTTCGTCTTTTTCCCGCACGCCCGCGCGGTGTTCACGACCGGCATGTTCGGGCCGCGCAGCATGCCGAACATGGCATTCACGCCGTCGGTCGAGAGCTGGCTCAAGCTGCTTGACCAACTCGCGGCCATGGACGTCGACCAAATCTTGCCGGCGCACGGCGACGTGTCGACCAATAAGGACGTCAGGGAGCTCGCCGCCATGTTGGCGGACGAGTACGCGACGGTGAAGGATGCCGTCGCCAAGGGCGTAAGCCTCGACGAGGCGCTCAAGACCCTCAAATTTCCGCAATACAAGGACTGGCGGAACTACGGACGGCTCGAAGGCGAGATCAAGGCGCTCTACGAGCTGATCGGGACCGGCAAGCGCAGCTATTTTGATTAGCGCAGCGCGTCGAACAGGCGCCGATAGACCTGCGGGATCGCCTCGGGCAGATCTTCCGCGATCAGTCCAGGCCCTGCCTGATTGGCGGTCTCGCCGTGCAACCAGACGGCCGCCGCCGCGGCTGCGAAGCCCGGCATCCCCTGCGCCAGCAGGCCGGCGGCGAAGCCCGCCAGCACGTCGCCCGACCCCGCGGTCGCGAGCCAGGGCGGCGCGTTGTCGGCGATCGCCACCCGCCCACCGGGAGCCGCGACCACGGTATCCGGCCCCTTCAGCAGGACGACCGCGCGGGCGGCGTCGGCGGCCGACCGCGCCCGTTCGAGCTTGGAGTTAGCTTTTCCATCCACTTCTTTGAACAGGCGCTTAAATTCTCCTTCGTGCGGGGTCAGCAAAGTGCTCGCGGACCGCTTCCCGATGGCGGCCGTCAGGGTCTTCGGGTCGTCCGCAAAGCTGGTCAGCGCATCGGCGTCGAGCACGACCGCGCGCTCGCCGGCGAGCGCGGCAAGCACCTCCTCCCGCATACCCGCACCCACCCCGCCTCCCGGGCCCAGCACCACGACATTGCGGCGGGGATCGTCGAGGAACTCCGCGAGCTCACGCGCGCCGTCCACCGGCCGCACCATGACGGCAAGGCTCGCCGTGGCGTTGACCGTGAGCGCGTCGCGCGGGCTCGCGATCGTGACGAGGCCAGCACCCGCCCGCAACGCGCCACGCGCCGCGAGCCGCGCCGCTCCCGTCGATGCGACACCGCCCGACACCACCACCGCGTGGCCGCGCGAATATTTGTGCCCGTCGACGCGCGGCACCGGAAAATTCTCAAGCCAGAGCACCGGCGCGTTGAGTGATGCCGCGGGCTTGATGCGGCCAAGCAGGTCAGCGGGGATCCCGATGTCGGCGACGTGGATGCTCCCGCAGTGCAGACGGCCGGGCAGCAGCGCATGGCCGAGCTTACGGCGAAAGAACGTCACGGTTTCCGCAGCTCTCACTGCGACGCCCATCACAGCGCCCGACGTGCCATTGATGCCGCTCGGCAGATCGACTGCGACGACGGGAACCTCGGCCGCGTTCATTGCCTCGATCAGGCCGCGGGCGGCGCCTTCGACCGGCCGGTCGAGCCCGGCGCCGAACAGCGCATCCACGATCACGTCGCACGGCAGCAGCGCCGCCGGCGCGGCGGCCTCCGGTCGCCCGGTCCATCGCTGCGCGGCCAGGGCCGCGTCACCCTTGAGCCGGCCGAACTCGCCGGCCAGGAACAGCCGCACGCGATAGCCGCGCTCCGCCAGCAGGCGCCCAGCGACAAACCCATCGCCCCCGTTGTTGCCCGGGCCGGCCACCACCGTCACGCGTGAGCCCGGCGGATGGCGCGCAGCCACGCGATCAGCCACCGCCCTCCCCGCCTGTTCCATCAACTCGATGCCGGGAGCCCCGCCGGCGATCGTCAGACGGTCGGCCTCGGCCATCTCGGTTGTGGTGAGCAATTCGATCATGGTTGTGGAGACTAACGTGCTGCCCGCCTGCGCGCGACACCACGTCAATTCCTTCGCCCGCAACGGGAGATACGTGACAATGACCACAAAATAGGCAAACTGCTCAAACTCTAATCGAGCACCTGCCGCCGGGGCCTGGGGCCTGCCCGTGGGTGCCTGATAAATGCCTGATCAGCAGTCGCTTTTCGCGGCTGCCGAGGCTTGGCACGGACCCTGCTAACCGGAGCGCGGTCGGGACGGTGGCGCCCCACCGGCCTGCCAAGGGAAGGAAACGGGATGAAGAAGATCGAGGCCGTCATCAAGCCGTTCAAGCTCGACGAAGTGAAAGAGGCGCTGCAAGAGGTCGGACTGCAAGGCATCACCGTTACAGAGGCCAAGGGCTTCGGACGGCAGAAGGGCCACACCGAGCTCTATCGCGGAGCCGAATACGTCGTGGATTTTCTTCCTAAGGTGAAGATCGAGATTGTGCTCGGCGACGACATGGTCGAGAAAGCGATCGAGGCGATCCGTCGCGCCGCCCAGACTGGGCGGATCGGTGACGGGAAGATCTTCGTCTCCAATATCGAAGAAGCCATCCGGATCAGAACGGGGGAATCCGGATTGGACGCCATCTGAACCGCTGGTCACGCTCGACATCGAGAGCCTCCTCCGGCGCTTAGGCCAGCCATACGAAAGGGTATTCGTTCCATGACGACCGCCAAAGAAGTTATGAAACTGATCAAGGACAACGAGGTGAAATACGTCGATTTCCGCTTCACGGATCCGCGGGGCAAGTGGCAGCACGTCACCTTCGACGTCAGCTTGATCGAAGAGGAAACCTTCGCGGAAGGCCAGATGTTCGACGGCTCCTCGATCGCGGGCTGGAAGGCGATCAATGAATCCGACATGTGCCTGATGCCCGATCCGGGCTCCGCCACCATCGATCCTTTCTTCGCCGAGACAACGCTGTCGCTGGTCTGCGACGTGCTCGAGCCGACCACCGGCGAGCCCTACAACCGCGATCCGCGCGGCATCGCCAAGAAGGCCGAAGGCATGGTCAAGTCCTCGGGGGTCGGCGACACCATTTTCTTCGGGCCGGAAGCCGAATTCTTCATCTTCGACGATGTGAAATACGCGGCGACGCCCTACAACACCGGCTTCAAGCTCGACTCCGTCGAGTTCCCGACCAACTCCGACACCGACTACGAAGGCGGCAATCTCGGCCACCACATCGGCTTCAAGAAGGGCTATTTCCCGGTGCCGCCGCAGGACACCGTGCAGGACATGCGCTCGGAAATGCTCGGCGCCATGGCGCGCATGGGCTGTCAGGTCGAGAAGCACCACCACGAGGTGGCGTCCGCGCAGCACGAGCTCGGGCTGAAGTTCTCGCCGCTGGTGGTGATGGCCGACCGCATGCAGATCTACAAGTACTGCATCCAGCAGGTCGCGCAGATCTACGGCAAGACCGCGACCTTCATGCCCAAGCCGGTTTATGGCGACAACGGCTCCGGCATGCACTGCCACCAGTCGATCTGGAAGGACGGCAAGCCGGTGTTCGCCGGCAACAAGTACTCCGACCTGTCGGAGACCTGCCTCTCCTACATCGCCGGCATCATCAAGCACGCCAAGGCCATCAACGCCTTCACCAACCCGACCACCAACTCCTACAAGCGGCTGGTGCCGGGCTTCGAGGCGCCGGTGCTGCTGGCCTATTCGGCGCGCAACCGCTCGGCCTCCTGCCGTATTCCGTGGACGACCAATCCGAAGGCCAAGCGCGTCGAGGTGCGTTTCCCCGATCCGCTCTGCAATCCGTATCTCGGCTTCGCCGCGATGACGATGGCTGGTCTCGACGGGGTCAAGAACAAGCTCGATCCCGGCGCGGCGATGGACAAGGACCTCTACGATCTGCCGCCGCAGGAGCTCAAGCAGATCCCGACCGTGTGCGGGTCGTTGCGCCAGGCGCTCGAGGAGCTCAGCAAGGACCGCGACTTCCTCAAGGCCGGCGGCGTGTTCGATGACGACTTCATCGACGCCTACATCGACCTGAAGATGACCGAGGTGATCCGCTTCGAGCACACCCCGCATCCCGTCGAGTTCGAGATGTACTATTCAGCGTAGTGCGTGTCCTCCCGACATCGCAGTTGCGATGAAACTCAAGAAAGGGCGCCCAAAGTTGTCGCCCTTTTTCTTCTTCTCTTTCCGTTCAAGCGGACGAATCCAATTCCGGCGAGCCACCGCCGGGATCAGATCATCCAGAGAAGGACCACGAGCAGGCTGCTCGCGGCGCCGGCCAGAAGAATGTGGCGCTGGCGGCGCTTCGGCCCATAGACGCCGGCGTCGAGCCTGGATCTGATGATCGCCGCCTCGAACTCGTCGGAGGAGGAGAACGGGCAGGCCATGGCGCAGCCCGCACTCGCGGCCGTGCTCTCGAGCGTCGGCGCCGCGCTGCGGGTGCGTAGCAGGGTCAGCGATTCCCACATGCGGCGATGCTAGGCCGCCTGGGTAAACGCGGCGTTGCTTTGCCGCCAATTGCTGCGACGCCGCGGAAACCAGCCGCTGGTCAGGACACTGCTGCCGGCACCACGCCAGCGGCGGGGAGGGGCATCGGCCTGCCGCTGTTGATGAGCGTCGGCAATTCCTGCTCGAAGGTTACGACACGATTGCGGCCATTGGCCTTGGCCTCGTACAGCGCCCGGTCTGCCGCGGTCAACAGCGTAGCGACATCGGCGCCGGCCCCGGCGCTCGCCGCACCGACGCTGACCGTGGCGGCGACCGGGCAGCCGGCAATGCTGCCGGCGGCTGCCTCGAAGGCCGCGCGAACGCGCTCGGCCACTGTCCTCGCCTCGGCGAGCGCGCCCGGCAAGATGGCCACGAACTCTTCGCCGCCGAAGCGCGCGACCACGTCGGATGCGCGTAGGCTGCGCGCTGCCGTCGCGGCAAACAGGCTCAGCGTCTCGTCGCCGACCGCATGACCGAAGCGATCGTTGACCGACTTGAAGTGATCGAGATCGAACATCAGCACGCTCACCGGCTCATGGGTCTTAGCCTGACGCGCCAGCAGCTGCTGGGCGCCGGCGAAAAAGCCGCGCCGGTTGAGGATGCCGGTCAGCTCGTCGGTCGAAGCGGCATCCCGTTGCAGGCGAAGGGTGCGCTCCTTGGCCAGCACCAGCACGATGAAGGCGGTGCCGACGACGTAGAGCATGGTTTCGAGTGCGAATACCGCCATCCAGCCGCTTGCGACACTCACCAGGCCGGACTCGCTCAGGCGCAGGTTCGCCAGCGGAATCGGGGCGAGGAAGACCGCGCCGTGCATAATCGGCACGACGATTGCCGGCCATCGCCGCAGCGAGGTCTTGCGCCGTTCCCGCCAGAGCTCGGCCGCGGTCAAGAAAATGTAGGTGGCGACGATGAGCGAGCTCAGCATCATCCGCACCGCGGGCCGTTGCGCGAATTCCGGCACCAGATACGCGCCCAGCCAGATGATCGCGCCGGCGCACATCGCGCCCCACAACACCGGGCGGCCGTGGAAAATGCGCGCCGCGCTCCAGATCATGCCGCAAGCAACGAACAGCAGCGCGCTCGAGGCCCCGACCGGCAGCGGCGGCGAGATCACGCTTTCGACGCTCCAGATCGCGACCGAAAAGCCGCCGATCAGATATGCCGTCCCCCACCAGGCCAGCGCCCGAATGCGTTCCTGCGCCCAGGCCGACAACAACAGCAGGCCGAGCAGCGCGGTAATGCAGGTCGCGATGATGACGAGAGTCGTGATGTCCAGCGACGTCAGCGCATTCGCGGTGGGTGCCAGCATGACGGGTCCCTCTAACATTCCTTGTTATGGGACCACCTCCATACCACTTCCGGGCGGCCTTGCGTTGGGACTCTGTTCCCAACCTAAGCGGACAGTTGCGTTATTTGTGATGCTTTAGCGCGAAAAACGGCGAAAACAATCTGCAGGATTTGTGATGCTTTAGCGCGAAAATGCAGAAAATTGGAACGGTCGCCGACCGGATGCGCGCTCAGGAGGCTACGCGCCGGCGGGCGCGTGCGATGCGCTCGGCGCCCATCAACGGCACGATCGACGGCGAATGGGCAGGCGGCGACTCGATCTCGTCGCGCGGCGTCGTCGCCTCGACCCGATCCCGGCCGTTCGCCTTGGCCCGATAGAGCGCGCGGTCGGCGACCTCGAGCAGCGTCTCCACGTCGGACTTGGCATTCACGCACAGTGCAACGCCCACGCTCACGGTCGGAACGAGGCCGCCGTTGGTGAACCGCACCGCGATCCCCGCAAAATTCCGCCGCACGCGATCGGCGATGGCGTAAGCCTCGCCGAGATCGCCCACCGGCAGCAGCGCGGCAAACTCCTCGCCGCCGATCCGGCCGAACAGAACCTCGACTCCCAGCGTCGCGGTCGTGGTGCGGGCAAAGGCCTGCAGCACGCGGTCGCCCACGGCATGGCCCAGCCGGTCGTTGATGTCCTTGAAGCGGTCGAGGTCGAACAGCAGCATGGCCATCGGCTCGTGATGCACGGCCTGCTGTGCGCACAGCCGGGTTGCGCCATCGAGGAAGGCCCGGCGATTGGCGATCCCGCTCAGCGGGTCGACCATGGCATTGATCTTGTGCTGCAGCTCGGTGCGCTCCTTGGTCATGTTGAGCAGCAGGAACGACACCACCACGCTGAACAGCAGCGTTCCGAAGGCGATCAGTGCGAACGATGTGCCGCCCAACAAGGAGCTGTCATCGAGGTGAGGCGAGAAATAGGTGGCCGGAATGCGCGCCAGCAGCACCGCCGCATAGGCCAGCAGCACGATCACCGTCGGCCAGCGCGACATCAGCGGCTCGTCGAGGCCGCGCCAGAACTCCTCGGCGGTCGCCGCCACCAGCATCGCCATCATTGCCGACACGATGACGACGCGCAGGTTGATGTCGGTCTGGAAGACCGGAATATGGCAGGCAAACAACCACAGCACTGGCGCGAATACGACCACCAGCGGCAGCACCTTGCGGCCGTCGAAGATACGCGCCCCCGCCCAGGTCAACCCGTAGGCGAGCAGCATCAGGGCATTGGCGATATCGATCGACATGAAATCAGGAACGATGCCGCGCGAGGTCATCAGACCCAGGCCGACCGCGCCGATGATCTGCGCCGCGCCCCACCATGTCGGCGCGCGGATGTTGCTGTTCTGCAGCCCCGCGAAGACCAGCAGCGCACCGAGCAATGCAGTGACAAAGACGGTGACGACCGAAAGGGTCCCGACGTCGAGATACATGATGAGCCGCTGCCCCGATTCGGCGGGCAACCTAGCGCAGTACGCGCGCGGCGGCAGTCACCAAAAATAGCACACGGCGACTACGCTTGCCGGCGCGTAAACAGAATCCGTACAATTCGACCGATCGCAGTTACCCGCCATTCATGCCTGCGAGCGGCACGAACAATTCCTCGATCGGGATTTCCCGGGCGATGAAGTGCTGCTCGACCATGTACGTCACCAGCGCCTGCAAAGTCGGCCGATTGGGCTCGACGCCGTAGGGGAAAGCATCCCCGCCGAATATCTCGTCGATCTCCTCCACGTCATCGATCAGCCACGGCAGCATGGCGCTCAGGGAGCCGGCATAGCGCATGCGCTCGCGCGCGCGACGCTTGGATTCGACGAATGCCTGGTAGAGGCTCGTCGCGATCCAGCGCTGCCGCTCGTAGAGATCGCGACGGACGGCGACCAGGTGCATGATCGGGAAGATCCTGGTCTCGCGGTAGAGCTGCCGCTCCAGCGCACGATAATTGGGAAACAGGCGGGCGACGTCGGGATGGCGCCCGAGCTCGGCAGGCTTGCGCGA
>Ga0126382_10000387_pt1 | contig 17036 bp, 13 predicted proteins | sample PanSoiMetPlot_30_FD_92548 | JGI IMG/M metagenome (GOLD analysis project Ga0126382, IMG submission 92548) | Tropical forest soil microbial communities from Panama - MetaG Plot_30 | ecosystem: Environmental > Terrestrial > Soil > Tropical forest > Bulk soil | place: Panama | collected 2016-02-17
CAACACCTGTGTCCAGGTGCCGCCTCCTGCGGCGTTGGTGTTTCGGTAGACCACCGCAAGATCGAAGGTGCCACACGAAGCAAAAACGTAATCAGTCGCTTGATCAGTTCTGATCGCCAAATCCAGGCAACCGCCTGTCACATTGGGGTTGAGCACCCGCGTCCAGTTTGTCCCGCCATTCGTGCTTTGCCAGACGCCCGTTGCGGTTCCGGCATAAATCCGTTGACTGTTGTTCGGGCTCACTACGAGGTCGTTCACATAGTAAAAGTCCTCGGTATTGGTGCTTACCAGGTGGCTCCAGTTTACCCCTCCATCGGTTGACTTAAATATTCCAGCGCCTCTCACCGCGTCTTCGTTGAAGAAGCCTTCACCCGTACCTGCGTAGATGACGTTGAGGTTTGAAGGATCCATCGCCAGCGAGTTGATAGCAATGTTTGGCAGCAGGTCAGCCATCGCCGTCCATGAGGCTCCGGCATTAGTTGACTTCCACACTCCACCTGAAACGCCGCCGGCGTACATCACGCTCGGATTTGACGGATTCACCAACAGCGCCCTGGTTCGACCCCCGAGGTTGCCGGGTCCGAGGCTTGTCCATTGGCCTAAGAAGGGTCCTTGTAAGCCATCTGATTTGGTTAAGAACCGGTTAAGACGCGTCGAGTAGGATGGCATCCGCTTGATTTGTTCGATGGCTTTTAGATACCGATCCGTCGGAACGGGGCCCTTTCGTCTAGGCGCACGTTTCAAGCGGTAGAACTCGCGTGCCTCTTTGGGACTATCGAATTTTTTGAGATTCTTTAGGCGTGAGATCGTAATTGAGCCGGAGGCAAAAAAGCTTGCCGAGGCAAACAACGCGCCGACTGCGAGAACCGCCAGATAGCGTACTGTGCGCGTTCCGCGTGAAGGATTGCTCTGTAAAGGGGGAGTTCTCACTCGCAGGCCTACTTGTGGACGAACCTATCGAGTCTTCCGAAGGGGCATGTTTAGGGACAGCTTCGAACTTGTCGCGATCGTATCACAAGGCTCGAATATGTAAAGACTAACTTCAGCCCGGCCTATCAATTCGTCTCTTATCAATCATTTGGCGGACTCTACAACACAGCGAATCATTGACAAAAACAAGGTTGATGCAGAAGATTCGGCTGGCTGTCTATAGGAGGGTTATGAGCAAACTTTTGATCTCGTCTGCGTTGATCGTCGCATGCATTCTGGTATCTCGGCCCGTTGCTGCCCAGCAACCACAACAGATGACACCTATCAATCGTCTTCAAGCGAATATCGAGCGGATCACCCGCTCGGTGAATGCGAAATGGGGCATCTATATAAAGTGCATCGAGACTGGCGAAGAGATTGCAATCAATGCTGATGAGACGATGGATACGATGAGCGTGATCAAGATTCCACTTATGGCGGAAGTGTTCCGGCAGATCGAAGCGGGGAAGTTTGCACTCTCAGACCGAGTAACCTTAAAGGATTCAGAGAAGCGTCCCGGAACTGGTGTAATCCGCTCGCTTGATGCTGGAGCGACACTGACCGTTAAGGACTTGATCACTTTGATGATCATCGTTAGCGATAACTCTGCTACCGATATGCTGTTCGAGAAGGTCGGGGGGATAGAGCCGGTGAATAAGCTGATGCAGAGTTACGGCTTAAACACGATCAAGGCGACAGGTCCTTCAGACAACTGGTTCAAGGCTCTCCGGGCGGAGCCTGATACATGGAAGTTCCACACTGAGAGCAAGACGCCTTACGGACTCTCCTCTCCCCGTGATATGGGAAGGCTGCTCGAGAAGATTAATAAAGGCGAGTGTGTGAGCAAACAGGCAAGCGAGCAGATGCTTCAGACTATGCGTGGGCAGGTTTACAGCTCGCGCCTGCCAAAGTACATAACCGGGTTCCGGGTGCCGCACAAAACCGGTGATTTCTTGCCTTATATCGGCAATGATGTTGGGATTCTGGAAAGCGCGAATCGACACATCGTAATCTCCGTATTCACAGCGAGACATAACGGTATAGGACCAAATCTGGAAGACGCCATCGCACGGATCGCCGAGCAGGTCGCGAATTACTTCGCGTTTCGTGAAAGCCCAAGCAGTAAGGTCTCGTATTGTATTGGTCCCTTACGGTTTGAACTCTCGCCGCTTCCTCTCTTGCTCTGCCAATGCGCGCTGCCGTACCGTCTCCTCGTAAGATGTCGGAATACGGAGAGTGATTGTACCGGCACTGCCCTGCTCAACCAACGCCGTGACAATGAATCCGGTACATCGCAAAGTCTTTGACGACCCATCGCGATCGAACCAAACCGTCGCAGGTGGAAGTCCAGGTACTTCCGACAATCTATTTACGAACTCATCCACATTGCGCCAAATAGGTCCTCTTTTAGGTCGAGAATTCGCCCCAGTGTAGTTGACGTTTAACTCGACTAAACGGCCGTCGAAGAGGACTAGATTAATCAACTCGATCCCGGCGAACCGCTCACGTGCGGCTTGTGATGGTAACGAGGATACGTAGAAGACCAGTCTTGCTATGCCGAAGTTAGGTTCATCCTGCGCCGACTCTATCGCATTTCTGCTGAAGCTGTTTTCCGGGAAAAAGGCGAGTACCTCCTCGGCTGACATAACGAGGCGGAGTCCTCGTATCGACGGAGATTGGCCGACGTTCAATACGCACAGCGATTGATGCAGCCCCTGCCCGCCTCCGCGACTGATCACGAAGACTATAATCCAAGCGCCAACCGATCCGAATATAGAGCCGCTCCTAACAAATTCGTTTAGACCGCGAACACCCTGATCGTCGGCTGTCCTGCTTTGAATCAATCAGCTGCTGGAATTTTTTCCGTGCTTTTTCGTGGAGCCCATCCCACTCAAGCATCCACCACCACGGCGTACTGTCCTGGCGGGCAATGAAGTTCGCTACCTCATCCCACGTTTTGAATCCGAGCCGCTCGACGAAGTATCGCGGCAACAGCAGCGGCAGAAATCCGACCTGCATCCAGTCGAGCAAGCCGTTATCATCAAGCGACAGAAAATCACCGGTATTCCCAAATACGATGCGATGAGGCCGGTGCTCCTCAAGGAAACGACGAACTGCCGGAAGCACCTCACCGTAAAGCCACTGAGCTCCGTCGGTCCTGACAGGGGTCCAATAATCTCGCGCCGCCAACACAGAATCGACCACAACTCGGTTTCCTCGTTTTACGACGCCGGGCTCCTCCAGGCGCCACGCTGCCCATCGGTACCCGGCGTCGACATAAACCTTGCAGTCCGTACACGCGAAGTAAAGGTTAGTCATAAGATGCCGGGCCTTTCTTTTGCTTGCATTGTTGCCCTACGCTAGAATAGGCGCGGTTGCGATTCCGTTTTGAGGATGTGATTCGCCACTTCGAATCGAACCCGAAGATAGTGCGAAACGTTCGCTAAGTCCTTCGAAGGGACTCAATTTTGTCTCAAAGATATTTCTCAAAGCCCCTATGAGTGCGGATCCACAACACTTCTACGAGTTTGGACGTTTCCGGATTGACACCGGGGAGCGTGTCCTGTTGCGTGATCATGAGGTGGTCCCACTCACGCCGAAGGTGTTTGAGATCCTTTTGGTGCTTGTTCAAAACAGCGGTCAGGTGGTTTCCAAAGACGGCCTAATGAAGAAAGTGTGGCCGGATAGCTTTGTTGAGGATGGAAATCTGACGCAGAATATTTCGCTGCTTCGAAAGGCGCTTGGGGAGGGTCAAAACGGGCATCAATATATCGAAACCGTCGCACGACGAGGATACCGGTTCGTCGCGCCCGTTCGCGAAGCTGGCGCAGGCGATGGTTCGAGCGCCGGCGCAATTGGGACTCACGCAGAGGGTCCTCGAGCTATCGAAACGAGTCCTGCCGGCGAAGCCGCGCCAGTATTGCAAACAGCGCCTCAAAAATATTCTATACAGAGCTTGAAAACCCGCCGCCAAGTCCTGATGTTGTCCGTTCCAGTACTCATAGCTGTTGCGCTCGGAATCGTCTACCTGACTCGAGACAGCAAAGCCGTCAACAGCGGAGCGATTGAATCAATCGCCGTCCTCCCATTCATCAACGAAGCCGCTGATACCGACGCTGAGTACTTTACCGACGAAATCACCGAAAGCCTGGTAAACAATCTTTCTCAATTGCCAAAACTTCGTGTAGTACCGCGCAGCGTGGTAATGAACTACAGAGGTCTCAATGCCGATCCGCGTAAAATAGCTCGAGATCTTAATGTTCGTGCGGTGTTGTCGGGGCGGGTCCACCGGCGAGGAGATACCCTTAGCATTCAGGTGGACCTGATTGACGCGACTAGCGTTTCCCAAATGTGGGGTCAGCACTACGATCGCAGGGTCTCGGACATTCTGTTGGTTCAGGAAGACATTTCGCGTGACATTTTTGAGAATCTTCGGCTCAAACTCAGCGTGGAGGAGCAGAAACAACTTGAGTCATTCAGCCTCTATTTGAAAGGGCGAAATGCATGGAACAAACGTACCGAAGACGGGCTGTTGCAGGGCATCGAGTATTTCAGGAAGGCAATTGAGGTCGACCAGAGCTACGCGCCGGCTTATGCGGGATTGGCTGACTGCTACAACATGCTGGTGGTCTATGGGTTGAGCCAGCCTAAAGATGCGTTTCCAAAAGCCAAGGAAGCAGCAACTAAAGCTTTGAGCATCGACGGCACGCTTGCGGAGGCGCGCACATCATTGGCGTTCATCAAGCACCGCTGGGACTGGGGTCGGGACGAAGCGGAGCGCGAATTCCAGCTTGCCATCAAATACAAACCAGGATATGCCCCCGCTCATCAGTGGTACAGCTCATATCTGGTTGCGATGGGAAGATTTGACGAGGCAATTGACCAGGCCCGGCGTGCTCAGGAGCTCGAACCGCTGTCGTTTATCGGAAATTCGCATCTGGGCTGGATCCTCTATCTTGCTGGCAGGAATGACGAAGCAATTGCTCACTGTAAGAGACTGCTTGACGTGGATCCCAATTTCTTCCCGGCCCGTCGCTACTTGGGCCTGGCTTACGAACAGAAAGGCATGTATGCGGATGCAATTGATCAGTTTGAACAAGGCGTCAAACTATCGGGCAGCCCGTTGATGTTGTCGTTGCTCGGACACGCGTATGCGGCATCGGGGAAGAAAGCCGATGCGCAACGCATAGTCTCAGAATTGGATCAGCAAAAGCAGCGTTATGTCTCTCCATACACGATTGCGACTATCTATGCCGGGCTTGGGGACAAGGACCAGGCCTTCAGGTTGTTGGAGAAGGCTTTCGAAGAGCGGGATATATGGCTTATGAATTTGAAGGTTGATCCGGTTTTGATTGGTCTCCGTTCGGATTACCGATTTAAAGATCTACTGCAGCGGATTGGGCTGGTTCCGTGAATAGTGTTGAGTGACGAGTGATATCGGACGATTGATTATTGACTGTCGATGAGCGTTTAATCTCATCACTTGTCACTTGTCACTTGTCACTCATCACTGTCTTCATATCACTTCAATCAAACGAGTTAGCAACGCGGCCCTTCTGGGAATATCGCTTATGATAATGTGCTCGTGCTCTGCGTGAGCGCCGGCGCCGTCCACACCGAGACCATCCAGAACCGGAACCCCTAGTGCGGCGATAAAGTTTCCATCCGATCCCCCGCCAACCGAACCTTCCCTAAGTTCGAACCCGATCTCGGACGCCAGTGTCCTGGCTTGCTCAAAAAGCACACCGGTTTCTGCTGTGCGAACCAAAGGCGGTCGATTAATGCCACCTCTGACCTCCAAACGAGCGCCTTCGAGCACCGGTTGTAAACTGGACATCTCTTTCATTATCCGAGCGCCTTCCTCAATCGTTTGATACCGCATATCAATAAAGGCATGCGCCTCGGCAGCGATCACGTTGGAAAGAACGCCGCCTCTCGCCACCCCTACATTCAGCGTAGTGCCGTGTTCGTAATCACATAGTCTGTTGATTGCGAGAATCTGATGGGCCAGTTCAGTGATTGCGCTTATTCCTGCCCTTGGATCATTGCCGGCGTGCGCCGGTCGGCCGCGTATGATCAATTCGAACTCACCGACCCCTTTTCTCCCCGTCTTTATAGTGCCGCCTGGAATCGGAGGCTCTAACACAAGCGCGGCGTGAGTGCGGCGAGCTTCATCTTCAATAATGTCGCGCGAAAAGTGGCTCCCGGTTTCTTCATCACAGGTCATTAGCAGCGTCGTCGGCCTTTTGGTTGCGCGGCTCAACTCGTTCAGGGCGCGCATCGAGAAGGATGCGAGCATAACGCCAGCCTTCATATCGAAGATGCCAGGCCCGTACGCACGGCCTTCCTCGACTCTGAACGGCCGTGCCGCCAGGGTTCCAAGAGGCCAGACAGTGTCAAGATGTCCGACCACCAGAAGCTGCCTGCCGTTTTCACCCGCGTTTCTGTGGTCGCCGAACCGAGCACGAAGTGTCGAACCGTAGCGTGCATCATCGAGCAATTCGACATCGGCTCCGGTAGACGCTAGAGTCTCGCCCAATCTGCCGGCTATCTGTCGCGTTGCATCAGCCTCTCGGGACATTGACTCTTGTTCAACGAGCCAGCGCGTAAACTCGACCATCTCAGCACAGCGTTCCTCGAAGTAACACAGTACTGGTGAACTGCCTCCATCGATTTTCATCAGGTAGATTTCTAACAGAGGTAGAAGCGGTGCGCCAGCGAGAACATAAGTGGGGAGCCAAACCCGGAGCGCGGCGAAATAAGCCCCTCAGTTATCAACGCCGCTGCAGTGCTTCTATCATCGAAGCGAGGTCGTTGATAAAGTCGGAGTTAGGATTGAATCCTCCGCGCGGCTGACCAAATGGATTACCCTGCTTGTCAAGTACGACAACGGTGGGAAGCTGTGAACCCTTAAAACGCTTAAATGCGGCTTGACTCGCGTCGCGCAACACACTTACGGACGGAGCAGCGGTAGCGATAGTTCTGAGCCGATCACTTGGCATCTCCGTTTCGTTATCGATGCTAACCCAACAGATCTTAGCGTTCTGGCCTTTTTCACGTTCCGCCAGCTCCTGGAGGGCCTTCAGACCCTCGCGACGCTGCGGGTCTTTCATGCCACTGAAAAGTAGAACAACAGCGTTGCCTCGAAAGCTCGAAAGGGAAACCGTCTGACCGTCAGGCGTTGAAAAGCTCGTATCCTGCGCCCTTGTGGGGAAAACTGATATTCCCGCAACCATCGCAATTCCCACGATTATTCGAATAAACCTGTTAGTCATGTGTCTCCTATTTCTAAGCCCAGCGATTGTTCGATGCTTCTTAAGACAGTAAGGTTTCACAGCTCTTACAGTTAAGCAATTAAGCCTAGAGTCTAGCAGGCCTTGAAGACCTCCCGCAAACAGGCCGTTCGATGTTAGTTACTACTTGAGGTGTTGGCGCGCCCCACTGAATAGCAGACAAAGCTTACCTAGAAACCCGAAGCAAAGCTGGACTGGCAGTCCGTCGAATCTATAATCTTGAGTTGAATCACTTGAAACGGAAGCTCTGGGGTTACTGATGATCTCAGCAATTCTACTTGCAGCTGGCGAATCGCGACGGATGGGTGACTTTAAACAGTTGTTGCCAATCGGGAATAAGACTTTTGTCGAACAGTGTGTCGACACCCTTCTGGAGACTCCGGTTAGTGAAGTGATTGTTGTTACAGGACATCGCGAATCGGACGTACGTCGTGTGTTGGGAAATCGAAATGTCAAGTATGCGCACAACCCTGATTACCGTCTCGGGATGGCAACGTCGATCAAATGCGGTGTTCAGGCTGCATCGAAAGACTCTCGAGCGTTCTTAATCTCACTCGTTGACCAACCTCACATCGGCGCAGAGGTGATACGTAGAATCATTGACGCGTACGAGAGGATGACACCAAAAATAGTAGTTCCCACTAAAGACGGAAGAAATGGTCATCCCATCATCCTGGATGGCAGCCTGAGGGAGGAAATCTTGCAGATTGACGTAGAGGTTGGCTTGCGACAAGTGGTTAACAGGCACTCCGACACTGTCATCAAGGTCGAAGTAACAAGCCGAACGGTATTGGAAGACTGTGACTTACCGGAGGATTACGAAAGAATCATCGGAGATTTACAGACGGATTACTAGAAGATCACTAGCGAGGTCCGGGGGCTGGGTACTCATTGCTCAATACTAACTATCCAGGGAGTACGGCGTGACCAAATAGAAAGGAGGTCCCGGTTCAGGCGACCTCCTTGTTTTCGATGTTTTCCGTAGCTACACCGCGATTTTTTCACGCGATGTCCGAGGCGTTTCGAATGGAATAACGCGGCCCTGGCTTGATGCGATCTGAGACTCTCGCAGGCGCGCAGTCCTTGAAACAAAACTGTTTGCCGCCACAGCCGACGCAAGTAGATAACTGGTACCGCCACACTGACTGCAGGTACCATATCGATTCATGTAGGTTTTAGTGGGATGGTCGCTGTCGCCGGAGCAGTCCCCACAAATAATCTGAACCCCTATGGCCAGTAGCGCCGGCCGCGGCTGATCCAATTGGTTCGATTCGGTGTTTCGGCTCTTCAAAAGAACCAGTCCTGCCACGCTTAGCGCGATCACGGTTGCAATGAAGATTGTCAGCATATAAGGTTCTCCTCGGTCATTTCCGTCAGCGAATGATCTCCAAGAACACTTCTTTCACTTCTTCCCATGTAACCCTTACCCGTGTAAACCTTACTCGTTTAACCTCACCCGTTAGTACGAAAGAATGCGCCACAAAGGTTTCCCTGCGGCTTTAAATGTTGCTTGCAATGTCTGTGCCAACCTGAAGCAGGGTTTAGAGAGTCCCTCGTGAAGCTAATTTGATTCCCGAGTTCAGCCTTTTTCAGCATCTTTTTGGGCCGTTTCCAACGCAATTCGCAATTAATGGGGTAGGATTGTCCTCGATCGGTACAAAGTTGCTCAGGCCAGATGTTCGTTCTTGATCAAGTTTCTTCCATCCTGACAGGAATTTGAGCATCGCCATTTCAAGATCCACGAACGGAAGGAGGTTCACCTGTCCAGGATCTTACCTACGAACTGCCCCGAAAGGCCCTTCGAATCACGACAGCTTTTAAGAGGTGTCTAAGGTGTGTAAGAAGTTCCGTAATCGATGAAACATATCGTTTTGACCCAATGTCGAGTCTTAACAGCGTTCAACTTCCCAGTGGTTGAGGCGGGATCACCGTTTTTTGCTTTTGCAGTATCAATCTCGGTTGTGTACGCTGAAATAGATGTGTGGTAGATTCGCAAGAAAGAGATCGGCCTCGATAATGGCCAAGGATTTCGGTGTTCAGGAGATCACCGACGAGCTCGAGCCAAGCTTCAATATCGCGCCCACACACGACGTTGCGGTCGTCGTTAATAAGGGAAGCAAGCAACTCGTAGGGATGCGCTGGGGCCTTGTACCCTATTGGGCAACCGACCCGACGATCGGCGCGAGGCTCATCAATGCGCGGGCGGAGACATTAACTTCGAAGCATGCCTTTAAAGAAGCGTTCAAAAGACGCAGGTGTCTGGTTCTCGCCGATGGTTTTTTCGAATGGCAAACAGAGGGCACGATCAAGATACCTTTATTCATTTATTTGAAGTCGGGTATGTCATTCGGTTTCGCGGGGCTTTATGAAACCTGGTCTCCTCCGCTTGGGGAAAAACTCATCACGTGCACGATCATCACGACCGGACCAAATGAACTCGTTCGGCCGGTTCACGACCGAATGCCGGTGATACTACCGAAAGGCGTCGAAGACCTATGGCTTGATCCGACAATTGAGGACCACACTCGTTTGTTGGATTTGCTTCAGCCTTACCCCGACGAAGAAATGGCTGCCCACACCGTTTCAAAGCTGGTGAACTCGGTAAAAAATGATTCCCCGGAATGTATTGAACCTGTGGCGGTCATGGGTCAACCAACACTCTTCTAAAATTCCCAAATACCCTCCTCTGATGTGATTGGGAAATTCATTATTAGGAACTTCTAAGTAACCCCCGGCTGAATAGCTCCGTCTCCCATTATTAGAGGCGAGAGATACGATGACTTCTTTGTTGGAGCGTCTGTGCTTGCTTTTGCGAATTTCGCGTCCTGCCGCGAGGCCAGCTGCCGAGAAAAATGTAAGTCGCAATGGCTTAGATTGCGCTCGATGGAAAGACCTTCTCGGAACGAACAGGTCGGGTCAAACCACGAATAGACTTGCCAGGCTGACCTACCTCGTTATTCAAATAGCTTTGTTTGCTTTCCAGGCAGGACCTTCGGTCTGCGCTCAACAAAAAGCGCCTCAATTCGAGCTAATTAATCCAGCGCTCGCGTCGATCGGCAATACTGTGACGGTTGGTGATTTTGACGGAGACCGGCGTATCGACCACGCCGAGTTTCATCAGGCAGGTAACCATCGATGCATTCGCGTTCGATTTGGAAACGATCGCGAGACTCATCTTTCCTTTACCGGTACTTTTGCGCCTGGGACGTTGCTGTCTACAGATGTCAATAACGATCATAAGCCAGATCTACTCTGGATTTTCCATTACAAATTATTGCCAGCGGTAGTCTGGATTGGCGACGGACTCGGCCATTTTGCAAGTTCGGCCAGCAACGAGGATTTGCGTGCGTTGATCTTCGGTTACCCCGACGCAAAGGTAGTTGCGGCCAATTCCAAAGATTCCCAGCTTTGTCTCACAAACAGTCCGATCTGTTCAGATCATTTATGCGCGGCGACTCTGAGTGAGGTCCACGATCTCATTGTGAGCATCGGAAGCAATCGTCGCCGCGATCTGGGTGTCTATCTTTCCTACCTGCGAGAACGGGGACCTCCGGCTCTCACCTGCTAGTTCTCACAATCACAGATTAAGCCCGGCTGAGCGCGCCTGAGTTTGTCGTAGCGCCTCGGGACTCGCTGGGGTCAGGCTCGAAACTGAAATTGGTTCAACATCGGTCACGCACGAAAGCCAATTTCAGATTTCAGGCCCGACCCCCGGATTAAGTCGAGTGTGCTGGTTAGGAAACTGCGAATACGTCGGGAACGAAATCGAATTTTTCACCTGTGCGTCGACCCTTATGAACGCGGAGAGAGGAGATACGATTATGAAAGTTGGTTATAAAAGACACCGTGCCTTTGTATGTTTGATCCTCCTGTGGATTGGGTCCAGTTCAATCGTGGCTACCCCCTCCTGCCTCGCAAGCACCGGGCAGGACTCTAACGATCGTGTAATTGAACTGAAAGACTTTGATAAATTCCTCGAAGACCATCCGGCAATTTTGCCTGACCTTAAGCGGGATCCTTCGCTCATTACAAATCCCGAATATCTCGAACAACATCCAGATCTGAAAACTTTTTTGGCAGCTCATCGGCAGCTACAGGCGTCATTCATATCGGCATTAGCAGATCGGCACTGTAACAAACCGGCTCCCGAAATCTACGATAAGGTTTCACCAGCAGTAGTATTCATCTACGCAACCTCAATCAATCCCTATCAAATTGCGAATCGCGTCGAACATGTCGTCGGATCGGGTTTCATATTTGATTCTTCGGGATTGATTCTCACTAACTCACACGTTGCATTCGGCAGGCAATCAATTGTAGTGACGCTTGACGATGGTACAAACGTTCCAGCACAGCTGGTAGGCGCCGATCCCATTTTCGACCTGGCAGTGTTGCGTATCGCCAAGCCGGCGCAGGGCACTCTGCCCGTTGCGACGCTCGGAGACTCGAATCGGTTGCGAGTGGGTGAGGACGCACTCGCAATCGGAAATCCACTTGGCCTTGAACAAACTCTAACGCGTGGAAGCGTCTCAGCAATCAATCGCGTCCTGCCGCCAACATTCTTTGCGTTCCAGGAACCCCTGATTCAGATCGACACCCCCATCAATCCCGGCAATTCCGGCGGACCACTGCTCAACTCCTGCGGTGAAGTGGTTGGGATTACCACAGCTGTCGTTCCGGATGCGCAGAGTATCGGATTCGCAATTCCGATCAATCTGGCGAAAGCAGCGATACCTGTATTGAAGTCGCAGGGGCGAATCGTGCGTCCATGGCTGGGCTTCCATGGGCAGTTCATCGACAACACGTTACGTGGGCTACTCAGAATTCCATTAGCCCGTGGGTTTCTTGTTGAAGTGGTAGAGCCGGGCAGCCCGGCCCAACAAGCAAACCTCCAGGGGGGCGAGCTCGAGCTTAACATCTCTGGCCGCGACTTTCTCGTTGGCGGCGACATCATCACAAGAATCAACGGGACCCATCTGACCTCCGCCGACAAAGTTGTCGAAGCCCTGAAGACAGTCCAGGTAGGCTCAAACGTAAATATGACTGTCTTCCGTCAAGGCAAGTACGTCAACGTAGCATATACGTTGCCCGAACGCCCGTTGCTACCTGGGGACTTGCCCGAGGAAGGTGCAGCAGCACTTATCACCGGACAGGGCCTGAGAAGGAAGTTACCGGTGTTTTTGCAGGATAAATCGCGCAGATGAGGAAACGAATAAATTCGTTACTACGTGGCAGGCAGTGATGAACGAATAAGCTCGTTACTACGTGGCGGGAGGATGAAAAGAATGAATCGTCATTACGTGCCCAAGTACTTTGGCCGCAGTTATGGAACGATAGGTTGATTACTAGTGGCCCGAAACACGTGGCGGAGTAAGCGATCGACTATCGCACCCACGCTTGATGTCGTCGGAGGCGAGCTCCGCGCCTCGACTTACTTCCGACAAACTTCAGTTTGTCAAAGAACAGAATTGGAGAGAAGCAATGAAGAAGAACTTTTTGATAGCAATGATGTCATTTGTTTTATCGATCTCCGGACTGGCGACTGCGCGCGCTCAAGTTGTCGACACGGTTGAAGCCGATATTCCATTCGGCTTCACGGTAAATGACAACACGCTACCTGCTGGCGAATATTCGATCAGGCGCGTCAGCCCTGAGAACCCCGGCGTAATGGTGATTAGCAGCAAGCAGGGACATCAAAATGCGCTCTTCGTCGTGAACAGCGCACAAGCAAAAACGGAGCCGCACAAAACCGAGTTGATCTTCGATAGAGTGGGTGATCAGTACTTTCTTTCCGAGATATTCGAGTCGTGGGACGTCAATGGTGTTCAACTACCTAAGCCTCGAGGTGAGCGGAAGTTGGAGAAAAATGGGGCTACCGTGCAGCTGAACTCGGTGATCGTTCCGGGCCGGATGTGAACTGGACGGCCAGCTCTCGCGCGCCCTTACCGTATCAGCGCGATCTAAAATCGAGTATTAGTAAGATTAACTGCTGTGTCTCGCAGCAATTCGGCGCTAAGAGATAAAGAGTTGAAACCGTATGTTGTCAGGACGGTATAAGACATTAGGACGTGGACCTCCGGACCCCTTTGGTGGGTCTGACATTTGCTCTCAAGCGGTACTGGTATTACCCATGAACGCCAATCCGTCAACTGAACTCATTGAAAACAACTACGACGACGCGCCACAACAGCCGTCCTCAGAAGCATCGGAGAATGCGGCCCCATCTATCAAAAGATCTAAGAAATGGCTCTGGCTGCTCGCTGTTGCTTTGCTTTTGGGCGTTGTCTACGTGACTGTACGCTGGCAAACGCACTCGACCGCTGCGAGCAAGCGCGAGACTGGACCACCTCCCGGCGTACCCGTTGCAATCGCGTCCGCACGTAAGGGCGAAATGCCCATTTATCTAACCGGGCTCGGTACAGTAACGCCAACCAACACGGTTACCGTTCGCAGCAGGATCGACGGTCAACTCCAGAAGGTAAATTTCCAGGAGGGTCAGTTCGTAAAACAGGGTGACCTCCTGGCCGAGATTGATCCGCGGACTTTTCAATTACAGCTGGAGCAGGCTCAAGGACAACTCGCTCGTGATCAAGCTCAACTCGGAAATGCCAGGGTAGACCTTCAAAGATATAAAACGCTTTCGGCTGACGGTGTTATTACTCAGCAACAATACGACACACAGGCTGCCAGCGTGCGGCAGTTCGAAGGAGTGATCACTGCGGATCAAGCGCAGATCGACAACGCAAAACTGCAAATCTCTTATTGCCGTATAACCGCTCCGTTGAGCGGGCGAATAGGGCTGCGTTTAGTCGACGTCGGAAATATGATTCACGCGACCGACCCAAACGGCCTGGTCGTAATCACCCAAGTCCAGCCAATCGCGGTGCTGTTCACAATTCCAGAAGATAATCTGAGCGAAGTGCTTAAACGAGTCAGGGCAGGCGAGCATCTCGCGGTCGAGGCCTATGATCGCAGCGGGCAAAATAAGATTACTGATGGGCGCGTCCTTACTGTCGACAATCTGATAGACCAGAACACCGGAACCACGCGGCTAAAAGCCCTCTTCGACAACAAGGACAACATGCTGTATCCGAATCAGTTCGTAAACATAAGACTCCTGGTTGAAACAAAGCAAAACAAGATCATCATCCCCGCCGTCGCGATACAGCGTGGCCCGCAAGGCATGTTCGTCTACGTTGTATCCAAGGACGAAACGATTGATGTAAGGCCGGTGCAGGTTGGCACGATCGAAGGAGTTAATGCCTCAATCGAACAAGGCTTGTCCGAGGGCGAGCAGGTAGTGACCGATGGTGTGGACAAACTACGCGCCGGCAGTAAGGTTCAGGTGCGTTCCGGTTCAGGGCCGGCCGAATGAGTCCTTCCCGAACATTCATCCTTCGGCCAGTTGCAACTTCGCTGCTGATGGCAGCGATTTTGCTGTCAGGCTTTGTGGCGTATCGGATGCTGGCTGTTTCCGCGCTCCCGCAGGTCGACTATCCGACGATTCAAATCCTGACGTTCTATCCCGGCGCCAGTCCGGATGTCATCGCTTCTTCGGTCACCGCGCCCCTGGAGCGCCAGTTCGGCCAGATGCCCGGATTGAATCAGATGACCTTGTCCAGTTCATTCGGGTCATCGCTGATCACGCTGCAATTCACGCTTGATCTCAGCCTCGATGTAGCAGAACAAGAGGTCCAGGCCGCTATCAATGCAGCGGGCACGTTTTTGCCGCGCGATTTGCCCAGCCCGCCAATCTACAGCAAGACCAATCCCGCAGATGCACCAATACTGACGCTTGGGCTTACATCGGATACTCTGCCGCTCCCAAAGGTTCAGGATCTGGCGGATACAAGGCTGGCTCAGAAAATTTCGCAGCTTCCTGGCGTGGGATTAGTCACAATCAGCGGCGGCCAAAAACCGGCAGTGCGGATCCAGGTAAATCCAACAACATTGGCTGCTTACGGTTTGAGTTTAGAAGATGTGCGCGCGGCGATTTCGAACGCTAACGTAAATCAAGCCAAAGGCAACTTCGACGGGCCGAAACAAGCCTACACCATCGCCGCAAACGATCAACTGTTGTCCAGTGACAACTATCGTTCGCTGATCATTGCGTATCGAAATGGAGGACCCGTAAGGCTGTCCGATGTTGCAGCAGTGATCGATGACGTAGAGAACGTCAAGCAGGCAGCCTGGATCAATGATAGTCCGGCAGTACTACTGAACATTCAGCGACAGCCCGGCGCAAACATCATCAGCGTAGTGGATCGTATCAAGGCTCTTCTTCCCCAGCTCAGGGCATCGCTTCCAGGCTCCATTGATGTAAAGGTGATTACCGATCGGACCACAACTATTCGAGCGTCGGTTGAAGACGTCCAATTCTCGTTGATGCTAACCGTGGCGCTCGTCGTGATGGTGATCTTCCTTTTCCTCCGAACCCTCTCCGCGACAATTATTCCCAGCGTCGCGGTTCCACTTTCGCTCGTAGGTACTTTCGGAGTGATGTACCTGCTGGGATACAGCTTGAATAACCTGACCTTGATGGCATTGACCATTTCGACGGGATTCGTAGTTGATGATGCTATCGTGATGATTGAAAACATCGCACGATATATCGAAGAAGGAGAATCTCCTCTTCAAGCTGCGTTGAAAGGATCGGAACAAATTGGTTTTACAATCATTTCGCTGACTGTGTCGCTCATCGCGGTTCTGATCCCGCTGTTGTTCATGGGCGATATTGTCGGACGCCTGTTCCGTGAATTTGCGATTACACTGAGTGTCACTATCCTGGTATCCGCCATTGTGTCACTAACACTGACCCCAATGATGTGCGCGAAGCTGTTGAAGCACAAGCCGCCGGAGCAGCAAGGAAAGTTCTACAAATGGTCTGAACAGGTTTTTGATCGTGTCATCGCCCGCTATGGATCGACGTTGCAATGGGTTTTGCGACATCAATACGCAACGCTTGCGGTCGCCCTAGCCACGCTTGTCATAACTATTCTGTTATACATCATCGCCCCTAAGGGCTTCTTCCCGGTCCAGGATACCGGAATGATAATCGGCATTTCGGAAGCGCCGCAGACAATATCGTTCGCTGGGCTTGCTGACCGGCAGCAACAGCTGGCTCGGGTTATACTCAAGGACCCAGCCGTTCAAAGCCTCTCATCATTTATCGGAGTTGACGGAACCAACACAACTGTCAACAGCGGTCGAATTCAAATCAACTTGAAGCCGCTGGCTGAAAGGAAGATAAGCGCCAGCGAGGCAATCCGGCGTCTTCAGCCTGCTCTAGCCGGGGTCGAAGGGATCACTCTGTTCATGCAACCGGTCCAGGATCTGAGTGTCGAAGACCGGGTCAGTCGTACGCAGTTCCAGTACAGCCTCGAGGATGCCAATGCGGAAGAGTTGAACTTCTGGGCGCCGCAACTGGTCCAGAAGCTTCAGGCGCTTCCTCAGCTTCGCGACTGCGCAAGCGATCAGCAAAACGGCGGTCTGCAAGCTGCCCTGATTATTGATCGAAATACGGCCTCTCGGCTTGGTATCACGTCACAAACAATCGATGACACGCTATACGACGCGTTCGGCCAACGACAGGTATCCACAATATTCACTCAACTCAATCAATACCACGTTGTAATGGAAGTAACACCAAACCTTCAACTCGATCCGGGTTCGCTCAACAATATTTACGTAAAATCCGCAATCGGTCCTCAGCCTTCCGGGACCAGCGCACAGCCAGCACCGACTAACCCCACATCCTCGGTTAATTCCCAGGCA
>Ga0126382_10000388_pt1 | contig 17031 bp, 16 predicted proteins | sample PanSoiMetPlot_30_FD_92548 | JGI IMG/M metagenome (GOLD analysis project Ga0126382, IMG submission 92548) | Tropical forest soil microbial communities from Panama - MetaG Plot_30 | ecosystem: Environmental > Terrestrial > Soil > Tropical forest > Bulk soil | place: Panama | collected 2016-02-17
GATCGCAATCGGCGCCATCACTGACAAGCTGGGCAGCTTGTCATATGCGCTCAACGTCCCGGTTGTAACTCTCGTGCTCGGTGCCATCGCCTGCATCTGTCAGCGGCCGACCGCAACAAGCATTCAAAGTGCAAGTTATGGTCGTCAACCCCGCCGAGTACCCGTCCCTGTGCCGTCCGCTTTACCCCCAAAAACGGTCATTCACCGAAGTGAACGGAATGGAACTGACTGTTAGCTCGCCGGTTCTGGTTGAGAAAATGAAGCACGGATCTCTACATCGAAACTCTAGGATGACTGTTATTCACTTGGTGACTGCGCTGATAGTCCTATGGGGAAATGCGGCCATGGCGATGACGCTAAATTCACCGGCGTTCCAACAGAATGATCATATTCCCTCGAAGTACACCTGCGAGGGCGAAGATGTTTCGCCACCACTGACGTGGGAGGGTGTCCCCAACGGCGCTAAAAGTCTCGTCCTCATTGTCGATGATCCTGACGCTCCCGACCCGAAAGCACCCAAGATGGTTTGGGTACATTGGGTCGTTTACAACATACCGCCCGATACCAAGAGCTTGCCCGAGAACGCAGGCAAGGCACGGTTACCGCAAGGCGTCTTACTTGGGCTCAATGATTTCAAAAAGACGGAATATGGCGGCCCGTGTCCGCCGATCGGCCGGCACCGTTACTTCCATAAGCTCTACGCGCTGGATATCACGCTCGATCTAAAAGGCGCGACGAAATCGCAGATCGAGCGAGCGATGCGGGGCCACGTACTGGCCGATGCAGAGCTGATCGGCACGTTTCAAAAGGGTGACCGCTAGCCACGGAACGCCGCAGGAGGTTATCGGTTTCGGCATGTCCGCTTTGGGTCAAAAGCGGACATCGCCGCATGTTCGAGGAATGTTCGCTTTACCCCCACTTCGGCAAGCCGCTGCTAATCTGTTCATTAAATATCTCGGCTGCGGCTACAGACAGTCATGGGGCATTCGTCGATCAATATGACGTTCGACTTGTACGGCCACCTGTTTGAGGACGTGGAAAAGGATCGTTCCGACATGGCGAAGATTGAAGCTGCGGTGCGCAGTGCCCGAGCGGAGCACGTTTGCAACACGTCTACCCTAGGTCTTTGACTTTAAAGCGCTCTGTAACGGACCCGCGGGCTGATCGTTCTCGGCGTGCCGTCCAACGGCTTTGGGGGCGAGGAGGCGGGCGGTGTGAGCGAAATCCATGCCACTTCCCAAGGTCAGTATCATTTCACGTTCCCTATTACCAACAAGGTTGTGGTGAAAGGCAAGGATGCGCATCCATTTTACAAATGGGCAGCAGCCGAACGCTCGCTCGAGGGGCCACGGTGGAATTTCCATAAATATCTGATCGGGCGCGATGGGTACCTTAAGGCGGCCTTCGCTTTGGCCGTCGAACCGGCTGACCCGCTCGTTACCGCCGCGATCGAGAAAGAACTAGGCGGGGTGTAAGGCTGGGGCGCCTAAGACGCGGCCGCTGTCGAATTTCTGAAAAATTCGATTGACGAATCAGCGAGTCCATGACGGACTGTTGAAACGACATACGGTCACGTGGGCCGGCTGTCTTAAAGCCGACCCGTTACGAGGTTCCTCCCGCGTGGCGTTTTAACTGGGCGGCCTGCAAAGGTCGCCCCTTTTCTTTGCCGCGACCATCTATATCAGTAGCAATAGCGACTCGATATGCGGTGATAGCTCCCGTCACCGTAACGGGCCCAGCAGCTGTTATTGTACCAATAGTAGCCGCCCCGTCGTGGCTCGAACTGTGAGCCGAGCATCGCTCCCGCCGCCGCGCCGATGACGCCGCCCGCAACTGCGCCGCCGGCCCGACCGGTCGCGGCACCGCCGATAATGGCGCCAGCCGCACCGCCGAGTAGCGCCCCGCCGAGCGTATTGTCCTGCGCCGCCACCGGCTGCATCGCTGTCAGCGCGATGAGTGTGAACGCAACCAAGGTCGTGGCAAATCGAGTCATTGGACCTCCCTCCTGCCCCACCGTCTTAGGCGAAGTTTCAGCGCTTATCAAATCGGGCGCTCGGGGCAGATTGTGGACAGCTTGAGGTCTTAATCTCCCCCAGCAGCAGCGGTCGCGTGGACGGCTGCCGGCTGCAATGGATAGATTGCCTCGACGAGTTGATGAAACGAGTTCCCACCAGAGTTTCTCGATGCTGGTGGTCGAGTCGTGGTCGGTGTCGGTGGATCTCGATGATGTCGACGCCGAGTTTGGGCATGTAGGAGAAAGCCTGCTGTGACCAGTGCCCACGTCGTTGATGGCGATGCGTGCGTCATCCCCTACAAGGCCCACGTAGCCCTACTCTGGCGTGAAATCGTCTGAGCCGTCACTATGGTTAGCGATCGGTCAATGTTCGAAAACGCGGGCTAATCCGAATCGCATGGAGGAGGTGGAATGAAAATTCGCTCAGTCTTATTGACTGCGTTCACTGTCATGGAGATGGCGCTGTTCGGTGCGTGCGCGCAGGAGCAGATCGAAATCTTCGATGCCCACCTGCATTACAACCAGGAGCCAAAACCATTCTATTCGCTCGATCAGGTGCGTGAGGTATTTCGGCGTAACGGCATCATCGGCATTATCGCCAACAGCCGCCCGAACAAGGGTACGCATGAGCTGGCGGATGCAGCCTGGCCTGAGCTGAAAGTAGTGCCCTTCATCCGGCCTTATCGCGTGCGCAACGACATACAGACCTGGTTCAGCGATCCGGCGATCTTCGAGCTGATCAAGGACGAGTACTCGCGCGGCACCTACCGCGGCATCGGAGAATTCCATATCTACGGAAAGGCGGCGGAGTCGGAATGGGTCAAGAAGATGGTGGATTTCGCGGCGGACCGAAACCTTTACCTCCACGCGCATTGCGACGAAGAGGCGTTGCTCATCCTGTTCCGTCACAATCCCAAGGCCAGGATTATCTGGGCACACACGGGATTTTCGATCCCCGCAGCGCGCGTTGCGGAACTGTTCGACCAGCATAAGGATGCGTTGTGGGGCGAACTATCCTACCGTGGGGGTATCACCGACGGCGACGGCAAGTTGACAAGAGAATGGCGCGAACTATTTGAGCTTCATTCTGATCGCTTCCTGCTCGGTTCGGACACTTGGGTCAATGAGCGCTGGTTCGGCTACGATACGATCTTCAAGGAATATCGCAGCTGGCTTGTTCAGCTTTCCTCTGAGCAGGTGCGTCGCATCGCTCGCGGCAATGCGCTGCGTCTTTTCGACATACCCGCGCGCTAGGGATGAGTCCGTGCACAGGAGCCGACCATGAGTTTCTTTCCCGGCAAGGATCCAGAGGCAGGAAATAACTATCAATGTGATGCCATAAGCCAGGTGATCGTGCCCCGCACCGTGGACCTCGGTGACTTTGCCGTCCGCCGTGCGCTGCCGTCTGCGCGCACACGCATGGTCGGTCCCTTCATTTTCTTCGATCATTTCGGTCCAGCCGAATTCCGCGCAGGTAATGGCCTCGACGTGCGGCCGCATCCGCATATCGGGCTAGCTACCGTAACTTATCTTTTCGAGGGCGAGATCATGCATCGCGACAGCCTCGGTACTGCGGTGGCGATCAAGCCGGGCGAAGTAAACTGGATGACGGCTGGTCGCGGGATCGTTCATTCCGAGCGCACGCGTCCGGAACGCCGTGTCGACCACGAACCGATTCACGGCCTGCAGATGTGGGTGGCGCTCCCGGCGTCAAAAGAGGAAATGGAAGCCGGGTTTGCGCATCATGAGACTACCGAATTCCCGGTCGTCAAGGACAACGGCAAAAATGTGCACGTTGTAGTTGGCTCGCTCTATGGCGCGTCCTCACCGGTGCCGACAGTGCATGAAACGATGTTCGGCGATGTTCACCTGAAGGCTGGTACCACGCTGCCGCTCGATGCCGGCCATGAGGAACGCGCGATCTATGTTATCGGCGGCGTGGTCGACATTGCGGGCGACAAGTTCGAAGCAGGACGTCTCCTCGTGTTTCGACCTGGCGACACAGTGTCGATCACAACGGTAACCGACACCCATTTCGTCATTCTCGGCGGGGCGCCAATGGATGGCCCGCGCCACATCTGGTGGAATTTCGTTTCGTCACGCAAGGAGCGCATCGAACAAGCGAAAGCGGAATGGAAAACTGGCCATTTCGGCAAAGTGCCAGGCGACGAAATCGAGTTTATCCCCCTACCTGACAACTGAGTCTTAGTTCGCGACGCTGCCTCATTTAGACGCGAGCTGCGCAGCGCGATCGCTGTTTTTGGCGTGGCTTGCGCGAACAATCGCACAGAGTGCGGCACGGCAAAAATTTGCATAAGGCGAGTGAACGTTGAGCGCGCTTCCAGCAAGACCTGATAGAGAGCGGTTGATCGACGCCAGCGCAACGGTATTCCCTTCGAGGCGAGAACTATTTCTTCGGGAGATCCAACCGAATGGACAACTCTTTGAGCTGTTTCGGCGTCGCCTCTGACGGGGCTCCCATCATCAAGTCCTCGGCGCGCTGGTTCATCGGAAATAGCACCACTTCGCGTAGATTTTCCTCGCCACCGAGCAGCATGACGATGCGATCGATGCCCGGCGCGATACCCCCGTGCGGCGGTGCGCCAAGCGAGAGCGCATGCAGCATGCCGCCAAATTTCTTTTCGAGCACGTCTTCGGAATAGCCCGCAATAGCGAATGCCTTCTTCATGACCTCGGGGCGATGGTTGCGGATTGCGCCGGACGACAATTCTACACCGTTACAAACGATATCGTACTGAATCGCCTTGATCGCCAGGAGCTTGGCGGTGTCTTTGGGATCAAGTGCGAGGAATTCCGCGACCGGCAAATTCGGCATCGAGAATGGATTATGGGAGAAATCGATTTTTTTCTCGTCTTCGTTCCACTCGTACATCGGGAAGTCGACGATCCAGCAGAATTCGAAACGATCCTTGGCGATGAGGTCTAACTCTTCGCCGATCTTCACTCGCGCGGGTCCGGCAAATTTGACGAAGTCTTTTGGCCTGCCAGCGACAAAAAAAACTGCGTCGCCGACACCAAGCTTGAGCTGGCCGGCAATTTGCCTCGTGCGTTCAGGCCCGATGTTCTTGGCTATCGGACCGGCGCCGCTTTCCTCGCCCTCGCGCCAAAAGATATAGCCAAGGCCAGGTTGGCCTTCCTCGAGCGCCCAGAAATTTATGCGATCGCAGAAGGCGCGGTTGCCGCCTTTCGGGGCAGGAATAGCCCATACCTGCGCCGACGGATCGCTTGCAAGGATATTGGCAAAGATCTTGAAACCGGATCCACGAAATGCTTCGCTGACATCCTGCATGACGATCGGGTTGCGCAAGTCGGGCTTGTCGCTGCCGTATAAGCGCAACGCATCGGCGTAGCGAATAAGCGGAAATTTGGGAGTCACCGGCTTGCCGTTAGAAAATTCCTCGAACACGCCGCGCATAACCGGCTCGACCGCATCGAAGACGTCCTGCTGAGTAACAAAACTCATCTCCAGGTCGAGTTGATAGAATTCACCAGGCGAGCGGTCAGCACGCGCGTCCTCATCGCGGAAACACGGTGCGATCTGGAAATAACGATCGAAGCCCGCAACCATGATCAGTTGCTTGAATTGCTGTGGGGCCTGCGGCAGCGCGTAGAATTTTCCTGGATGCAGACGCGATGGCACCAGATAGTCTCGCGCGCCTTCCGGCGAGGAGGCTGTGAGAATTGGCGTCTGAAATTCGAAAAAGCCGCTCTCCTTCATGCGCCGGCGAATCGAATCAACGATCTTGCCCCGCAACATGATGTTCGCGTGCAAGTGATCGCGGCGCAGATCAAGGAAGCGGTACTTGAGCCTGATCTCTTCCGGATAGTCCTGCTCCCCGAAGACCGGCATGGGCAGCTCTGCGGCAGGGCCGAGCACCTCGATTTCATCGATGTAAACCTCGACCTGACCGGTCGGCAGATCAGGATTTTCGGTGCCGGCAGGCCGATGACGCACCTTGCCATCGATGCGCACGACCCATTCCGAACGAAGCGTTTCGGCGAGCTTGAAGGCCTTGCTGTCGGGGTCGGCCACGACCTGCGTGAGGCCATAGTGGTCCCGCAAGTCAATAAATAGGACACCGCCGTGATCACGGATACGGTGGCACCAACCCGAGAGCCGGACGATCGTGCCGATATCGCTGTCGCGAAGCGCGCCGCAGGTATGTGAGCGATAGCGATGCATGAGTATTTCCGAGGAGCAAGTCAGGATCTGCTGTGAGGCCGGCGAAAAGCGCATGGGGGGCCAGCTTTGTCAAGGCAACCAGGCTCGACAACTTGCTTGCCGTCTGCACACTCAGCTCTACATTAGCTAGACGTCTACATGCCCAAAGCCGCCCCTGAAAAGAAACCGAGATCGACCTTAACCAAAATGACAACTGCCGAGGCGGCGGTTGCGACCCTCGTCAGCCATGGGCTTGGCACCGTCTACGCACTGCCGGGCATTCACAATGACGATCTGTTCGATGCCTTTCAGCGCGCCGGTGACTTTCTGCGCGTTGTCCATACCAGGCACGAACAAGGCGCGGCCTATATGGCGTTGGGCGCAGCACTGGCGACCGGCAAGCCACAAGCCTACTCGGTGGTGCCAGGGCCCGGCCTGCTCAACTCAGGCGCCGCATTGCTTACGGCCTACGGAATGAATGCGCCGGTGCTGGCAATGATCGGGCAGATTCCAGCAGCGGCGATCGGCAAGCACCAAGGGCATCTCCATGAGATTCGCGATCAAACGGGCATCATCGCGCGACTCGTCGATCATTCATCCTATATTGACGGGCCGGCTGATGCATCAATCAAGATCGCAAAAGCAATTCAATCTATGAGCCGCGGCCGTCCTGGACCGGCCGCGATCGAATGTGCGATCGATGTTTGGGGCAAGCGCGGAGCGGTATCCGCAATCGTGCCGCCCTCGCCAACGCGTGCTCAAAAAATCGACGACGAAAAAGTGCGCACAGCGGCAAAAGCTCTCGGCAAGTCCAAACGCGTGCTGATCGTCGCAGGCGGCGGCGCGCAGGATTCGTCTCGTGAGGTGACACTTCTTTCAAACATGTTGCAGGCGCCCGTGCTTGGCTATCGGCGCGGACGCGGCGTTCTCGATAGCCGCGATCCGCTGAGCGTGACACTTCCGCTCGGCAGAGAGCTGTGGGCGGAAGCCGACGCTGTGCTGGCGGTTGGTACCAGACTGCTCGACCCGATAACACAATGGGGCCTAGATAAGGATCTGCAGATTGTACGCGTCGATGCCGATGCGGACGAACCTGCACGTCTGCACAAACCGAAAGTAGCGCTTGTCGGCGATGCTGCACCGATTTTGCGGCGGCTAATTGAAGAGCTCGTTAAATTCAATGTGCGACGGACCCCACGACGTGATGAAATGTTGGAGCGTCAAGCCAGGCTACGAGAAAGGCTTGCCAAGCTTGCACCCCAACTGGCTTTCCTTGAGGCAATCCGCGCTGAACTGCCGGAGGACGGTATCTACGTAGACGAAGTCACACAGATCGGTTTCGTCGCCCGGCTCGCTTTTCCGGTCCACAAACCACGCACATTCCTCTCGCCCGGCTTTCAGGATAATCTCGGCTGGGGGTACGCCACTGCACTTGGCGCGCAACACGCGAGACCAGACGCACCGGTGCTCTCAATCAATGGCGATGGTGGATTTCTTTACACCGGCAACGAGCTTGCTACCGCTGTTCGTCACCGAATTCCTTTGGTGGCTCTAATTTTCGTCGACGGCGCCTTTGGCAATGTGCGACGTATCCAGCAGGAACAGTTCGGTAACCGGCTGATCGCTTGTGATCTTGCCAATCCCAATTTCGTCAAATACGCCGAAAGTTTCGGAGCTGCAGGCCGGCGCGCCCGTACACCGGAAGAGCTGCGCCTGGCGTTACGGGAATCTTTCGCCCGTCGTGAACCGGTCTTGATAGAGGTGCCCGTCTCGGCCATGCCAAGCCCCTGGGAATTCATTCAGATGACACGCGTGCGTGGATAGTAAGTGCCAGTAGCCACAACGGAGCTGAACCGGATTAGCTTTGCGGCGACAATGGATGTGATCACCACCACTGGCGACCTTGTAGCGGTTTGCTCGCGCATGGCGAAGCAGCCCTTCGTCACTGTCGATACCGAATTCCTGCGTGAAACCACTTACTATCCTTTGCTCTGCGTCGCGCAGATGGCCTCACCCGAAGAGGCCGCGGTGATTGACACCCTGGCCACAGGCCTCGATCTGGCACCGTTTTTTGACCTGATGGCAAATGAAAGCGTCGTCAAAGTGTTTCATGCCGCGCGGCAGGACATCGAAATTGTCTGGAACATGGCAAAAACCATCCCGCATCCGATTGTCGATACCCAGGTTGCCGCTATGGTTCTCGGCTATGGCGACTCAATATCGTACGACCAACTTGTGCAGCGCATCACCGGCGATACGCTCGACAAATCACACCGCTTTACGGACTGGACCCGGCGCCCGCTTAGCGACGCGCAAATTGCGTACGCGATGTCCGACGTAACCCATTTGCGAGATGTCTATTTGAAACTTGCGGCCGACCTGGAAACACGCGGGCGCAGTAACTGGGTCGAGGCCGAGATGGAAGTGCTGACTTCGCCTGAGACCTATCGCGCCGACCCGGAACGAGCATGGGAGCGGCTGAAGAACCGTGTACGCAAGCCAAAGGAACTGGCTGTGCTGATGGAGGTCGCCGCTTGGCGAGAGCGCGAAGCACAGACTCGTGACGTCCCGCGAGGGCGCGTTATCAAGGATGAAGTAATCGGGGACATTGCGGTGCAAGCCCCGACGACGATCGAGCGCCTAGCACATCTGCGCTCGCTGCCGAAAGGTTTCGAGCGCTCGCGGTGGGCTGAGCAGATCATTGAAGCGGTCAAGCGTGGTCTCGCGCGCGACCAGAAGACCCTACCGCGGCAGGAACGTTTCAAGCCGGCGGCGAATGGCGCGGCCACTGTCGAACTACTCAAAGTGTTGCTCCGAATGACTGCAGAACGACATGGCGTTGCGGCCAAAATCATTGCTACGGTTGATGATCTCGATCGTATCGCCGCGAATGACGAGGCCGACGTCCCGGCAATGAAAGGATGGAGGCGCGAACTATTCGGGAACAAAGCACTGGCACTCAAGCAGGGCCGGCTTGCTCTGGCGGTAGACAACGGAAAAGTAATAGCGGTCGAAAAGGGCTAAGTTGTTTCTGGCTCGCTTTGCGACACTCCGGACTGGCGATCAAGTCTCGATCAATGGCTCACGGCCGATCAGCCGTGCCAGCTGCCGCAGGCGCCCAGCCAGTCGATCGCTGGCAAGCTCGCTGTAAGAGCCGCACATTTTGAGAATCAGCTTGCCACGTTTTACCTGCATCGGCGTCCTGGGAAGCACGCCGCTCTGTCCGGCGGTGAGGATGTAAGCGACCCGCATGGCGGCACCAAGTACACGCGCGCGATCCAGCATGCGCGTAGTGGCGAGCTCGCGCAGCCGCGGTGACAAATCATCTTCACTCAGGCCGGCGTGGCGGAAATAGACCGAAAGCGCGAGATACGCACGTCCGGGATGATCAATGGCAACGAAAGAACCATGCGCGATGATGTTCATCGATTGCTCACCGCGATAATCGGGATGCGCGCGCCAACCTATGTCTGCCAATAGGCAAGCCGCGTGGCGCAACCGGCGCTCGTCGGCACTTTCGTCCAACCCCGAGGAGGCCATGAAACGATCGGCCCAGGCAATCAGCTCCTCGCCATGGCGCGGCGAGCGAGAACGCAGGACATTTAGGTCAGCTGCCGCCGAGATTAGCGGATCCCGCAGGCGTTCGCGCGCATTAAGCAGCGAGTAAAGCAAGCCTTCGCGCACGCCGAGCACAGAGATGACGACCTGCTTCGGCTTGATCGTGCGGACAAGGTTCTCCATCACCAGTGCGGCATAGGAGAGCAGTGGGCGGCGAGCGGTATTGACAACTTCGATTTTCGACAATGTTTCGGTATCGACGTGATGCACAAGTCTGGAAAATTCTTGGGCCTCGCGCGCTGAAATACTGTAGTTGTGCATGACATGGAATGGATAGCCGGTCTGCCACATGTGCAGCCGCGCCAGCGCGCGCCAGGTCCCCCCGACCGCATAGAAAGTGCGGTCTTCGCCATCGCGCAACATGCCGAGATCCTCGAAGGCTTCCTCGACGAATTTCTCGGCTTTCTTGAGCGATTTGCCGGTGATGTCCTGGAGCGCAAGCCCGCCAAAGGGCAATGTAACGCCGCCGCGCACACGCGAGCCATGCACGTCAACAAGCTCGAGAGAGCCGCCGCCAAGGTCGCCGACAATGCCGTCAGGCTTATGAATCCCGGACACGATTCCAAGCGCGGTAAGATGGGCCTCGCGCCTTCCAGAGAGAATCGCGATCGTTGTGCGGCAAATGCGTTCGGCTTCAGCGATGAATGCGCGGCCGTTACGTGCATCCCGGCAAGCCGCGGTGGCAATCGCCCAAATGCGCCGCACGTACAAAACATCGCACAAAGCGCGGAAACGACGCAGGGCATCGAACGCGATATCGATGGCATCCAGCGGCAGTAGGCCGGTCGACTGAACCTGGCGTCCCAAACCGGCCAACACTTTCTCATTGAAGATCGGCGTCGGCGAACGAGTAAGTCCCTCATAAACAACAAGACGGACTGAATTCGAACCGATGTCGATAACCGCGATTGGCGGACCGTGGTCGAGGCGCCCTTTCGCCGATGCGACAATTGCTGATGAGCGCTTACGCCCCTTCGATGAGGCGGCGTATAAGGCTGCGCGGCGGCGATTCCTTGAGCGATTTCCCACGGCCTGACAGGCTCGGATTCGTCATGAAATATTTGTGGGCGTTGAAGGCTTCTTCGCCCGGGGCCGCCTTTATGCGCGCGGAACTGCCGTCCGGCAAGAGCTTCCAGCTCTGTTCGTTATCCTTGAAATTGGCGACCATAATTTGGCCGAGCACCTGTTCATGCACGGTCGCATTGAGAATCGGACAAAGGACTTCGACCCGGCGATCGAGATTGCGCGGCATCATGTCAGCCGAGGATATGTAGACCGCAGCCTTCGGATGTGGCAGCGCATGGCCGACCCCGAAACAACAGATGCGGCCGTGTTCGAGGAATCGCCCGACAATTGACTTCACGCGAATATTTTCCGACAGCCCCGGTACTCCGGGTCGCAAACAGCAGATGCCGCGCACGACCAGGTCAACCGTAACGCCAGCAGCCGAGGCATCGTAAAGAGCGTCAATGATGCCCGGATCGACTAGCGAGTTCAGCTTCATCCAGATCGACGCAGGCTTACCAGCTTTGGCATGCGCGATCTCCTGAGCAATGTGGTCGAGAATGCGCTTGCGAAGGTTGATCGGCGAAATCGCCATGCGTTCAAGCTCAGCTGGCTCAGCGTAACCGGTGATGTAATTGAATATGCGCGCAACATCGCGGCCAATGACTGCATCGGCGGTGAAGAAGGATAAGTCGGTATAAACCCGCGCGGTGACTGGATGATAATTTCCAGTCCCAACGTGCACGTAGGTCGCCAGTTCTCCCGCTTCGCGCCGCACAATTAATGACAATTTGGCATGTGTTTTTAGCTCGATAAATCCGTACACGACTTGCGCGCCTGCACGTTCGAGATCGCGCGCCCAGCGGATGTTAGCTTCCTCGTCAAAGCGTGCCTTAAGTTCAACGAGGGCGGTCACCGATTTGCCTGCTTCAGCCGCTTCCACGAGTTGCTTCACGATCGGCGATTCCGCCGACGTGCGATAGAGCGTCTGTTTGATCGCAACCACACTAGGATCGCGCGCGGCCTGCTGCAAGAATTGCACCACGACATCGAATGATTCGTAAGGATGGTGGACGATGAGGTCTTTTTGGCGAATTGCGGCGAAACAGTCCCCACCGTGGTCGCGTATGCGCTCCGGATAGCGAGGATTGTACGGAACAAATTCGAGATCGGGCCGGTCGAGTTTCGTGAGCTGATTGAGATCGTTGAGCGCGAGGACACCGTCGACCCTGAAGACTTCATCGTCGGCAACCGCCAGCGCTCGCTGCACGAAATTGCATAGCTCTGGCGGCATTGAAGCGCTAAGTTCGAGTCGGATCACCGATCCGCGCCGGCGCTGTTTGAGCGCCGTTTCGAACAATCGCACGAGGTCTTCGGCCTCTTCTTCAATTTCCACTTCGGAGTCCCGGATGGCACGGAATGCTCCCTGCCCCTTGACGGTATAACCGGGAAACAGCCGGCCGATAAACAGTGCAGTCGTTTCCTCCAGCGTGATCAATCGGATGCCGGGATCGCCACTGCTCGGCAATCTGATAAACCGCTCGATCTTCTGTGGCATGCGTATGAGAGCATTCATCGCCTTGCCGTCTTTGCCACGAGCGAGCTGCAATGCGATTGAAAAAGCTAGATTCGGTATAAACGGGAATGGATGTGCCGGATCGATCGCGAGCGGTGTCAGCAACGGAAATACATGCGTGAGAAAGTGCTCTTCCAGCCAATTGCGCTCCGCCTTCTTGAGATCGCCACCATCTACAAGCACAACATTTGCGGAAGCCAGCGCTGGGCGAAGCTCCAGCCAGCGCTGCTGCTGATCGCGCGCGAGTTGGGAAACCGCTTCGCCAATGCGGCCGAGTTGCTCGGACGGGGTGAGGCCGTCCGGACTTTGAGTCAGGATACCCTGTCGCTGTTGGCCTTTGAGCCCCGCAACCCGCACCATAAAAAATTCGTCGAGATTATTCGCGGATATCGAAAGGAACCGGACACGTTCGAGCAGCGGATGGTGCTCATTAGCCGCCTCTTCCAGGACGCGCCGATTAAAATGGAGCCAAGACAACTCGCGATTTATGAACCGTTCGGGGCTCGCTCTCAGATTGGGAACCGGCGTGGGGGCAGCCGTTTTAGTGAATTCGGCCCGATTGTCGTTTTGGGCGGTTTCCTCAACTAAAACAGTACCTTGTTTGCGATCAGCCATTTGAAGGACAGCCTGAAAGTCAAAGAGCCGTAGCCGATAATAGTGGCCGCTGGATGACAGTTCAGTTCTGGCGGCCCGTGTCAATCATGACATATCTACGTTAAGGAGTGCGAAACAGTTCGGCGGCGAGTGCCCGCGTCACAGGACGCTGCTGACGCAGTGCTTCATCATCCAGCCTTTCGACTGCCGAATAGGCTGCCGCGAATGACCGTTCAATCCGATTGACGAGATAGTTCAGCAAAGGCTCGTCGAGCGCTAACTGGCGATCTGCGGCGAGCTTAACCAAGAGGGATCGCAAAAGTGCGTCGTCGGGTGGCGTGAGGAGGACAGACGGCACCGCACGCAGTCGCGAGGCCAGATCCCGAATTGTCACGGGGAAAGTCGCGACCGCAGAACGAGATGTCAAAAGCACATATGCCTGCTCTTCACGCGCAAGATTGATAAGATGAAACAGCGCCCGCTCGTCGAGATCGACGGCTCGCAGATCTTCGACGGCCAGTGCCCCAGTCGCGAGCGCTCCAGGGACATTCGTCGTGGATAGTAGTTTTGCCGACAAAACGCGCGCGCCGGTGGCTTCCGCCCAAATAGCGGCAAGATGACTTTTACCCGATCCTTCAGGGCCAATGAGAGCAACGATCCGGTCAGGCCAGTCCGGCCAACGTTCGATCAACGTGAGCGCTGCAATGTTTGACGGGCCGCTTAGGAAGTCCTCGCGAGCAAAACTGACCGAGTGATCGAGCGCTAGCACGAGCTGACGGGCGAACGAGCCGCTCATATCGTCGTCAATCCGAGCGGTCGGGATAGAGCGAACTTTTGAAGGCATCGATGGATTGGGAAACGCGGTAGCACGCCGATCGTGGCGGCCAGAGGGACCGCGACAAGTATCCCGACGAAGCCAAACACGCAGCCAAAAGCGGGCAGCGCGAAGATGAGCGCGACCGTATGCAGCCCGACGCTCTCGCCGACCAGTTGCAGCGAGATCAGATTTCCTTCGACAAATTGCCCGACGAGGGAGACTCCGAGGACCATTAAAATCGATCCATAATTATGCTAAAAACTGCGCGACCGGGGTTCCACGGCGGAGTTGCGAGGCAGACATGTCGCATTCGCCGGCTCATCGTTTAACGGCCGTCGAGTCGATGTGACGCACCCATTCGGCCACGTAAGCCGCGACTGACAGCAGTGTCAAAATGGCAACCAGTCCCATGAGCACCCGCGTAAGCATTGGCAACGCGTAGCCAAAGCCGACAGTACCGAGCACCACACAAGCATAAACGATCTGCGCTACGGTATTAAGCTTGGACACAAGCAGCGGCTTCACCTTGATGGGTATGCCGACCAGCCAAGAGAGCAGTACCGCGCCGACAATCATAATGTCGCGCGACACCACAAGGATTACTAGCCAGCCCGGGATATATCCGTTGATACCTAGTGTGAGGTAGATGGACACGATCAGCGCCTTGTCGGCAAGCGGATCAAGGTAGGCGCCGAGCTCTGTAGTCATGTGGAAACGTTTGGCCAGATAGCCGTCAACGGCGTCACTCACGCCAGCGGCGAGGAAGAGGACGAAAGCGATCCACATATACTGCACACCAGAGGCGATCGCCCAGACTACGATCGGCACCAGCAAGATACGGCCTAGCGTTATGAGATTTGGAATACTCAAGGCAATCCCAACTTGAGGCTCCGTCCGGCGGCAGCTGCCGAAAACGCGCCAAATCGCATCGATATCGATAGAGTATAACGGCGGCTGGACCATTGTGCGACGTGCGATTCGAACGTACGACCGCAACGCGGAAGAGGATCCATCATGGGAGAACAAAAGCGTGGTCTCACATACGCGCAGGCCGGCGTTGATATCGATGCCGGCAACCGGATGGTGGACCTGATCAAGCCTTTGGTTCGCGCTACTGCCCGCCCGGGCGCGGCTGCCGAGATCGGGGGATTCGGCGGATTATTCGACCTTAAGCGTGCGGGGTACCGCGACCCGGTGCTGGTCGCGGCAACTGATGGCGTCGGCACCAAGCTCAAGGTTGCGATTGAAAGCGGCCGCCACAACACTATCGGCATTGATTTGGTTGCAATGAGCGTCAATGACCTGGTGGTGCAAGGCGCCGAACCCCTCTTCTTTCTGGACTATTACGCCTGCGGAAAACTTGAGCCAGAAGTTGGGGCCGCTGTGGTCGCGGGCATCAGCGTCGGCTGCCGCGAGGCTGGTTGCGCGCTAATCGGGGGCGAGACAGCTGAAATGCCGGGCGTGTACCAGGACTATGATTACGACCTCGCTGGGTTCGCGGTCGGCGCGGTTGAACGCGACGCGCTCCTGCCGCGCGGCGATATTGCCGAAGGCGACGTTATCATTGGGCTGATGTCGTCCGGCGTACATTCCAATGGCTATTCATTGGTACGCAAGGTCGTCGAAAAAACCGGACTCGCCTGGACGGCATCCGCGCCGTTCATGCCGGAGCACAGCCTCAGCGATGCGATTCTCACGCCAACGCGTATTTATGTGAAAGCGTGTCTTTTCGCAATCGGCGAGTCCAAAGCGGTGAAAGGTCTGGCGCATATCACTGGTGGGGGATTTTCAGACAACATTCCGCGGGTTCTACCCAAAGAGCTCGGCGCGCGCATTGATCTCGCACGAGTGCCATTACTCCCGGTGTTTCGATGGCTCGCACTCGAAGGCGGTATCGCGCAGAATGAAATGCTGCGAACTTTCAATTGCGGTATTGGAATGATTGTCGTCGTATCGCCTGGAGACGCTGACGCGGTCGCGAAGCTCTTCTCGCGCGCGGCCGAGACGCCGGTCAAACTTGGCACCATCATCAAGACGCCTGGAGAAAAGCGCGTCGTTTATGACGGACAACTCAATCTTGGGTGAGACATGAGGCGAAAACGCGTCGCCGTTCTGATATCCGGACGCGGCTCCAACATGGCTGCGCTCATTGAAGCAGCGAAGAACAAAGAATACCCCGCCGAAATCGCGCTGGTAATCTCCAACCGGCCAGACGCCGGCGGTCTTCCGTTTGCGCACTCCGCTGGCATTGCCACAGAGATCGTCGATCACACCAAATTCGGCAAGGAACGCGCCGGCTTTGAGCGCGCGGTGCAAGCGCTCCTTGAAAAGTATCGTATTGATCTTGTCTGCCTAGCTGGTTTCATGCGGCAGCTTACCGCCGATTTCCTGGAAAAATGGCAGCTGCGAATGCTAAATATCCATCCGGCCCTGCTGCCCGCCTTCAAAGGCCTCGATACCCACAAGCGCGTGCTCGAAGCGCGTGCAAAAATCCACGGTGCTACCGTGCATTTCGTGGTGCCGGAAATAGATTCCGGGCCGATCATCATACAAGGCGCGATTGCGGTAAGGCCAAACGACAGCCAAGAAATGCTTGCCATTCGGGTGCTCAAGGTCGAGCACCGGATATATCCATTGGCCCTTAAACTGGTGGCGGAAGGCCGCGTGCGGGTGGAAAATGGCCGTTGCCTGATCGACGGCGTTCCCGTTCCGGACGACACGAAAGAAAGCGTAGGCGAGCAATGACGTCGTGGATCCCGGATACCCGCAATCCTATCGTTACGCTGGTGCTCGTCCTCACCGCCGCGGCGCTCGCTGGTTGCGCTACGCAGTCGCCGCACACGCGCGCCGCCGCGGAATGTTGGATGTCAATCGAAAAGAGCCACCCCGAAATGAGCCTCGACAAGCGCTCCGTTATCGTCAACAAATGCATCGATGACAAGATGAAGAGGCGATGAAGTGAGCCTCGGCTGCTGCCGCTGGCTGCATGGTTTGCCCCTCCTCAATGATTGAAATATGAGCTTCCAAATTTTGTGTTGCCAGTCACAAAAGGACATGCAGCAGGTGCCTACAGTAGCTGCATGAGACCTATCTCACGAACCATTCTGGCTATCGCCACACTGGCCTGCCGCTGGTGCGCGCCGCTATCGATACTGTGCTTAGCTACCAGACGGGTCAGCCCGCCCACGACCAGAACCTTTCCGTCCGCTAGCGCAGTCGCCGTA
>Ga0126382_10000389_pt1 | contig 17030 bp, 16 predicted proteins | sample PanSoiMetPlot_30_FD_92548 | JGI IMG/M metagenome (GOLD analysis project Ga0126382, IMG submission 92548) | Tropical forest soil microbial communities from Panama - MetaG Plot_30 | ecosystem: Environmental > Terrestrial > Soil > Tropical forest > Bulk soil | place: Panama | collected 2016-02-17
GCCGGTCCTGCTGGAGATGAACTTGACGCTCGGCTCGTCGTGGCCGACATAGACCCCGGTCTTGGGGTCCCGGAACCGGCTCTGGTGCCCGTCGTAGTACCCGTGCGGGTCGGTACAGAGCCGTCGGATGACGGTCAGGTTGCAGTCGAGCAGGTTCGACTGGCTCGACACGGCCGTATGGCCCGTCGTCGCCACCATGCGGGTCGCTGCTGCACTGCTTGAGAAGGCCAGCTGGCCGGCCACGGCCAGGCACGCCGCCGGGATGACCAGTTTCCAGGCCATTCCCCTAAACCTCACCATGCGCGTTGGCACACGCATCTCCTCTCGGCCCGCCGAGCCGCGGGCAGCCGACAATATCCCCACTTTTGGCAAGGAAGCATCCCACAAACCTGGGATTGCCGCGGGGAATCTAGCAACCCCGGTATTTCGTGGTCAAGACCCAATCAAGCGTGTCGTCGCGCGCTCGAGTGGGCGCTTCGCGCACGCGGCCCGCGGGCGCGGCTGGCAGAGCGTCACGCGGCGCCGACACTTTGGTCGAGCGGAGGTAAAACAGAAGTCAATTAAGAACAAAGTGGCCTCTGACCTGGTTACTTCAGTGATCGCTCACGATGGTGATTCCGGCCGTCACCCGGGTGCGCGCCGTGGCCTGACGGCGGGCATGGCCCGTCACATGCCCGGCTGTCGGGTCATGTGGGGCGGAATTCGGCCCACTCAGGGTGCATTAGTGGCCGGCCTGCGGGCGGGAATCGGTACCGCATTTTCCGCTGTCGCCCCAGGCTCGGCCTGCCATTTGTAACCGAGTCTCATCAATGTGCAGTCTATTTTGGATGTTAGGCGTTTATATGCAGGCGGGCAGGTCGCACCGGTTCGCCGCACCAGCCCCGTACGCCGCCATTCCTCGGTGCCGCCGATGCCGTCATCGGCCCCATGCTGCCTGCGGGCTCGCCGCCGCTACCGCCGCCGGATCCCCGCCGCCGGGGTCCTTCCCGCGGCGGCCGGAGAACTCGGGGGCGCCTATCACGAACTGGTCTCACGCGCCGCGCCGTCGACCAGGTGAACCGGGATGGAACGGGGTGGAACGGCAGGGCTAAAAACTGCTGCGCCGGGTGGCGGAATCCGCGCGCCCAGCGGCTACTCCCCCGTGAGCCCGTCCACCGACTCCCGGATAAGGTCGGCATGGCCGTTGTGCCGCGCGTACTCCTCGATCATGTGGCAGACGATCCAGCGCAGGTTCGGCGCCCGGCCGTCGGGCCAGGTGCGCTGGGCCAGCAGATCCAGGCCGCCGCCGGCCATCGCCTCCGCGACCGCCGAGCGGGAGCGGGCCACGTTGTCCTGCCACAGCGTCATGAGCTGCTCGGGGGTGTCCCCAGCGGCCGAGTGCCACTCCCAGTCGGGGTCGGCGTCCCAGTCCACCGTGTCCCACGGCGGATGCCGGTCTCGATTGCGCAGCCACCAGGAGAACCAGTGGTCCTCCACGAGCGCCAGATGCTTGAGCATCCCGCCCAGGGTCATCGATGAGACGCCGACCGTCGCAGCCAGGCCCGCCGCGTCCAGCCCGCCGCACTTCCACGCGAACGTCGCCCGCTGGAACTCCAGGAAGCCCAGGATGGTGGCGGCCTCGTCGGCCGCAAAGGGAGGTTCCGGGCGGCCCTGCTCGTCCACGTCGGTCATGGGCGGTGAGTCTACTGACGCCGGCATCGCGGGGCCTTAGCCTGGAATCCGTTCGCACGCCCAGGCGTCCTCGGGACCGAGGGTTGTGGCGTGCGGGCCGCTCGCTTGGAGCGACAAACGGCTAGCCGAAGGGGGACCAGGCCATGGCGACGTATGCGAGCTTCTTCAGTTACTCGAGTGAGACATGGGCCCGGATGATCAACAATCCCGGCGACCGGACCGCCGCGCTGCGGCAGGTGCTCGACGTGGTGGGTGGGTCACTTGAATCCATCCACTGGATGTTCGGGCCCTACGACGGGATAGCGATCCTGTCAGTTCCCGACTCGGTTACCGCTGCCGCGGTGAGCGTCGCGGTGGGCAGCACAGGAACCTTCAAGCACCTGGAGACTCACGAGCTGTTCACCCAAGAGCAGCTCACCGAGACGCTGGCGCGGGCCAGGAACGTGACGCAGGCCTACCAGCCGCCAGGCCAGCAGGGATAGCGACTCCTGGAGGGGCGTCTGCTGTGGGAAGCGACGACCGGCCCCTGGTCTTTGTCCCCGACAGCTTCGCCGTTCCCCGCGAGCTGGTCACCGAGGAGTTCCGCCTTGAGCCACTTGGGCCGGAGCATAACGAGGGTGACTACGAGGCGTGGACGTCGAGCATCGACCACATCCGGGCCACGCCCGGGTTCGAGGACGCCAGCGCGTCGCCCGGGTCCGGCGGCGGCACGTGGCCGGATCCGGGGATGACACCGGAGGAGAACCTGGTGGATCTGCGGCGGCACGCCGAGGACTTCGCGCACCGCTCAGGTTTCACCTACACCGTCCGGGGCCGTGGCAGCGACCGCATCATCGGCTGCGTCTACATCTACCCCCTGGGCAACGCGGATGGCGCGGCAAAGGTCTGTTCCTGGGTCCGGGCAGACCAGGCCGATCTCGACGCAGCGGTTCATGATGCCGTGGCGGCCTGGCTGCGAAGTGCCTGGCCCTTCACCGCGGTCAGCTACGCACCCCGTGTGTCTTCATCTGATCGACACCGACTGTGAGTAAAGAGTTAACCAATGGAGCGGCAAGCATCCATTAGGTTCGCCACACGCGTGGGCGTCGGGCCCGCGCGCGTCCCGAAAGGAACTTGCAGGTGACTCCAAGAAAGCGGGCACTCTCGGTGGTCGCAGGCGTAGCGGGCGCGGCTGTGGCGACCGCCACGGCGTTCACCGGAGTGGGAGCCGCGTCGCAGTCCGATGGCCCAGCGCTGACGAACGTGCCCACGGCGAATACGAAGTCGGATGGCTACGCGCCAGCAAGCAAGCTCTCGCCCGAACTGGCGCAGATAGCTGTGGCGCAGGGAGCAACGCGGCTGGAGAACACGTCTGCACTGACGTCCTACTACGGCTACGACAACGACACCCTCAACGCCGCGGGGCAGCCCCAGATGCTGCCGACCCCGGCGTCCCCAACCGAGGCGCACAAAACGGAGCCGGACAAGAACACTTACCTGGCATTCAGGAACGGCCTGAACGGCGCCGACCCGAGCTACGACTACGGCACCCACTTCCTCTTCCAGGGCCACGAGGGCGGCGCGGGCGGTGCCGGGTACATCACGCGGATCAACCTCGACGCCGATGCGGCCCACCGGGTGACGCTGCTGGCGACCACCGACGCGGACGGCCACCCGATCGCGACGATCGACGGCTCGACCTGGGATCCGTGGGCGCGGCGGCTGCTCTTCACCACCGAAAACGAGAACGCCCCCACGTATGCGGCTACGCCCGGCTTCCCGTCGACGGTCACGGACGTCTCCGGGGCCCTGGGCCGCGGCGGCTATGAGGGTATTCAGAACGACTCGGCCGGCGACGTATGGATCGTCGAGGACATCGGCGGTGCGGCCAAGGCCGGGACGACCGCGAAGCGGCCGAACAGTTTCGTCTACCGCTACCTGCCGGCCAGTCCCGGGGATCTCCAGAACGGCAAGCTCCAGGCACTCCAGGTGCTGAACAGCGCTGGCGATCCCATCACGTTCGAAAGCCAGGCCGCCCTGAACAGCCCAGACCAGGTCGCGCTGCATACCTACGGGCAGACATTCGACACACGCTGGGTGACGGTGCATGACACCGCCACGGCGGGCAACTCGCCGTTCGACGCGAACGTCGCCGCGAAGGCGGCGCATGCGACGCCGTTCAAGCGGCCAGAGAACGGTCAATTCCAGCCGGGCTCCGGGTTCACCACGTTCTTCTTCGACGAGACCGGCGACACGAACGCCACCAGCGCCGAGAACGCCTCCTCGGGCGGCTGGGGCTCGATCATGAAGCTCACCCAGAGGAACCCGGGTGCCAGCACCGGCACTCTGACGATGTTCTTCAAGTCGGACCAGGCTCACAGCGGCTTCGACAACTGCACATTCCTCAGCCGTAACGTGGTGACGTTCGTGGAGGACGCGGGCGACACGCTCCACACACAGCGGAACGCGCTGGACTCCGGCTACACGTTCGACACCAGGACCGACTACTCCGACCCGTCGAATCAGCCGGTGCGCTGGCTCGCCGAGGGCCGCGACGCGTCGGCGACCATCGATTCCGCGTCCGGGGGCTTTGGCAAAAACGACGGCGACAACGAGATAACCGGAGTGCACGTTTCCGATGGCGACACGGGCGTGGGCGGCATTCTCGGCGCCAAGGTGCCCAACCTCAACAACCCGCACTGGCGCTGGTTCTACACACAGCAGCATGGCGACAACCCAACCTATGAGGTCGTCCCCGCGGGCCGTTAGGGCTGACCCTTAGCCGTCCAGCACAGCGAGGCGGGCCCGTGCCTCTCCGGGCCCGCCTCCTGCATGTCAGAAACGGCACGGTCATGAAGGCGCAGGCAGTGACGCGGGCGCCCTTGCCCATGCGCCCGGGCAGGGCCTGGCAAGCTCGCTCGGCGCACTCGAGCGAGGTTCTGGTTCAGCGTTTCGCGGCGTCCTCGATTCGTGCTTTTAGCCGTTGCATGTTCCGCTGCATCTCCTTCCGGGACTGCGGGCGGACGACGAGCGGCACGAGCAGTTTGCCGATCCCGTGCCCCGTGAAGTCGAGCCCGATCGTCACCCGCGCCCGGGCGCCTCCACCAGCAGGTTCGACCGTGACCTCCACGATCGAGCGGATCGGCCCGTCGACGCCGCGGATCGCCCAGATCCGCGGCGGGCTGAGCTTGGTCACCCGTGACGTCACCGTCCGCTCGCCACCGCCGATCCGCCGGGTCGTCGTGCATATCGAGCCCACGGCCACCGCGTTCCCGTCCATGCATCCGCTTACCACGTTCTCCTGCCACTCGTGGAAACGCGAAGGGTCGGTGACGTATGCAAAGACCTCCGCTGGCGAGCCAGCGATCTCGGCCTGCGACACGATTGGTGCCATGTCGGTCCTCCCTGTTTGGGCCGGTCCCAGGGGCGGCTCTCTCGGCAGGGCGCCGGGTGAACCAGGGGTGCACCGGCCAGTTGTCTCTACTGGGACCACGATCGGAGCTACGCCCAACCTGACACCCGGGCCAAAATCGCCGAAATGAACCCGGTCAGTAACCATGTGGACACGCAGAGATGAGCCGTCCCTGCGCTGGCCGGCCTCCTGGCTCGTATCAGTTCCACCGCACCTGCCGCCCGTGTATCCGCCCGGACGCCGACTACCTATGCCTGACTGACGGGTCATCCAGGCGGGTAAGCACAACACAAAATGATCTGCGTGTGCCTTTGGCTACGGGGATCAGGCATGCTGGGAGGCGTGGACAGCGAGCCCGAGTCCCGGCTAAACCGTCAGAGGGAGATCGACGACCGCCTTGACGCCGTCCGCGCGCGCCTTAAGGAACTGAGAGAGAGGCGCCGAGCCCCCGATAAGGGCCGGTCCACCCCCAGCGGGCGGCTGGAAGCGGCCCAGCGCCATGCCGCCGAGGCGCACGCTGCCGCCGCACAAGTGCTGGCCTCCGGTGTGGAGGCGTTCCGCCATGCGGCCGAGGCTCACGAGCGTGCTGCCAGTTTGCACGAGAGGGCGGCGGCCTCAGGGGTCGGCGACGTTCGCGAGCACGAGCTGCAGGCAGCACTTCAGCGGGCTGCTGCCGCCGATGACTGGCGGCGAGCCGAACGTGCCCGGTCGCTTCTCCCGGAGCCTGAACGGACGGAGCCTGAACGGACGGATGCCGCTTCTGTTTCCGATGAGCCAGGCGACGGCTCACCGGCGGCAGGTCAGAGCCGGTGACCAGCAATACCCGGTTCGAAGCATCAAGCATCAGGGCACGTGCCGACATCCGCGTGAACTCTCTGTAAATGAAGCAGGTATTGAGCCTTAGTGCGCAGGTCCTGTCATCGCACGGCAGCACTCGGTTAGACGTGCCACATCCCTGTAAATCACTGGTATCGCAATCCCTAAATTAGAGTCGTCAATGCGCAAAGTGCAGGTCAAGTTTGCTGTGTGCTGAAGATCGGGTGACCCTTTGGGGCACCTGTTTACGTGATTGACATGTGCTTGCGCAATCAGTCCAAGGGGGCCATCATGTTGTCGACTGTCACCGCGTCCTTTTGGCCGGAACATGAATTGACGCGGTGGTCGCTGCGAGCGGGGGATCTCAGCCTGTCACCCATTCGTGTGCCACGCCCGTGGACGTGACTGCCTTGTGGGATCAGTCGGTGGATCGGGCCCAAGTTCTGGCCAGCGGTCGCCAGCAAGGAGGGATCAGATGACCGGAGCGGGGAGGGTCGCGGCTCGAATGGGGCGAAAGGCCCTGATGTCGCTGTCAGCAGTGGTCTTGGTCGCCGGGGCCGGCTCGCTGTTGCCGTTTGGCACTGCGGCGGCGGGCGCGTCGCCGATGCACGCGCACCACACCCTCACGGTGGCCACTACAGGCTCCGATACCGGCAACTGCCGGTCGAGCGCCTGCAAGACGCTGGGTTACGCGCTCACCCAGGCCAGCCCGAACGACACAATCCTCATCGCCCCGGGCACCTACCCTGAGTCTGACAACGCCAACGTTGTCAAGCCGGGCCTTACCGGCCTCAGGATCAGATCCATCCGATCGGCGGCCCGCACGGTCATTGACGCTACCGGCAACGCCAACGGCATCCTCATCCAGGCGAGCGGGGTCTCGGTCATCGGGCTCACCGTGAAGAACGCCAGCCTCGAGGGCATATTGGCCGAGCCTCCGCCGAGCTCCTGGCCTGCGGGACCGACCTCACCTCCGGCGAACATCTCCCACGTGACGATCGCTGGCAATGTCGCCGTCCACAACGACAAGGCATACGACACGAGCCTCCCGCCCGAGTCGGCCTGCCCCAGTTCGACCACCGACGCCGACGACTGCGGCGAGGGCATCCACCTCATCGCGGCCACCTGGTCAAAGGTGATCCTCAACAACGTGTCCCACAACGTGGGGGGCATCCTCCTGAGCGACGGCGGCTTCGGGATCTCGGTTGGGCCCGCAGCGCACAACCTGATCGCCTTCAACCGTTCCACGGACAATGCATTCGACTGCGGGGTCACCCTGCCTGGCCACGACCCCCGCGCGGTGGCCACGACCGGTCCGAACGCCGGCCAGCCTCAGCCCAACCTGGCGGGGGTGTATGACAACAAGGTCATCCACAATGTCTCGTCGCGTAACGGCGCCGCCGGGCTGCTCGACGCCGCGCCGTACCCGGGGGCGGCCTCGTATGACAATCTCTTTGCGGGCAACAGGGCGAGCGGCAACGGGAACAGCGGCTTCGTCCTCCATAGCCATGCGATTCAGCAAGACGTCAGCGGCATTGTCGTGGTCGGGAACCGGTTCGGACGGAACAACCTTGCCGGTGACCCCGACACCGGCGTGATGACTACCACAGGGGTCATGCTGCTCTCGGTTGCAGTGCCGACGAAGATTGTGGTCGCGGGCAACAGGATCTCCAACAACGCTAATGGAATCGCATTCAACAGCAACATTACCGTCCGCGGTCACAACAAGTTTGTAAACGTGACCCACCCTCACCTGCTCTACACCGTCCCATAAAGGACGGCTTCAAGTCAGGAACTGCTCAAGGGGCCGGGTAGGCGATTTCGAGCCATTCTCTCTATCACCCAGCCCGGCTCCTCGCCAGGCGCAAGCCAGGCCACGGGAGAACCACAAGCCTGGCGCAACGTGATCTGGGATGATGCGTCAGCTACTGAGCTGTGAGGATCCGACGTTGACAGGCAAGTAGCTGCTTGCATAACGTTCTGTGTGTGGGTGACGTCTTCAAGGCCTTGGCCGATCCTACGCGCCGCGCGATCCTCGACGAGCTGGCCGACCGGAACGGGCAGACGCTCTTTGAGATCTGCTCACGCCTGGCGGCCAAGCACGGGCTTGGCTCGTCGCGGCAGGCGATCTCGCAGCACCTCGACGTTCTGGAGGCCGCGGGTCTAGTCGAGGCCAGCCGCGAGGGCCGGTACAAGTTCCACTACATCAACACCGCGCCGCTCGAACCGATCGTCGAGCGGTGGCTCAAGAAGACCGGGAAGGACGACGGTGGCCGCGTTGGCACCGGCGCCGGTACCCGGCGGGAGGAATCGACATGAGAATCAACCTGGCTAGCGTGCTCGTTGACGACCAGGAGAAGGCGCTGCGGTTCTATACCGAGGTCCTCGGTTTCGCGGAGAAGACCAACGTTCCGTTGGGTGAGCATCGGTGGATCACCGTGGTGTCCCCGCAGGATCCGGATGGCACCCAGCTCGTCCTCGAACCCGACGAACACCCGGCGGTCAAGCCGTTCAAGAAGGCGCTGGTCGCCGACGGCATTCCGTTCACTTCTTTCGCCGTCGACGACGTCCGGGCGGAGTATGAGCGGCTGCGCGGGCTTGGGGTGCGCTTCACCCAGGAGCCCGCGGACATGGGGCCGGTGACCACGGCAGTGCTCGACGATACCTGCGGCAACCTGATCCAGATCGCCCGCCAGACCGGAGGATGAACCGTCAACCCCTCTCTCCCGGTTTCCTCGTAGGCCGCCTTCAAAATTGGCTGACTCCGCGGATCGGGTTTCATGCGCTCGTAGACGATCAAGTTAGAGGTTGTCTCCCACGCAAAGCCTCGGCAACCGCGTCATGGGCGCTGGCCTGCGACTAGCCGGTCAGCGCATCAGCCTCCGGCGCAGTAGGCGGGCCGAACCAGGTGGTCAGCGCGTCAGCGAGCCCTTGGTGGGTTAGGTCACCCACCCAGGCGACATATCCGTCGGGCCGGATCAACACGGCAGCCGGGGCAGTGACCTCGCCGAATATCGGAAGCTCCCACGGACCGGCATGTTTGGCGTCGATCAGCTGAACCCGGTCCGCCCATGGAGCGATGTCGAAGCCGCCGGGCTCACCGAGGTTGAGCAGCACCGGCCGGGCTTGGTGCAGCAGGGTGAAGACCCGCAGCGGGCCGTCGGCCGTGACTACGTCAAGATCGGGCATGCGGCGCCCGAGCAGCGGGTGTCCCTCGCCGAGGTCGTAGTGAATATCCAGACCCGACATCATCGCGACGAACCGCCTGCGCGGCTCGTCCATGCTCAGCAGCTCGGACATGGTGTCGCGCAGGGCGTCGGTGCGCTCGTCTGGGCGGGCGAGCGCGACCTGCGCCATCGTGTTGTGCAGCACGCGGGCAGCGACCGGGTGCCGCTCGGCGTGGTAGGTGTCCAGGAGGACATCTGGTGATGTCCCGTTGACCACCTGGGCCAGCTTCCATCCGAGGTTCACGGCATCCTGCACACCGGTGTTGAGGCCCTGTCCGCCTTGCGGGGGATGCACGTGTGCGGCGTCACCCGCGAGCAGCACACGTCCCTCGCGGTAGGACGCCGCCTGGCGGGTCATGTCGGTGAAACGGGAGATCCAAGTAGGGCTGTGGACCCCGTAATCCGTCCCGTAGGCGACGATGAGCGCCTCGCTGAGATCCCGCAGGGTGGGCTCGCTGGCGTGTTCGAGGCGCTGTTCAGTCAGTACGACCCGTACCGGCCCTCCCTCCTTCACCCGGCCGATGCCACCACCCTCGCGGCGCATGCCAAGCTCCGGCTTCCCTTCCACCTCGACCTCGGCGATCAGCCAGCTGGTCGACGCATCCCACCCGGGGAACCCGATGCCGGCCGCCTTTCGGATCGCACTGCGTCCCCCGTCGCAGCCGACGAGGTAGTCCGCCCGTAGCGACTGGCCGTCGGACAGCTCGACATCGACGCCGGTGTCGTCCTGCGCGAAGCCCGTCACCTCACGTTCGCGAGCGATCGGCACCCTCAGCTCGCTGACCCAGGAGGCCAGTATGCGCTCGAAGTGGCTCTGCCACAGCGCGAGCCCGTAGTTGTGCCGCGTGGGAAAGTCGCTGATGTCCAACGGGATCCCGGCGAAGCCCTGGATCTGCATCGCCTGCCCCTCCGTGAGGAACCGATCGGCGATGCCGCGCTGATCGAGCACCTCGATGGTGCGCGAGTGCAGACCGCCGGAGCGCGAGCCGTCCAGCTCCTGGCTGGCGCGCCGCTCGACAATGGCAACGTCCACCCCCGCCAGCGCCAGCTCGCCCGCCAGCATCAGCCCGGTCGGACCTCCTCCGGCGACCACCACCGCATGCCCGGTCATCGCCACGCTCCGGCCGACACCAGCGGCACGCCGACACCGGCCAGCCGCTCCGCGGACCCCTTGTCTGGCCGCGCGCACACCCGCGCCTCGGCGCCGAGTGCCCACAACCGCACCGCGAGTCCCACCACTGGTTCGACGTCCCCGCGCGCCCTATGCGCCGACAACAACGCACGCATTTCGCTACCCTCATTTCCGCAGGTTCTGGCCTCGACCAGCGATTATGCGGCACGACCCGGGTCTTGCCGCAAGCCCCCCGCTGCGCTATAGATTGAAAGTGGAGAGGAGTAGGTACTCTCCAACCCTTGGCCGCTCTTCCTCGCGCGACGCTTGCCGCGGGCCTCCTGGAGGAGGGCCTGGAAGCGCGGATGGACAGATCCCAGCTCTCGTTCACTCCACCTACCACGATCGCCATCGGGCCACCTGCCCCCTCGGTCAGACCCGTCTGCATGCAACTTCCGGCACCCGCCAGGAGCCGGGGGCCCGCTCCTTTATCGCATCAGACCTGGCGATGACACTGTGACCTGCACGAACGTCGCGCGAGTCGTCATTTGGGCACGCATTGGACATGATCATGTTGCGTGAGCCGATGCCCTCGACAGCACCGCAGCAGATTGCCCGATCATCGAGCCTGCTGCCAGGCCACGTCGGTGCGGCTCTTGCGGGCGCCAGCCATGCGCCAGCAACTTGATGACAAACAACAGCGTGAACCATCGCCTCGAAACCGGCCAGGCCTGGGACGTATTTAAAGCGGCCCTCTGGTCTCTTAGGGGCATAGGGCCGAAATCGGCTCATGAGGCTTTCGTTGGCATCAGGGTGGTGTCAAGGTGATGGACCGGACCCGTCGCGGCGTGGATGATGCTGGCCAGTTGAGCCACCCCGCCATCACGCGCCAGCCCGGCCTCCACCCCGGCGGCCAGATACCGGCGGGGCGGTCTTACGGTCCACCCGGCCTGAGCCGCCAGCCTCCGCAGCCCTACACCTGCCTGCCATGCCCGTCCCTCAGAGCGGTCCCATGATCATGGCAAGAGGCTGTTGTCCATTAGAGCGTCGTTGAGGCACGAACTAGGGGGGTGCCAAATGACTCCCACAGCTGGCACGCTGTCAGAAATCAGGCCGGACGGATCCCGTGAGCAGGGGCCGGAGACCGTCGGCAAGATCCTGGTGACGAAGCAAGTCCCCAAGATCGTCAAGGTTGCTTGCCGGTTCGCGAAAGCCCGGCAACGCAAAACCGTCGTCTACATGCTCGGGGCTGGCGACCCCACTGCGAACCGTCCCGACATCCCGATGACCAAGCGGACGGCAGAGCAGCTGGTGAACTCGCTCGGCGACCACCGCTTCGACAATCTCGACCTGATCGTCCAGTCGTCCGGCGGTGACATTCACGCCGCCTACCTCATCATGTCGATGCTTCGCCAGCGCATGAAAGGTGAGGGCGAACTCATCGCTTGTGTGCCGTCGCGAGCACAGAGCGCAGCCACGCTGCTCTGCCTCGGTGCTGACAAGATCCTGCTGGGGGAACTGGGGGCGCTCGGCCCGCTCGACGCCCAGATCCGCGTGGGTGTCACAGACGCTGGCACGCCGAACTACATCTCTGCGCTGCACTTGCTCAAAGCGCTGAGCCGACTTCAGGAATTCTCACTGGAGTCGTTCACCGCGATGGCAAGTCACCTGGACGCGCACCAAGCATCGCATGATGACCAGATCAAGTACGGCATCGAGTACAGCCAGGCAATTACCCGTCCGCTATTTGAGCACATCCAGTCCGGGGAGGTCGGCTATTGGGACCAGATGCTGAAGACGGGCGAGGAGTATGGCCGTCGCCTCCTCGAGCGGGGAGACCTGGTCATGAAGGACATCGAGATTAATCGCAAGGATCACATCAAGTCCATCGTGCACCAGTTGGTATTCGAGTACCCGTCACACGAACTCGTCATCGATCGCGGCGTGCTTGAGGAACTGAGCCTGCGGGCTGAGCTCATCCCAGAGGATGAAGACGCCCGCCGGATCTCGCGTCAGTTCGCCGACTGCGCGTCGGAGACCCTGATCATGCTCGTCGACCCCAATGGTCAGCGTCCTCCCGCGGCGAGCGAAGAAATCGTGTTGGAGGACTGGCAGTCTATCGGCACGGATGAGCCGGCACGCGACACGGATGAGCCAGTACGCGACATCGTATGGTCTGACAAGGACAGCACGTTTGCGATGCGGGTTGGGCTGTACCGGCCCATTGTTATGCCGCGCAATCGCTGGGACAAACCGACGTCGGCTGACCGCGGGCCGGCCACGCAGTACAGCGGCGGCCCGGTGAACAGAGCGGACTAGGCTCGCATGGGCCGGACAGGCAGGTTGATCATGGCAACCAGAGTGGCAGGCACCGGAACCGAACAGAGCGCCGCCACGGGTGCCACCAATTCGGGCCGAGCCCCCCAGTCCCTTTCCAGCAAGAGGGACCGCTGTCTGGCTCGTGAGCGGTACCCAAGGCTGTACTACCAGATCACACACGAACACGTCTCCTTCGACCATATCGCCAAGGCATGGGGGATCAGCCACGACCCGAATAAGCCGGCGAAGGACGACGACAAGGGGGTCGGCCAATTTCTGGAGGCCGAAGCCAGAAAGAAGTTCTCGGAGCAACATGGGGACATCGAGAGAGAGTACTGGATCGATGAGCCGTTGGCTGGCTGCGCACTTACGGGCGACGGACGCGTCCACAGTGTTATGAACTTCACTGATCCGGAGCTTATCCTCTACGAGTCGGCCGTCCATCAGCTATGCCGCGACGCACATCGGATTTTCGAGACGGCGACCGGCCAGGGCAAGGAGGCGACGGTCGGTCAAGGCAAGAAGGCGCGCAGGGATCTAAAAGAAGTGGGGGAAATGCTTTACGTCGTCCTCGCCCGCGTGATTGTCGCCGCCTCCGTCCTTGAGAAGAATGGGGCAACCCAGCGTGAAACGGACGACGCGCTCGCCGCGGCTAGGGCGCAATGGAAGACAGCCCGCGCTTCAGTGGAAGAGATGATCCAGCGGCAAGCCCGTTTCGAGTACTTCGAAGGGGTCGGGCTGGGCGCGCTCATCACCATTCCCGTCCTTGCAGCCGCCGGATGGGCCGCTGTGCACTACGGGGCGAGCCAGCTCAGTCAGCCCGGAGCGCCCGGATCGCTCACGGCTGCGATCGTCGGTGGAGCGGCCGGTGCGGTCATCAGCGTCACGCAACGCATGACAACCCAGACCAAGACCCCACTGGTGATCGATTTCACCGCGCCGAAGCAGCAGAAGATTGCTTTGGGAGCGCTGAGACCGATTGTCGGAGCGGTATTCGGCGCCGTGGTCTACTTCGCCATCATCGGGGGCCTTCTCGCGGTCCAGGCAAGAACTGGCAAGGACGCCTCCATTGCGGTGGCGTTCTTCGCGGTAGCAGGATTCGCCGCCGGTTTCAGCGAGCGGTTCGCCAGCGACGTACTGCAGCGCGCCAGTTCTGGCATGTTGCCAACCACTCAGGGCAAACAGGCTGTCGAGAAACCCGACGAGCTCTCACTGCTGCTGTCCGAACAGCCCCGCCACGCGGCGACGCCCACCGTTACCCAAGAGCCCCAGGCATCCGCGCCGAAGAAGAGCACGGGGCCGAAGCGCTCGCCCACGCCCTCACCCCGGCTCCCGTCAACGCGGAGGCCAGCCACGTCGACAGCACCGAGTACGAGCGCCCCAGCGGGATAGCAACTCTGCGGCGGCTGAAAGCACGGCTTGCCGCCAGATACCGGCAGACGCTGCCGGACCCACGCCAAGCGACTGCGCCTCGGACGCCATGAGCCACTTGCCGTCGATGGGACAGCAGCACGGTCCGCCGTCCAGAGTCACGATCCTCAACGAGGTCGACCTCATCCTCGGCCGCGCTCGTCCGGAAGCCAGCGACGCACTCTTGCACCGGGCCTCCTGCATGGCGTCCATCTGGGGGCTTGAGAGTCTCAGCTCTGGCTTTAGGGAAGGAGCAATTTGCCAGCAAAATAGGTGATCAACATCGACAGACCGCCGATACTTGCCGTGCGCACCATCGGAAGCATCGGGTGGACGTCCGAGATCCGCGCGGAGATCCAACCCGTCAGCGCCAATGCCGCCAGCACGATCAGGAAGGTCACGGGCGCCCTTGACGGCCCTGGTATCAGCACTATCGCCAGCCAGGGGAGCACGGCACCCGCCGCAAACGCCGCGCTCATCGCTAGCGCATCGCGAAGCGGAGAGGTCAGAGAGGTGGAGGTGATGCCGTACTCGGCCTCGGCATGCGCAGCCAGCGCATCATGAGTAGTCAGCTCGGTTGCGACCTGTCTGGCGAGGTCAGGGGAAAGACCGCGGGATACGTAGAGCTTGGTGAGCTCATCCAGCTCCGCATCGGGTGCGGTCTCAAGCCGCACTCGTTCCGTAGCCAACTGGGCCACTTGCCGGTCACGCTCGGCGCGTAGTTTGGAGTACTCGACGGCACCCATGGCGAGTGTTCCGGCCACGAGCCCGGCGAACCCAGCGAATATGAGCACGCCCCGGCTGACGCCGGCGCCGGCGAATCCCTCGCAGATTCCGGCTGACGTCAGGATTCCGTCGCTGGCTTCCGGGACCTGCGGACGTATCCACCCGGCGATTCTCCTGGCGCCCTTCAGCGGACTCGCCTCCCCTAGCCGCGGACGATGTGGATACCGTCCGGCAAGGATTCCGCTGCCTTGAGTCGCTACCTGCTCACCCAAATTTAACTTGAGTAGGCCCGATGGTCGACAATTGAAGCCCTTGGCCGACCATGCCGATGGCAGGAAGGTCAGCGTCACGATGGAGATCTACACCGAGGTTCCCCGGCCGCCACGCGCGACCCGCTCCGCAAGCTCGGCTGATGGATGGCCGCTTCGCGTGATCGGAACCGGCCGCCTACCTGGTGGGCGATATTGGGAATCGAACTAGTGACCTCCTCGATGCGAACTCTCGGCAGTGAGGTCGTTGGTGGTCGTTGGGCAGGTCACCCGCTCGGCGGGAGCTTGTCGGAGGCGCTCATGGTCGACTGCGTTGCTGTACTCCTGGGCTGTACGGCGCCCGGCGTAGCGGTCAAGCCGCCGACGGTCAGCGAGGCTGGATCTCGGCCATGGGACCGAAGCCGTCATGCGGGGTGTCGATGTAGATGATCTGCGGCTGCGCGGAGACCAAGCCGGGCGCGGTGTCGAAGAACCTCTTCACGTACGGCTGCTTGACGTGGGTAGCTCCCGCCTCGGCGTCCTTGAAGCCCTCGATGCAGACGAACTCGTTCTCGTCAGTGAGGCTCCGGGCGAACTGGAAGAACAGGCAGCCATCCTCGGAGTTGACATCCTTGGCGTAGGAATCGGCCAGTGCCAACCACTCGTCCATCTTGTCGGGCCGGATCGGCATCTTGAGGTTGATCAGGATCATGCGACCGCTCCTTTGAGATGACTGTCGCCACCATCGTGGTGCGGGTCACCTGCGACCGTCAACCGCGCCGCCGAGGCGATCGGGATGCCAGCTCAAGCCAGGGGCAGGTGCATCCGCCCGGTTCAGACTGTCGGCTTGGAATCCGACAGATTGGCGCCGCTGACCACTCCCACCTGGAATCCGGCACACCGCTAGTGACCGTCAAGCACCCGGTAACACCAGGGCTAATGACCCGCCTATGGCTCGCGGCGTGATCGATCCCGGTGCTGATCACCTGCTGACCCGAGAGTGCATCGGTTCGGTCGGGGCCGGACACAACCCGGACAGAACGCCAAGCCGCTCCCAACCACGTCCGCGCTGGTCGAGCCGCAACCCAGAGGACGTTTCACCAGGTGGTGGCAGGACCAGGATTCGAATCTGGGTAGGCGAAGCCGACGGTTTACAGACCTCCGGCGATAACGCTGTGACCGGCGTGAACGTCAGGGACTAACGTTCATTTGGGCACGTATTTGACGTGATCATGCCAACGAGAATGACGCCCCTGTGTTAGTCCTTAGGGCCGTCAGCCAGCCGGGCCTGGATGCCGTCGATGGCGACTTGGATGCCGTTGAGGGATTTGAGCATCTCTATTTGCTGCTTTTGCAGGTCCAGGAGCTGGTCGTAGTGGGTGGCGAGCTTGTTGGTGTTTTCCTCGTTGTGCTGGGCGACGACGGCGAGCTTGTCGGTGTTGTCCTCAGTATGCAAGGCGATGACGGCGTTGACCTTGTCGCCGCGATTTGCGCTGATCTGCAGGATTATGCCCTGGACGGCGGCGAGGCAGGACAGGCAGAGGTTGAGGAGGATGAACGGGTACAGGTCCCAGGAGATGGTTGTGCGCTGCAGCGCGATCCACGCGGCGATCCACACGGTGACCAGGCCCAGCGCGATCCAGGTGCCTAAGAACCAGTGTTTGAGCCAGTCGGCTGCCTTTTCGCCGAACGTAAGCTCCTGGGTGCGAACCGCCGGGTGACGGTGCCACAGCCTAGTGCCTGGCCTTACCACTGCCGCATCACCTCCTTCCGCGTCAGGCAAATCCGGCTACGGCGGAAGCGACCCGGCGGCTGGCAGGACCCCGTGGTACGAGGTGCTGCGACGAGGCCGTGTTCGGGCCGCAGCTAGCATATTCGGTCTTGGCCGGCACCGCGTTGATGCGGCCTGATCCTCACCCGTGACGAAGGCCAACCTCCCCGAGACCTGCAGATTAAGTCGCACATGCCTCTGCGAGGACGTCCTGCAAGCGTGAAAATCGGGGGTGGCTGCTCGCCGACGTCGGTCCTCTTTGGTGCTGCGAGCCCGTGATTAAGTCTGACGCTGGGAGCTCCGCAGGGGTTCTGCATTGTTGCCCTGAGCACGCGATTCC
>Ga0126382_10000392_pt1 | contig 16970 bp, 18 predicted proteins | sample PanSoiMetPlot_30_FD_92548 | JGI IMG/M metagenome (GOLD analysis project Ga0126382, IMG submission 92548) | Tropical forest soil microbial communities from Panama - MetaG Plot_30 | ecosystem: Environmental > Terrestrial > Soil > Tropical forest > Bulk soil | place: Panama | collected 2016-02-17
AGACGGACGGCTTCCAGTGCCAGCCCGCCGAGTTCGCCGCCCGGCTCACGTCCCGGACGAAGGCCGTGCTCATCAACTCACCCGCCAATCCCACCGGCGCGGTCATGACCCCGGCAAGCCTGCGCGAGACGGCGGGCCTCGGTCCCTGGGTCATCTCCGACGAGATCTATCACGGTCTCACCTACGAGGGCGCCGAGCACACCATGCTCGAGTTCACGGATCGTGCCTTCGTGCTCAACGGCTTCTCGAAGGCCTACGCCATGACCGGCTGGCGCGTCGGCTACCTGATCGCCCCCCACGAATACATGCGAGCCCTCCAGGTCGCCCACGGGAACTTCTTCATCTCGTCCAACGAGTTCGTGCAGTGGGCGGCCCTGGCCGCTTTGACCGAGGCGGCGGACGACGCCCTGCGCTTCCGCCAGATCTTCGACCAGCGGCGGCGGGCCATGGTATCGGGGCTGCGGCGGATCGGCCTGGGCGTGTCGGTAGCCCCCACGGGCGCCTTTTACGTGCTGGCCAATGCCCGCCGCTTCGGCACCGACTCCAAGGCCCTTGCCTTCGATATCCTCGAGCATGCCCACGTGGGTGTCACGCCGGGGGTGGACTTTGGCTCCCGCGCCGAGGGATACCTGCGCTTCTCCTACGCCAACTCGCTCGAGCGCATCGAGGAAGCCGTCGACCGCATCGGCCGCTATCTCGCGCGGAGGTCTCCATGATGGCAGACGACTGCGTGATGTGCGCGCGCGTGGCAGGGGAGGGGCCGCTCTTCATCGCCGACCTGCCCACGAGCCGCGCCTATTTCAACGAGGACCAGTTCTTCCCCGGCTGGGTCTTCGTGGTGCTCAAGCGTCATGCCGTGGAGCTCTACGAGCTGACTCCGAGCGAGCGCGCCGCCCAGATCGAGGACGTGAACCGGGTGGCGCGAGCGCTGGCGTCCGTCTACCAGCCCGTGAAGATGAACTACGAGCTCCTCGGGAACCAGGTGCCGCACATCCACTGGCATCTCGTGCCGCGTCTGGCCGGCGATCCTGACCTGCGCTGGCCCGTCTGGCGGCTGGCCCACGAGCCGAAGAAGCTCTCCGGAGACGAGGTAGCGCGGCGCATCGGGCAGATCCGCTCCGCCCTCGCCTAGGCCGACCATGGCTGAGTCCGCGGCGGCGAAAAAGACGAGGGCCGTCAAGATCCTGGGGCGCCTCGCCAAGGCGTATCCGAACGCGGGGATCGAGCTCGACTTCACCACGCCCCTCGAGCTCCTCGCTGCCACCATTCTGTCTGCACAGTGCACGGACGAGCGCGTCAACGAGGTCACCCGGACACTGTTCACGCGATACCGAACTGCGAAAGACTACGCGCGGGCCCGCCCCGCGATGCTCGAGAGGGAGATCCACTCGACGGGCTTCTTCAAGGCGAAGGCCAGATCCCTCATGGGCATGGGTCAGGCGCTGGCGGAGCGTCACGGCGGCGCTGTCCCCCGCACCCTCGAGGAGCTCGTCGCGCTTCCCGGCGTCGGGCGCAAGACGGCCAACGTCGTGCTCGGCAATGCCTTCGGCATTCCCGCCATCGCCGTGGACACGCACGTGACACGGGTGAGCCAGCGGCTCGGGCTTACCCGGGAGGAAGACCCCGAGAGGATTCACGACGATCTCTGCGCGCTCTTGCCCAAGCCCCGCTGGACCCAGGCGACCCATCTCCTCATCATCCACGGGCGCCGTACCTGCTTCGCCCGCAAGCCGGCCTGCCCCACCTGCTCGGTGCGGGATCTCTGCCCCTGGCCGGGGAAGACCCCCGCGCCGGGGAAGGCCAAGGGCGCCTGAGTGTTGACTCCGTGTCGGATCTCTTTTATAGTTGCCCGTTGCCAATTTGCGGCACAGAGAACGCCAAGTAGTTGACTTCACAAGCCAGAGAAGGGTCCCGAACATGGCGACGGTGATGCCGAGGGAAGACGCGATCGACCGCAAGTGGTTCCTGGTCGACGCGGAAGGCAAGGTGCTCGGTCGGCTCGCGACCCGCGTGGCCCACGTGCTACGCGGCAAGCACAAGCCCACGTTTGCGCCACATCTCGATGTGGGCGACCACGTGGTGGTCATCAACGCAGGGAAAGTGCATCTCACGGGACGCAAGCTCACGAGCAAGGTGTACCGGTGGCACTCCGGCTACATCGGTGGGCTTCGCGAGGTCACCGCCGAGCGCATGCTCAAGAGTCACCCGGAGCGCGTAATCGAGTGGGCGGTCCAGGGCATGCTGCCGAAGGGGCGCCTCGGACGGGCCATGGCCCGCAAGCTCAAGGTCTACAAGGGAGCGGAGCACCCGCACGCTGCCCAGAAGCCCGAGCCGCTGCCCGAGAGCGCCCGGGCCAAGTCCTGATTCACGCCTGAGAGGAGAGCGAATGGCAGCGACGCAGTTCTACGGCACCGGGAGACGCAAGACATCGGTGGCGCGGGTGTGGCTCAGGCCTGGGGGGGGACGCATCCTGGTCAACCGCCGGCCCTTCGAAGACTATTTCCCGCGCGAGACGCTGCGCATGATCATCGCCCAGCCTCTCCAGCTCACGAACACCTTCGGCACCTTCGACGCGACGATCAACGTGGGCGGCGGGGGGCCGACCGGTCAGGCCGGCGCGGTGCGCCACGGCATCGCTCGCGCCCTGCTGGAGTTCGATATCAACCTTCGCCCGACGCTCAAGCGGGCAGGGCTGCTGACGCGTGATCCGCGCATGCGGGAGCGCAAGAAGTACGGTCAGCCCGGAGCCAGGGCCAAGTTCCAGTACTCCAAGCGGTAGGCGCCATGCTGCGCGTCGCGGTCGCAGGGGCGAGTGGCTACATGGGAGCGGAGGCGCTTCGCCTCCTCTCCGTCCATCCCAAGCTCCAGCTCAGCGTGGTCACCTCCGAGCGGCTGGCCGGCGAGCGGCTCGACAAGGTCTTCCCGCATCTGCGCGGGCTCTCGAGCCTCGTCTTCAGCGATCTCGATCCCGCGCGCCTCAGCGAGGAGGTGGATCTCGTCTTCCTCGCCCTCCCGCACATGGAGTCGCAGCGTGCGGTTCCCGTCCTGCGCAAGCAGGGACGCAAGGTGATCGATCTCTCGGCCGACTACCGGCTGCGGGACGGGTCACTCTACGAGACGTGGTACAAGGCGGGCCACATCGATGCCGCCGGGCTCGGGGAGGCGGTGTATGGGATGCCCGAGCTTCACCGGAAGGGCATCGCGAGCGCCTCGCTGGTGGCCAATCCCGGCTGCTACGCCATGGGTGCTGTGCTCGCCACCGCGCCCCTGCTCAAGAGCGGGCTCGGGCGCGTGGAGGGTATCGTCATCGACGGCAAGTCGGGGGTGACGGGGGCGGGGGCGCAGGGGCGCAAGATCGATCCGATGTATCTCTTCACCGAGGCCAACGAGAACGTGCAGGCCTACGGCATCGCCACGCACCGGCACACGCCGGAGATCGAGCAGGAGCTCTCCGCCCTCGCGGGGCGCGCCGTGGTCGTCGGCTTCACGCCGCATCTGGTCCCGCTCAACCGCGGCATTTTCACGACCGCCTCGGTGCCGCTCGGCAAGAGCGCGAGCACGGCGGATCTCCTCGCCGTCTACCGCGAGTTCTACGCCGGAGAGCCCTTCGTTCGTGTGCTGCCGGAGGGAGAACGGCCGACCACCCGCGCCATCGTCGGCTCCAACTTCTGCGACGTGGCGGTGGTGTCCGATCCGCGCACGCAACGCGCGGTGTGCGTCTCCGCCCTCGACAACCTGGGCAAGGGTGGCTCGGCCAACGGCATCCAGAATCTCAACATCATGATGGGGTGGGACGAGCGCACGGGGCTGGAAGCGCCCCCGGTGTATCCCTGAGAGCCATGGCCGAGATGCAGTGGATCGACGGCGGCATCACGGCGGTCCCCGGCATCCTTGCTGCGGGCGTCACCGCCGGCATCAAGCCGAGTGGGAAGAAAGACCTCGCCCTCATCTATTCCTCGGCTCCCGCACGGGCGGCGGCTGTCTTCACCACCAACCAGGTCAAGGGCGCGCCCGTCTTCGTCTCCCAGGAGCACATTCGCGACGGCCGGGCCCAGGCCATCGTCGCCTCTAGCGGGTGCTCCAACGTCTGCACCGGGGAGCAAGGCATCAAGGACGCCCGCGAGATGACGAAGACGGTAGGGGAACTGCTCCGCATCAAGCCGAACCAGGTTCTCATCGCCGCCACCGGTGTGATCGGCGCGCCCCTGCCCATGGACAAGGTCCGGACTGCCCTGCCCAAGCTCGTGAAGGGCCTGTCACCGCAAGGAGGGCGGAACGCGGCGGAAGCGATCATGACCACCGACACGCGCCCCAAGGAAGCGGCGCTTCGCGTGGAGGTGGGCGGGCGGCCCGTCACCATCGGTGGCATCGCCAAGGGCGTGGGTATGCTCGAGCCGCATCTCGCCACGATGTTCTGCTTCCTGGCCACCGACGCCATGGTGGCGGCCGACGCGCTGCCGCGCGCGTTGAAGCGGGCCGTCGATGCGTCGCTCAACCGGATCACCGTCGATGGCGACCAGTCCACCAGCGACACCGTTGCCCTCCTCGCCAACGGCCTCGCGGAGAACGCGCCCCTCGAGCGGGGGAGCCGCGCGCTTCGCCAGTTCGCTCGCGGACTCGACGCCATCGTGGCCCGGCTCGCCCACATGCTCGTGTCCGACGGCGAGGGGGTGACCAAAGTGGTGGAGGTGGTGGTGAGCGGCGCGCGGACGCGCCGGGAGGCGCTGCTCGCGGGGCGCTCCATCGCGAACTCTCCGCTGGTCAAGACGGCCATCAACGGTGCCGACCCCAACTGGGGGCGGCTCATGATGGCTCTCGGCAAGTCCCCCGCACGGGTGATGCAAGACAAGGTGTCCATCCGCTTCGGCGACGAGGTGCTCGTGGAGAAGGGTGCCCTCAAGGCAGGCGCGCGCGTCGACAAGATTCGCGCCCTCATGGCGGGTGCCGAATACGCCATTGGCATCGACCTGGGGCTCGGACGGGGACGAGAGACAGTCTGGACATCGGATCTGAGCGAGGAGTACGTTCGGATCAACGGGAAGTACACGACCTAGACCTGGCAGGACGCAGTTCACTACGCACGATCATGAGCTTCGGTCTCCGGCGCCGTGGGGTGCCGGGGAAGCGCGGAGGCGCTCGGTGAAGGCCCCGCCGCTCACGATCGGAGGCCAACCGAACAGGAGAGAGAGATGGCTGCCCTCACCATGAAGGAGCTGCTGGAGGCCGGCGTGCACTTCGGCCACCAGACCAAGCGCTGGAACCCCAAGATGCAGAAGTACATCTTCGGGGAGCGCAACGGCATCTACATCATCGATCTGCAGAAAACGCTCAAGAAGTTTCGCGAGGCCTACGCCTACGTGCGCGATCTGGCGGCCGGCGGCGGCACTCTGCTCATGGTCGGCACCAAGAAGCAGGCGCAGGAGACTGTCCTCGAGGAAGCCGGACGGTGCGGCATGTTCTACGTCAACCACCGGTGGCTCGGCGGCACCCTGACCAACTTCGCCACCATCCGCAAGTCCATCGCGCGGCTCAAGAAACTCGACGAGATGAAAGAGACGGGCGAGTACGAGCGCCTGCCCAAGAAGGAAGTCATCGTGCTCGAGCGCGAGCGCGAGAAGCTCCAGCACGCCCTCGTGGGCATCAAGAATCTCGACCGCCTCCCCTCGGCGGTCTTCATCATCGACCCCAAGAAGGAGACGATCGCGGTGGAGGAGGCGCAGCGTCTCGCCATCCCCATCGTAGCCATCGTGGACACCAACTGCGATCCCACGGGAATCGACTACCCCATTCCAGGCAACGACGACGCCATCCGCTCGGTGCGGCTCATCACCTCGCGGATCGCCGACGCCATCTTGGAAGGCGCAGGCACGCACGCCAAGGAGGCCGCGGCCGCCGAGGAGATTCCGCCCTCGCCCAACCTGCCCGTGGTGACCGAGGCCGAGATGGCCGCCTCCGCCGAATCCGGCTCGTAAGACAAGGAGACCCGTCGCGCATGGCATCGTCCGCCGAGCTCGTCAAGGATCTCCGGGAGCGCACCGGAGCAGGAGTGATGGACTGCAAGGCCGCCCTGGAGGCCTCCAAGGGAGATCTCCAAGGGGCGGTGGAGCACCTGCGCAAGAAGGGGCTGGCCGACGCGGCCAAGAAGCAGCATCGCGAGGCCAAGGACGGCCTGATCCACGCCTACATCCACCCGGGGAGCAAGATCGGCGTCCTTGTGGAGGTCAACTGCGAGACCGATTTCGTCGCGCGCACCGAGGACTTCCAGCAGCTGGTGAAGGACATCGCCATGCAAGTGGCTGCCGCCAACCCGCTCTACGTGTCCCGGGAGCAGGTGCCGGCCACCGTGCTGGACAAGGAGCGCGAGATTTATACGCAACAGATGGCCGACCAGAAGAAGCCGGCAGCGGTGCTGGAGAAGATCGTGGAGGGCAAGCTGGAGAAGTTCTACACGGAGATGTGCCTCCTCGACCAGCCGTTCATCAAAGACGCCACGGGCAAGACGCGCATCAAGGACATGGTCGACGGCGCCACCGCCAAGATGGGCGAGCGCGTGGTCGTGAAGCGCTTCGCGCGCTTTCAGGTCGGCGCGGACTAGACATGGCCGAGGTCGAGGCCCCCGCCTACCGCCGCGTCCTGCTGAAGCTGTCGGGCGAGGCGTTGGCTGGAGGCCAGGCCTACGGGATCGAGCCCGAGACCATCGGGCGCATCGCGGAGGAAATCCGCGAGGTGATCACCATGGGCGTGCAGGTGGCGGTGGTCATCGGGGGCGGCAACATCTTCCGCGGCATCGCAGCGAGCGCAGGGGGGATGGATCGGGCCACCGGCGACTACATGGGCATGCTCGCCACCGTGATCAACGCCCTCGCCCTTCAGGACGCCATCGAGAAGGCTGGAGTGCCTACCCGCGTGCTCTCCGCCATCGAGATGCGCGCGGTGGCCGAGCCGTACATCCGCCGGCGCGCCATGCGTCACCTCGAGAAAGGTCGCGTGGTCGTCTTCGCCGCCGGGACGGGCAACCCCTTTTTCACCACGGACACCGCGGGCGCACTCCGCGCAGTGGAGATCGGCGCCGAGGTATTCCTGAAGGCCTCCAAGGTGGATGGCATCTACACCGCCGACCCCGCCAAGGATCCCGCGGCGGTGAAGCTACCGCGCGTGGGCTATATCGAAGCGCTCAACCGGGGCCTGGCGGTGATGGACACCACCGCCATCTCGCTCTGCATGGACAACAAGCTCCCCATCGTGGTGTTCGATCTCACCCGGCGGGGCAACATCCGGCGTATCGTCGCCGGCGAGGCGGTGGGCTCAGTCGTCTCCAACGACGCGACGTCCCCCAAGGGGTAGAGCCATGCAACAGGTGCTCAAGGATCTCGAGGCGCGTATGCAGGCGGCGACCGATCTGCTCACTCGCGAGCTCACGGGTGTCCGCACCGGCCGGGCGAACGCAGCTCTCCTCGACAATGTTCGGGTAGAGGCGTACGGCAATCTGATGCCGATCAACCAGCTCTCGACCATGTCAGTACCCGACTCCAAGACCATCGTGATTCAGCCCTGGGATGCCTCGCAGATCGGCAACATCGAGAAGGCCATCTATAAGTCTGACCTCGGCATCACGCCCTCTTCCGATGGCAAGGTGATCCGCCTCGTCATGCCGACCTTGACCGAGGAGCGGCGCAAGCAGCTCGCCAAGATGGTGGGGAAGTACGCCGAGGACGCGCGCGTGGCCATCCGCAATATCCGCCGCGAGGCCAATGACAAGCTCAAGTCCATGGCCAAGGACAAGCACGTCTCCCAGGACGATGAGCGTCGCGGTCACGATTCGATCCAGAAGACCACGGACAAGTTCGTCGCGAAGGTCGACGAGCTGGCGAAGAAAAAGGAGCAGGAAGTCCTCGCCATTTAGTCCGCAGCGCGCCCTGCCCGCGAGACCTGGTCCGTTCGACCGGGTCTTCTGCTCTCAAACGGGCGAATTGCATAGAATTTGACTCCGGCGTCACGTAGAATGACGCAATATGGCGATCAAGGCGCGAGCGGGTACCACGTCCGCGGTGGGATCCACCCTCGGCGAGGTGGAGCTCCGCGAGCGCATCCTCGCCAACCCGTTGCCCCGCCACGTCGCCATCATCATGGACGGCAACGGCCGTTGGGCGACGTCGCGCGGTCTGCCCCGCGTCGCCGGACACGCCGAGGGCGTGAAGGCCGTGCGCAACACCGTGCGAGCCGCCGGCGAGATCGGGGTCGAATACCTCACTCTCTACGCGTTCTCCTCGGAGAACTGGAATCGGCCGCGCCACGAGGTCTCCACGCTCATGAACCTGCTCGAGCGCTCAATCGATCGCGAGCTGCCCGAGCTGATGCAGCGTCACGTCCGCTTCCGCGTGATCGGCCGGCCCCACGGCGTCCCTCCCGAGGTCCAGCGTCGCATCGACCACGTGGTGCAGACCACCGCGGGGAACACCGGGCTCACCTTGCTCATGGCCTTCAACTACGGCGGGCGCGACGAGATCGTCGATGCGATGCGGCGTCTCGCCCGCGACGTACAGGAGGGCCGTATCAGTCCCGACGAGATCGACGAGGTGCGAGTAGGCCGCGCGCTCTACACCGACGGCGTGCCCGATCCCGACCTGCTCATTCGCACGAGCGGGGAGATGCGCGTGTCGAACTTTCTCCTGTGGCAGATCGCCTACACCGAGCTGTGGGTGACGCCCACGCGCTGGCCCGACTTCGAGGCGCGCGACCTTTTCCTCGCCGTCGCGGACTTCCAGCAGCGGAATCGGCGCTTCGGGCGGGTGTGATGTCGGAGGCCCGCGGCGTGCCGATGCCGACCCGAGTGGAGGCGCACACTGGATCACGCGTGGGTGAGCTCGGCCGCCGCGTCCTCAGCATCGCCGTCCTCCTGCCCTTCTTCGTTTGGGTGCTCGTGGCCGCTCCGTCCTGGATCTTCACGGTCGTGGTCGTCGGGGTGGGTCTCCTCGGCAATTGGGAGTTCTCCCGCATGTTCGCCCGCGCGGGAGTGCCGGTCCTCCGCGACGCCGGTCTCGTGTGGGGTGGTCTCGTCACCCTCGCTTTCCTCCGTCCCGAGCGGGCGGGCGCGGCTTTCGCTCTCGTGGTGGTGGGTCTCCTCGTGGCCAGTCTCGACGGAGGTCCGGCCGGGCCGGCGCGCTGGCAGCGTGTCGCCGTCACCCTCCTAGGGGTGTGCTACGTCAACTGGCTGCTCGGCCACGTGCTCTGGCTGCGCGCGCTGCCAGACGGCCTGCACTGGGTCCTGCTCCTCGTCTGGATCACCTGGGTCGGGGAGACCGCAGCCTACGTGGTGGGATCGCTCATCGGCCGTCACAAGCTCGCGCCGGAGATCAGCCCGGGCAAGACCGTCGAGGGCGCGCTGGCACAGTTCATCGCCTCGGTGCTCGCCGCGGTGACGGCCGGCGGCTGGCTCTTCCCGGGTCTCCAGCTTCGCGACGCCCTCGTGGTGGGCGTTCTCCTGGGCCTGCTGGGGCAGGTCGGCGATCTCACGGAGTCCGCCCTCAAGCGAAGCGTCGGCACCAAGGACACGGGGCAGGTGATTCCGGGGCATGGCGGCATCCTGGATCGCATCGATGGCCTGCTCTTCAACGCCCCCGCGCTCTTCTACTACGTCACGTACGGCCGGGCGCTCCACGCATGAAGCGCGTGACGGTGCTCGGCGCCACCGGCTCCGTGGGGAGACGCGCTCTGGAGCTCGTCGCCCGCTTCCCGGAGCAGTTCCGCGTCGAAGGATTGGCTGCCAAGGGCTCGAACCCCGAGATGGTCGCCGAGCTCTGTCGCGCCCACCGGCCCCGTGCGGTGGCGGTGTCCGACGAGCGGGTGGTGGATTCGCTCGCCCGCGCCCTCGGGCACCCACGTCCGGAGATCATGGGGGGAGCGGGCGGGCTCGTGACCATGGCCCGTGAGCTCGATGCCGACGTCGTGCTCTCCGCCATCGTGGGCGGGGCCGGGCTCCTGCCTACTATGGCCGCCATCGAGACGGGCAAGGCGGTGGCCATCGCCAACAAGGAGCCGCTCGTGATGGCGGGCAGCCTGATGACGGCCGCCTCGCGGCGTCACAAGGCACCGCTCCTGCCCGTGGACTCCGAGCACAGCGCGATCTTTCAGTGTCTGGAGGGCCAGCAGCGGAGCCAGGTGCATCGCATCCTCCTCACTGCCTCCGGCGGCCCATTCCGCCGCCTGCCCAAGGCCAAGATGGCCACCGTTACGGTGAAAGACGCTCTCAATCACCCGACGTGGAAGATGGGCGCCAAGATCACTGTGGATTCCGCTACGCTCATGAACAAGGGCCTCGAGGTCATCGAGGCGCGCTGGCTCTTCGATCTGCCGAGCGACCAGGTGCAGGTGGTGGTGCATCCGCAGTCGATCATTCACTCCATGGTCGAGTACGTGGATGGCTCGGTGATCGCCCAGCTTGGAGTTGCCGACATGGGGATTCCCATTCTCTACGCGCTGAACTATCCCGACCGCTTGCCCTGGCCAGGTGAGCGGCTCGACCTGACCAAGACCGGAGCGCTGACTTTCGAAGAGCCGGACATGGAGCGCTTCCCGTGCCTCGCCCTGGCGCGGCAGGCCCTGACCGCGGCTGGATGTGCGCCGGCCATCCTGAACGCGGCCAACGAGGTCGCGGTGGGCGCCTTCCTCGACGGACGCGTCCGCTACACGCAGATCGCTGAGCTCATCGCGGAGGCGCTAGAGCGCGTGCCCCCGCGCGCCCTCGACAGCATCGAGACCTGCGTGGGTGTAGACGCGGAGACTCGTCGCTTCGTCGAGGAACGGCTGCCCGCGGGGATGGAGCGGCGATGACGACTATCGTCGCGTTCGTAGCCGTCCTCGGCATCCTGATCCTCATCCACGAATGGGGTCACTTCATCGTGGCGCGTCTATCCGGCGTCGGTGTCGAGCGCTTCTCCATCGGCTTCGGGCCCGTGCTCTGGAGGTACAAGGGCAAGGAGACCGAGTACTGCATCTCGGCCATTCCCATGGGCGGCTACGTCAAGATGATGGGCGACGACGAGAACCCGCTCGAGGGCGGGCGCACCGCGACCATCGACCCCGCGCGCTCGTTCAATCTCAAGCCGATCTGGGCGCGCTTCCTCATCGTCTTCGCCGGGCCGGGCATGAACTTCGTGCTCGCCGTCGTGCTGGCGAGCCTGGCCTTCATGGTCTGGGGCCGGCCCGTGGTCCCCGCGGTTGTGGGCCGTGTCACCGAGGGCAGCGCCGCGGCGCAGGCGGGGCTCAAGCCCGGCGACCGGATCGTCGCCGTCGACGGACACCCCCTCCAGTACTGGGACGAGGTGCAGGGCGCCGTGCAAGACAGCCGCGGCAAGACGCTCACCCTCACCGTGGTGAGCCCGGAGGGCGAGCGCAAACTCGAGGTGACGCCGCAGCGGGTGGCGGGACGTGACATCTTCGGCGACGAGCAGGACTACTGGGACCTCGGCGCGCGCCAGTCCGTCTCCGACCAGGCCAAGATCGGCGAGGTGGTCCCCGGTGGTCCCGCCATGGCCGCCGGGATCAAGCCCGGAGACACCGTGGTGTCCCTGGAGGGGAAGCCCATCGCCTCCTGGGACGATCTCGCGGATGCCGTCAGCAAGCGCCCGGGTCAGCCCACCGAGCTCGGCATCAAGCGCGGCGACGGCATGGTTACCATCACCGTCACTCCCGCGCCCACCGGCCCCGACGGCAAGGGACGCATCGGGATCAGTCACGCCGTCGCACCGGGGCCAGGCGCGGTGTTCGTGCGCTCGAATCCGGTGGTGGCGGTGAAGGAGGGAGCGCTCAAGACGTGGGAGTGGACGTACATGACGGTCAAGGGCATGTTCAAGCTCGTGACCGCGCAGCTCGCGCCGTCCAACATCGGCGGACCGATCCAGATCGCCGCTGCCGCGGGAGAACAGGCGCGACAGGGCCTCGCCTATCTCACGCTCTTCACCGCGCTGATCAGCGTCAACTTGGCCGTGCTCAACCTGCTCCCTGTGCCTATGCTCGACGGCGGCCACCTGCTCTTCTTCGTCTGCGAGGCGATCCTCGGGCGGCCCGTCTCCGTGCGCAAGCGCGAGATCGCGCAGCAGGTCGGGTTCGTGCTCCTGATGATGCTTATGGTGTACGCCGTATACAACGATCTGTCGCGGCTCGACGTCTTTCACCGCTTCTTCCGATAGCCCGGGGGAGACTCATGGGGCAATATCGCTGCCACGTGTTCGTGTGCACCTCTGGTGATACGTGCCCACAGCAGGGCGACGTCGAGAAGTTCGTCAAGGTCCTGCGGGCAGGCGCGGCCCAGGCGGGCAAGCAGGTGGAGGTGCGCATCAACAAGGCGGGCTGCTTCTCGCAATGCGGGCACGGGCCGATGATCGTGGTGTACCCGGAGAACGTGTGGTACGGCGGCGTGCAGGAGTCCGATCTCTCGGAGATCCTCGAGTCCCACATCCTGGGAGGCCGCCCCGTCAAGCGCCTCATCTACGATCCCGGCGTGCGCGGGGCGAACAAGGTCAAAACGGCGACCTGACGCATGCGTTGGACCCGCTCCCTCATCCCCACGCTGCGAGAGGATCCTGCCGACGCGGAGGCCGTCAGCCACAAGCTGATGGTGCGGGCGGGCCTCGTGCGGCAGCTCGCGGCGGGGATCTACGTCTATCTCCCCCTGGGTCACCGCGTGCTGGACAAAGTCAATCGCGTGATCCGCGAGGAGATGAACGCCATCGGCGGGCAGGAGATCACTATGCCCGTGTTGCAGCCCGCGGAGATCTGGCAGCAATCGGGGCGCTGGGACGCCATCGGCGGCGAGATGTTCAGGCTCAAGGATCGCAACCAGCGCGACATGTGCCTCGGTATGACGCACGAAGAGGTGGTGGCGTGGATCGCGGCGCGGGAGATCCGCTCCTATCGTGACTTGCCGCAGATCTGGTATCAGATCCAGACGAAGGAGCGCGACGAGGCGCGGCCTCGCTCGGGCGTGCTGCGCACGCGCGAGTTCCTCATGAAGGACGCCTACACCCTGGATCCCGACATGGCGGCCCTCGACGTCTCCTACAATGCCCACAAGCAAGCCTACTGCAAGATCTTCGACCGCTGCGGCATCCGCTACGTGGTGGTGGAGTCCGATCCGGGCATGATGGGCGGCTCCGGCTCCCACGAGTTCATGGCGCCCTCCGCGGCCGGGGAGGACGACGTCGCCCTGTGCGCCGCCTGCGGCTACGCGGCCAACGTCGAACTCGCCCGCGGCGTGCCGGTGCCTGCCTCGCTTCCCGAGCGGTCGCCGCACGAGGTCGCCACTCCCGAAGCGCGTACCATCGCGGAAGTCGCCGCGCAGCTCAAGATCGAGCCCGCCTGCACGATCAAGTCGCTGGTGTTCATGGTCGGCGATGCGGTCGTGCTCGCTCTCGTGCGCGGCGACCACAACCTCCACGAGCGCAAGCTGGCGCGCGCCCTGCGCGCCGAGGCGCGCCCCGCCCATCCCGACGAGATTCGCCGGCACCTCGGTGTCTCCGTGGGCTCGGTGGGGCCGGTGGGAGTCACTGGCGTCTCGCGGATCGTCGCCGACGAGTCATTGAAGAACGGCTCCTACGTCGTCGGCGCCAACCGGGACGGATTCCACCTCGTCGGGGTGACGGCGGGGAAGGACTTCCCGTGCGAGTGGGCCGATCTCCAGGTTGCCCTCCCCGGGGAGGGCTGCCCCAAGTGCGGCAAATCGCTCACTGTGGAGCGCGTGATCGAGGTCGGGAACATCTTCAAGCTCGGTACGCAGTACTCCCAGCCGCTCGGTGCCGTGTACCTCGACGAGCAGGGGCAGCAGAAGCCCGTCGTCATGGGGTCCTACGGCATCGGTCCTGCGCGGATCGCGGCGGCCGCCGTGGAGCAGCGCCACGACGCCGATGGCATCATCTGGCCTTGGGCCATCGCGCCGTTTCATGTCCATCTCATCCCCGTGGCCGTCAAGGACGCGGGACAGATGGAGGCGAGCGCGGAGATTCAGAAGCTTCTGGAAGGTGCGGGCTTCGAGGTGCTCGTGGACGACCGGGACGAGCGCGCCGGCGTCAAATTCAAGGACGCCGATCTGCTCGGCGTGCCCATCCGGATCACTGTGGGCAATGCCCTGGCCAAGGAAGGTGTGGTGGAGGTGCGGGAGCGGGCGACGGGCGCACAGGTAAAGGTGCCTCGGGATGGGGTACTCGAGGCGGTCCGGAAGATCGCGGACGGGCTTAGGATGCCCTAAGACGCTGACGGGGCGCCGCTGCGGGCCGCGGGGCCTTGCGGGTGGTGTCTACACGTGCTAAAGTCTTGACAAAAGTGGGCGCCGCCCACTTTTTTGTTCTGTACGGGGCAGGAGGGTGGCTGGAAATGGACCCGCGGATGGTTGACGGGGAGGCGTTTCTGGCTAAGGTCGAGGCGGTAGTGGCCCCGGTCCTCGAAGCCCACGGGCTCCAGCTAGTGGACCTGCAATGGCGCCGGGAGGCCCGGCGCTGGGCCCTGCGCTTCTTCGTGGACAAGCCGGGCGGCGCCGGCATCCTCGACTGCCAGCGGCTGAGCCACGAGGCGGCAGACGTGCTGGACGTGTCGGGGCTGATTGCGGAGAGCTACGACCTCGAGGTCTCCTCTCCGGGCCTCGACCGCGAGCTCAAGACGGATCGCGAGTTCGCGTGGGCGATTGGCAAGGACGTGCGGTGTTGGGTGCGGGAGGCCGTGGACGGGCGGCTGGAGTTTGCAGGCCGCCTGGAGGCGGCCGCTCCCGATCATCTGGCCATCGCCGGGCCCGAGGGACAGACGGCGGAGGTGCCGCGAGCGCTGGTGACGAAGGCGCGTCTCGACCCTCCGTTCAGGCGTAAGTGACAGGCGCAGGAAGACGATGAACAAGGAACTCATCTACGTGATCGGACAGATGGCGACGGAGAAGGGGATCGACAAGGAGATCCTCTTCGAGGCGCTGGAGTCCGCCCTGCTGTCGGCGTCCAAGAAGACGATGGGCGTGGCCGACAACGTGCGCATGGAGCTCGACCGCCAGACTGGCGCCCTCCACGTCTTCGCGCGAAAGAAGGTGGTGGAGACGGTGGCCGACGCCAAGCTCGAGATTGCCCTCAGCCAGGCGCGCAAGCTCAACGCGGAGGCGGAGCTCGAGGACGAGATCGAGATCGAGCTGCCCCCGCAGGAGTTTGGCCGCATCGCCGCCCAGACGGCCAAGCAGGTCATCCTCCAGCGCGTGCGCGACGCCGAGCGCGACGCCGTGTACTCGGACTTCATCGACAAGCAGGGCAAGATCATCCGCGGCACCGTGCACCGGATCGAGAAGCGCAACGTGATCGTGGATCTCGGCAAGGCGGAGGCGGTCATCACGGAGCGCGAGCAGATTCCCGGCGAGCGCTACAACCCCAACGACCGTGTGCGCGCCTACGTGCAAGAGGTGAAGAAGACGGCCAAGGGGCCGCAGATCCTCCTTTCGCGCGCCGACGCGGGCTTCCTCGTGCGCCTCTTCGAGGCGGAGATTCCCGAGATCGCCGAGGGCATCGTGCAGGTGAAGGCGGCGGCCCGGGAGCCCGGGGAGCGAGCCAAGGTGGCGGTGATGTCGACCAAGCGCGACGTCGATCCCATCGGGGCCTGCGTCGGCCTGCGCGGCACGCGCATCCAGGTGATCAGCCGCGAGCTCCGCAGCGAGAAGATCGACATCGTGGAGTGGTCGGCCGATCCCGCCGTGTTCGTCGCGCGGGCGCTGTCGCCCGCCAAGGTCTCCTCGGTCACTCTGGGGCCGGCGGAGGAGGGTGGGGAGCCGCGCTCGGTGCTCGTGATCGTACCGGACAATCAGCTCTCCCTTGCGATTGGCAAGCGCGGCCAGAACGCGCGCCTCGCCGCCAAGCTGACGGGACTGCACGTGGACATCCGGAGCGAAGGAGAGCTCGAGGAGGAGCGGCGGCTCGCCGAGGAGGAGCTGGCGCACGGACGGGAAGCCCTCGCGACCTTTTCCGGCTTGGGGCCGCAGCTGATCGACCGGCTCGTGGAGCACGGCCTCTTCTCTCCTGCTCGTATTGTCCACGCGGGGCTGTCCGCCCTCGAGGCCGTGCCCGGGCTGGGCGACAAGAAGGCGGCGTCGGTGCTCGCCATGGCGCAGGAATGGCTGGAGCAGCACCCCGCCGCCGAACCGGAGCCGACGGCAGAGGCGGGACCGGACGATGCGCCGGGCGAGCGCATGACCACGGGTGAGGATGGCGTAAGCGACACGCCGCCCGGGAACATGGCGAGGACCTCCGCTGAGTGACGTCGGCGCCTCAGCGGACCTGCATCGGATGCCGGCAGAAGCGGCCAAAAGTTACGCTCGTTCGGCTGGTGCGCGGAGCGGATGGGCGGGCGCGTGTGGATGAGAAGGGGCGGGCGCCGGGACGGGGCGCGTATGTGTGCCCTGAGCCGGACTGCCTCGGGCGAGCGCTCAATGCGGGCCGCCTTGGACATGCGTTCAAGCGGCCCAGCGAGCCGCCCGTGTCGGGGGCGGCGATAGTTCTGAACGGTCTGGCCGAAAGCAGCCAGACGAGGAGGTAAGCGGGCTGTGGCGGCACGAGTCAAGGTCATCGACCTCGCGAAAGAGTTGGGTGTCACCAGCAAGGATCTGATCGTCGCGCTTGAGGCCATGGGCCAGAAAGGCATGCGGGCCATGAGCCCGCTGCAGGCGGCGACGGCCAACGATCTGCGGGTCAAGCTCGGACGCGGTCGCGATCTGCCCGAAGAGGCCAAGCCCAAGCGCGCGCCCAAAGCCAAGCCGGCCGTCGACGAGACGGGCGCGCTGGTGGCCAAGACGCCGAAGCAGAAAAGCGCAGACGGGACGGGGGCGCCCAAGACTCCGCGCAAGAAGCCCGCGGTCGCTTCCGAGACGGAGGAGATTCAGCTCCCGCAGCCCACGGAGGAGATCAAGCCCGCAGCGACCTTGTTCCGTCACACCGCGAGCTCGGCGCCCGTGGCGG
>Ga0126382_10000394_pt1 | contig 16910 bp, 12 predicted proteins | sample PanSoiMetPlot_30_FD_92548 | JGI IMG/M metagenome (GOLD analysis project Ga0126382, IMG submission 92548) | Tropical forest soil microbial communities from Panama - MetaG Plot_30 | ecosystem: Environmental > Terrestrial > Soil > Tropical forest > Bulk soil | place: Panama | collected 2016-02-17
CGATCAAGACGACGCTGCGCTTCGCTCGATCCGAGCTCCGCCGCACGCTCATACCAGGCCTTGGCCTGCACGACGTCGGGCGCGAAACCGAGAACGCCCTGCTCCGCCAGGAAGCCCGGATCAAACGTCACGCCGAGCGCGAGCGCGGCCGGCGCATGGCCGGCATTGGCGGCACGCCGTAGGATCAACCTGGCCGAGGCGATGTCGCCGTTCTTCAAGAAGTCCTCGCCGCGCTTCATCAGCGTGGCGAGCTCGTCGGGATCGAGCAGCTGGATCACCGGCGCGGCGGCCTTGGGCGGATCGGCGCGCGGAGTGACGACGGGCGTCAGGCGCGATTCCTTCTTCGGCATCCATTCGAGCCGCACGAACTGGCTGTCCATCAAGCGGTCGCGCGGGGATCGCAGGTCGATCGCCGCGTCCATGACGCCGACGAAGTCCTTGGGCGCAAAGGCCATGACATTGCCCATCTCGCGCGCCGACATCTGCCAGCCGGTCAAGCCCAGCGGCGTGCCCGCCGACAGCTTGGTTCCGGTGGCGAGGCCGACCAGCGTCAGCGTTTCTGCGCCGGACGACGCGTTGACCGTGACCCCGAGCGGAATCGGCTCGTTGGAGAAGCCCTTGTGGCTTTCCACGATGAGCCGCGCCGGTTGGATCGGCGTCTCCTTGCTGGATACGCCCTCCAGCAACGGCGTAACCACGCGCGCGAGCGTGCCGGCATCCTTGCGTCCTTCATTCGGCAAGCTGACCAGCGTGACCCCGACGGCGATCATCGCCGCCGTCACCACGACGAACAGCAGCCGGCCGAACCACGGCACCCCGGACGAGCTGCGCTCCGCGTACGGCGGCTGCGGCACGAGATCAGGGTCGAGCGACAGGCGCCGGCGCAGGTCCTTGACCGCAACGTCGCCTTCGAACGGACGCAGCCGCGCCGGCGGCAAGCCGATATTGGGACCGCCGAGCCCCGGCGCCATCGGTGGCGCGCCGACGGGCTCGATCGGTTGTGCCGGCGCATGGGCCGCGATGCGGGGCGCCATCGGCGGCGCTGCATTGGCGCTGCCCGTCGCCGGCATGGGCGTGTTGGCGGGCGCAGGCGACACCAGCGGCGCATCGGCAAGGGTCGATGGCTCGGCCAGGACGGACGGCGATCGGCGCGCCCATTGCGGGGCGTACAACATCGGATCTTCGTTTTCTTCATTACGGAGCGGAGTACTCATGATCGCCTCTCCCATGTCGGAGGACGGACGACGGACGAAAAAATGCGCCGCAAGCTCGTGTCCGTCGTCGGTCCGTCCCCCGTTTTTGTCCGTCCTTCGTTCGTCGGTTTCAGCGGTGCTCGCGCGCCTGGCTCAACTTGAGAAATTCCTGGAACTGAGTTGCGTGCCGCTGCCGATGTCGCTGAAATTGACCTTTTTCCCCGCCAGCTGTTCGAGCGACGTGATGCCGGCGTCGGCGCGAACGACGACGTGCACCTCCTCGTTGAACAGCTTGGCGATGTAGACGATCTTGTCGTCGATATTGCTGATCTCGCCGGTGCGGCGAAATGTGTTGAGCAGGCTCGCCCGGGTGATCCTGAGATCGATGCCCTTGAGGAAGTGGACATCGCGGATGTTCTGTCCGCCGCCCTTGCCGATGACCGGAAGGACACGGAACTCATCGCCATCGTCGAGGACGGCGGACATGTCGTAGGCGATCGACAGATAGGTGGCGTTGATATTTCCCGACACGATCGAGATCGTGTTGGAATTTATCCGCTCACCGATGCTGCCGAGATTCGGCTTGTCCGGCAACGGCTGGTTGCCGCCGCGGACCTGTTGTGCAAACGCGGTAGAGATGGAAAAGGCTGCGGCGAACACTGCCGCGGCCAATACGCAAGTCACCTGAAATGGCCCCATCATGGGCCGCCGCAGACCTCCCCACATACTCACCCCCGTTTGCGGCGGGTCTCACTCTACGCAACGCACACAACACAACTAGCAGACCCGAGTAGGTTGCTGACGCTTGGTGTCCGCGATTTTGCGCAAACGTTGAGTTCGCTGCGCCCCCTTTGCGGACACTTTATTGTTCCGTAGGAATTTTGTCGCTGCCGTGATGCGAGTTTGATCTTTGTGCGGCGGATGCAGCTTGCGCATACCGCTGGAGCGGTATTCCCATCGGCGGTTGAATGTCACACCGGCCTTCCACAACCCGTTTTTTTGGTTTCGAATCAGCTCGCATGACATTGATTCGACTCAGATTCAGATGATGTTACCGGCGACAGAATTGTGACAGGGCTCAATCACGCGATGTTTTGTGGACATTCGGTATAGTGAAAGTCGCGCCTTCCCTTTGCCGCAATTGTAAACTTCCCGCATGATCGAGGTATGTCGGTATGCATGCAAAAGAGCGTCAGTTTGCAAATTCGCCCGCCTTGCCGTCCCGGAAAATGACCCCCGTCGGCAATTGTTCAAAGGCTCAATTCACGGGCGCTGCGTCGCACTGCCGGCGCAGCGTCGCCAGCGCCTGCTGCAACCCTTCCGTGGAGAGCTTCGTCGTGCGCGACGGTGCCTTCGGGGTGGTCGGATCGGTTTCCACGATGTCGATCCGCGCGCGCCCGGCCGCCGCTTCGAAGAATTCGAACGGCCTGGTTGTGGCGAGCCGATCGAACGAGCCTCCGGTATCGATCGCGTCGATCTTGGTTGCGGCGCCCGAGGTCGGCAGCGGCACGCTGCGGTCGTCGACCACGAGCTTGACCGTCTTGGCGGCGCTGATCTCATCCGACCCCAGCCCGCGGATGTAGGTGATGCGGACGCGGCGCTGAGTTGCGCAGGCGAGCTGAACGAGGCTGACGCGCAATTCCTTGCGGCCTGCGCCTTTCGCTTCGAGCAGGAACTTCAAGACCGACAGCGATTGCCCTGCCAGCTCCATGGCGATCCAGCGGGTTTCCTGAAAGTCGCGGGCGTCGATGCCGAAGCCCGCGATCTCGTCGCGGGTGAGGTAATGCACTTCCTCATGCGGGACCTTGGAGACGACGTCGAACAGACCGTTCGCGATCTGCATCTCCTGAAGATATCGCCGGATTTGCGCGTTGGTCTCCGACAGGCGGGCTCTCTCGCGCGCGGACCGGCCGTCATCGGCCGGGACCTTGACGCGACCGTCGGGGAACAGCTGGACGAGCTTGCCGGAATGCACGCCCAGGCGCGCCCCGGGAGGCACCTGGCGCACCTTGGCACCGATCAGCGCGTAGACGCACGAGGAGCTGCAGCTCGAAATGTTGCGCAACTCCGCCTCCAGCACGTGTCCCGAGCGCTTCAATGCCTTGCAGGCCGTGTCGCTCGCGCCCGCGCAGCCGGCGGGAACGGTTCTCGACACCCCCGCGGTCATCTCGCGCTCGCGCAGGAGGCGGCCGATCGCGATCGCCTGCGAGCCCAGACCGCCCGGCGACTGAAAGAAGATCGGCAGCTTGCGCTTGCCGAGCCGCGCCAGCAGCACGCGCAGGCGTTGCGGGGCCTGCGTGTCGATGTCGCCTTCCGCGGCGATCCATTCGCTGCAGCCCTCCCCGCATGCGTGCGGCTCGCCCTTCGCCAGATAGAATATCATCGGATTGCCGAGCAGCGTCGGCGCGGGCTCAGGCTTCGATTTCGTCGCAGGGGCGACGGCAGCGCGGTTCGACTGCGCGGACGCCGGTCCGCCGAGCGCAAGCAGAGCAACGAGAAAAATCAGGCCTCTGCGCATCTCACGATCCCCTCAGCGCCCGCCGGCGACGCCCGTTCCCTCCTGGGGCTTCTCCTGCGGCTGGGCGTCGCCGCAGTCTTTCAGCAAACCTTCCGACGCCTTCGCAAGCCCGCCGGTCGACAGCCTGGTCTCGCGCGACCAGCTCGGCGCATTCGGCGGCGTGAACGCCTCCGTCACCACGATGCTCGGGGCCGCCATCGCATTGCGAACAAATTTCGCGTCCGTGGTCGCGGCCAGCTCTGCGGCATCATCCTTCGGCCTGCCCCAGAGTACGAATTCCCGGTCGCCCGCGCTGATGCGAACAACCGTCGGAACGCCGATCTCGTCCGCTGCAAGCTCGCGGCGATATCCGAACGTCACCACGGTGGCGCCAAGGCACCCCACGCGAATGCGAGTGGTGCGATAGTCCTTGCCGTCCACGCCCTTCGGCTGCGTGATCGATTTGAGCACGACGTTGCCTTGCAACGGATGTGTCATCCATGGCGTCTCGTAGACTCCCCGGGTCTCGATGCCGAAGCGCGCAATCTCGGCCCGGCTCAGCACATGGCCGCCGTTGGAAGGCACCTTGGCCGCCGCGTCGACCAGTCCGGGGTCGATGCCCAGCCCGATGGCATGGAGCTTTTGGGCGCGGAAGACGTCCTCCATCTTGGGCCGGCGTTCGGGCGGCAGATCCATGTAGATGTGCGGCGAGTGCACGGCGATGCGCGCGTTGGCGGCCACTTGGCGGATTGATGCGCCGATGAGGGCGAAGACGCAGGCGGAGCGGCAATCCGCGTCGGCGGTCCGCAGCCGCGCCTTCAGGCCGGGTTTCGACTGCATCAGCCGACGGCAGGCCTGGTCATCCGCGACCTGGCCGCGACACCCCTCGAGCAGCGTTCGTCCGATGCCCGCCGTCATCTTCCGTTCGCGCAGGATCTGCGCAATGGCATGGGCCGCTCCGAGATTGCCGCCCTTGGAGTTGAAGTAAATCGGCAAATCTCGGCCGTTCAGCGTGCCCAGCAGGTCGCGCAGCCGTTGTGGGGCGCCCGGATCGAATGCGCCCTCGGCCGCAATCCATTCGTTGCAGCCTGCGCCGCAGGCGTTCGCGTCGCCCTTCGCGGCGAGGAAAATCATCGGCCAGCGGTTGATGGTCTCGCGCGTGCGCTGCGCCTGCGTCTGGGCATGTGCCGCGCCGCCCTCGGCGACCACCGGAACGCTGCCGAGCACGGCGGCGCAGAGCAGCAGCACATGACGGAAGGCGCTCACGACCGGAGGCAATGCTGCGCGAGGATGCGGATCGCATCCTGCAGCCCCTGGGTTGCCAGCCGCGTCGGCGCCGACGCCTTGTCCGGCGCCGCGCTGTCGGGCGCCTGCTTGATCTCGATCGCGTCGCCGGCCTCCTCGAAGAAGGCGATCGGCACGCGGGCGAAGCGGTCCTCCATCTCGATGTCGTTGTAGCCGAGCACGGGCTTGCCCCGGCGCGGCGGCGCCAGCACGAAGACGTCGCCGCGGGTGGTGACGGCAATCGAGCCGGGCTTGTCGGACGATGCGAGCTCGCGGCCGTATTCGACCCCGACCTCGCCGCCGCGGCGGCCGCAGGTCAAGCGGATCAGAGTGGTGCGGAACTGCTTCGGCTCGCCGGCCTTGGCGGCGGCCTTGGCCTCGACCGCGAACTTGATGACGGCGAGCGGACCGGGCGGACCCTCGTCCACCATCCACCGGCTCTCGTGGAATTCGCGCCGGTCGATGCCGAAACGGGCGATCTCGTCGTGGCTGAGGTAGCGGATGCGCTGGTGAACGATCTGCGTCGCCGCGTCGAACAGGCCCTTGTCGATTCCCATCTCGGCGACGTAGCGGGCGAGCCGGCCCTCCTCCGCCCGCAATTGCCGGAGCTGCTCGGCCGAGAGGTTCTTGCGGTCGAGCGGCGCGGGCTGGCCGCGCTCGTCGTAGCGGCCGAACGCAATCTCGTGCACGCCGATGCGCGCGCCCGCTCCGACCTCACGCACGGTCGCGCCGATCAACGCATAGACGCAGGAGGAATTGCACAGCGTGCGCGCCGTGCGCAGCTCCGCCAAAAGTTCCCGCGCGGTGCGCTTGACGTCGTCGCAGGTCGGTTCGTGCTCCCGCAGCGGATCGCAGCCGCGCGGAATGGTCCGACCGACGCCCGCGGTCATGCGGCGCTCGCGCATCAGCCGGCCGATCGCGAGCCCGCCGTCCACCGAGCCGCCGGGCGAGTGGAAATAGATCGGCAGCTTGCGCTGGCCCAGCCGGTTCAGCAGGGCGCGCAGGCGCACGGGCGCCTCGCGATCGATCGCGCCTTCCGCCACGATCCATTCCCGGCAGCCGCGACCGCAGGCATCGGCCTCGCCCTTGGCCACATAGAAGACCATGGGCAGCCACACGTCACTCGGCTGCGGCTCCCTGGGCTGCGGCGCAGCCGTCGCCGCCCCGGCCGTTGCCGCGATCGCCGCGGCGACCAGGGCCGGAATCGATGGCAGGAGCTTTCCCCCAAGGTGACGCATGAACTTAAAATAGCAGATTACAACCCACGTCGTCAGCGTTCGTGCGCTGGCCTCAGTCGTCGAAGCATCCGGCGCTTTATGGTCCGCTAGACACCGCCGGTATCGCAGTCGTACCGGTCCAACCGCAATCCTTCTTCAGCCCCTCCACCGCCTTGGACAATCCGTTGGTCGAGAGCTTCAGCATCCGCGACCAGCCCTGTGCGTCTCCCGACGGACTGAACAATTCGGTGATCGTGATGCCCGGTGCCGCCGTCGCAGCATCGAGGAATTCCCGGCCAGCGACCGCACTCTGCGCCTCGCTCGCCTCGTTGCCCAGCTCCAACTCTTGCGCGCCAGCCGTCACGCGAATGGCAGTTGGGACGCCGATCTCGTTCGATGCCGGCTCCCGCCGATATTCGAAACGGATCCCGATGTCGCCGTCGACACATGAAATACGAACGTTACGGGTGCGATATTCCTTGCCGCCCTTGTCTGCCGCCTGCGTTACCGACTTGAGCACCACGTATCGATCTGCACGATCTTGCAGCGACACCCACGGTGTCTCAAAGGTACCTCGGGTCTCGATCCCGAAGCGAGCGAACTCGTCCCGGCCCAAGAATCTGATTCTGTCGGCGCTGACCTTGGCGGCGGCGTCGACGATATCGGGGTCAATACCCATGTCGACCATGTGCAGTTTGAAAAGCCGACCCCCGTCGAGAGGGACCGGTGCGCCTGACAGCAGGCGGGGCGAATGGATGCCGAACAGCGTATCGCGCGCCACTTGCCGGATCGAGCCGCCGACGAAAGCATAGACGCACGCGGAGAAGCAGAACGCACTGGTGGTCACCAGGCGCGCCTCGTGCTCGGCTTTCGATTGCATCACCTTACGGCAGGCATCGTCGGTGGGGACCGTGGATCGGCAGCCACCCGGCAGAGTGCGGCCGACGCCCGCCGTCATCAAACGATCCCGCACAATCCCGCCGATCGCCATTGCCTGTCCGATACTGCCGCCGCGCGAGTTGAAGAAGATCGGGAGCTCGCGGCGCGGCAGAGCAGCCAGGAAATCACGGAAGCGGCCTCCCGCGGCGTAATCGAACACGCCTTCGGCCGCGATCCATTCGCTGCAGCCGGGCCCGCACGCATTGGGCGCGCCTTTGGCCACAAAGAAAATCATCGGCTCGGCCCGCAACCATGCTGCCAAGTCCTTGGGTTGCGCCGGAGCCGCGGCGGCGTCGGAGACCGCAGCAATCATCACGCCGCACATGAGCAGGGCCAGGGGCCGGAAGGCCCGATGCTGAGGGACGATCATGGGACGGGACGTTCAACTTTTGGTGGCGCCGGCACTTTATCGGGTTGCGAGTCTCATTTCCATGGTCTAACCACCGGCCCGGGCACGGCCGGATTCCGGTCCGGGGTCCCGAAATCGACGCTTACCTGCATTCGTAGGCAGCGAGTGAGCAACAGGAGTGCATGATGGTCGCGCTGACCTTTCCCGACGGCGCGCGTCGGGACTATCCCAACGGCATCACCGGCTACGACGTCGCGAAGGGCATCTCCCCGTCGCTCGCCAAGCGCACCGTCGCCATGGCGCTCGACGGCACCGTCGCCGATCTCTCCGATCCCATCGAGCGCGATGCCAAGATCGAATTCCTGAACCGCGAGGACCCGCGTGCGCTCGAGCTGATCCGCCACGACGCCGCGCACGTGCTCGCCGAGGCGGTGCAGACGCTCTGGCCCGGCACCCAGGTCACCATCGGCCCAGTGATCGAGAACGGCTTCTACTACGACTTCTTCCGCAACCAGCCGTTCACGCCGGAGGATTTCGAGGCGATCGAGAAGAAGATGCGCGAGATCATCGCGCGCGACAAACCCTTCACCAAGGAGGTGTGGTCGCGCGACGAGGCCAAGCGCGTGTTCCGCGACAAGGGCGAGATGTTCAAGGTCGAGCTGGTCGACGCCATCCCGCCCGACCAGCAGCTCAAGATCTACAAGCAGGGCGACTGGTTCGACCTCTGCCGCGGCCCGCACATGACCTCGACCGGCAAGGTCGGCAATGCCTTCAAGCTGATGAAGGTCGCGGGCGCCTATTGGCGCGGCGATTCCAACCGGGAGATGCTGTCGCGCATCTACGGCACCGCCTTCGCCAAGCAGGAGGAGCTCGACGCCTATCTCAAGCAGATCGAGGAGGCGGAGAAGCGCGACCACAGGAAGCTCGGCCGTGAGATGGACCTCTTCCACTTCCAGGAGGAGGCGCCGGGCTCGGTGTTCTGGCATCCCAAGGGCTGGACGCTGTTCCAGATCCTCGAGAACTACATCCGCCGCCGGCAGACCGACGCGGGCTATGTCGAGGTCAACTCGCCGCAGCTCATGGATTCGCAGCTGTGGGTGGCGACCGGCCACATGCAGGCCTACCGCGACATGATGTTCCTCACCGAGAAAAAGGAGGACGACGAGCGCGTCTACGCCATCAAGCCGATGAACTGCCCGGGGCACGTGCAGATCTTCAAGAACGGGCTGAAATCCTACCGAGATCTCCCGCTCAAGCTTGCGGAATTCGGCAAGGTGCATCGCTTCGAGCCGTCCGGGGCGCTGCATGGCCTGATGCGCGTGCGCGCCTTCACCCAGGACGACGCGCACGCCTTCATCACCGAGCATCAGATCGCCGAGGAATCGTTGAAGATGAACGATCTCATCCTCTCGATCTACGAGGACTTCGGCTTCTCCGACGTCACCATCAAGTTCTCCGACCGGCCGGAGAAGCGCATCGGCGACGACGCGGTGTGGGACAAATCCGAGGCTGCGCTGATGCAGGCCCTGAAGACTTCGGGGCGGCCGTGGACGCTCAACAAGGGCGAAGGCGCCTTCTACGGGCCGAAGCTGGAATACGTGCTGCGCGATGCCATCGGCCGCGACTGGCAGTGCGGCACCGTGCAGGTCGATCTCAACATGCCGGGGCGGCTCGGCGCGTTCTACATCGACGAGCATTCGAACAAGGTCACGCCGGTCATGCTCCACCGCGCCATGTTCGGCTCGCTCGAGCGCTTCACCGGCATTTTGATCGAGCACTATGCCGGCCACCTGCCGCTCTGGCTCTCGCCGGTGCAGGCGGTGGTCGCCACCATTACCGACGATGCCGACGGCTACGCCCGCGAGGTCGTTGCCGCCGCGCGGCGCGCGGGGTTGCGGGTCGAGGACGATCTGAGGAACGAGAAGATCAATTACAAGGTGCGCGAGCACTCGCTCGCCAAGGTCCCTGCCCTGCTGGTCGTCGGACGGAAAGAGGCGGCCGAGCGCACGGTCTCGATCCGCCGTCTCGGCAAGGAGGGCCAGACCGTGCTGCCGCTCGAGGCCGCGCTCAAGGCGCTGGTCGACGAGGCGGTGCCGCCGGACGTACGCCGCCTCAAGCAGGCGGCGTAAGGCGCGGCGTCAGCTCGCCTCACACCTGCGCCGGCGCCAAAGGCGTGCGGCCGCGGATCAGGTCGGCGGCCTTCTCGGCGATCATGACCACCGCCGCGTTGATGTTGCCGCCGACCAGATCGGGAAACACCGAGGCGTCCACCACGCGCAGTCCTTGCGTGCCGCGCACGCGCAGCTCGCCATCGACGACGGCCATGTCGTCGGTGCCCATGCGGCACGTCCCGCACGGGTGATGCGCCGTCACCGCGGTGGCGCGGACATGCGCGTCGATCGCCTCGTCCGTGGTCGTGGCGGGGCCCGGTCCGATCTCCGCCTTGATGAACGGCTGCAGCACCGATGCGCGCGCCAGCTCGCGGAACAGCCTGATCCCGGCGCGGATGGTCTTGCGATCGCGCTCCGTCGCCAGGAGATTCTGCTCGATGCGCGGCGCCGCGTGCGCCTCGGCCGACGCGAGCGCGATGCGCCCGCGCGATTCCGGGCGCAGCACCACCAGCCGGCAGGCAAAGCCGTCGGCGAAGGGCTGCGAGAACGGCGGCAGATACGGGCGCGCCTCGAACAGCGGCGCGGCGATGAACAGGAGCTGCAGATCGGGGATCGGCTCGCTCGAATCAGTCCTGAGGAATGCGGTCAGGCCGCCCGGCAGGTTGGTCGCAAAGCCCGTGCCGAGCACGAACGCCTCGGCGATCCCGCCGGCGAGCCGGTCGAGCCGCATGTTCTTCTGGAACGGGCCGCCCTCGTGGCGCGCATAGACAAGCAGCGCGGCGGCATGATCCTGCAAATTCCTGCCGACGCCGCGCAACGGCGCCTTGACGGCGATGCCGTGTGTCGCGAGCTCGTCGGGATCGCCCAGGCCGGACAGCATCATGAGCTGCGGCGAGTTGATCGATCCGCCCGCGAGGATCACCTCGCGCTCCGCCCGCACCAGCACTTTCGCTCCGTCCTGCAGATATTCGACGCCGACGGCGCGCGTGCCCTCGAACACCAATCGCGTGGCCAGCGCCCTGGTCGTGACGGTCAGGTTGTGGCGCGACAGCGCCGGCCGCAGATAGGCGGTCGAGGCGCTGCTGCGGCGGCCATGACCGATCGTCATCTGCATGCGGGCGAAGCCGTCCTGCTGAGCGCCGTTGTAGTCGTCGGTCACCGGCAGGTCGGCGGCGCGGGCGGCATGGAGATAGGCGTCGCACAGCGGGTCCTGGTAGCGCGACGTCTCGGTCGCGAGCGGACCATCGCCGCCGCGATAGGCGTTGGCGCCGCCCTCCCAGCGCTCCTGCCGTTTGAAATACGGCAGCGCATGCGCATAGGACCACGCCGGCAAGCCCCGCGCCGCCCAGCGGTCGTAGTCGGCGCGGTTGCCGCGCACATAGGCCATCGCGTTGATCGACGAGGAGCCGCCGATCACCTTGCCGCGCGCGCATTCGATGCGCCGCCCGCCGAGGCCCGCGACCGGCTCGGTCTCGTACATCCAGTCGTGGCGACGCTCTTGCAGGATGCGGCCCCAGCCGAGCGGCAGGTGGATCCACATATCGCGATCCCATCCACCCGCTTCGAGCACGAGCACGCGGACGTCCTGATCTTCCGCCAGCCGGTTTGCCAGCGTGCAGCCGGCCGAGCCGGCCCCGACGATGACGTAGTCGTAGCTGCGTGGCTTCACTCGGCTGCGACCTGCGGGCGCGGAAAGGCGTGCTCGATCAGCTGCTGCTGCACCGCATTGAGATGCGCGCGCATCGCCTCCTCGGCGAGCGCCGCGTTGCGCGCGGCGATCGCCACCGCGATGCGCCGGTGGGCGGCGGCGTATTCCGCCTGCCGGTTGATGCAGTGGGCGGTCTCGCGGCCGTGCCGCCAGCTGCCCTCCGAGGCGATCTCGAGCACGGCGTCGAAGATCGCGATCAGCAGCGGGTTGCGCGCCGCCGCGGCGACGCGGCGATGGAACGCCGCATCGGCCTTCTCGTAGGACGCGGGATCCTTGGCGTTGCGGCTCGCCTCGGCCGCCTCGAACAGCTTGTCGATGTCGCCGGGCGTCGCCCGCAAGGCGGCGAGCCGCGCCTGCGGCGGCTCGATCGCGAGCCGCGCCTCCAGCGTATCGACCGGGTTGTTGAGCTTGGCAAGCTCGCGCACGAGGCTCTCGGTGCCGAGCCGCGCATCGGTGACGAAGGTGCCGCGTCCCTGATGGCGGGTGACGCGGCCCTCGGCCTCGAGAATATCGAGCGCGTGCCGCAGCGCGCGGCGGCTCACGCCGAGCTCGGCCGCCAGCAGCCGCTCGGCCGGCAGGCGTCCCGAAGCACCTATGCGATCGGTGCAGAGCAGATCCCGCAAGCGTGCCAGCGCCAGACGATGCGAGTCCTCGGACGACGCGCCGTCCCCGGCCGCGTCGGCGACCTTCGCCGTGACCGGCGTGCGCTCGACGCCGCGCTTGCCGATTTTCAGCTGAGCCACGTTCTCCATCGGACACTCTCTCGGGCTGGAACTACGAAGCGATGTCGAAACACGCGGCGGCTGCGTAACGGCACGCCACTAGTGTCCCGATTCCGAAGTTCGCAAGCATTTGCAGCGCGCTCTCATGCGAACTTCGGAATCAAAGGGACACTAGCAACTCTATGATTCTAGTGCCCCTATTGAACCCGAAGTTCGCAAACGCCCTTGCAGCACTATGCGTGCGAACTTCGGGTTCGGGGCACTAGCCATCTCGAACCAATAAAGCAAATTGGTCCGGCAGAGTCGATTGACGCTCGAACCAATGCTGATAGTTTTTTTGCGCCCCGTTCAATTCCGCCTGCGGAGGGCCCCCCAATGTCAGCACCCGGCAACGTCCACCGACTGCCCAACCGCGACGCCGCATTGAAATCGCTCTACGGCGACATTGCCGCCAAAAACATGTTTCCATTCTGGGCCACCTCGGCCGACATCGCCAATGACGAGATCAAGCAGCTGATGGCGACCGCGCGCGCGGTGCCTTTCCTCTGGCGTTGCGCGGAGGATATCGAACCAATCCTGCACCAGGCGGTGGAATTGATCACGATGGACGACTCCGAGCGGCGCTCGCTCATCCTCGTGAACCCGGGGCTCGCGCCCAAGCGTGCGACCGTGAGCACGATGTACACGGCCTACCGGCTCAACGACGCCAACGAGATCATGCCGCCGCACAAGCACTCGCCGAGCGCGGTGCGCTTCGGGCTCAAGGGCAAGGGCAATTTCACCGGGGTCGACGGCGAGGACATCGTGTTCGGGCCAGGCGACATGGTGCTCACACCGAACGACACCTGGCACAACCATGGCACGGTCGGCGACGAGCAGGCGCTCAATCTCTCGGTGCTCGACTTCCCGCTGGTGGAGACGCTCAACGCCGTCCATTTCGACCACAACTATTCCGAGGTCGAGAACGGCGTGGTCGTGCCGAAGAAGCAGCAGACGCCGCGCTTTCCGTCGGACTATTCGCAGCGCATCTACGGCTACGGCGGCCTGATGCCGCGCTTCGCCAGCAAGGAGAAGCGCGGCGCCGGCTTCTCCTCGCCGATGTTCGTCTACCGCTGGGAGATGATGCGCGAGCTGCTCGAGCGTCACAAGGATTGGGACGGCGATCCGCACGACACGCTGACGGTGGAATATATCGATCCCGCAACCGGGCAACCCGTATTCAAGACCATCACCTTCCTGGTGCAGATGCTGAGACCGGGTGAGCGCTCGTTGCCGGTGCGGCAGACCTCGAACCTGCTGGTCGCGCCGTTCGAAGGCCGCGGACATTCGATCGTCGACGGCCAGCGCTTCGACTGGAAGGAGTTCGACACGCTCGCGATCCCCGGCGGCTCCTGGTACGAGCACGTCAACGGCTCCGACAAGGATCCGGTATTCCTGTTCATCGCCAGCGACGAGCCGACGCTGAAGAAGCTCGATCTCTACAAGAAGTGGGGCCGCACCAGGGACGACGCCGTGGTCCGGCTCGGCTGATGCCGGAGCATTTTCCGGAAAAGTGGACACCCGATGTCGGGTTTACCCGACATCGGCACTTAATAATCGCCCAAGTCGGCTATAGCCGACTTGGGTGGTTTTCCGCAGAAAATGCGACCACTAAAAGAATGCGACCGAAGAAATCGATGAGCAGGTAAAGTTTTGCTGTCGCGATCGAACACCACGCTCGTTGCCCGCTACGACTGTCCCGGCGGCGGGCAGGTCTGGGTCGAAGGCACGATCATGTATGTCGGGCATATGCGCCCGACCAGCGGCACCACCATCGTCGACGTCGCCGACCCCGCGAACCCGAAGACGCTGGCGCGCGTCGACGTTCCCGACGGCTGGCATTCGCACAAGGTGCGCGTCGCCGGCGACATCATGATCGTCAACCACGAGAAGTTCGGCAAAGCCGCGCGCGGCGAGGTCGGTGGCGGGCTCGGCATCTATGACGTGGGCAGGCCGAGCGAGCCGAAGCTGATCACCAAATGGCCAACCATCGGCGGCGGCGTGCATCGCTTCGATTTCGACGGCCGCTACGCCTACATCTCGCCCACCGTCGAAGGCTACATCGGCAACATCGTGATGATCCTCGATCTCGCCGATCCGGCGAAGCCGGTCGAGGTCTCCCGCTGGTGGATCCCCGGCCAGTGGGAAGCGGGCGGCGAGCCCTACCCGTGGGCGGACTGGGTGTCGCCGCGCTGCCACCATCCGCTGCGCTACGGCGACCGGCTGTACGTGAGCTACTGGCATCACGGCCTGTTCATTCTCGACATTTCGGATCTGTCGCGGCCCAAGCCGATCGCGCATGTCAACACCAGCCCGGCGTTCCCGCACCCGACCCACACCTGCCTGCGCATTCCGCAGAAGCTGCGCGGCCGCGACATCATGGTGGTGGCCGACGAGGACGTGGCCAAGCTGTGGCCGTCGGCACCCTCCTTCGCCTGGGTCTACGACGTGACCAACGAGCGCACGCCGGTCTCGATCGCCACCTGGCAGGTCCCCGGCATCGACATCGACGGCACCCCGCAGCCGCCGATGACCGGCTGCCACCAGCCGTCGGAGCGCTTCCGCGGCACGGTCATTCCGTTCGCCTGGTTCGCGCAGGGCCTGCGGCTCGTCGATTTCGCCGACCCGTTCCAGCCGCGCGAGGTCGGCCATCATCTGCCGGAGCCGGCGCCGGGCGCGGATCGGGCCTCCTCCAACGACGTCACCGTCGATGCGCGCGGCCTGATCTACCTGGTCGACCGCATCCGCGGCGTCGACATCATCGAAACCAGCGCATGATCCCGAGTTGAGGGCCGAAGCCATGGACGATGTCAGCAAGGGCGATCGCAAGGCCGTCTATTCGATTGGAAAGAAGAATCCGAACCTTCCGTTCCACCCCGCCGTGCGCGCCGGCGACTTCATCTTCGTCTCGGGCCAGGTCGCCAAGGACGCCGACAACAACATGGTGCACGGCACGATCGAGCAGGAGACTGCCGCCACCATCGAAACGATCAAGCGCATTCTCGCGGAAGACGGCGCGACGCTCGCCGATGTCGTGCGGGTCACGACCTATCTCGAGGATACCCGCGACTTCGGACGCTACAACAAAGTGTTCGGCGAATACTTCAAGGGCGCAATGCTGGCGCGCACGACAGTGGAAGCGCGCGCCGTGATCAACACCAAGATCGAGATGGAAGCGATCGCCTACAAGCCACGCAAGGACTAGCGCACGTCGCCACTCGACAGACAGCAAAACAGGAGAACGTCACGTGATCAGATTGCTCGGACGCAAGACGTCGGGAAACGTTCAGAAGGTGCTGTTCCTGCTGGAGGAGCTGCGCATTCCGTATACGCGCGAGGACTACGGCCGGCAGTTCGGCAACACGCAGACCGACGCCTACCGCGCGCTCAATCCCAACGCCAAGGTGCCGACCATGGTCGACGACGACGTGGTGATCTGGGAGTCCCACACCATTTTGCGCTATCTCGCGGCGCTCCATGCGCCGGCTCTGCACGGGATCTCGCCGGACGACAAGACTCTGGTCGAGCGCTGGATGGACTGGAACCTGGGCGCGCTCAACGCGCCCTATGTCGCGGTGTTCAAGGACGCCAAGAACGCGCCGGAGGCGCGTGCCGCCGACTTCGCCGAGCAGGTGAAGAGCCTCGTCGAGCAGCTCAGGATCCTCGACGGCCAGCTCGCCCAGCGCGAATGGCTCGCGCTCGACAAGTTTACCCTGGCCGAGGTCTCGCTCGGCCCGATCGTCAAGCGCTGCCTCGAATTCCCGATCGAGCGTCCGGCGCTGCCGGCGCTGGAGCGATGGCAGGCCGCGATCGAGGCGCGGCCGGCCTTCCAGGTGGCGATCGGCGCCAAGCCGAGCGTCACGGCGTCCGCCGCATAGCGAGCTGCCGCATGACATCCGTGCTCCGTCTCGCCGCCGTTCTCGTCGCGCTGCTCTGCGCCGATCCCTGCCATGCTCAGGGTGATGCCTATCCCAGCCGGCAGGTGAAGGTACTGCTGCCGTTTCCGCCCGGCGGCCTGGTCGACGTGATGGGACGGCTGTTGGCGCAGAAGCTGTCCGACAGTCTCGGGCAGACGTTCTACGTGGAGAACCACGGCGGTGGCGGCGGCAACATCGGCGCGGCAATGGCGCAGGCCGCCGCGCCGGACGGCCATACGATGATGATCACCAGCTCGAGCTTCCTGATCAATCCGGGATTGCAGAAGGTCCCCTACGATCCGCATGGCGGCTTCACCGCCATCACCATCCCGAGCGCCTCGCCCAGCATCCTTGTGGTCAATCCCGCGGAAGGCGCCAAGAGCGTGAAGGAGCTGATCGAAGCCATCAGGCGCGCGCCCGGCAAGTACAGCTACGCCTCGGCCGGTGTCGGCTCGACGCCGCACCTGCAGGGCGAGATGTTCCGCCTCGCCGAGAAGCTCGACATGGTGCACGTCCCGTTCGGCGGCGGCGGCCCGGCCTTGCAGTCCGCAGTCGCCGGCCACACGCCGATTGCGTTCACGGCGCTGCCGCCCGCCATCCCGCTGGTCAAGGCCGGTCAGCTGCGCGCACTCGCGGTCATCGGCCCCAGGCGGATTTCCGCATTGCCCGATATCCCGACCATGGCGGAGGCCGGCTCGGCCGGTCAGGATACCGAAACCATCCTGCTGGCATTGGCGCCGGCCGGCACGCCGAAGGACATCGTGAACAAGCTCAATCGTGAGATCGTCAAGATCGTCGCGGTCCCGGAGGTGCAGCAGAAGTTCGAGGCGCTGGGCTTCACCCCGGTCGGCTCGACACCCGAGCAATCGTCGGCGCGGATCAAGGCCGAGCTCGACCTGTGGGCGAAGGTGATCCGCGACGCGAACATCCAGCG
>Ga0126382_10000395_pt1 | contig 16900 bp, 12 predicted proteins | sample PanSoiMetPlot_30_FD_92548 | JGI IMG/M metagenome (GOLD analysis project Ga0126382, IMG submission 92548) | Tropical forest soil microbial communities from Panama - MetaG Plot_30 | ecosystem: Environmental > Terrestrial > Soil > Tropical forest > Bulk soil | place: Panama | collected 2016-02-17
AGAACAAGAACAGATTTTCAGACTACGGATGGTTTGAGGGCGAGATGGATGCGCGTGGATACGTTCCACTTGGAAGTAACAAAACCTCCCTTGCTGTGAGGGGCTGGGCTCTACTGAAGGACCCGCGTGGGGGAAGCCAAATCCCGTTCTACGACATGTCTTACCTCGGAGGCAGGTCATACGTTCGCGGATTCAGAGACTACCGGTTTCGCGGCAACAACGCGATGCTCGGTTCAGCAGAGCTGCGTCAAACCGTCTGGACTCAGCAGGAAGATCGGGGGCTGGATGTATTTGCATTTGGCGATGCCGGGCAGGTGTGGGGCGACAATCGCTCCCGTACCGATCCGGCGATCATAGCGAATAAGGACTTCAGTAATAGCAATTACAGGGCGAGCATAGGTGGGGGTATTCAGTACCGGTATTCAAAATCTCTCGCTGGTAGAGTTGAGGTCGGTCATAGCAACGAGCGCACTCTGATCTATTTCTCCATCAGCCGCGGTTTCTAGAAACGACCGAGGTACCATGTCCGCCCGCTTCCGAGTTTACAATTCATCGTGCTCATAGAGCGCGATTTGGGGCATAAACTGCGGAATCTGCGTCTTTGCGGATGCATCAAAAGCTATCAGCAGATTACGCAGTTTACGCCGACGATATCGATTGGAGGCTCTAGATCTTAGCTGAACCCTAAACTCGAAGTTCGACAATCCGGTTTCCAGCATTTGACTCTGTTTGTTTTCCTCGCTGAACCTGTCAGATCTACCAGTACTAAGCGTTTTCAAGTCCACCTATCATTTAGCCCGTGGGAGGCTGACGAACTTGATGAATCAGATGCGTCTTGCACTCCGGATGCAGGCGCGCTCACCAGCGTCCAGCAGTGGGTACGATCTTCAGCAAATTCCAAGGCCTCCCTTTACTTCGAGATTTAGGGGAGCAGAATACGGGAAATTATGCCTCCCAGGAGTCTAGAAACGGAGAGCTGTAAATGTCTGTACTAAATCTAAGACAATTCTCCTACGTGATGCTGCTCGGAACTGTGCTGGCCGTCATAGTCCAGTCTGCAGCGGGGCAGGATCTGAAGAAATTCTCCCGTCCCAGAACGGTAAGTAAAGCCACGACCCTAAACAGCGTGCCGGCTAATAAGGAGGTTCAGATTACTGGAAACGTCATCAAGGCGAACGGCGATACCATCAGCGTCTGTGATATGAAGGGCACCGAAACTGTCGTAGTGCTAAATCCCAAAACCAAGATCGCAACGCACCAGAGAGGCATTTTCCGAGGCCCTGAAACACTCGACCAGACTGCGCTGATGATTGGACTGAGAGTGCAGGTAAAAGGGAAAGGCAACGACCAGGGTCAATTGAATGCAAAATGGATCAAATTCCATGATTCGGACCTGCGGGCCATGACCGAGATTGAGACTCGCTCGATTCCAATCGAAGCTGAGCAGGCACGACAAGGTGAGCAGTTGGAGGAGACAGACGGAGTAGCGAGAACTGCTTTAAAGAATGCGAAGAACGCACAAGATAGCGCCGATAAAGCCCAGGCGGGCGCCGACAAGGCTCAGAATACTGCTGATTCCGCTAAGACAGATGCCGCAAACGCCCAGATAAGGATCGGTGCGATCGATGATTTCGAAACAACGGAATCGTTCACGGTGCTCTTCACCAGCGGGAGCTTCAGTTTGTCGCCGGAAGCGAAGGCCAGGCTCGATGTGTTCGCGGCAAAGGCAAACGCCACCAAAGGATACGTGATTGAGCTTTCCGGTTTCGCCTCCAGCGAAGGTGGTGCTCAGTACAATCATCAGTTGTCAGCACGCCGCGTCGAAGCCGTTATGGATTACCTGATAGGCGTCGGTAATGTTCCGAACCGTCGAATAGTTGTCCCTTATTCCGGCGGAACAATGTCCCCGGTTGCCGATAACAACACTCGTGCGGGGCGTGAGCAGAATCGCCGCGTCGAGGTGAGGATGCTTGTTAGCAAGGGTCTCGCCGCTCACGAACGCGTCGCGAGGACGCCTAAGTAATCTCCCTGTTGTTAGTTTGTGGACGCGACTAATCAGGGCCAGACTCTCTGGCCCTGATTCTTTGAGCGGACGTATGGAAACCGCAATCTGAATGCGGTTGAATAAAGTTTATTCCGATCACACCAGCTAACATCCGAGGTGAAATCATGTTAGTGAGAGGCACCAGAAGGCTTACAACAAGAAAACTCAGTGAAAGATTCATCCAGTCAGCATCTGAGCTTGTAAATGCTGATCCCGATTACTTGAGAGATTCGGTGCGTAAAGCTCTTCTATCATTGTCCTTGAGTGAGCGCTCAAAGGCTGCGACAAATGTTCTTTATGGACTAAGAAGAGCTGGAGTTCGGGTCCGTGAGTGCCTGCTAATGTTGGGTTCTTCTGCAAGCACGGCAGAAGAGCTGACCGCATCCGAGGTAGCAGCACTGATTCGTTATGTTCGACTCAATCAACCAGGAGCCCTTCAGTCGATAGCCACGCTTCTTACGGAGCTTCTGATAGGAACTGGTGAAGCCAGAGCATCCGACCGGGCAGCATAGCAGACCGCAAAATTCGCAGAAACGAAGGCCCGGACGATTGCGCGTCATAATCTTTTGTTGCCGCTTAGAAGGTGACTAGCCGTTTTCAACACGCGCCTTTATATCCGAGTACGCTGTATCGATGAGCCTGCTTAGGGCTGCGTCGTTTGTGGCCGCTCCCGGTCTGAGCTTCACGTGGCGCATGTGTTTGCCGTCGCCTTGCAACAAGCGCTCCGGATCAGGCAGCGATGCGCCTTGAAAGAACCCCACGTTGACGTGCGAAGTGAATACATTGACATAGCCGAACGGCGCATCTCCCAAACAGGCAACCGGACAGCCGTCATGTAAAAGCTCTCTGACTTCGTCCCCACACTTTCGCATCGATTCAAACCACTGATGAGCGATCTGCCCCAATTCACCTGCATGCGCTTTCATCCACGCATCGATTGCCGGATCCCGCTTGACAGCCCCGTTCAATCGCAGCAATTTCGTACTCATCGTCGCTACTCCTCTTCTTGCCTCACTCGTTAATTTTGCCGCGAGAAAGCTAACCCCAAATACGTTCCGCTGTGCCCACCAGAAGTTTTAACTTTCTCTTTTCGTCATCGATGCTGAGCGGGTTGCCTCCAACTGTGCTTGCAAACCCGCATTGGGGGCTGATGGCAAGACGCTCCAGAGGTACGTAACGGCTCGCCTCATTCACTCTTGTTTCCAGATCAATCATTGATTCAAGCTGGGGAGATTTTGTGCTTATCAAGCCTAGCACTACCACCTTCGAAGCGGGCACAAACGACAGGGGCGCAAAGTCCCCGGCCCGAGCGGTATCATATTCCAAAAAGTATGCCTCGACCGAGACCTCGTTAAACAGGCGTTCTGCGATGTAGCCATATCCGCCTTCGGAAAGCCATTTTCCTTTGTAATTTCCTCTGCAGAGATGCATCGCCATTGTTAATTTAGCGGGCGTGTTAGCGAGGGCGGCATTGGTGAGCCTGATATATTTTTCAATCAGCAGTTCCGCATTTTCACCCCGGTTCCGAACAGCATCACGCACGCTAGGATCGCAGAGCATCGCCAAAGGTACGTCATCAATCTGAATGTATCTTGCGCCAGCCGCAGCAAGGTCAGCGATCTCCGCGCGATAAATATCGGCCAGGTCCTGAAAGAACAGCGCTTCGTCAGGATAGGCACTGCGGTCGACGCCGGCGCGGCCAAGCCAAAAATGCATGGTCGCTGGCGATGGCATTGTGAGTTTTGGCGTTTGTTTCGTTATAGATTTTAACAAGGTGAATTCTTCAACGGAAATCGGCCGCTTCCGGCGTAGCTTTCCGATCGTATCAGGCGCGGTGAATTGTAACGTTCCGTGATCGTCTCTAAATGAGAACAGCGCTTCGCGAACTGTCATGCCTTCGATCGCATCTACAAAATGGCTCCAGTATGACGCTCGTCGGAATTCGCCGTCAGTAATCGATTTGAGCCCCAGGTCTTCCTGGAGACCGACGACCTCACGGATGGCGCTGTTCACCAGCTCGACAAACTCGACTCTCGAAAGCTTTTCATCGATCAGCAATCGATGTGCGCGCGTCAATTCAGCCGGACGCAAGAGGCTTCCGACATGGTCAGCACGAAATGGCGGGTCTATCTTGAAGCCAGCGGCTCTCATAAACTCATCTGTCCATTGAAAGGATTCTCGTCTCAGGAAGGTATCCTACGCTTCCAGACTTGCAGATTGCATGCCTGATACTCTGTTCGCCCCTTACTAAGACCCTAATGGTATACATGGAGGCATATGAGCGGGAAATGGTAGTTTCTGGTTTCTGGGTTTTGGTTTGTGAAATATTATGGGCACATGGCAATCTCGAATAAACGAAATGATATTACTACCGCGTGATTCGTCCCGGTGATCCCCGGCTTGAGGAACGAGATTGGGAAGCCTCGACACATGAAGAACGAATAGACGCGGTGTGGGAACTTACCCTTTTGTGTCCTGCTTGGGACGGGGATCAAGTCAAAGAACCGCGCCTTCAGAGATCTGTTAGCAGAGTTATACGTCCACAGTGCTGAGCTCTTGTTGAGGGTCGTGCTTTGGTCGCACGTTCAACTTAAGGCCTGCTGAAACTGAACGGCTCTGATAGCCTGCCGTCTGGGTTCCTGACTTGAAGAATAACCGTTTGCCCGGCTGCGATCCTCTTGCCTGCTTTCCTCCCAATCAGAATTGTAGTCGGATTCTGATCGTCATTAGCTGTCTTCTGTTTCTCTCCATCCAGCAGAATCACCGTGCCGTTTTCAAAGTTCTCGCCGTAGACGAACAACTTTTTGCCGCTAACCGAAGCTGCGGTTATCTTCAAAGACGCGGCTACGCCCTTAAGCTGTTGATCAAGGAAATCCTCAACGAGCCTCAGGTTTTCAGCTTCTTCGAACTCGCTTCCTCCGTGACCGGCGCCTGGAAGAAATTTCAAACTCGCTCTTACGCCAACAGCTGTGAGGGCATTGTACAGACGCTGGCTCTGCTGAGGGCCGACAAGGCAGTCTCGGTCGCCGTGCATGATTAAGAACGGAGGATCATCAGAGCTTACGTACCTGATTGGATTCGCCTTGTCGGTTTTATCGGGGCACGTCTGGATTGCACAGCCTATCAACAATGACTCTGGAGAGAAAGGAGAATTATGGTCCACCAAATTGCACGGAAAGGGGAGCGAGTCCGCGGACATTTTTAAAAGATCGGTTGGACCAAACCAATCCACTACTGCGTTCACGCGACTGGAAAAGCCTTGATTATCTTCGCTCCCTTCAAGCTCGATCACGTCGCCCGATGTTCCCAGCAAGGCTGCGAGGTGACCGCCAGCCGATGAGCCCCAGACCGCGATGCGAGAGGGATCGAGATTGTAACTACTTGCTCGAGCTCGGAGCCATCGTACAGCGGCTTTGCAGTCTTCAATCTGAGCCGGGAACTTTGCTTGTTGACTGAGCCGGTAGTCGACGCTCGCGACGACGTATCCGCGCCCCGCCTGGCGAACTTGCGGGTCGTTGCGATCCAGATCCTTGTCGCCGGAAGTCCAACCGCCGCCATGCACCCAGATGATCACCGGGAATGGACCCTGGCCTTCGGGCAAGTATAAATCAAGCTGGATCGAGCGATCCCCGATTCGGGCGTACTCAATATCGCGAAGGGTCTGCGCAGGCAGAGCTCTGAGTGCGTTACTCGCTGAAGCTTGGACGTTCTTGTCTGGATGGTTGATTGACCATGCTGCAAGAACCAAGACCAGTGAGCCTAAGATGATAGAGTTAGAAGACTGACCAACTCCTTTACTGAACACCACCGACATTACCTCATATCTGCATCGACCGGAAACCTCTGAGAGAGGTTTGGAAAGTTCCTAATCTATGGAAAGAGCAAACGACCATGACTGCAATCTACTATGCGGCGAACGCATCAGATGAGAGGATAGCAGAGATCAGCCAGTCCGAGTTCGTTCAGGACATCGTTAAGCCATTCTACTTGAGCCCGGTACTTATTCGTGTCTGCTGGTGTGTACGCCAAACCGAGGAGGTTCCGCGAGATGTAAGCAATGTCCTCAGATGAGATTCTCTGCGGATTCATTTCGATGAGTCCCACAACGTCTGCCTCGTCCAGCATGCGTATTCGCTTCTCGGTGCGATCTGGAATTGCCCAGAGCTTCAATAGGATTAGGTCCCGCAAATTAACGACCCTCACTGTCATTCCGTCCAGGAGATCCTCAATGTAAGCAAGCACGGCTTCGCGCTTGGCGCGCAGATTGGCTGGAATGATATCAATCCGCGTCTCGCCGATTTGAAAGACCATCACGACCGGCGTTCCGCGGAGTTCGTAGCCCTGGAGCGACTGCTGCACGAGCTGCAGGTCCTCCGGCAAAACCAAAATATCAACGTCCTGTGTTTGTCGGGGTACGCTATGATGAGCCAGTGCCAGTCCCCCGACGATGCAATATCTCACGCCTGCTTCGTTGAGGCGTCGCAGTACCTCTTTTACCGTTTCCTGCTTCATGGTTCTCTTTGTCCCGAGCAGGCCACGTTCGGACAGGAGCACACACGTCTCCAGCGCGTTGTGGCCTTTTAGAAGATATTCCTCTTGCCCAGGAAAAGTGGTCATAAGCAGTGCAATGATACGCTGGTCTTTTCGAGTTGGACAATAAACATAAGCAAAAGACCAGACAAATGGCTGCACATTTGCAGAATAATTTATTGGAACCTCAATAGGATACGAGTGCGAATGCAACGTCCGGGGGTTGTTAAGCGGGTTCCTTGAATTTTGGCTTCGTGATTCCGAGTCTCTTCATTCGCGAACGCAAAGTGTTGGGGTGCATACCGAGAAGCGCGGCGGCTCCAACCGGGCCTTCCACTCGCCAGTAGGTTCTCTCCATCGTCCGAAGGATGAGTTGCCTTTGGTGCTCGTCGAGAGTCGCTGTCTCCGGTGAAGTGACCGCGGGAACCGACCTGGGCAGTTCTGTGAATTGTGGTTGATTCTCGAGCCTGTCTACTAACGTTAGCTGATTACCCTGTGTCACTATCGCGGCCCGTTCGATCACGTTACGGAGTTCACGGATGTTTCCGGGCCAGTCATAATTCTGAAGCGCTTCCATTGTTTCCTGAGGAATTGAATCTATGCGCTTACCAAGCTTTTTTCCGAGTTGATTGACGAAGTGCTTTACGAGCGTCTGGATATCCTCTCGACGTTCGCGAAGCGCAGGCACTTTGATAGGAAATATATTCAGCCGATAGTACAGGTCCGATCGGAACGACCCATTCCGCACAGCCTCTTCGAGATTTCGATTCGTTGCTGCAATAACCCGCACATCTACTTTTATGGTGTTGCTACTACCAACGCGCTCAAATTCGCCCTCCTGAAGCACGCGCAATAACTTCGCCTGCAAATCAAGCGGCAACTCGCCGATTTCATCCAGGAAAATAGTCCCTCCGTTTGCAATTTCGAATCGCCCGACGCGTCGTGCGAGCGCTCCAGTAAACGAGCCTCGTTCGTGCCCGAACAATTCGCTTTCAATCAACTGAGCCGGGAGCGTTGCGCAATTAACTTTTACAAGAGGGTGCTGGTTTCGCGGGTGAAGGCTATGGATTGCGTGAGCGAGCAATTCTTTCCCCGTACCTGTCTCGCCCAGCAATAGCACGGTTGTGTCCAATGGAGCTACCTGCTCTGCCTGGCGGAGCGCTCGCTGAAGCGATTCGCTACGTCCAATAATCTCGCCGAAATTATGGGCGACCATAATTTCTTCTTGCAGGTAGATGTTTTCCGCGTAGAGCTGATCTTTTAGCCGCTGAACCTCGGACAACGCCTTCTCCAGCGCCGCTTCGGCATCTATCCGTTCAGTGATGTCCAGACAAGAACCGATGTAACCGAGAAACTCACCGTCCGGAGCAAAATGCGGAACGCCGGTATCCAGGATCCATCGGTATTCGCCATCATGGCGTTTCATTCTGTACTTCTGTCGAAAACTCCGGCGTGCGTCGAAGGCCCGTCCGTACTCAAAAAAGCCTTCGTAATCGTCCGGGTGAATTCTTTCCGCCCAACCGTTTCCGAGTTCCTGGTCAATGGTCCTGCCGGTGAATTCAAGCCATCGTTGACTTACATACTTGCAGAGCTTATCGGTGCCGCACATCCAAATCATCACCGGCGCAGTATCGGCGAGATTGTGAAAACGCTGCTCGCTCTCGCGAAGCTCTACCTCCACGCGCTCGCGATCGTAGATTTCCTTTCGTAACTCATCGTTTGCGTCTGTAAGCTGTCTGGTTCTCTTAGCAACTCGTTGCTCGAATACCTCCTCTGCTCGTTTAAGCTCGGTGATATCGATTGAGACCCTGACTGACCCAATTAGTCTTTCGCGACCGTTAGAGATAGGCGAGTCGGTCACAAGGATGGGAAGAACTGAGCCATTCCGATGTTTAATAAGACATTCTCCAGTCCATCTTTCCCCTCGCTGCCAGCGCGACAACATCTCTGCCGTTTCGGCTGGTGGGCCTTCAACCGGTGTTACATCTGTTATGTTGCGACCTTTGACTTCACCGGCCGGCCAACCGTATAACGCCTCAGCGAATCGATTCCAGGAAATGATACGTCCCTCCATATCAATGGCGACTACTGCTTGATCGACAGCATCCAGCAGTTCCGCCTGGAACCGGATCTCGTCCGCAGCCCGCCTTTGCTCATTTAGAAGGCGTGCTTCCTGCAGCTGAATACATGCCTGGTTCGCCGCGACCCTTAACAAGAGCATCTCGATTTCCGTTGGAAAATCGGGTCGCTTAGAGCCAGCCGCCAACAAAAGAACTTCACTCTGAAGTTCGAGACGAAGGTGGGCAATAAAAGTGCTCCCCCCGGCAATTGGATCCGGTATCTCCACGGGTGATGTTCCCGGATCCTTCAACCAGGGTTGAAGCGTTTGTCCAATGTCGCTTGCCTTAGCCGAAGTGCTTAGATGCCTGGCAAATTGCACGACTTCGGTCTCCGGCTGGCAGCCAGTCAAATAGGTCAGCTTGCCATAAACAAAGTCAGCATGGAGCGTGCTCAAAAGCGCCTCAAGCAGAGTGCTCGTTATATGGGAAGGCTCGTGGCTGTCACAAATGGCAGGAATGCTTATAACGCTGATCAAATCATTGATACACGCTTTAAGTCGTTTGATTTCCGCTGTCTGGTCCATCTGAACTTCCGAAGCTACTTGGTGAGGCTCTCACCTAATGTTGCTCGGCGTTCTCGAAGATCCTTCAAGAACTCATCGGGCGGAACAAAGAAGGGGTTTTCCTGGAGGATTCCGCCAATGATAGCCATCGGATGCGTCCGCATAACATCGACAACTATGTCCCCGCCAAACTTCGCAAGATCGTATACGCATATCAGAGGATTCTTTTTGTATACCTGCGGGATACTGTTCAAACCTGTCTCGTAGACCAGAAGTTCGTCCACCCCGGGTCGCTCCTCCAAAGCCCATTCCATGTGACCGACGATGCGTGTAAGAGGAAAGCCTTCTTGCACTCCACTCTCCAATACCTCCTGCACCAACGCGAGCAACCTGTCTGAATCAAAATGACCATCCTTCAGGTAGGTTTGCTCCCAATCGACCAACTCGAATTGGCCCTTCTCTTCTGCTGAGGCCACGTCTATCCCGGCAGTCGTCAGTTGCTTAAGGTGTTCTTCGCGATGTTTGGAATCAACAATCTGAAAGGCCTTTTCTCCGCGATCGAAACCGTCCTTGATAAACGGCAGCAGCACGCGGTACTCCTCATCACGGCTGTGAAAGAAAGCGCAAACATGGTGCTGCGTGTCCAAAATTGAGCCTGCTAGCCGAATCGGTTCAGTGCTCCCGCTTCCATTCGCGCTGGCATCAACTTTTTTAGATTTCATTCGGTACTCCGTCAAAAATAGTAAATCCACTGTGCACTGCGACTTTAGAAATTGATCGCCGGAACGAAGGGATTGTGGAGCAAATCTGTTAAAAGCACCGCTCAGCCTAAAGGGAGCCGAAGATCATCGCCAAAGCTCTCTGACTGCAGGCCTGTTGAGGTAAGTAAACCTTACGCCGGAGATTATCTCTCTATCTGTTTTGTTTCAAATGTTTAAAGATTGCCCACTCTTTTTCGTGGGCGAACTGTACCCGGACACTATAATTCGTAGAAACGCTCATTAATCGTACCTGCCACGAACGTACACTTATCATGGCTGGGCTTTTCCCCCAAAATTAGGGCCACAACCTACTTCTAGTTGACCGCAACTCTACACGCTTTCAATTTGTGTGCTACGAGCCCAATCTCCAAGTCTCCAGTTAATTGCTATCGCTGATACAGCTAAAGAATGACGGGTACTCTCTAGCGATTCAATCGAGGATTCACACTGAGTGGCCTTGGAATGAAAGGGCAGCGTTAAGACGTAACGGGGTTTGGTCCCTCGCTACTAATTTATTTACTGGCGCGTTAAGATGTTGAGCCCAATACTTGCTAATGGACCGAATCTTAGAGCTTGCCTTACTATTGATGCTTGTTGCTGCGATGCTTGCGTCGCCGACGCAATCTCCCAAAAGCGCTACGTTGCTGTCTGCTAATCTCAGCATCCAACAATCTAAGGTTCTGAATGGCCCAGTTCAAAGAGGATCAAAAGGGACTTATCTTGATCTGCTGCGAACACTCTTTCCCGATGTGAAGGTGAATCCCGATCTTCCCGACGAAGCGACAGCCCATCAGACTATTCCCATCAAGCATATTGGCGATCAGGACGAGGGCACCGTTTTTGAAGGTGACTTCAAGATCAAGGAGGTTGAATTTCGTCAGGTCCTCAATCAAGGACGCGGGCTATTTCTGTTGCTTATCGATTTGACAGCCGAAAATGCCAACGAAGCGACGCCGTACGAGGGAGAGGCAAGTGTGCTCGCGCTCTTTAGTGCCGATCCGGTCAAACTGCTCGATGCACTCGACGTCAAAACGGACAAGTTCACTGATTTTTGGGGGAAGCAGCCGATATCACATCTCGACTCTCGAAATGACTACTTTGTAATCCATAACACGCATTTCAACGCCGGTGAGAGTTATGACGATTACACTGTTATGTCAGTCGATGAGGGGAAGCTTACAGTTATAACCAGCCTTTTCACTCTTAACACACAGGCCTGTGGCTGGAAAGAAAGCCAGACGCCGGTCTTTCGGACGCTGCGCATGCCTGCCGGCAAATACCCGACATTGCTTGTTACCGTTAAGTTGACGAAAGAAGTAACCTCGGAAGAGTGTGCGCGAAGGGCTCGAGGGTACACGCGGTACTACCGAGCAACATATCGCTGGAATGCAACAAAGGCGCGATATGAAGGTGATTCACGTCAACTGGAAAGATTGGACAAGTTCAATAGAGACCGCATGTGACAGGCTGCCATTACTGATTCTTAACTCTGGTGAGGGCGTGCCGATTAAGGCACGCCCCCACCGCACCCATCTTGAGCAGTGAAGTCACACGACTCAATTATGGGTTGGGGACAATCGGTTGCGGCTCGCCGTAAATAAAGTCATCCATCATAACGACGTCTCGTTTACCGCCTTCGTCCGGTCCCGGGGCTACACTGCCGCTGGTGATCCGCACACGAGCGATGCGTGCGTCTTTAAATACGATGCCAAAGAAAGAGAGACTGCCATCGCCCGGCGACGCTGGAACGGAACTGCTAAACAGTAGCTCATCATCGGCATCGAAGAACTCCATAAACGTTGTGGGCGCATGCTTCTTGCCCGGTCCGCCTCCATCCGGCTGGTCAACATCTGTGAAGACCGATCCAAAACCAGTGACTGTCGCTCGTCTCCCATCAGGGCCGGGAACGAAAAATTCCACGTCAGTAATGTTGCTTCCTATCGCGCTGAAAAGCCGCGACAGACTGAACGTCTTGAAGATCGTTCCGTATGTCGGATTGTTGAAAACGCCCGCGAGTCCGCCGGGCGCGACATCGGCTGATGGGGGCGCCTGAACGAAGCCAGTCCCGTCCGGCGTTGTGAACAACGCGCCTCGGCTCACCTTAAAACCATCGAAAGGGTTCGGTGACAGCGCGGTGGCCACGATGTCGGTGCGCCCGCCGTCCCAATTGATCTCCCGATGACCGTCAGTTAGGGGGCCCGCCGCATTTCCGTTGACAGTTTTTCCCAGAGCAGCGCGGTAGTCATCAACGGTGCCCTTGATCGAATCAGAACCCGGCCCGGCTGCCTGGAATATGACGGGCGCAACAAAGTCCCTCGGTTTATTGCCCTGCGCGTGCGTCTGACGAACTGCCGTCGATGTCAAAACCAGGAACGCGCCAAGACCAGCAACACCGATAAATAGTAAGTTTCTCTGCATAAAATGATATTTCTCCTTTAAAAAAGCTGTGAATTGAGAGCTATCTCAAAGACTTTCAAATGAATCATCCTCTCAACCCGCGAAAAGGATAGTCCGAGCAAGGCAGGCAAGTCATAAAGTTGTTGTGAAAGTGCGGTAACGTTTCGGTTCAAGAATCGTGAGTATTTGAATTTGAGATTGTCAGTGATCTCGGAAAACACTTGGAATAAAAGACGAGAGGTCCCGCGTTCGCCAAAAGCGGGACCTCCACTGAACTCATCAATCTTTAGGGAGCGAATAGAGATACCGTAACTATTCACTCCCCGTTGTGTATCTGTTTCAGAATGTGTAGCGAAGTTGGAAGCGGCCGGTTCGATTGCCACCGCTGTTGAGGGTTACGTTGTTGAAGAACGGGTTGGTTACATCGCCGTTGCTCAAATCGCTCGAGATGATCGGATTGGCCCAGGTAAAATCGGGATGATTGAACACGTTGAAGAACTCGGCGCGTACTTCAAGCCTGTGCCCCTCAAACGGGAGCTTGAAGGCTTTGTTTAGGCTTGCATCAAAGTTGCCTTTTGCGTTGCCCAGGTATTGTTAATCGCATTCGATTAAGATAACTCTTGCAGCAGCGCCTTTGCTTCGCGCAAGTCCGGAGTTCCGAAACCCTCACTGAAACTCTCGTAAATTGGACCGAGGATACACCTCGCTTGTTGACGTTTGTTCCGGCTTTGATAGAAGCGGGCAATACTCATCGCAGTGCGCAGCTCCAGGGACTTCGCACTCTGCTGTTGAGCAATTCTGAGGGACTCATAAAAGCATGCTTCCGCCTCAATAGCAGCCTGAACGCTTGGCTCAGTGAAGAACTCACCATAGGATCTAAGCGACGCTATTCCATTGGCGGTGCCAACCGCAGCTTCCTTGCGATTTGCATCAAACAAGAATCCGTTCCCTGTTGCGGCCCTCGACAGACCTGGATCCGAAGCTTTCAAAAGGATGAGTTCACCTTTAACTCGAAGCAGCTCAGCCTGATAGTATCTCTCATTATTGCGATCGGCCAACGTCAATGCCTCTTCCACTAATCGGAGCCCCTCTTTCTCTTCTCGTGTTTTCCCTAACGATTCTGCGAGCAAAGCAAGAAAATGTGGATAGACTACTTTCGCACCAGTAGCCTCGTGCGCAGCAAGTCCATGCTTCATTAGTCCAATTCCCTCATCCCGTCGTCCCTGACTGAACAGCGCCCAACCACGAGCGGTAGTCGCCAGCGCTTGATAAAGCACCAGTCCGTGTTCGGCCGAAACGGCGAGCGCTTCTTCGGCATATTCCTGGGCCATTCGGTCTTCACGACGAAGCTGATAGAGAATTGCGGCGAAAAAGTAGGCGGGTGCCAGACTGTTCGGTTCAGATGAGGTGCGCGCCAGCGTCACCGCTTCGTCAATTCTCGTCAGAGCCTCATCAGGTTTTCCGAGAAACCACAGCGCCCATGAGGCAAAACATCGCATCGCAACCGCGGGGTTCTGGGCATACTGGAAGGAATCGTGTCGATGCCGCTCTGGATCATAGCGTAGAAGTGCTCTCTCGAAGTGTTCAATGGCCAGTGAAAACTCACCAAGGTGCAGAAAGGTTATCTCTTTAGCCCAGTGTCCCCGCATTACCAGTCCCGGGTAAGGAACGCGCTCGGCGAGCCGCAGGAATTCATCGGCGATCTGACTGGCAGTCCCTAATTCTCCTCTGACGGTATAGAATGTCCTGAGTCCCCAGAGGACTTGAGCGATTTCAGGAGTCTCGCCCAATTGCTGACATAGACTTCGCGCTCTTGTGTAAACGTTTCCTACATTGGGAGCCGCATAACCCTCGGTAGCAATCAATGGAACCCCGAGCGTTAGTTGCAACGACAGTTCTTGCTGGGCACGCTCTGGACTATCCGGTAAACGATCAAGCAACTCCAATCCTCGACGCGCCAGCGAAACGGCCTCCGCATATGCAAACCGAAGAATCTCATTTTCCGCAGCTTGCTGAAGGTACTTTACTGCCTTCCTGTAATTGGCCCCGTGCTCAAAGTGCATCGCAAGTTCCGCGGCAATCTCCCTGCCGCGTTCACCGTAAAGCGCTTCACCCCGCTCTCCGATTCGTCGGTGGAGTTGAATTCGTCTCGATGCTGATATCCGTTCATACAGAGCATTCTGATACAACGCATGTATGAAGCCGTACTGTGTAACCGTTTGTCCGTTTGGCAATTCTCTAATGCCGAAATCTTGAATAAACTGATGCTGTCTTGCCAGCTCGTCACACCGCTGTTCTACGGTTTTTCGATCCTCTTCCAGCCCCGCTGCAACGGCTAGCGACGGAAACTCCGCTCCCGCCACGCTTGCTGCCTCTAATGTTCGCTGCTGTTCCGGGTTGAGCAGTTCGAGCTGTTTCTCGATCATTTGCCTGATGCTATCGGGAACGCCAACCTCTACTTTCTCGATCGCTACAGCTAACTGCCAGCTATGCTCAGACTCGACAATCAACCGCTCAGCCTCCAGGTAATCGATTGCATTGACCATGAACAGAGGATTTCCCTCCGTTCTACTGTGTATCAAGCCGGCAAGCTCTGCTGGAAACTGATTGCCTGGAAATCTGACGGACAAATATTCAGCAACTTCGGTTTCGGTGAGATAATCAAGCTGCAACTCCTCGCATTGCTGCCTGGCAAGCAACTCTTGTTTGACCGCTTTTAGCGGATGCCCGCTCACGATTAACTCCGCGCTTCTATAGGTGCCGATCAACAAGAGCCGAGACGAATGACGTTGTCTTGCAAGATAAGAGATGAGGTCCAGAGTCGAATAATCGCTCCAATGGAGATCTTCCAATATAAGCACCAGGGTCAGGTGTTCCGTGAGCGCATCCAACGCTTCGCTTATTTCTCTCAACATTCGCTCGCGTGTCGCTCCGAGTACTTCCCGACTCAATAGCTCGCGATCTGCAGCGCTTATCAGAGATGGCATTTGCAGTAGCCAAATCGGTGCATGTGTTCGCAGAACTTTGATTATCTGGGGATCCTGCCTACACAGGCGCCCCATAGCTTCCAGAACCGGCAAATAGGCTTCACTAGTCCCGTACTGTTCCAGGCCTTGTCCCCTGCATACGCGTACGTTACCGTCAAACGCTATGCTCCGCGTGAAGGTGTCGACGAGCGCTGTCTTGCCGATGCCCGCCTCTCCAGTGACAAAGATGATTTGACGTTCTCCAGAGCGTGCCCTTTCAAGCCGGCTTTTCATTAGTGACAACGGTTTATCACGTCCGACTACCTCGAGCGGGAAATAAAGGGTACGCGCAAGTGCAGCCGAATTGATCTTATGTCCGCGGATCTCCTCGGTCTTCGGGTCAATATGCTCGGTGTCGGTGATCTGCGCGATGAAACGATAACCGCGACGATGCGCAGTTTCGATGAAACGAGGGGACTTAGGATCATCATCCAGGGCCGCACGTATCTGTCGAATGGTAACTTTTAGAACGGCTTCACCAACAAACGTCTCAGGCCAGACTGCGTCGAGGAGTTCCTCTTTGGTTACGAGTTGCCCTGGATGCCCAAGCAGATAGTTGAGCAGTTCGAAGGCTTTGGGTCTAAGCTTGGTTGCTTGTGAGTCCTGCCATAGACAATGGTTAGCCAAATCCAAATAAAAGGGATCAAATACTATTCGATTTTCATGCTCCATTTTATTTCCAAATGGTTTAGGCTTGTCGCAAATTCACGACTTACAACGTCTGCGCGGAATATTTGTTCACTTTGATTGAGGGATGGCATTTAGGGCATCTTTGTCAGCGACTTCTTCATTCACTACCAAAAATGTCCGTACATATAAAGCAGTGATTACACATGAATGAGTGACGAGCTATCTGTATACACCACACATTTTTCGAAAACCGTGATTTTAACCCACTCGAATTACCGAAACGTTATCGTATTTTTACCGAAACGTTATAACTTCATACCTGGAGGTCATAAAAACTGATTACCTTGAAACCTCAGTTTTCGTTCTAATTCGATCATGCTTCGAGACGGATTTGTCATTATGAATAATGACGACAACTCAGCGGCTCTCAATTCAAACAAATTAACGCGGTCTTTGAAAATCCCCACGCGATCTTCAACGACTCAATATGCTTTAGAACATCCCTTGAGTTGAATCTTGCGGCGATTGTGTTGTAGCGGGAAGAAGGAACCGGAGCAAATGCGGGAACAAAGATTGATCGACAAAGGTGGCCAGGTCGGGTCAGGCCTCCCCAGGATGGACTTGGCTATGGCACGGCGTGGAGAAACGTCCGCCCTCCGCCAGGGCTAAGAGGGCCATCTAAATTTGACTAGTCCTGCAAGATTGACATGTCCCGACTTATGCGATCTCTGTACGCTGTGTCAATCAACTTCTATTTCTTCGCCTTTGGCGGGTAATTCTCAAACATTTTGGTCACGGCCTTGTCGATCATCTTGTTGTTCTTTTCCGGTTTGGAGGAGATTGTTCCATTCGCTCGGCCCCGCCAAATGAATTTCTTCTTGTTCACGTC
>Ga0126382_10000396_pt1 | contig 16891 bp, 15 predicted proteins | sample PanSoiMetPlot_30_FD_92548 | JGI IMG/M metagenome (GOLD analysis project Ga0126382, IMG submission 92548) | Tropical forest soil microbial communities from Panama - MetaG Plot_30 | ecosystem: Environmental > Terrestrial > Soil > Tropical forest > Bulk soil | place: Panama | collected 2016-02-17
ACTTCGTTCCCGATGATCACTATGCCAGCGCTCTTCGACATACTCTTTTTCTTCTAACCCAATACCAAGGCTAATGCCACCCCACAGCACCGCCATTTCCTTAGTTTGAGTAGTAGGGATCTAGCGTGCTGTCCCTGGAAATAGTTATGCATGACAATTCGAGATTTGTGATTGCGACTAAGAGAAAAGTTAACATCACCGTGTAAAGTTATTTGCGGGACACAATACTAGCCTGGATTATTCACAGAACAAAGGCCGAGGAGCAAACCTCTCCGGCCGCGGGCAATTGGCCTGTGCCTTAACAAGCATGAAAGCGCAACTGCGGCGCAAAATGTGAGGTGAAGGCAAGCGGGTAGCCGAGCGCCATAGAAGTCAAGCATGCTGCACGCTTCTGTGCCCGCATCCTCCGAGGCTCACTCCTCGGCCCACGGTGTGTCGCCACTCTTCCTCGGTGCATGAATTATCGGGACTAGTGTCCTGTCTCAGAGTTCGTTTCAAGGTCCAAGCGATATCAGCCGCCTGGAAGGGAACTCAAATCCCCTTTTTGTCAAAGGGGGAAATTTTTCCGTGGGCTTCAAACCCCTCTTTGGGAAAGAGGGGAAGGGGAGATTTTCGCGGAAGCAGGCCAAAATTATATGGCGAATTTCTGGGTCACCACACTAGGTTAAAACGAAAACGGCAAATTCAGGACGGGTATGCTTGTTTTCACAGGTCGAATTCACTGCAGCTCATGAAGAACTGGCATTTAGGATTGGAGCAAACGAAGCGGCATTTCTGGTTAATCAGTTTGGAGCTGCAGATGGGACAGAACTCCCACCAGTTTTTCGGTTTGTCTTGCTCGCTTTCGGAGGGTTGGGGTTGGCTCATAACACGATTGTGCTTCATGTGTGGCAAGACCTCGATAGTCAGCGTGCACCAAAGAGCTTTCGCGCGTTTTCGCCGAGAACTTTTTTCTTTGCTTGGACGCTAGTTTTGGTTTCCTTAATGATGGCCACGGCGTTCTTGAGATGATCGATGGTTGGGAAGTCACTGCCCATAAGTACCTGGCCTTCTCCCATCATAGTTAGGCTGAAACTCAACTCCTCCGGACTCCAGAACGGCGGCGCGGTATCGACGAAGATGCGCTTCTTGTACTTGTCGAAGAACTTCTTGTCCCGCTTGTCCCAGAAGGCGGGATTCATGCGATTCTTGAGTGCGAAGAAGGCGCCGCCCATGTGAGAAAAAACAAAACGTAGCTCGGGAAAACGATCCATGGTTCCGCTTAACATCAAGCTCACAATGTTGATGGTCGTATCCATAGTTCGGCCGAGGTTCCTGGTGAGATTGAATTGTTCCATCCCGTGGGGATGAGCGAGGGCAAGCTCCGAAGCCGGGTGCACCAGAATGGGAACGTCGAGATCGCATACGGTCTTATAAAATGGGTAAAGGTGCTCGTTGTCCATGAGGATACCACGAATGTGTGTGTTCATTGCCACGCCTTTAAAGCCCAGATCGATTACCGCTCTTTTCAACTCTCGCGGGGCATCGTGATCCAACGGCGGGACATGGGCCAGGGGAATAATACGGCCAGGATATTTTGAGTTAAGCTCTGCCAAACGATCGTTAATGAGGCGACCTGCTTTGATATCAACCCAGTCGAGCCAGACCCCAACATGAAGAGCCGCCTGATCCACTCCTGCGCGGTCCATCATCTTTAACTGGTCATCCATGCGCGCGGTAATGCGCGGCGGGGAGAATAGCTGGACGCCCGCACGTCGTATGCGAAAGCGGTCGGGCTCATGAATGACCTCTTCGTCAGGATGTGCGTGGAGCTCAGGCCGGCGATAGTGCTCGTCCGGCATCCAATGGTGGTGCACATCGATGGCGAGACTTTTGCCGGGCATTACCCGTACTTGTAATCGAATTACCCAATTCTGACAAGGATTTTTCTGCCTGTGAAAGTTAGCGGGAACCCTAATCGTGGTTCAGCTAATCGCGCAGGGAAATGCTCGACGCATGCAAGTGGGAAGGTTTGCAAACGATCTTCTGCAATCTTTCCAACTCCGCAAGAGTTCTTTGATTGGTTTGGTACATCCGTTATAATCGGGGTGGTCGCTCGATTGGGCAGGATATGAAAAACATCGGCGTCATTCTTTTGGCGGCGGGACAAGGTACCCGGATGAAGTCCAGTATGCCTAAGGTGGTCCATCCGCTGGCTGGAAAACCGTTGTTTCTTCATGCCCTTGACGTCGCAAAGCAGCTTAAGCCGAGCGCTATTGCAGTAGTTATCGGCCACGGAGCGGCAGTAGTGAGGAACGCGTATCGCGGCGAGGACGTGGCGTGGGTCACTCAGGAACAGCAACTCGGCACCGGTCACGCGGTTCTTTGCGCAAGACCCATACTTGGCGACTTTTGCGGGGATGTTCTCGTTCTCAGCGGTGATGTGCCGTTGATCCAGGAGCGCACGTTGACTGCGATGGTCGAAAGGCATAGGGAACATAAGGCCGCAGTGACGCTGATGACCGCTGTTTTGGATATACCGACCGGATATGGGAGAATTGTGCGGGACGCGCACGGGAACATAACCGGTATTGTGGAAGAGAAAGATGCGACTGCCGCACAGCGAGGGATTCAAGAAGTTAATGCAGGTGTTTACGTCGCGGCACCGCAATTTCTTTTTGCAGCGCTGCAAGAAGTCGGGAATGACAATCGCCAAGGAGAGTATTATCTGCCGGATGTCGCAGCCATCGGGTTAAGGGATCAAAACAAAATCGCCACGTTTCAGGTGGATGACCCTGGCGAAATGATGGGGATCAATACCAGAGAGGAGCTCGCTCGGATGGAAAAGACTTTGCAAGAGCGAATCAACCGCAAGTGGATGGATGCTGGCGTGACGCTCAAAGATCCGCACACGACGTACATCGAAGAAGCGGTGTCCATCGGCAAAGATACCGTCATAGGTCCCAACAGTCATCTGCGAGGTCGCACGGTGGTCGGCGAGCGGTGTGAGATCGACGGTAGCGCTTATCTCACGGACGCCGAGATTGGCGACGAGGTTCATCTGAGGTTTTCGGTTGTGCTCACGAGCTGCCGGATCGATCGCGGCGCTATCATCGGTCCTTTCGCTCACCTTCGGCCAGGAACAGCTCTAGGACCGAATGTGCACATCGGCAATTTTGTCGAGACCAAAGAAGCGCAACTCGGCGAAGGGACAAAAGCCAACCATCTAACCTATTTGGGAGACGTAACAATCGGGCGGGACAGCAATATCGGCGCCGGAACCATCACCTGCAACTACGATGGATTTAAGAAGTACCGAACTAAAATTGGCGATCGAGTGCAGGTGGGAAGCGATACCACGTTGGTTGCGCCGATCTTGTTGGGCGATGACGTCTATGTCGCTACGGCAACAACGGTTCGCCATGACATTCCCGCCGGCGCGTTGGTTTTCAATGAACGCCAAGAACGGACGCGCGAAGGCTGGACCGAAGAAAAGCGCAAAAAAATGAGGGGAACGAATAAATAATGTGCGGTATCGTCGGTTATATCGGTAAGCGCGAAGCTGCGCCGCTGATTTTAGAGAGCCTGAGAAAGCTCGAGTACCGAGGTTACGATTCCGCCGGAATCGCGGTTCTCAATGGCGGTCATGTCATGGTGCGGCGTTGTGAAGGCAAACTCAAGAACCTGGCAACTATGCTCGATCGCGATCCGATGGCCGGCACCGTGGGGATCGGCCACACGCGGTGGGCGACTCATGGCCGCCCGTCCGAGACTAATGCTCATCCGCACCGCGCTGGGGATGTCGTGGTGGTGCACAACGGTATCATTGAAAACTATCTTGAGCTCAAGGAACAGCTTATAAAACGGGGCACCAAGTTCACGTCGGAGACCGACACAGAGATCGTGGCGCACCTGGTGGGCGAAAAAGTTGCTAAAGGGATGGACTTTCTCGAAGCCGTGAGAAGAAGCCTCAAGGAAATTCGGGGATCCTATGCGCTGCTGTTTCTCAACCAGCGAGACCCTCGGCGGCTAGTCGTGGCGAAAAACTCGACTCCCATCGTGGTCGGCCGGGGTGAAGGGGAAACTTTCATTGCCTCAGACATTCCTGCGTTGCTCGATCACACGCGTAAGGTAGCCTTTTTAGAGGATGGCGAGCTGGCGGAGGTTGCCATCGATTCTCTGCGGCTTTACGACGTCAAGGGAAAATCGCTGCAAAGACCTTTTAAAGAAATTACTTGGGATGCGGTGGCAGCGCGGAAAGACGGCTATCGCCATTTCATGCTCAAAGAGATCCATGATCAGCCGAGAGCCGTGGCCGACACGTTTCGGGGTCGTATTTCACTGAAAACGGGCGAGGTTTCGCTAGAAGACATTGCGCTCACTACAGAGCAGGTGCGCCGGGTCAACCGCATACATCTAGTTGCCTGCGGCACCGCTTGGCATGCCTGCTTGATCGGCAAGTTCATGCTGGAGGAGATTGCGCAGATACCAGCAGAAGTCGATTACGGCTCGGAATTCAGATACCGATCGCCACTGATGGACCCGCGCTCACTCCTCTTGATGGTCAGCCAATCCGGAGAAACGGCGGACACCCTGGCAGCGGTGGAGATTGCGCGCGGGAAAAATGCCAAGGTGCTATCAATTTGCAACGTGGTGGATTCGTCAATTCCGAGAAAGTCCGATGGTGTGCTTTACACCCACGCCGGCCCAGAGATCAGCGTGGCGAGCACGAAAGCCTTCACCACTCAGGTTACGGCTCTCTATCTCCTGGCAGTCGCTTTGGGCCGACGCAGGGGCACTTTGAGCAGCACCCAAGCCAAAAAACTTCTCGCCGACCTCATGTATCTTCCCCATTGGATCGAAAAGACACTCAAGCTCGGCAGAGAGGTCGAGGCGTTGGCGCGTGATCTAACGAACAATTCTGATTTTCTTTACTTGAGCAGAGGAATTAAATATCCCATCGCTCTCGAAGGGGCTCTCAAGCTGAAAGAAATTTCTTACATTCATGCCGAGGGCTACCCCGCCGGCGAAATGAAACATGGTCCCATTGCGCTCATCGATGAGAAGATGCCGGTAGTTGTGCTGCTGCCGCGTGACCGTTATTTCGAAAAGACGCTGAGCAATTTGAAGGAAGTCGAATCCCGCGGCGGCAAGGTCATTATTTTGACCGATGAGAAAACTGTCGCCTCGGAGGTCTCTGCGTTCGGCGTGTTGACGGTTCCCAAAGCTTCTCATTTTTTGACGCCCATTGTGCTTTCTGTTCCACTGCAGATGCTTGCCTACTACATCGCGGTTCTGCGGGGCACCGATGTCGATCAGCCGCGAAATCTCGCGAAGAGTGTGACGGTCGAATAAGGAGTGGCAAGTCTACAAAGTCACCTCGCGCAAATGGCGCGCGGCATCCTCTGGCGCTACTGAATTGATATAGGCGCCGGAGCCCCATTCAAAACCCGCGACTTGAGACAGCTTGGGCAATATCTCCATATGCCAGTGGTAATAGGCATTAGCGGCCTCACCCAACGGGTTTGAGTGGATGAAATAATTAAAAGGCGGATTTTTAAACCGGCGATTGAAGCGAATCAGGGTCTCTCGTAGAGAGCGAGCGAGGCCGGCGTAATCCTCCTCGGATCCATACTCAAAGCAAGTTGCGTGCAGTTTGGGCAGAATCCACGTCTCATAGGGAAAGCGAGATGCGTAGGGGCAGAACACGATGAAACGCTCGCTTTCCGCCACCATTCGGCTTTGAGCGCCAACTTCCTGATGTATGACCGTGCAGTAAACGCAGCATTTGTTAAGATCGTGATAATTCCTCGCTCCGTCGATCTCCTCCTGGAGCGCTCGCGGTACGATGGACAGCGCGATTAATTGCGAGTGGATATGTTCCAGGGTTGCTCCAGCCTCGGCTCCCTGATTTTTATAGATCAAGATCGAGCGCCAGCGTTGATCGTTGCGCAATTCTACGATGCGGTCGCGATAGGCGCGAAGGATTTGCTCTACCTGTTTTTCATTGAGCGCTCCCATGTTTACAACGTGCTCCGGCGCTTCGATGATAACTTCGTGCGCGCCAAGCCCGCTCATGGTTTGGTAGATGCTATTTGACTGTCCGGTCCAACTGCCTTCGTTAACCAGCGCTGGATGTTTATTCGGAACTACGCGAACCGACCAAGTCGCAATATTGGAGTCAGGGTCGTTGGCTCTATAAGTTAGCACGGCCGGCGGTGTCATCGCTTCATTCCCAGCGCAGAACGGGCAAGGATCGGTCTGGGCGGGTTCATTTTTGCCAGCGTTGGGCTGCGGTCGTTTGGCTCTATCGCTCGCAAGAATAACCCAACGGTCGACAACGGCATCTTTTCTGAACTCAGGCATGAGGGTTCAAGGTTCAAAGGTTCAATGTTCAAAGTCGGACGAGGAGTTGGTCCGGATAATTCGTGCTAGCCACCGGGTCTAGGTTGATAGTCTTTGGCACAAAAGTAAAATTCCGATGAAGCCTGCCGCGTGGCTTCGGGTCGTGTGCGCTGGACGGAGCGAAAGTATTGTTTGATTTCGAGGGTGAGCGCCTGGAGCTCGGCATTGACAAAACTTTTGATTAGTAGAATTCCTCCCGGCCGAAGTAATTCCGTGGCCAGCGTGAGTGCGATTCGATTGAGCTCGAGACACCGCGCGTTGTCCGCGTCGCGGATACCGCTTAGTCGCGGCGCCAAGTCTGATAGCACACAATGAGCCAGACCGCCGAGAAGTTTCTTGATTTCCTGCTGGACTGCTGGGGCTGTGATATCGCCGTGAACCGGAATCACATTGGGCTCATGGAAGGGCTCCATAACCTGGAGATCGATCCCGACGACCTTGCCGCTTCGGCCCACGATTTTGGTTGCCACCTGGAGCCAGCCGCCTGGAGCGGCTCCTAAATCGACGACCAGATCGCCGGGTTTCATGAGTCGAAAACGTTGTTGAAGCTCCAGCAGTTTGTAAGCGGCTCGCGACCGATAACCTTCTTGCTTGGCTTTCTTATAATAGGCGTCGTGGGGTTTGTACGCCATCTTCCGGATCTTTTTTAGCCTGGAAAAAAAAGGCCCAGCCTAGGTATCAGGCTGGGCCTTGAAGCATAGTACGCCGATCTTCTATTGTGCTTTGACCTGGAACTCCACACGACGATTCACCGCCCGCGCCCAAGCTGTCTCTTGACCGATCAGGGGCTTATTTTCGCCCAGGCTTGCGGCAGACATGCGGCCGCGATCAATGCCTAGCGCTGAAAGTGCGTTCATTATCGTTTGGGCCCGACGCATTCCCAATCTTTGATTGTACTCTTCCCCCCCAACATTATCGGTATGGCCTTCAATCACTATCTTAATGTCGGTTTTTTCCTTGAGTCGCTGCGCCGCCAAATATATTTGGCCTTTTCCAAGCTCAGTGAGTTCCGCTGAGTCAAATTGAAAAGCCACAGCTGGAAAGACAACTTTTTCTACCTCGACGACCGTGGGGACTTCGACGATCTTGGGGACCTCAACAACTTTGGGCACTTCTTTGACAACAATTTTTTCCACCGGTACCTCTACGATCTTTACCTTTTCCGGAGCCGCCTCGGCAACCGGTGGAGTTGAGGCTCTGGCCTCCCCTGGAGCCATCCTTGAAGGCACGCCATAGTCTGTGTACGGTAGAGGTTCAGTTAATACCGGTGGGTGCGGCACATGACCAAAAAATGCTTCTTGTGCCGGAGTTGCGCTTACCAGCCAATGAAAAGGCCTGAAGATCGTCCATTCTGCCACGAAAGCTGCTGGATACATTAGATAGGCCAAAACACGGAAAGGATTGGACTGGCTGTCATCATACTGATCCGCCGCGGCAAATGCAGGCTTTAAAGCGAGTGAGAAAAACAGGACCACAACCAGCGCAAGGATTCGCGACTTCTTCATTTGAGGCCTCCTTTTGAAGCTAACGCAAAGCAAGTCTAAGGCCCGGTGAATTCTTTGTCAAACAGACCAGGAACTGCGCCCCGGCCGATAGCATGGATAATCGTCGATCAGAAACTTTCGCGAGAGCGAATGGTTAAGTACCTAAAATAACGATCATTTCCATTCGAGGGAAGCTCCGTTGAAGCATGAGCAGGGTTTTACATGAGGCTAGCAAGGTGAAATGCTACACTTGAAAGCACCCTAATCAAAGTCTCGGATGTTCACTTTTGTCATCCTTCAGCGCATCCCTTGTAAACAGGTGGCTCGTGGATTATGAGAGGGCTTGCCGAAATAAATTGCGCTCACGGGAAACGTAACAGTTAACAATCAATGGGTGTATCAGTCGAAAAAAGAGACCGGGTGGCCAGTGTCACTTTCGATCGCCCGCCGCTCAATGTGTTAGACCTTGGTCTGCTTCGTGAGCTTGACCAAGCGTTGAAGTCAGTTTCTACGGCATCTGCGGTTGACGTGATCGTGCTTCGAGGAGGCGGCCAGCGCGCCTTTTCCGCCGGTGTCGACATCAAAGATCACACCCCGGAGAAGGTCCCCGAGATGCTCGACATCGTGCACGGCGTGATCCGCAAACTTTTCGCGCTTCCCCAGGTTACCATCGCCTTGGTCCAAGGAGTTTGTCTCGGAGGCGGTTGCGAGCTGGCGTCCGCCTGTGACTTTATACTTGCGACCGAGGAAAGTTCTTTCGCTACACCGGAGATTCACGTGGGTTGCTATCCGCCCGTGGCATTGGCGCGCTTTTCTTCGTTGGTCGGCTATCATCGCGCTGCCGAGATGATTCTCACGGGGAGAAGCTTTTCCGCCCGGGAAGCGCTGGACATTGGACTCATCACCCGCGTGTTGCCAAAAGAGCACTTTGAGACGGGCCTAAACTCTTTGTTGGAAGAACTCCTAGGAAAAAGCGGCGCTGTTTTGCGCATTGCTGTGAAAGGATTGCGCGAAGTCTCCCTCAGGGGATTTTCCGACGCGCTTAAAAGATCGGAAGAGCTGTATTGTAATGAGTTGCTTCAGACCGAAGATGTAGAAGAAGGCGTGCGTGCATTCCTGGAAAAAAGAAAGCCTGGCTGGAAGCATCGTTAGCATCAGTCGTTGCGCTTACGAGCAGCATTATTTTAAGTGCGAAGGTGATCGAGGGACGAGCGCTCCAGAGGGAACGTTTTGAACTACGCTTGTTAGTCAGCTCGCCCCCCGATTGACAGAGTGTCCTAGTTTTTCCCTCTGACTAGTCCGGGTGAGCTCGTTTTGCGTTTCAAAATGATGCTCCGTGTGTTAATTTTAGAAGCACGAGGCTTGATCCATGTTTGGATTCGGTAGTCTGTACACCACCGATGTTGAAGAGGTAGTGAATATTTTTCAATGCTCAAGCAGAAATACTACGCCTCTGGAGAGTTCAGAGTTTCTCCACTGGCCGAATATCAATTTGCCGACGTGAGCGATAATTTGGACGTCAATGAACAGACGGTTTTTCTTAAGTTACCCAGTTTGATTAGAGGATACTTAAAGCTCGGTGCGGTCGTCTGTGGACCGCCCGCGTTGGATGGTCAATTCGATACAGGTGATTTTTCTAGTGTTGTTAGACGTTCATAAACTGAGCAGCGATTGTTTTAATCGTTTTAGTCTTAGCCTATCAGAGGTGAGCAATGCGGTGGGCTAAGTTAACTGCCATTGTTTCCCTGTGGGGGTTTTTCTTCTGCTTCATCGCCCTAGTGCATTTGTGGATCAGCGTGCTACGACTTCCTCGCCGCTGGGAGATTATCAGTCGTTTGACGCGCAGTTTGACCTTCCTTCTGAGAAGGATTCTGAATGTCAAAGTGACCGTGGTCGGTGAAGCGGAAAAGCTGGAGCGAGGAGGTTACGTGATCATCAGCAATCACCTCAGCTATCTCGACGGCTTCGTTTTAGGCAGTATTTTTTCGGGGGTGTTTGTATCCAAAAGAGAAGTTAAGAAATGGCCGGTGATTGGTCTATGGACGACACTCGGCGGGACGATCTTTATTAACCGCCAAAGGAAGGACCAGCTGCCATCCCTGATTGCGGAAATCACCAGAAAACTAAGAGACGATGTAAACGTGCTTCTGTTCCCTGAGGGCAGCTCGACCAATGGCGAGCGGATGTTGCCCTTCCAAACCGCTCCGTTAGCCGCTCCACTACGCAATCGCTCGATCATCGTTCCCGTGACGCTCACATACAAAAGCGTTGACGATAAACCGGTCTCGGAGTCGAATCGCGATTTGATTTACTGGTACGGGGAAGGGGATGCGGATTTCGTACCCCATTTTTGGAAGCTTCTGTCGCTGCGGAGCGTGGAGGTCATCGTGACCATTCAACCAAAAATCGAATGCTTCCGGTACGAAGACAACTCAGCGGGACGAAAAAAGTTAGCGATCGACTGCTACAATCGGGTCCTGGGACGGCCGGTGGAAACCGACCGGTCCCAAGAAGAAGACGATGATACAACTGACGATGAACCTACGACGTTACTTCCCAGTTAGCTGTTTTTTGATATTCTCGACAAACTCCTTGAGCATAGAATCCGCTTTCTTGCGGATAATCGGTTGGCCGAATTCCCCGATCTTGCCTAAAATATTGACGTCGGTTTCTACCAAAAGCTCAGTTTGATTGGAATCCAGCGCTTTGAGCATCATCGTGGTTTTCCCTTTAACGGCGCCGGCGGCCCTGCGGTCGTTGGCTTCGGCGCGCAAAGCGGCGCGCCAATTTTCTTTGTCTCGTTCATCAACGATAATTTTGCCTAAAAGATTGAGCGCGATGGGTCCTACTCTAACCTTCAAAGCTCCTTCGTAGGTGGTGTCATCGATCTTGCTAACAGATTCGACTCCGGGCAGCGATTGTGCGACCTTGGGAACGTCCATCAGAAACTCCCAAAGCGGCTCGCGGGCCACAGGGATTTGGGCACTCTGGCTAAATTTCAACGTTTTCTCCTTTTCCTGGCTTTGGCTGCCCTCTTAGTTGTCTTGGGTGCGGCCTTGGCTTTGCTTTGCTGGCGAATATTGGCCAGGGCTCTCTCCAGCGCGCGGCGCACGAACACGGCCGCCATTTCTTTTTTGTAACCGGCGGAGCCGCGAAAATCGCTCACGGGGTCTACAGCCTCTTTGGCTTTTTCTCCAGCTTCCACAAATGCCTCGGCCTTGAGCGGTTGCCCGCGCAGCACAGCTTCGGCCGCGGTCGCCCGGATCGGCGTGGTGCCCACGCTTCCCAAAGCGATGCGCGCGTCGGCGATGGTTTTCTTGTTCTTGTCTAGCGTCAGTACGGCGGCGGCTGAGACGGTGGCATAGTCATCGGCCGTGCGCGGCAAAAATTTTAGGTAGGCAGCGCCGCTGTTGCCCGGCAACTTGGGCACGAAGAGCTCCGTGATGATCTCGTCCGGATTGAGGACCGTTTCATAGTAGTCGGTAAAGAACGTGTCCAGTGGGATTACCCGGCTTCCGTTCGCCGAGGTTGCTTTAACTGTCGCCCCGAGGGCGATCAAAGTTGGCGGTGGGTCTTGGTTCGGGTCGGCATGCGCCAGCCCGCCTCCCACCGTGGCCATGTTACGCACACGGACTGTCCCGACGTGATGATAGGTTTCGGCGAGCAAGGGGATCCGGCGTCTTACCAAGGGCGAGGACTCCACTGCCCGGTGCGTCGCCAGACCCCCGATACGCAGTCCGCCGTCCTTAATTTCAATGCCGTTCAAGCCGCGCACCGAGCGCAGGCTCACCAAACAACTAGGCTGCACCAACCGCTGCTTCATCATAATGATCAACGCGGTGCCGCCGGCGATGAGCTTGGCGTCGGTGCCAAATTCTTTCAGCGAGGCATGAACTTCTTTTAGATTTTTGGGTGTTCGGTATTCAAAAGATATCATGGGTCTGTCCTTATTTGGCGAACTGATGCGCCTTCTGGATGGATTCGATTATCTTGTAATAGCCCGTGCAGCGGCAGAGATTGCCCATCATCCAGTCTTTAATCTCTTCTTCGTTGGGCCTTGGGTTGTCCTCGAGTAACGCGGTGGCCGCGACGACTTGGCCCGGCGTGCAGATGCCGCACTGAAAACCACCATATTGGATGAAGCTCTTTTGCACCGGATTTAGCTCGCCGTTCTTCGCCAACCCTTCGACGGTCGTAATGTCATGACCATCGGCGAAAACCGCCAGGGCCAAGCAGGAGCTTACCATGTCGCCGTCCATGAGAACCGTGCAAGCGCCGCAAACGCCCACGCTGCAGCCTTCTTTAGTGCCCGTAAGTCCCAGGTCATAGCGCAAACAGTCGATTAGCAGGCGATTGGTCGGCACGTCCACTTCAACCTTCTTGCCATTAACGCGAAATTTTATCTTCTTGTTCATCGCTGTTCCTTTCTCGGTTTCCGAATAGAAAAAAATTGAACTGCAGGTTGGAAAGAACCTACTGCGGCTATCTTATAGAAAGAAATCACATAAACTGCAAGCCGGTCTTCCGACAAAAAATCAAGAAGATATCGGTAGAAATTCGGCGTGGCAGCTACATTTAAGAAGTTTCCGTTCTCGGCTTAACACAATCCTGAAGGGAGCCGAAGGGATCAAAAACTCAAAACGCCGCTCCCAGTTATGAGACCATATGCGATCCAGTCAGAACTTGATCACCGATCGGATACTCTTGCCTTCGTGCATTAATTCGAAAGCTTCGTTGATTCGTTCCAGCGGGAGCGTGTGAGTGATCATAGGATCGACCTTGATCTCGCCGTTCAAATATCTGTCCACGTAACCGGGTAGCTGTGAGCGGCCCTTAACGCCGCCGAAGGCAGTGCCGCGCCAGACTCTGCCGGTCACCAATTGAAAAGGTCTTGTGCTGATTTCTTCGCCGGCTGCGGCGACGCCGATGATGATCGATTCGCCCCAGCCTTTATGGCAACACTCAAGGGCCGCGCGCATTGTTTTTACATTGCCAATGCATTCAAAGGAATAGTCCACTCCGCCGTCAGTCATGTCGATAATCACGTCTTGGACCGGCCTGCTCTGATCGCTGGAATTGATAAATTCGGTGGCGCCTAACTGCTTGGCCATGACGAACTTCGCGGGGTTGATATCGACTGCGATGATGCGATCCGCTTTCGCCATCACCAATCCCTGAATAACGCTGAGACCAATGCCGCCAAGACCAAACACCGACGCGGTGGATCCAGGCCTGACTTTGGCAGTGTTTAAGACTGCGCCAATGCCGGTGGTAATACCGCAACCGAGCAGGCAAACCTTATCCAAGGGGGCGGAAGGGTTGATTTTGGCCACCGCAATCTCGGGCAGCACCGTGTACTCGGAGAATGTCGAAGTGCCCATGTAATGATAGACAGTTTTCCCAGAAGCTGAAAAGCGCGAAGAGCCGTCCGGCATGACGCCTTTACCCTGAGTGGCGCGGATGGCACCGCAGAGATTCGTCCGGCCCGATTTGCAGAACTTACACTCGCCGCATTCCGGAATGTAAAGCGGGATGACGTGATCGCCGGCTTTAACGGAAGTCACGTCGGCGCCCACTTCCATGACGGTCGCGCCACCTTCGTGACCCATGATCGCGGGAAACAGCCCTTCGGGGTCCTTCCCGGACAGCGTATAGGCATCGGTGTGACATACGCCGGCGGCGGCGATTTTCAACAAGACTTCGCCTTTTTTAGGTCCGGCAACTTCGACTTCTTCGATGACTAAAGGCTTGCCGGCTTCCCAGGTGACTGCGGCACGCGATTTCATAGAACCTCCTTTATAACCGTTCCTTCAAGCTTTGGAGCGGATCATGTGTCCCATCCGCGTTACTTTTTTCAGCGCGAAGAGCACACCGAACACTAAGAGCCGACGCGTCCGCTCGGTGCAACAATCCGGCTGTTTCGCCAAGCATTTACCGCAAGTTCCTTTTTTCCTTACCAGGATCCCGGGTTAATTAAAATCGCCGCCCACGTTTCGAATTCTTTCCCTGGTTCGTCAGCGGTCCCGTTGAGTTTTCAGCAGTCCGCATGGCGCGGCAATGGCGCTTGAGTCTGGTGCGAAACAACAAAAGAGACGAGTGGCGCTGCTGCCCGAATTAAAGCTGGAAGGGGGTGGCGCAACCGGCACAACGCGAGGGTGCTGCACCGCGATTCCTGATGATCGTGACACGGCACGGGGCATGCTCTGCGCAGCATAAGCCCGCAAATAAACGGGCAGCGCGACGAACGAGGCGATAAGTAAAAACCGTTCCGCGCCAGTTGTTTTGTTGACGCGATGAACTGATCGCCCCACGTGGTCACCAAGGGCGTCAGAGAGCGAGTGGTGAAACCGGCAACAGAATTTTTTCTGTGCCGGTTTTTTATTTTTGGCGAACCGAAAGAGCCTTAACGCAACGTTGGAGCAAAGAATGGAAAACGAGTCGTCGTTGTCAGTTGCAAGAACCCCAGGCTGCGAAGGACGAGATATGAAACGACCCATCACTGTCATGATGGTCCTGTTGACGAGCATGTTCTATGCGTTTATTTGCCAAGCGCAAATACTCGGCACAGGCCAACTTGGAACGGCCCGCCGCAGCCACAGCGCAATCCTGCTCCAAGACGGCAAGATTCTTATCGTCGGCGGTGACGACGCCAACGGTCTCGTCGGTCAAGCGGAAATTTTTGATCCCATTTCGCTCACGTCTTCCATCATTGCCGCAACTCCGGTTGCTTTGCGCACCGATCACACAGCAACTTTGCTTTCAGACGGTCGGGTCTTGATCATTGGCGGCGTCGACAGCAACGGCCTGCTCAGTTCCACTGAATTCTATAATCCGTACGCCGTTCCTGCTCCATCATTTACCGCTGGTCCTGCGCTTCTGCGCGCGCGCAGCGGCCATACGGCGACGGTCCTTGCGGACGGAAAAATTCTCGTCGCCGGCGGCGAAGCCAGCGGCAGCGCGGAAATTTTCGATCCGATCAGCCAAAGCTTTTCACTGGTTAGCGGCAACCTCAATACGCCGCGGCAATACCACAGCGCGGTTCTGCTCAACAACGGCAAAGTGCTGATCGCCGGCGGCGTCGTGGGCACGAATACCGTTCTTTCCTCGGCAGAAATTTTCGACCCGCAAACCCAAATGTTCACGCCGGCCAGCGGCCCCATGCAGACGCCGCGCGGCTTCGCGCTGTTGCGCGTTCTTCCCGACGGCAAAGTTCAAGTGATCGGTGGCGACGGCGAGTTTTCCATGGAAATGTTCGACCCGGCGACCAATTCGTTTATCGCACTAGCACACGTCCCGCCGCATGCAAACTACCTCAATAATGTTCTAGCCAGCCGCACGCGCTCGGCTTTGATCACGACCATCATCCAGCAAAACCCCGTGCTTCAGGGGCACCCGGAATTGAGCGCAGAGATCCTAGCGCTGCTCAATCGCTTGGATCACACGGTGACAGAGATTCCGCAATCGAACAAGGCCTTGATCGCCGGCGGCATCAACGACGCCGGACAGATTCTCAATTCGGCAACGGTCGTCAGCAGCTCGGCGGCGACCGTGACGACCGACAGATTCGACTATGCTCCCGGTGAAATCGTCACGATCACGGGGGGCGGCTGGCAGCCAAATGAAACGGTGTGGATGTTGCTGCATGAGGAACCGGAGACTCACGCAGATGTAATTACGTCCTCGATCGCGGATACCCAGGGTAATTTCACCAATATGGATTTCGCGCCGGCCACAGCCGACGCGGGTAGATCGTTCACACTCACTGCGATCGGACAATCCTCCGTATTTGCCACGCAGACAGCGTTTAAAGATACGCCGAGAATCAGTGCATCCGTGACTATTGGAACGCAAACGCCAACCCCCCTTGTCGCCAGCAACGGCAATACATCGAGTTAGAGCGTTCAAGCTACCAGGTCAGCCAACGGAACGGTAAACGCAGTTATGAGCGTGGCGTTTACTTCAGGAACACCAGCCGGCATCACTGCGTCTTTCTCACCTAATCCTCCAAATGGTGCCTTTACTGCAAATGGTGGAACTGCCTTTCCCGCTCGAACACTCACGTTCACGACTAACGGAACCACACTAGGGGGAAGTTATCCGTTCACAGTGACTGTGGCTGACGGAAGCGACCAAGGAACGGGGAGCGGGACACTTGTTGTGACGCAAAACCAAACAATTGGCATTACAACACATGCGCCCGCGTCTTCTGCTTATGGGTCAACATTCCCTGTTGCCGCGACCGCCTCATCGGGTCTGACCGTAGCTATTACCACGACAGGCGGTTGCAGTGGCAGCGGCTCCGGCAGCGCAACAATCACGATGACGAGCAGCGCGACAAGTTGCGTAGTCCATTACAACCAAGCGGGTAGCGTGATCTACAACCCAGCTCCAGAAGTGACAGAGACCACAACGGCGACAAAGGCCGCACTAACAATTACCGCGAATGATCAATCCAAGACATACGGCCAGACTGTGACGTTTGCCGGCACGGAATTCAATGCCAGCGGTCTAAAGTTTAACGATACCGTGACGAGTGTATCCCTCACCAGCACCGGAGCGGCGGCGACAGCCACGGTCGCCGGCTCACCCTATGCAATCGTGCCAAGCGCAGCCGTTGGCAATGGGCTTTCAAACTACAACATCACTTATAATAACGGGTTGCTAACTGTGGCTAAGAAGGACGCGACATGGACCACGAATCCCAACAGCAAGACATACGGTGACTCCGATCCTGTTCCGTTGACTACGGGAAGCGGCAGCGGCTTCTTGGCGGGTGACAATGTCACTGCGACGTATAGCCGTACCGCAGGCGAGACTGTGGCCGGGAGCCCATATCACATTACCGCGATACTCAGCCCGGCTGGTGTGTTGGGGAACTACAACATCACTAACAACGGCGCAGATTTCACCATCAACAAAAAGAACGCGACATGGACGACCAATCCCAACAGCAAGACATACGGTGACTCCGATCCTGTTCCGTTGACTACGGGAAGCGGAAGCGGCTTCTTGGCGGGTGACAA
>Ga0126382_10000397_pt1 | contig 16868 bp, 15 predicted proteins | sample PanSoiMetPlot_30_FD_92548 | JGI IMG/M metagenome (GOLD analysis project Ga0126382, IMG submission 92548) | Tropical forest soil microbial communities from Panama - MetaG Plot_30 | ecosystem: Environmental > Terrestrial > Soil > Tropical forest > Bulk soil | place: Panama | collected 2016-02-17
GCTGGCCCGCGGTCGGCTGAAATGTATCGTGCCGGAAGGGCACCCTCTGGCGCGCCGCGCGCGCGTGACGACGGATGAAATCGTGAAGTACCCGCTCATCGGCGTCGATCCGAACGATCCTTATGGACGCATCATGGCCGGTCTCTTCGCCAGCCACGCGTTGCAGTATGAGGTCACGATACGTGCCCGCTTCGGGTCGACGGTCTGTGCGCTGGTTTCACACGGACTCGGCATTGCCATCGTCGACGAGTTCACCTTGGCCGCCGACCAGTGGCCGCGCCTGCGCGTTCTCGACATCACCGAGCCGACCGTGTTTCAGACCTACGTCGCGCATCGCAAGGATGTTCCGCTATCGAGCCACGGTGCACGATTTGTCGCGGCTTTGCGTGGCCAGATGGAGTCCGCGGCGCGCGCACGTACGGTGCGAAAAAAATAACACCATGTTAAGTTTCCCGCACGTTTTGGTTATTGACCTTGGGCGAGCGGATTAGCAAGGTCATCATTGGTGGTGCAGGCCCGGATATGGGGGCGCCGCGCCGCCAGAAGCCCGATGCAACGGGCCGCGGTCTACCACAGGAGGGAGCTTCCCATGTTTCGTTCAGCACTGCTTGCGTCGGTGATTGTCGCGGGGGTTGGCGTGGCCAGTCCGGTTTTCGCGCAGTCGACAGTATACATTCCCGCCATTCTCGAGTTGTCCGGCGCCGGCGCGGTGTCGGGCACCAATTTCCGCGACGGGATGCTGTTGGCGATCGATGAGATCAACGCCAAGGGCGGAATCCTCGGGCGCAAGATCGACACGCCTTTGCTCGACACCCAAAGCGATGCGGGCATTTCGCGCGCGCAGGTGCAGAAGGTGCTCGACAACAAGCCTTTCGTCATTCTCGGCCCCGTCTTCTCGGGGTCGGTGCTCGTCGACATGCTGCTCACACAGCAAGCCGAGATTCCCGAGATCGTGGGCGGCGAGGCGGCGGCCATTACCCAGAAGGGCAACCCTTACGTTTTCCGCACCTCGTTCGGTCAGCAATTCAGCATGCCGAAGATTGCGAACTACATGCGTGACGGCGTCAAGGCGAAGACCGTCGGCGTGCTATGGGTGAACAACGACTTCGGCAAAGGCGGTCGCGATACCTTCGTCAAGGAAATGAACGCGGGTGACATCAAGGTGGTAGCCGATATCTCGACAGAGTCAGGCCAGGCCGATTTCTCAGCCGACGTGGTGAAGCTCAAAGCGGCCAATGCCGATGCGGTCTTCGTCTATCTCAACGAAGAAGAGAGCGCGCGCTTCCTTCGGGAGGCCAAGAAACAGGGCCTTAACAAGCCGCTGATCGGGGAAACAACGTTGCTCGGGCAGAAAGTGATCGACCTGGCCGGCGAAGCGGCCAATGGCGTGCGCGGCCATGTCGGCCTGACAGTCGATGCACCGATCCCCGCCGTGCAGGAGTTCGCCACCAACTTCAAGAAACGGTTCGGCTATGCCTGCGACCACAACGGCATCAAGGGCTACACCGCCGTCTACTTCATCAAGCATGTGACGGAAAAAATCGGCAAGTTCGACAGCAAGGCTTTTGCCGAGGCTGCGCATGGCATCACGATCTCGCCGAAAGATCAGCCTGGCATCCTGATGGAAGCGACCTGGGACAAAAACGGCGATATCAACCGGATCAGCTTCCTGGGCGAAGTTGTCGAGGGCAAGCAGAAGATCGTCGAAACCTTGCCGAAGCTCAACAAGTAATCTTTCCCATGTGCTCTTCCGCCCGGCGTAACCGCCGGGCGGAAGTCAAAGGCTCGACCAATGGCTTCCTTCATCCAGCTTTTGGTATCCGGCCTCGCGACCGGCGCAATCTATGCCCTGATTGCCGTCGGCTTTACGCTCCTCTGGCAGACATCGCAGACGATCAACTTCGCCCAGGGCGAGTTCGTCATGCTGCCTGCGTTCTTCGTCCTCGCTGCCATGAACGCGGGCGCACCGTTCTGGCTGGCATGTCTCATCGGCATCGCACTGTCGATTGTTATCCTCGGGGTCCTGTTCAAGCTCATCATCGTCGACCCGATGCTGAAGTATGGCGTGCTGCCATTGGTCATTTCGACGATTGCGCTATCCCTGTTTCTCAAGGAAAGCGCCAAGGACTTTTACAGCTCGCAGGCGCAACCATTCCCCACGCTGGTGCCGGCGACCGACATTCATATTTTCGATGCGGTTATATCGACGCAAAGCCTCGCAGTGCTGGCGGTCGCCATCCTGACAGTCGTCGCACTGAACATACTGCTCACCAAAACCCGGCTTGGCCGGCAGATGCAGGCGACCGCGCAAAATCCGACCTTGGCGCGCATCCTCGGCATCCCGGTGCAGCGCATGGTGCTCTACACGTTTCTGCTCAACGCGGTGCTGGTCGCGATCGCCTCGATCCTGGTGAGCCCCATTTATCTCGCCAAGTTTACCAACGGCGAAACGCTGGGCATGGCCGCCTTCATTGCGGCAATCATCGGCGGATTCAATCAGGTGCGCGGCGCCATTCTCGGCGGCTTGATTCTGGGTGTGCTCGATAACCTGTCGGCCGCCTATATCTCGTCGCAGTATCGCGGCGCGTTCCCGCTGATCATCCTGATTGCCGTTATCCTTTTTCGCCCGCAGGGCCTGCTCGGGCGGGTCGAGGAGCGCACGGTATGACGCGCTTCGGCACCGCGGTTGTCGTCCTCGCCGCCATCGCGGCGATCGTCGCGCCGTTTTTCCTCAAGCCCTACGGCATTTTCCTGATCTCGACCTGGGCGGTGCTGACCATTGCGGCGATCGGTCTTAATCTCACGCTCGGTTACGCCGGGCAGATCTCGCTGGCGCAGGGCGCTTTCGTCGGAATTGGCGCCTATACGGTTGCACTTCTGACGCCACTGGGCGTGCCATTTTTCCTGGCGTTTCTCGCCGCGGGCCTTCTGTGCTTCGCAGTGGGGTGGGGGCTCGGCTACCCGGCTCTGCGGGTGCAGCACCATTACCTCGCCTTCGTAACGCTCGCTTTCACCACGCTCGTTTTCCTGGTGTTGCGCAACGAGCAGTGGCTCACGAACGGAATTTACGGAATCACCGGCACGCCGCGTCCGTCAATATTGGGCTGGAGCACCAGCGGCGCGCGCGATTTTTATTTCTTCTGTCTCGGCATTCTGGCGCTACTTTCGCTCGCAACCTGGTGGATGCTTCGTTCGCCATGGGGCCGCGCCTTCGTTGCCTTGCGGGAAAATCCGCTCCGCGCACTCTCGCTCGGTCTCGATACGCGACGATATACGCTGATGGCCTTTGCCATTGGCTCGAGCCTCGGCGGGTTGTCCGGTGCGCTGTATGCGCCGCTCGTGCAATTCATCGAGCCAAACTCCTTCGCGCTCGGCCTGTCGTTCAACCTGCTGTTGATGGTGATTGTCGGCGGCGCCGGCAATTTCTTTGGGCCTTTCGTCGGCGCCTTGGTCGCTGTGCTGCTGCCGGAATGGCTGCGCATCACGCAAGGCTACTACCTCATACTCTATGCCGCCGCGATCATGGTCATGATGGCCTTCTGTCCCTCGGGACTGCTCGGACTTGCCGAGCGCGCTATCAAATCCCTGAACGGTCGGCGCGCGGGTGCCACGGCAGCCGTGCGTGCGGAAGGAGCCGGGCCATGACCGCCGTGCTCCAAGTGTCCAATCTGCGCAAGGCGTTTGGCGGGGTCGTCGCGGTCGATGGCGTGTCATTTGAAGTTCATCCCGGCGAGATCCTGGGCATCATCGGACCGAACGGATCGGGCAAATCGACGCTGTTCAATTGCGTGCTCGGACAATTGCAGCCGAGCGCTGGTGAGGTTCGCATCGATGGCCAGGTCACGACGGGCGCGCGCCCATGTGATCTCAACCGCCTGGGCGTCAGCCGGACGTTTCAACTGCTGCAGGTTTTTCCACAGCTCTCGGTGCACGATAACCTCATCCTCGCCGGGCAGGAACATCAGGGCACGATGTCATCACGTCTGTTTGGACGCACCGATGCCGGGCTTGGCGATGCCGCCGCGCAGATGATCGAGTTCTTCCGCCTGTCACACCTCGCTGAAGAGCAGGCCGGTTCGCTTAGCTACGGTCAGCAGAAGCTGCTCGATGCGGCGATGGCCTTCATGGCCGGTCCGCGGCTCGTCCTGCTCGATGAGCCGGCCGGCGGCGTCAACCTGACCATGCTGGGAAACCTGCGCGAACGGCTTCAGGTCTATCACGCCGAAAGAAAGGCGACCTTTGTCGTGATCGAGCACCAGATGGAATTCGTCATGGCGCTCTGTACGCGTGTGCTGGTTCTGGCCGAAGGACGCCTCATCGCCGAAGGCGCGCCCGACGAAATCCGCCGCAACCCGATCGTGATCGAAGCGTATCTGGGGCACTGAAATGAGTTCGGACCCGTTGCTCGTCCTGGATGGGGTTTTTGCCGGCTACGGCAAGATGACGATTCTCAACGGGACGACTGCGCGTATTCGTCGTGCCGCGATCACAACCGTGATCGGCCCGAATGGCGCCGGCAAGTCGACAATGTTCAAAACCATCTTCGGGTTGCTTTCGGTGCGCAGCGGCACGATTTCCCTCGATAGCTGCGACATCACGAATTTCACCCCCCGCCAGGTTCTCGACCAGGGCGTCGCCTACATTCCGCAAGGTCGCAATATTTTTCCCGAGCTGAGCGTGCGTCACAATCTGGAGCTCGGAGGCGTCGCCTTGTCCGATCAAGCGAGCCTTCCGGCGCGGCTTGAAAAAATCATGCAGCGCTTCCCGATTCTGAACGAGAAGGCGCGCGCGCAGGCTTCGACGTTGTCGGGCGGGCAGCAAAAGATGCTCGAAGTTGCGCGCGGGCTTCTACTCGATCCGAAATTGATTTTGATCGACGAGCCGTCGATCGGGCTTTCCCCGCTCATGGTGCAGGAGGTCTTTGCCATCTTGAAATCACTTCGCGACAACGGCGTCACGATTCTGCTGATCGAGCAGAATGCGAAACAGGCGCTGCAGATCTCCGACTTTGGTCTCGTGCTCGAACAGGGCCAGACGCGCATCGAAGACACGGCCCCGAATATTCTTGCCGACCCGCGCATTGCGCAGCTGTTTCTCGGTGGTGGTCTGGCCCAGCCGGAGCGTGTCGCATGAGCAGGCGCAGAATGTTGCTCGGACTCATCGGCGCGAACATCATGGGTTCGCTGTCGCCGGCGCTGTTCGCGGAAGCGTTCGCCGCCTCCGGTATCGACGGCTTTTATCATCTAATCGACGTCGATCGCCTGCGCGAGCGTCGGCTGCCGCAGCTTCTTGATGCGATCAAAGCTGCCGGGTTCGCGGGGACCAACATCACGTACCCGTTTAAGCAGGACATCCTGCCGCTTCTCGATGTGGTTGATGCCGAAGCCGCGCAGATCGGTGCCATCAATACTGTCGCTATCGCGGCAGACGGCCGTACCACCGGGTATAATTTCGACCGCCGCGGATGGCGTCGCAGTTTCGAGGAGAGTCTCGGCCGGGAGAGCGCGGAAGGCGCAACCGTCGTGCAGATCGGCGCCGGTGGCGCCGGGCATGCGGTCGCGTTTGCTCTGATGGATCTGGGCGTTGCAGTGCTCATCGTTCATGACTGCGATGCAACGCGTGCGAATGCGCTACGCAGCGATCTTGCGAAGCATTTCGGTGCATCGCGCTGCCGGGTTGCGCGCGATGTCGAGCGCGAGATCGCGGCAGCGGATGGCATCGTCAACTCCACGCAAGTTGGCATGCGCGGCTTTCCCGGCAATCCGGTGCCGGTCTCCGCGATCAAATCGACGCATTGGGCCGCCGACGTCATCTACACTCCCGTCGATACGGAATTTATCAAGGCCGCATCGGCGAAAGGCGCGCGCGTTCTCAGCGGTGACGGGATGTGCGTGCACCAGGCGGTCGAAGCCTTCCGCCTGTTCACGGGGACGACGCCCGATCTTGCCCAGCTCCACCGTGCCTTCGCCGCTGGCTACAAGGCGCGCGAAGCCGCGCTCCGCGAAGCTGTCTGACGAGACCGGAGGACAAAAATGAAAACATCGATAGCCACGGTTTGCCTCAGCGGCGGTCTGAGCGAAAAGCTGCAATCGATCGCAGCGGCGGGTTTCCGCGGTGTCGAAATCTTCGAAAGCGACTTGCTCTCCTATAACGGCACGCCGGCCGACGTTGCCAGGGAGATGTCGGATCTCGGGCTGCGCGCCATCACGTTCCAGCCATTTCGCGATTTTGAAGGCATGCCGGAACCGCAACGGCAACGGACCTTCGATCGGGCCGAGCGCAAATTCGATCTGATGCAGGAATTGGGCTGCGACTCACTGCTCGTGTGCAGCAACGTATCGCCGGATTCGGTCGGCGGCATCGATCGCAGCGCGGCGGATTTTCATGAACTCGGCGAGCGCGCCGCCAAACGCAAGTTGCACGTCGGCTTCGAGGCGCTGGCCTGGGGGCGCCATATCAACGACTACCGCGACGCCTGGGAGGTGGTTCGCCGCGCGAACCATCCCGCCATCGGTCTCGTTCTCGACTCCTTTCACACGTTCGCCCGCAAGACCGATCTCACGCCGATGCGCGCCATTCCCGGTGACCGGATTTTTCTCGTTCAGCTTGCGGATGCGCCATGGCTCGAGATGGATGTGCTCAACTGGAGCCGGCATTTCCGCTGCTTTCCGGGGCAGGGGGATATGCCCCTGCTCGATTTCATGGGCGCGGTGACAGCGACAGGCTATCAGGGCGATCTGTCGCTCGAGATTTTCAATGACCAGTTCCGCGCCGGTTCGCCGCGTTCGGTCGCCGTCGATGGGCAGCGCTCGCTGGTCTATCTGATGGATCAGCTGGGCGCGAAAAGCAGCAAGCCGGTTGCCGACGTTCCGCAGATGCCGCCGCGGTCGAAATGTCTCGGCGTCGAGTTTATCGAGTTCGCGGTCGATGATCGTACCGCCCAGGAGCTCGAGCAATTCATCGCCGGCCTCGGTTTCCGCAACGTTGCCCGCCACAAGTCGAAAGCCGTGTCACGCTGGACGCAGGGCGCGATCAACCTTGTCATCAACAAGGAAAAGGAAGGCTTCGCGCATTCTCACTACATCACGCACGGGCCATCCGTGTGTGCCATCGGGCTGAAGGTCGAGAGTGCGGCAGCAACGCTCGACCGCGCCGAGAAGCTGCACGATACGCCGTTCCGGCAGAAGGTCGGGCCGGGCGAACTCGAAATTCCGGCCGTTCGCGGCATGGGCGGGAGCCTGCTCTATTTTCTTGATCCGACCAGCAAGCTTGCCAAGGTCTGGGATGTCGAGTTCGAGCCGGTGGCGGCGGGCAAGGGCGCCGGCGCGGGCCTCACGGTTGTCGACCATATCTCGCAGTCGACGCACTACGAGGACATGCTGTCCTGGCTGCTGTTCTACACCTCGCTCCTGGACGTGCAGAAAACCCCGCAGGTCGACATTAACGATCCCGGCGGCGTCGTGCGCAGTCAGGTTGTCGAGACGGCGGATGGTACGCTGCGCATTGCGCTGAACGCCTCGCAGAGCACGCGCACGCAATCCTCCCGCTTTCTCAACGAATATTTCGGTTCGGGCGTGCAGCACATCGCCTTTGCCACCGACGATATCATGGCGACCGCGGCGCGCCTGCGCGCAAACGGTGTAGAGACGCTGCGCATTCCGGAGAATTACTACGATGATCTCGAGGCGCGGGTCGATGTTGCAAGTGACAGGTCGAAAATGCTGAAAGACTACAACGTCCTTTACGACAAGGACGACAACGGCGAGTATTTCCAGCTCTACACCCGCAGCTTCAAGGATCTCTTCTTCCTCGAAATCGTGCAGCGACGCCGATACAAAGGTTTTGGCGCCATCAACGCGCCCATCCGGCTCAATGCCCAGTCTCGGCTCGCGGGCGAACAGACGGTTCCCGGTCTGTGACAACCTCGTTGCGCATTGCGGTTGTGGGGGCGGGCGCCATTGGACGTGCGCACATCGACCGCATTCTGAAAAGTCGCGGCTGCCAGCTGATGGCGATCGTCGATCCGGCGCCGCGCGCGTCGGATCTCGCCGCGAAGGCCGGTGTTCCGCTCCTCGCCTCGCTAGCGGACGTGCTGAAGCAGCGCCCTGACGGAGTCATTCTTGCGACGCCGAACCGGTTGCATGTCGAGCAGGGTCTCGCCTGTATTGCTGTGGGCGTTCCGGCCCTGATCGAGAAGCCGTTGGCCGGCACCAACGAGGACGGCGAACGGCTTTGCGAGGCCGCCGAGCGCGCGGGGGTGAAACTACTGACGGGGCATCATCGCCAGCACAATCCGATCATGACCAGGGCGGTCGAGATCGTGAAAAGCGGCCGGCTCGGTCGGCTGGTCGCTGTCGTCGGCACCGAGATGTTCTGCAAGCCCGACCAGTATTTCGAGGACGGCCCGTGGCGGCGGCAGCTCGGCGGCGGGCCGCTGCTGATTAACATGGTGCACGAGATCGGAAATCTCCGCGCGTTGTGCGGCGAGATCGTTGCCGTGCAGGCCTTTGCTTCGTCCGCCACGCGGAATTTTCCGGTCGAGGATACGGTGTCGGTCAGCCTGCGCTTTGCCAACGGTGTCCTCGGCAGCTTCATGCTGTCTGACACTGTCGCTGTGCCGCGAAGCTGGGAGCAGACAACCCGGGAAGATCCGTTCTTTGCCGCCTATCCGGACGAGGACTGTTACGTCGTTGCCGGCACCGACGGCTCGCTGGCGATCCCGACCATGCGGCTGAGGTTTTATGGCGACCGCGCGAAACGCTCCTGGCGCGAGCCTTTCGAGGAAGAGACGATCGGGATCGAGCGCGCCGATCCCTTGACGCGTCAGCTCGAGAATTTCTGCGCTGTCATTCGCGGCATGGCGAAACCGGTGGTGAGCGCTCGCGACGGCCTGCAGAACGTCCGTGTCCTCGACGCGATCCGGCGGGCGGCGGCGAGCGGCCAGACTTGCGTCATTGAGAAATGAATTTGCCGTCGGCGTGACGCCGATCAAGATTTCTTGCCCGGACGAAGGATCGCGCTGTCGAGCCACGTCGCGAGCGCATCCAGAACGTCTTCAAGCACCTGTGCGTCCTTCCGGCCTTTCCGTGCCGGCACGCGAAACGAATGATCGGCATCCGCGAACAGCGTCAACGTGGCGCGCTTGCCAAGCTGCTTGCAGACCGGCTCCAGCTGATCGAGCAACGCCAGGTTGTCGCGCGTGCCCTGCAGGAAGAGCATAGGGATCTGCACCTTGAACAGATGTTCGGCCCTGTCCTGCGACGGTCGACCGACCGGATGCAGCGGAAATCCGAAAAATGCAAGTCCGCAGACGCCCTGAAGCGGAGCCTTCGCCTGCGCCTGTGACGTCATCCTGCCGCCGAACGACTTGCCACCGGCGATGAGCGGCATGTCAGGTAACAGGCGTTGCGCCGCCGCCACGGCGGCACGGACCGTTGCCTGCGAGAGCGGCGGCGGGTCGGGCCGTTTGGTGCCGCGCTCCATGTAGGGAAACTGATAGCGCAGTGTCACAATGCCGCGCGACGCGAGTCCGCTCGCCAAACCTTCCATGAATGGATGATCCATTCCCGCGCCGGCGCCATGCGCCAGCACATAGCAAGCCCGGGCGCACGGCGGCTTTTGCAACAGGCCTGAAACGCGAGTGCCATCGCTCACGGTGATGCTGACAGGTTTAACCGCTGTAGACATGCGTACGAATGGTAGGCGTGTGGGGATTGAACATACGACCTCTCACGCCCGAAAGGAAATCTAGGCGGCCCTTAGAGGAACCTTTGTTCTGCATGGTCTAAAAATCATTTCCTGGTCTGACTTGATGAATAGCTAGCATCGAAGAATCACGCCGTCAGACGATGCGCTGATACGTCAGCAGCCGGCCACCGGCATCAGGCGGCTCGCACCCTGGGCACCAATCAAGAGGCGATTAGGCACCGGGCCACCGAACTTGGCGTTTCGCTGGTCATTGGTGATGAAGGCGGCCAGGCTATCGACACGCGAACGCTCTGTTGCTCGAATGGATTCGTCGACCCGTTACTGGAAAGATTGAAGGACGCACACAAGAATAAGGGTGTCTAAACGTCCCATTGGTAGCGCGGCTAACCGCAGGGTTGGCCAACTCAACGACCCAGTGTGCCTCAAAAGGGACCCGAGCATCCAACGGTCGTTGGCGGCAAGTATGTCCCCTCCCGTTCAAGTACTTCATCTGTAGTCGGAAGAATATCCACGTCTCGCGTGGACCGCTTTTTGGATTTGGTTTTCTTTGCCGTTCGCTTGCGTTTGATCCTTGTTTTTTTGGCCCTTCGCTTCTTGGCCATGCGATTACCCCTGCATTCATTTTACCGGCGCGTTTAATGGCCTGCCGCGTGAATTATGCCACAGTATGCCGCCGATATAGGTGAAAAGAAGAAGGGCCGCCAGCGAGGCATCGTTGGCAGCTCTTCGCCGTGTACTACCGGCTTGGGGAACCAGAGTGCCGAGAGCCAGTAGCAATCTCATGTACGACGAAGCCGACTGCGCCGACCAGCGACGCGCGTTCACCGTTGTAGGGCTGCATAACGCCGATTGCTTGCCAGTACTGCACCGGGCAGTCGCTTTTAGTCGCTTTTAGTCCAACTTTCCCAGAGCTAAATGCCGAGCTGCGTACTTTCCAATGCCAGGAGTGCGGCAAACCGAATTGATCGTTCTTCAATAGTCCTAATGTCCGCTTCTGGCCCTTTGCGGATATGAGCTGTTGCACCGCAAATGTCTGCTTCTAACTTAAAGCGCACATGATGGTCACGGTTGGCGAGATCCCGGATCGATCATCCGCCCCGCGCGGCGCTCGCTGCTACGTCACTCCTTCGGTTCATCAGGATTGTCTTGCGAATAAATTTGGCCGCCGTCATACCCACAGGCAATACGACCGAGCCGCAACCGAAACTCTTCGGTATCCAGCGACTGCAATGCCAAATCGGCCACAGATTTGGAGGTTCTACGTCCTCGATTAAGAATTTCTGCAACCAATTGCCGATCAAGATATGGCAAAGTAGCCCAGAAGCCGGTGGCAAGTACTTGCGCCAAAGTATGCTCGGGGTGATTTTGATTTTCTGGCGCCCGGCCAATTTCATACATGTGTCGAACGGAACCCCACGGAGCGCGTTCTCTCGGAAACTGCGCGGCAAGTTGAGGCTGCTCTTCGGCTACGTAAAAGCGATTAAGAGTATCGAAAAGCACAAACCGGTAACCTCGCGTTAGCAGGAAGGGCTCCCATTCCTTCCATGACGGCTCGCTCGTCACTGGTGTAATCGCCTCCACTATTACGATCTTCGGCCGAAAGCGATTCCAATCGCCGCCAATCAGAACGTCGGCCTCAGCGCCTTCGACATCAACCTTCAGGAAATCGATCGAGGTGGTCGCGTAGTTCTCACACAGTTCGGCAAGGCCGATCATCGGCACTTGCATGGTCCGAGAAGTAGCACCAAAGGATCGCGCCGCGACTGCATTCTGTTTGCTCGTTGTCGATAGTCCATGAAAATCGCCAAAAACATGGAAATCAACTAGACCACGACGCGTTCCGATAAGACTGCAGACTCTGGTGTCGCGCGGTCGCAAGCGTGAATATAGATCAACGAGATTGGGCTGCGGTTCAACCACAACGCCTTGCCATCCTCTCTCATAGAAAAAAAACGACACATTGTCTGCTATGGGGTGACCCGCTCCGATGTCGATGTAGGAGCCGGTTCGCTGGCCACCGAACGCTAGCCACAAATGATAATCTTCCATGTTTTGGGAGTATGAGAGATCCATAACGTCATGTCCGCTAAAGGCCAACATCACATCGACATTCCATTGTAAGTCCATGACTATCAAAGCGACACAGCGCGCAAAGGTCCTCGAAATGCCGGGTTTCTACCCGAAAGCAAGATCGGACTACGTTGGTCACTCTTGGCTGTGTTACTTTTCGTGAAAGCCGAGTCGTCCTAAGTGTCCGCTTTTTCCAACGCGGACATCGCTTGCCTCTTCCACTGATCTGTTTCAGCTGGGTACTATGTCTCTTCCCTGGGCCTCGGGGAAGGCAATGAGAAGGCGCGAGTTCATAACTCTTTGCGGCGGAGCAGCGGCGGGATGGCCCCTCGCTGCGCAGGCGCAACAGTTGGGCGGACACGCAGAGGCCGATCGGCAGCTTCCATTGCCCGACGAGATTTTCCTGGACCATGTCGGGCATTTCGTGCGTGATCATGAGGCCGCAAGCCGGGCACTTGCGCGCGCTGGCTTTGCGCCGACGCCGGCATCAATCCAAGTCAATCCCGATCCGAAGGGCGGCGCGCCGCAACTGACAGGCACGGGAAACGTTACCGCCATGTTGTCGCGCGGCTACATTGAGATTTTGTTCAAGACCGCTGATACACCGCTCGGCCGTGAATTTGAGGCCGCGACGGCGCGCTACGCCGGAGTGCAGCTTGCAGCATTTGTGGTGGCGGATGCTGCCGGGGCACACCGCCGCCTTGCCGAGGATGGCTTTCGCGTACGGCCGCTCGTTGAGTTGCAGCGTCCAGTCGATACCGGCGCCGGGGCAGGAACGGCGGCCTTCACGGTTGCGCGTGTCGAGCCAGCCGAAATGCCGGAAGGACGGATTCAGATTCTCACGCACCACACTGAGCACACTGTATGGCAGCCGCGCTGGCTCACGCACCCGAACGGCGCGTTTGGGCTCGCGAGCATGACGATTGTGGTTGCGGATGTCGGCGAAGCGGCGGCTCGCTTTACACGCTTTTCCGGCCGCGCAGCGAAGCCATCGCCGTCCGGGCAGTCCATCGCGCTCGACCGCGGTCGTGTTGAGCTTGTCGGAGCGGACGCATTTACGCAGATGCTGCCCCAAATTCCCATTCCGTCGGTACCCTTCATGGGAACCTACACAATCAGGGTGCGATCTTTGTCGGTGATCAAGACGATACTGGCAGACGCCGCAATCGCAACGAGTCCGCTGGGCGCGGATCTTCTCGCGCGCTTCCCCGAGGACCTGGGGCAGGGGGCGTGGATATTCACGGAGTGATCGGCCGGCATCGGCTCTTTAGCTGACACTAGCTATTGCGCTGCCATGTCTGCTTGTGACTCAAAGCTGCCTTCGGCTCTCGCACGGCACATGTCTGCTTCTGAACCGAACGTGCTGCGTTTTTCTCGCGTTGCGCAAACTGAATAGCGCTGCTCAAGGCAATTTCAGAAGCCGTGCCAGCTAGCGTGAGTGCAAAAAGTGCGTAGTGCCGTCTTTTTCAATGCGGTCCAGTAGATCAACTTCCCAGGAGAGATAGGCATTCATTGCCGCTTCAGTGTCTCGTGTTTGTTCGTAGGGCTTGAGCCAGACGTCAACAGGCTCATCGGCCATTCGGCCGTCGGTCGAGAGCCGATAACCGGCGGCAGTCCAAGCGGCGTTGCCGCCCTTTAGTAAGCTTACCGGTGCCTTCGTGACGGCGCGTGCTTCGTCAATCGCGAGGTTAGCGAGTACGCCATCCTCGGAGGTAAGAATAAGTGTACCGGCAACGTCTATCTTTTCTATAGCGAGATTGAGTCGACCGCGTATTGCAAACCACGCGCTAGGAATATGACCCCGCCGGTAGTGTGGGCTTGTAGACAGATCGACGACTGTGGCGCTCTTCTGATCGAGCAGTGAAGACAGCTGCGCTGGGTCGATGCTCTCGTTGGTTGGAGGCTCGCGGAGTAACTTGTGCGAAGGCTCGCCTATTTCATCGCCCGCTTCCGGCAGAATGAACACATCTTTCCAGCCCATCTGTTTGAGCCATGATGCCGTCATGAGTGCGCGGACTTCCTTGTCATCACTGAGCACGATGCGGGCGCCGAGTGTGCCGGCGTAAATGTCGGTAGCTTGTACCAATTGGCCACCGGGCGCCGATATCGCGTTGGGATAATGGCCTGCAACATATTCAGCTGGATCGCGAACATCAAAAATGTAAGTCGTACGCGTCGGGTCGCTGCGCCAGGCATTAAGCTGGATTTGATCGATCCGGCCGACGCCGAACTTTTCTGCCACCGATTGTGCCGCCGATTTCGCCCAAGCCAACCCGCCATCGGTAAAGTCCGGCGCACGATCTGACTTTTGGCTCTCGCACACGAACCCCGCCAAATGCCAGCCCATGGTCCCGTTTCGAAGTGCGACCACCTTGTTCGGAATCCCTGCGTTGATAAGAGACTGGGCGCCGATAATGCTTCGGGTGCGGCCCGCACAGTTGACGACGATGGTGGTCGACGGCGAGGGGACAATGTCGCGTATGCGCAGGACCAGCTCCGCTCCCGGGACATTGATACCTTTCGGTATCGATATTCGCGTGTATTCGTCGAATGGCCGACTGTCGAGCACCTTGAGCTCAGTGCCGTCATGCATCATTGCCTTCAGCTCGGCAGCGCTGATGTTAGGTGTGCCGCTGTCGTGTTCGACGAACTCACCAAAAGCTTTGCTTGGCACGTGCACGCCTGAGAACAGCACAAAGCCAGCCTTCCGCCACGCCGTTATACCTCCATTGAGAAACGAAAGGTCCGTGTAGCCTGAGCTTTCGAGAACAGATGCGGCGCGTTCAACCAGACCGTCGCCGCCGTCACACAAAACAATTCGAGTGCTCAGGCGTGGCACGAGGCGAGCAAATCGCAACTCGAGGCGGCTGAGCGGGACATCCCGCGCCCACAACAGATGACTCTTCGAGAAGGTTAATTCTTCGCGGACGTCGATCAGCGCCAACTCTGCGCCATCAGCGAGCATCGACTTAACGACATTGGGACTAATCGGACGCAACATCCGGGGGTTCATCAAAGTGAGAAATTACGCCTCGCGCTAAGTCGCTTGCTGAGGCGTCATCTGCTCGACCTCGCCCGTTTTTAGGTCGATACGAATGCGGTTTATCTTGTCAAGATTTGTGCCCGTCACACGAATGAAACGCGCATGATCAGGATAGTCGATCGAGTGAATGGCTCCATCCTGGTAGATACCAGCCTTTCCAGGAGTCAAGCGGTACTTTTTTATAGGCTTGAGTCTAGCGTGCTTTGGATCGTTCCCGTCATCTTCACGCCCCCATTCGATCATGTCGGTATATTTTGTCGCTTGACCATAGATCGCCCATGAAGCGCCATGATCATGCGGCGGCGAGATACGTGCTTTTTCATTCACATGTGCGAGGATTTGAAAGCCGAGTTCTCGATCCTCGTACAGTACCTTCAAGCCGCTCGGTACGTCGTCGCCACAATATTTCTTGATGAAATCTTTATTGTTGAGCAGGCGTTCGAGATCGAGGCGCACCCGCTCGCGGCCGGTGGGGCCCGGATCGCGATTGAGGGTTGTGCGGCAATCGGTGATGAATTGCTCGAGATCGTAAGTCATGGCGTTGTTCCGGTGCAGGACTTAAGTCTTACATAAGTCCGAGTCGAACACTAGTAAGCGTCTCTTTCCGACCACACGAGACTTTTCGACCCCCGCTGCGCGATCTTGCTGATTGGCGTTGCGGTAAGTCCAGCATATGAGCGGCCGCTTCGGGCAAGACGAATGTCCGCTTTTGACATCAAAGCGGACATTGGCCGGTCGTTTAGCAACCTGTGGCTCTGCCAGATGTCATCCCCTCACATCCCCATTCCGGGCGTTGGTGTACCCGCAAAGTCTTTAGATTCACCCCTCTGCGCAATTCGCTGACATTCATGGTAGGATGGTCTTTGAGAGCCGTTGTGATGCAATTTCTGACGTAATTCCTGCTCGCGGGCCATCTTATCTTTTTGCCCTTAGCCTCGGCCTTGCAGGCAATGGTTGCCCGTTTGACGGCAATGTTCTGAAGCTCAGCTGGCGTGGGTTTGACTGTCTTGGCCACACAATTGCTCACGAACTTGCGGCTCACAGGCCACCTGATCTTCTTTTCCTTAGCCTCCGCCTTACACGCGGCAGTCGCCTCTTTTAGGGCAACGGCCTCAGCGCTGGGCGTCGTCGCGGCCTCAGCAGGGGTAGGCCTAAGCGCTGCACCGCCGACGACAGCGGTAGCCACGACGCCTGCACATAGAGCAACGGCGAAATAGTGCATTATCACCCTCCTCCGTGATGACTGTGTTTCGTTGCATCTTCGCTGTCAGTTGACAGCCGAGATTCGGACGGCAAGGCGTTACGAGGCAATTGGACTTGGGTCCAACTCGAAATGCGCTTTTCGGGCAAGGCAGACAGGAGGGCTCGTCCTCATAAGCAGCGAGCCGAGGCCCCTACTGCGGGCACAACTTGTCGAGCGCCTGTATCGTCGAACTGATCTCCTGACCATCCTCGGATTGTGGGTCCACATTCTGAATCCCGTCCATCAAGGTGGCATATTCGGTGCCTAGTTTTTTTACCAATTCGTCCTCTTTCAGAGACAGTTCCTCGAATTTCTTGGAGTCTCGCTTCTCGTTGGCCTTTTCCATTTCGTCACCGAGCTTGGCGATATCGCAAAAGGTCTGAAGCTTGGCCTTGTCGCTGCTGATTGCTTTAAAGACCTTTTGCGCGTCCTCCTTGGTTGGCTTCGCAGGGGTCGATTGTTGAGCCTGCGCACATACCGACGCGGCGGTGAGCACTAAAACGGTAGCGATCGACTTCAGGTTCATGACGCAACACTCCACATTAAGTGCTTGTCAGTTTAGCCCCTACGGGTGAGCGTGTCCCACGGCGCTCACCGGTGGGTTCCGCATATGGTACGGTATTCGCCCTGACCTTGAAGTTCTGACATGACAAGCACCGCCGATATTTCCGTTCTTTATCAGGAATTCACCGAAGCCCTGACCGAGGTTCTTGCGGAAAACTCGGTTGGCCCCGCTCGGCGCGGACGGCTTGCTCGGGCCCGTGCGGCCGTCAAAAAGCATCCCAAATATTCCGAGCACGAGTA
>Ga0126382_10000399_pt1 | contig 16771 bp, 13 predicted proteins | sample PanSoiMetPlot_30_FD_92548 | JGI IMG/M metagenome (GOLD analysis project Ga0126382, IMG submission 92548) | Tropical forest soil microbial communities from Panama - MetaG Plot_30 | ecosystem: Environmental > Terrestrial > Soil > Tropical forest > Bulk soil | place: Panama | collected 2016-02-17
CACGCTGATTATCGTGGTGAGCAACCACACGACCAATCCGGCGCTCCATGCCACGATGCCGTACGATGCCTTGAAGGATTTCGAGCCGATCAGCCTGCTTGGCCGCGCGCCCATCGTCCCCTATGTGCATCCCGCGTTTCAGCCCAAGGACGTCAAGGACCTGGTCGCGCTGGCCAAGGCCAAACCCGGCACGATCAATTTCGGCTCTGCCGGCCTCGCCAGCATGACCCACCTGACAGCCGAGTTGTTCAAGATCCAGGTCGGAATCGAGATGACCCATCTGGTGTATCGCGGCGGCACGCCGGCGCTGAATGATGTCCTTGCCGGGCAGATTCCAATGACCTGGGCGACCGTCACCCAGGCGCTGCCGCAATATCAGGGCGGCCTCGTGCGCGCGCTCGGAGTCACGTCGGACAAGCGGCATACGGCGCTGCCGGACGTGCCCACCTTCCGCGAGCAGGGCTACGACCTGCTCGGCATGGAATGGTATGGATTGCTCGCGCCCGCGGGTACGCCGAAACCCATCATCGCCAAGCTCAACGCCGAAATGAAGCGTATACTGGCGCTGCCGCTGGGCGAGCGTGTGGCGGCGATCGACCTCGTCGGCTCATCGCCGGCGGCGCTCGGCAGTTTCCTGCGCAGCGAGATCGATCGCTGGACCCCGGTGATCAAGAAGCTGGGATTGAAAGCGGAGTGAGCACGCGATGAACATCTTCAAGCCTCCCGGCGCCTTCGGCCCGAGCGACGCCGACACCGAGAAGGACGTCGCCAGCGAGAGCGCGCGCTGGACGAAAGAGACGTTCGAGCCGGCGCGTCCGGCCGGCCCCGACCGCAAGAAATTCGCGACCGACGTCGGCATCCCGGTCGAGCCGCTCTACACGCCGGCGCATCTCGATCGCATCGGCTTCGACTACCTGCGCGACCTCGGCTTTCCTGGCGAGTACCCGTTCACCCGCGGTGACCGGCCCGGCATGAACCGCACCGATCCGTTCGTCGTGTCGGCCTATGTCGGCTTCGGTGACGCACAATCCAGCAACCAGCGCTTCCGCAAGCTGATCGAGATCGGCACCGAGCAGATCCTGGTCGCGCTCGATCTGCCGACCCAGTGCGGCTACGATTCCGATCATGAGATGTCGGCGGCCGAGGTGGGCAATGTCGGCGTCGCCATCGATACGCTCGCCGACATGGAGCTCATGTTTGAGGGCATCCCCGCCGACAGCATCAAGCGCATCGGCACGCTCGGCAACTCGATCGGACCGATCGTGCTCGCGCTCTATGCCGCGCTCGGCGAGAAACAGGGCGTTCCCTGGCAGCGCTACACCGTCAATCTGCAGAACGATCCGCTCAAGGAATACATCGCCCGCGGCACGCAGATCCTGCCGCCGGCGCCCGCAGCCAAGCTCGCCAGCGATTGTGTCGCCTGGTGCGCCGAGCATGCGCCCAACTGGTCGCCGATGACGGTGTGCGTCAACCACATTAACGCCGGCGGCGCCGGATCGAGCATGGGCACCGCGATCGCGCTTGCCAATGCGCGGCACTATATCGAGCTACTGCTGGCGCAGGGGCTGACCATCGACCAGGTCGCGCCGCTGCTGCACATGTTCCCGGACGAACGCCACGACTTCTTCGTCTCGATCGCCAACCTGCGGGCGCTGCGCCGCATCTGGGCGCGCCTGATGAAGGAAACCTACGGCGCGACGCGCCCGGAGGCGATGGCCTGCCGCACCACCGTCTACGGCCACGGCCAGGAGGCGCTGGCGGAGCCGCTCAACAACATTCCGCGCACCGCCTTCGGCACGCTCGCCTATGTGCTGGGCGGCGCGAGCTACGTCTATCTCGCGGGCTACGACGAGGCGGTATCGACGCCGAACGAGAACTCCGCGCGCGTCGCGCTGCGCACCCAGCAGATCATCGCCAACGAGCACGGCTTCGCCGACACCATCGATCCGCTCGGCGGCTCCTACTACGTCGAGACGCTGACCTCGCAAGTGGAGAAGCAGATTCTCGACGGCATGGCGCAGATCGAACGGATCGGCGGCGCGCTCGCCGTGATCAGCAGCGGCTTCGGCCGCCGCGCCATGACCGAGGGCGCGGTGCGGCGCCAGCGCGCCATCGACAGCGGCGAGCGGCCATGGGTGACCGTGAACATGTGGCCGCAGAAGCCCAACGTGCCGAACACCGCCTTCCGCGGCGACGCGCAGGCGACCGAGCGGCAGCTCAAGCGGCTGGCGCAGGTCAAGGCCTCGCGCGATCCGAAGCGCGTGCAGGCGGCGCTCGCCGAGGTCGACCGCGCCGCCGCCGAGGACCGCAACGTGGTGCCGAGCGTGCTCGAAGCCGTGCGCGCCTACGGCACCGTGGGTGAGATCGTCGAGGTCTGGCGGCGCCGGTTCGGCAGCTTCGTGCCGTCAACGGACTTCTGATGACTGCGGCAAAGCCGGCAACGCAACGCCGGAAAATCCGGGTGTTGATCGCCAAGGTCGGCCTCGACGGGCATGACGTCGGCGCACGCGTGGTCGCGCGCGGCCTGCTCGATGCCGGCATGGAGGTGATCTATACCGGCCTGCGGCGCACCACCGAGGAGGTCGTCCGCGCCGCGATCGAAGAAGACGTCGACTGGATCGGCGTGAGCATCCTGTCGGGCGCGCACGGAGTATTGCTGCCGAAGCTTCGGCGGCTGCTGGACGAGGGTGGCGCCAGCGACATCCGCATCATCGCCGGCGGCATCATTCCGCAGGAGGACATTCCCGGGCTGCAGGCGAGCGGCGTCGCGCAGGTTTTCCTGTCGGGCACGTCGATCGCCGAGATCGTCGACTACCTGATCCGGGAATCCGCACCGCAACCGAAGGAAGCCACATGACGAACATTGTCGGTAGCATTGTCGGTACTTGGCGTCTCGTCGAGACCAAGGCGCACGACGATGCGGGCAAGACCTTGCCCAGGCCGTATGGGCCGCAGCCGATGGGCCTCGCCACCTTCCAGGCCGACGGACGCATGATGACGGTGCTGTGCGACGGCCGCGCGAGCCTGCCGCCCGATGAGCCGCGGCAATACATGTCTTATGCAGGGAACTACCGTTTCGACGGCTCGACGCTGATCACCAAGGTCGATGCCTCCTCGGACCAGAGCAGGGTCGGCGGCGAGCAGGTGCGCCTAGTTCATTTCGAGGGCGGGCGCATGGTGCTCAAGCCGCCGCGGCGGCTCTTCGCCGGCATCATGCAGCACCAGGAGCTCGCCTGGGAACGCGTCGCCTAGGACATCCGCATGGAGCCCAGCGAGGTCAGGCGCATCGCCCGCACCATCAGCACCGTCGAGAACCAGGCGGACGACTATGAGGATGTGCTCGCGCGCGCCTATCGGCTGCCCCGCTGGGCGGAGGTGATCGGCATCACGGGCCCGCCCGGCGCCGGCAAGTCCACGCTGGTCGACGCGCTCACCGCGCACTGGGCGCAAGCGGGCGAGCGCATCGCCATCCTCGCCATCGATCCGTCGAGCCCGTATTCCGGTGGCGCCGTGCTCGGCGACCGCATCCGACGCAATCGCAGCGCGGGCTACGACAACGTCTATTTCCGCAGCCTCGCCTCGCGCGGCCATGTCGGCGGCCTGAGCGATACCGCGACCGATCTCGTGGCGGTGCTGAGCCTGTTCGAGTTCCGCCGCGTCATCATCGAGACGGTCGGCGCCGGCCAAGCCGACGTCGAGGTTCATGCCACCGCCGACTGCACCGTGGTGATGACCGTTCCCGGACTTGGCGACGGCGTACAGGCGTCAAAAGCCGGCTTGATGGAGATCGGCGACATTTTTGCCGTCAACAAGGCCGACATGCCCGGCGCCGACGACGCCGCGGGCATGATCGAGCGCGCGCTTGCCGTCGCCTATATCGGCGGGCCGGGAGTCAATGCGCGCCGGGAGAACAACGCGGCCGCGATATCCGCCGCATACCCCGTCACGCCCGGCCTCGCAGCGTTGCGGCGGCGCCACGGCCATGCCGGCGAGGACGACTCGACCTGGGTTCCGCCGGTGCACAAGATCGTCGCGACCGAGAACCGCGGCGTCGCGGAGTTGGCGCAGGCCATCGATGCCTTCATCGAATGGAGCGACCACACCGGCCGACGTCGTGCGCACCGGCGCGAACGCGCCTATGCGCAGGTCATGCGTGCGCTCTCGACCATGCTGCTGGCGCCTTACGCGCGAACGGACGGCTCGAACGAGTTGCCTGCGGTCCTCGCGTCCCTCGTCGAACGCATCGCCGAGGGAAGCGCGAGCCCGATCGAGGTGGCGCGCGCATTGCTGCATCGAAAGGCACAATGAGAGGAGGGACGAATGTCGCGCCAAATCGCCAAACTGCTGGCCGGCTCGCTGCTTCTGCTCACGCTCGTTGCGCCGACATTCGCGCAAGGACCGGAAGCGGTGACGATCGACTCCAATCTCACCATCCGCCATCGCCCCTTCAGTCCCGTGCTCTTCGTCATTGCACGCGGATCCGTCATCCTGCTCGCCGGCGGCAACGGCGTGCTCGATCTCATCCAGACCGGAGGCCAGGCCGGCGACATCCGGGACCTGCAAGGCAATTTCCTGATCCGGTCCGCGCGCCGCTTCCTCAATGCCCGGTACAACGTCGCCATGCTCGACGCAGCGCCGGCATTTCCGGGTCCCGACGGGCTGAACAACCAGCGCCTCACGCAAGCCCACGCCGACCATATCGGCGCGGTCATCGGCGTGGTTCGCGCGCGCTGGCCCAACAAGCCGGTCTGGCTGATCGGCACGAGCAACGGCACGCTCTCCGCCGTGAATGCGGCCGCGCGCCTGACCGGCTCGGCGCTTCCCACCGGTGTCGTGTTGACGTCGTCGATCACCGCGTCAGGCACGCCGCCGGACGAGACCGGCACAGTGCTCGCCGCCAACCCGGGCCTTGCCAATATCACCGTATCGACGCTGGTGGCGTGGCACGCGCAGGATGAATGCCCGCTCAGCGCGAGCGCCTTCGCGCAAGCGGTGTTCAACGGCCTAACCGGCCTGCCGGCAGTGAAAAAGGGGGGCTTCGTCGCCACCGGCGGATCGCCGAACATCGCCGTGCCCAGATGCAGCGCCTTCCATCGGCACGGCTTCAACGGCGCCGAAGCGTCCGTGCTGACCGCGATCGTGGGCTTCATGGCGTCGCACTAGCGTCGCCCTGGCCGCAAGCCTCTGCGTTCATAGCGCGGCAAGGAGCGCGGCGACATCGTCGCGCACCTTCGATCCATAGGTGCGCATCTCGATATACTCTGTGTCTGTGATGAGGTCGCTCAGCCCTGACTTAAAGCTTGGCCATTCGGCCGCCCGAGCCCACCAGTCCCGCACGCGGGGCCGACGATCGATCCAGACGCCGAGCAATCCAAGATAGTCGAGACGGGCGAGGTAGGGCATCAGGTTGATATCCGCGAGCGTCGGGCGCGCACCCAGAATCCACGGCCCACCTTCAGCCAGTGTCTCGTCCAGCATCTGGAATGCCCGCTCGTAGGCGGCGATGGCGTGCAGTACGAACGGTGAGCGAACCCCAAGCTCATAGGTCGACCTGAAGCGGTCGCGCCGACGTGGATCGCCGATATTCCTGAAGCGGGACTCGCGCAACTCCTCGGACATGTTCTTCATGCGCTCGCGGAACATCGCGGAGAAGCTGATTTCGGTCACGCCTTCGTGCAGCCCCTCGTCAACCGCTTTGCTCCAGAGGCGCATGCGGCTGCGCAACCAGGGCTCGGCAGGAACGAGTGGCGGTTCGGGGAAGGTGTCGTCGAGATATTCGCAGATCAGGGTGGACTCGATTACAGGCTTGCCATCGTGCACGAGAGTCGGCACCACGCCTTTGGGGTTGAGCTTGAGATATTTCGGATCGTATTGCTCGCTGCGAAAAAGGTCGACCTTGACCGCTTCCCAATCGAGGCCCTTTGCCCGCAACGTGATGCGGACCTTCTGGCAGCAAACCGAGTTGCCGAAGTCATAAAGCGTGATCATGCGATGGTTTTACAAGAATGGGTCACCGCCCGCGCCGGATGAACTCCTGAATCTCGCGGCCCAACGCATCGTCGGCCGTGTTGAACTGGTAGACCATCGACAGGTGATTGTGCAGATCCATACGCTGAAGCGCGGGCAGCTGCGATCACGCTCGCATAAGGCAGAGAGCAACAACGCCCCTTGCGTGTCGAGATCGGGATTGTCGTACTCCGAGATGAGCAGGAACGTCGGTAGCGGCTTCGCCGTCTTGACATGGTTGATCGGCGACTGCGCCGGATAACGGCTCGCGTCCTCGCCGAAATAAGCCTGAAAATTCTTGAGATTCGGATCGTCGGCCTTGGGATCGAAGTGATAGCGACCGCTCATCAGAACGATGCCGGAGACGCCCGGGCCATCGGCTGGATGCAGATCCTTCCGATAGACATAGGTCGCCACATGCGTCGCTCCGGCGGAATGACCGATCAGGTAGATGCGGTTGGGATCACCGCCGTGCGCAGCGGCATTCGCCTTCAGCCATTGCACGAGCAGGTTGACGTCCTGCGCGGCCGCGGGCCATTGCGCCGCCGGCGCCAGACGGTAGGTGCCGTTGACGCCGAGCATCCCCTGCCGAGCGAAATAGGTGGCGACATTGCCGTACACCTCCGCATTGACGCTGCGATCGCCGCGGACATAGGCGCCGCCATGCAGGAACACCACGACAGGCACGCCGGTCCGACCTTCCGGCTTGTGCAGGTCGAGCCGATGGCGGGCGTCCGGCCCGTAGGCGATGTCGCGCTCGATGGACACGCCGGCCTTGGGTGCCGCCGCCAGAATCGGCGTATAGAGCGCAAGCGTCTTCGCCACGTTGCCTAAGATGTCCTTGCCCCAGGTCGGATTGATCTCGGCGAGACGCACGCGCAGCTCGTCCGGCATGTTCGACAGTTGTGCCTGTGCCGGTACCGCCAGCGCCGGCAACAGGGCAAGTCCGACGAGTGCATGGACGAGGCGACGCATGGGTTCCTCCAATTGTCCTGGCGATCACATGCGCCGCGCGCTTTGTTACAGCGATACCGGCGAGCCCATGAAATCGCGCTTGCCGAGCTCGATCCCGCAATGACGCAGGATGTCATAGGCCGTGGTGCAGTGGAAATAAAAGTTCGGCAGCGAGTTGTTGAGCAGCAGCGACTGGCCCGTGAACTCGCGGGTGGCACCGCTCGGAAACGTGATCTTGATCTCCTTGTCCTCGCTGCCGTCGATCTGCGCGGGCTTGAGGCCCTTGATGAAATCGATGGTCTTGGCAATGCGCTCCTTCAGCTCGGGAATGGTGGTCTCGCTGTTGGAAAAGGTCGGCATGTCCATGCCCGAGAGCCGGCCGCAGGCATTGACGGCGTGGTCGGTCGCCGCCCGCACCTGCCGCACCAGCGGAAACATGTCGGGCGCGAGCCGCGTGTTGAGCAGCACGGCGGGGTCGACCTTCTTTGCCTCAGCATAGGCGGCGGCCTTATCCAGAACCCCGGACAGACTGGTAAGGAATTGCACGAAAATCGGAACCGACGATTTGTACATGGAGATGGTCATTGCATGAGCCCCTGCACGGCGTGCAAGAAACAAGTGGGATCGGATCTTATCGACGTCAAGCGGTCGCGGCGAGCGCGCCGCGCACCAGCGCAGCATAGATGTGTTCGGTCAGGTCTGACCGACGGTCGAGACCCAGCCGCGCGAGGCACGCCAGCACGTCGGTCGACGGCGTCCCTGCAGCCAGCCCGCGCGCCAGCAGTGCGGCAAGCTGCAGCGGCGACGCCTGGCGCAAGAGCTGCAGGGCCGGCAGCAGCCGCTGCTCGGGCTCGGTGAAGTCGGTACCGAACGGAAACAGCGGAAGGAGCCCGCTTGCGCGCGCGGGCGCGAGTGCCCTTTCGATCCGTTCCGGCGTGTTGTCGCGACATTCGCGGGGCAGCTCGAAGCTTTGCTCGATCTTGCCGGCATCCTTCGCTTGCCGCAGCAGGTCGTCCTGGTAGCGTGAATCCGCCACCGCCAGCATGGCGGCGATCACGTCGCGGTCGGTCTTCCCGCGCAAGTCGGCGACGCCGTATTCCGTCACCACGATGTCGCGCAGATGACGCGGGATCGTGGTGTGGCCGTAGTTCCAGCGAATGTTCGAGCCGGTGCGCCCCTTTGCCGTGCGGGTCGCGCGCAGCATGATGATCGAGCGCGCATCTTCCAGCGCGAAGCCCTGCGCCACGAAATTGTACTGTCCGCCGACGCCGCTCACCACCTGGCCGTCGTCGAGCCCGTCCGAGACCACCGCGCCGAGCAAGGTCGCCATCATGGCGTTGTTGACGAAACGCGCCTTCACCCGCGCCTGCCGCTTGGCGGCCTCGTCGCCGTAGAGCTCATTGACGTAGGAGACCGCGGTCATGTGCAGCTTCGCGAGCTCGGCCTCCGGCATCTCCCGCAGCGCGCGGTAGAAGGCGTGCGAGCCGAGAAAGAACGCCGCGTGCAGCAGCTTGCCGCCGACCTCGCGCTTGAGGATGCCGGCGCGCAGGAGATCGAGGAAGCTCTCGACGAACATCTCGCTCACGCCGTGCAGGCCCACGGCGAACGGTGCGCTCTCGCGCAAGTTCGCCGGCGCCCGATCGGCCGGATCGAGCCGCGCCATCAGCTCGCAGAACTCCTTGTTGCTGCGGTGGCGCAGGATCAGCGCCTGCACCACGGCATCGCCGAGGGATCCGATGCCGATCTGCAGCGTGCCGCCGTCGGCCACCGTGCGCGCGACGTGCAGTCCGCCGGCATATTCGGTGAAATCGATCGGCTCGCGCGGGGCAGCAAACAGCCGGAAGTCGGTTGCCGGGCCGTCCAGCAGCAGGTCGAACTCGCCGGGTGCGACGTCGGCGTCGCCGGGCATGAACGGCAATTCGGAATTGACCTGCCCCACCAGAAGAAAATCGCACTCGCCGCGCGCGCGGAGCGCCAGCAGGTCGAGCGTGAGATCGGTATTGCAGCTGAGGTTCAAGCGGGTCTCGCCGCCACGCTCGCGCTTCGCTACCAGCTGCGCGATCACGTTGACGCCGCGTTCGCGCAGATAGCGCATCGCGTGCGTGTAGTTGGCGGAGATGTAATTGCGCTGCGACGCGGCGACGTGGAGCCGCGTGCCGGCCTGGAAGAAGAACTCGTCGACCTCGATGTTGGGCGGCAGCGTGCCGGCGTGCAATGCAGCGGCATAAGCGAGATCGGGATAGCCGCCGAACACGCGCTCCGCGAACGGCGCAACGAAGCGCCGCTCGAGGCCGGCTCTCGCGCGCGGCTTCTCCAGCGTCAGCGCCGTGAAGATGTGCAGATGAATCGACGGATCAGCGACGGCACGCGCGAACAACGCATTGGCGACGTGATTAGCCTTGCCCAATCCGAGTGGCAGGCCGAGCACGATCTCCTTGCCGACGCGGGCGACGATCGCCTCGGCGATACGGTCCGCGTCGTCGAACCGGGTCGGGCCGCCGTCGCCGCGCATCAGGTCAGATGGTTCCAGTCCGGATCGGGCCGGAAGCGCTCGCCGTAGCGCTGCGCGAACTGCCAGAGCAGCTGCCGGATCTCGGCCACACCGCGCGTGCGCGCATAGTGCATGGGTCCGCCGCGGAAGGGCGCGAAGCCGGTCGCGAAGATCATGGCGCCGTCGACCGTGTCGGAGTCTGCGACCACGCCCTCGCGCAGGCAGGCGACGCAGACGTCGACCATCGGCAGGATCAACCGGTCGGTCATCTCGGGCGTCGGCTTGGGCGCGTCGCGCTCCTTCACCGGCTCGCCTTTCTTCCATTCGTAGAGGCCCTTGCCGGTCTTGCGGCCGAGCTGCCCCATCTGCACCTTGTCGCGCAGCACATGCGAGACGTCGGGCATCGGACGGTCGAGGCCGGCCTTGAGCGTCTCGGCGACGTGCAGGCAGATATCGAGGCCGACGGTGTCGGCCAACTCGATGGGCCCCATCGGCATGCCGAATTGCACGGCCGCGGCGTCGATGGTCTCGCGCTTGACGCCCTCGCTCAGCATCACCATGGCTTCGAGCATGTAGGGCGTGAGCGCACGGTTGACCAGGAAGCCCGGCGCGCTTTTCACCGGCGCCGGCAGGCGATCGATGCGGCCGAGGAAGGCGCGCGCCCTCGCCAGGACATCGTCCGCGACCTGATCGTGGCTCACCACCTCGACCAGCTGCATGCGCGAGACCGGATTGAAGAAATGCACGCCGACCAGATGATCCGGCCGCCGCAACCCTTCGCGCAATTCCTGCAGCGGAATGCTCGATGTGTTGGTGGCAAGGATCGCGCCCGGCTTCATCTTCGGCTCGGTCGCGGCATAGACCTTGCGCTTCAGGTCGAGCGTCTCTGGCACCGCCTCGATGACGAGGTCGGCGGAGCACACGCCCTCGCCGGAGAGATCGGGGATCAGCCGGTCGAGCGCGTTGCGGATGTCGATGTGCTTGTGGCCGATCTTGCCATAGAGCTCGGTCGCACGCTCGACCGCCTTGGCGAGCGGCTCGGGCTTCATGTCGGCGAGCGTGACGGTGAAGCCGTGCCAGGCGCACCAGGCCGCGATGTCGCCGCCCATGGCGCCGGCGCCGATGACGTGGATACGGTCGCCGGCAAACTTGCCATCGGCAAGGCCCTTCAGTTTCTCGCGCAGGAAGAACACCCGCACGAGATTGCGCGACGTGTCGGTGACCAGGAGGCGCGCGAACGACGCGATCTCCGCCTTTTGCATGTCCTGGACATTGCCGCCGTGCGTCTCCCACAGGTCGATCAGCGCATACGGCGCGGGATAATGCTCGATCGGCGCCTTCTTCGCGGCCTCCGCGCGCATACGCTTGGCCGCGAGCTTGCGGGCATAGGTGGAATTGATGATTTCGATCAGCAGGCCCCCGCGCTTGGCTTTCTTCCCCGTCACCGTAGCGGTGGCGGCGGCGCGCACGTGCCGCTCGGGCACGATCGTGTCGACCAGGCCGAGCGACTTCGCCCGCCGGGCATGCACGTTGCGGCCGGTCAGCATCATGCCCATGGCTTCGAGCGGATTGATCAGGCGCGGCAGGCGCACGGTGCCGCCGAGGCCGGGATGCAAGCCGAGCATCACCTCGGGGAAGCCGAAGCGCGCATCATCGACCGCGATCCTGCTGTCGCAGGCGAGCGCGATCTCGAGGCCGCCGCCGAGGCAATAGCCATGGATGACCGCGACGGTCGGCACCGCCAGGCGATCGAGCCGATCGACCACGGCATGCGCCTCCGTCAGCCGCGCCTCGACCGCGGCGGCGTCGGTCATGCCCTTGAACTCGCCGATGTCGGCGCCGGCAATGAAGCCGCCCGGCTTGGCCGAGCGCAGCACCAGTCCCTTCGGCGGATCGCTTTCGAGCTTGGCGAGCACGTCATTGAGCTCGGTCAGCACGTCCTCGGAGAGCGTATTGGCGCTGGCGCCGGCCTTGTCGAGCAGAAGCCAGGCGATGCCGTCCTCGTCGCGGGCGAGCCGCCAATGCCGCCACGGCCCCTGCCCTGCCGATCCGGCCGGACCGAGCTCGAGATTGCGCGGCGCGAGAACGTCCCAAACCTTGCCCATCACCGCGCCCTTACACCGTCTCGATCAACATCGCGCCGCCTTGCCCGCCGCCGATGCACTCGGTGGCGATGCCCTGCCTGACGCCGAGCCGTTTCATCGCGTTCACGAGATGCAGCACGATGCGGTTGCCGCTGGCGCCCACGGGATGGCCGAGACCTATTGCCCCTCCATCCACATTCAGCTTGTCGCGCGCGATGCGGCCCATCGCGCCGTTGAGGCCGAGCACCTTGCGGCAGAAGGTGTCGTCGTCCCAGGCGGCGAGGCAGGCCAGCACCTGCGCCGCGAACGCCTCGTTCAATTCCCACAGCCCGATGTCGCCGAGCGCGAGCCCATGCCGTTGCATGATCGCGGTCGCGCACAGCACCGGCCCGAGCCCCATGATCGAGGGATCGAGCGCCGACCATTCGCTGTCCACGATCACCGCGCGCGCCGTGAGGCCACGCTTTTTCACCGCCTGCTCGGAGGCCAGGATCACCCAGGACGCGCCGTCCGTGATCTGCGAGCTGTTGCCGGCGGTCACCTTGCCCCAGGGCCGCTCGAACGCTGGCTTGAGCTCGGCGAGCTTCTCGACCGTGCTGTCCGGCCGCACGCCGTCGTCGTGGTCGTAGACCTTGCCGTCGCTGGCGAAGGTCGGCTCGAGCTCGCCCGCGAACAAGCCTTCCTTCTGCGCGTGTGCGAGCCGATGCTGGCTCTCGACCGCATACTGATCGGCGTCGCGCCGCGACACATGAAAAAGATGGGCGAGAATCTCGGCGGTCTGGCCCATGTTGAGCTCGACCACCGGATCGGTCAGGCCGCGCTCGAGCCCGAGCACCGGCTTGAAGAACGACGGCCGCAAGCCGGCGATCGCTTTCACACGCGACCAGAGATCGCGCGCGCCGAACAGCCGCGAATACCAATCGACCGCGCTCTTGCGATAGATCAGCGGCGCCCGGCTCAGCGCCTCTGCGCCGCCGGCGAGAATGAGATCGGACTTGCCTTCGCGAATGTAACGATACGCAGTGTCGATCGACTGCATGCCGGAGCCGCAATTGATCTGCACCGTGAAGGCGGTCATCGCCTCGCCCATGCCAAGCCGCAGCGCGGCGACGCGCGCCGGATTCATTTCGTCGGCGAGCACGTTGACGCAGCCGAGAATGACCTGGTCGAAGGCGTCAGGCGCGAACGGCTGGCGCAGCAGCAGCGGCCGTCCGCAGGCGACCGCGAGGTCCACAGGCGTGAATGGGCCGGGACGGCCGCGCGCGCGGATGAACGGCGTGCGGCTGCCGTCGATGATATAGACTGGACGGGGCGCTACTCCGCGGCCGTCGGTCGGGACATCGCTCGAGATAGCACCTCTCCCTGGGACATGCGGGGTGACAATTCTTCCGGCGCGAAGTCATCGACCGCGACGGCGGCCGCCACCGCTTCCGCGGCGGCGCGGAGCTGTGCGGCCTCGGCGTCGTTGATCAACCCCTGCTTCTTGGCCTTCTCTATGTCGTGCACACGCGCCTTGTGCATGCGGTCGCGCAGCGGCTGTGCCGCGATGGTGAGCTCATAGGCGCGCTCGAGGCGCGCCAGCCCGTCGTCGCCGGTGCCGTGGAAGATATCGATGGTCAGCCGGTCACGTGTTCCTGATGGTGCAAGGAGAATCTCGGCGCAGGCCTGGGTGAGCCGGTCGGACGGGCCACGGCGGCGCAGCCCCAGCGGCAGCAGCATGAATCGCAGCAGCCAGGCCGCCGGCCGATTGCGGAAATTGGCGAAGATCTCGTCGAAGCGCGCCTCGATCGTGGCGAAGCCGGATTCCATGTTCCATTCCAGCAGCGGAAGGTCGGCCGACTGGCGGCCCTCATCCTCCCAGCGCTTGAGCACCGCGGACAAAAGATAAAGCTCCGAAAGGATGTCGCCGAAGCGCGCCGACACCATCTCCTGGCGCTTGAGCCCGCCACCCAAGGTCAGCAGCGCCATGTCGGCGGCGAGCGCGAAGGCCGAAGTGTAACGCCCGAGCGACTTGTAGAAACGGCTGGCCGCTCCCGCCGCCGGCGCCGGCGCGAACAGGCCGCCGGTCCAGGCCCTGCCCCAGGCACGGAAAGCGTTCGCGAAGCTGTGACCGACATGCGCCCAGAAGGCCTGGTCGAAATGCTCGAGACCGCGGGCGCGATCAGGATCTTCGAGCGCGGTCATCTCCTTGAGCAGATAGGGATGGCTGCGGATCGCGCCCTGCCCGAACTGGATGAGCGCACGCGTCACGATGTTGGCGCCCTCGACGGTGATGCCGATCGGGACGCCGCGATAGAGCGTGCCGAGATAGTTGAGCGGGCCTTCCTGAATGCCCTTACCGCCGTGCACGTCCATTGCGTCGTTGGCGACCACGCGCATGCGCTCGGTCGCCTGCGCTTTCATGATCGCGGTGACGACCGCCGGCTTGTGACCGTGGTCGATGGCGGCACAGGTCAGCCGGCGCGCCGCATCGAGCAGATAAGCGGTGGCGGCCATGCGGCCGAGTCGTTCCTGGATCGCCTCGAAGCGGCCGACCGGAACATGAAACTGCTCACGGATGCGCGCGTAGGCGCCGGTGGTGTGTGCAGAGAATGCCGCGGCCGCCGCCGACAGCGACGGCAGCGAAATGCCTCGCCCGGCCGCGAGCGCGCTCATCAGCATCTTCCAGCCCTTGCCGACCTGCTCGGCGCCGCCGATGACATGGTCGAGCGGGATGAACACGTCGTGGCCCCAGTTCGGACCGTTCTGGAACACCAGCATCGACGGCAGATGGCGGCGGCCGATCTTGATTCCGGGCAGATGGGTCGGCACCAGCGCGACCGTGATGCCGATCTCCTCGTCGTTGCCGAGCAGGTGATCGGGATCGTAGAGCTTGAAGGCAAGCCCCAGCACTGTCGCAATGGGTCCGAGCGTGATGTAGCGCTTGTGCCAGTTGAGCCTGATGCCCAGCACCTCGCGGCCCTCCCAGGTGCCGCGGCAGACCACGCCGGAATCGATCATCGAGGCGGCATCCGAGCCGGCCTCGGGGCTGGTCAATCCGAAGCAGGGAATCTCGCGCGCGTCGGCGAGGCGCGGCAGCCAATAGTCCTGCTGCTCCTTGGTGCCGAACTGGTGCAGCAGCTCGCCGGGGCCGAGCGAGTTCGGCACCATCGCGGTGACTGCCGCAGTCAAGGAGCGCGTCGACAGCTTGCGGATCACCTCCGAATGGGCGTAGGCGGAAAAACCCAGCCCGCCGTAGCTCTTCGGGATGATCATCGCGAAGAACTTGTGCCGCTTGAGAAAGTCCCAGACCTCGGGCGGCAGGTCACGCAGATCCCAGGTGATCTGCCAATCGTCGAGCATGCGACAGAGCTCGTCGACCGGACCGTCGAGAAAGGCCTGCTCCTCGGGAGAAAGCACCGCCGGGGGGAAGGCCAGGAGCTTCGTCCAGTCGGGATTGCCGGTGAAGAGGTCGGCGTCCCACCAGACGTCGCCGGCTTCGATCGCCTCGCGCTCGGTGTCGGACAGGCTCGGCAGCACATGCCGCGCCCACCGGAAGATGGGTTTGGTGATCCAGTCCCGGCGAAACGAGGAATCGCTCATTGTGAAGGTTCCGGCTGAAAAGGAGATAGTATCATCCGGCCATTAACGGAAGGTGCGAAATCAGCTTTCGGGCGGTACCAGGCACGGGCGGCGGTCGTCGCCGACCGCGACATAGGTGAAGATCCCTTCGGTCACCGCTACCTGCTCCTCGCCGGTGCCACGGCGCGCCCAGCTCTCGACCTTCACGGTGATCGAGGTTTTCCCGATCTTGATGATGTCGGCGTAGCAGGTGACTTCGTCGCCGATGAACACCGGACGGTGGAAGGTCATGGCGGTGATCGCGACGGTCACGGTGCGGCCTTTTGCCCTGCGGGTTGCAGCCGTGCCGCCGGCGAGATCCATCTGCGACAACAGCCAGCCGCCGAAGATGTCGCCGTGCGGATTGGCGTCGGCCGGCATCGCGATGGCGCGCAGCGCCGGCTCGCTCTGGGGCGGCTTTCCGGAGGTCTCGCTGGCGTGCATCGGAGTCCTATTCCAGATGATGTCCCGACTGCTATCGTAGCAGCGGGGATACGATGACGAAAAGCGCAACAACCGCCGGAATCGGCCGGCCCGTCATCCGCAAGGAAGACGCCTATCTCGTGGCCGGGCAAGGTCGTTTCAGCGACGACCTCAACCTCCCAGGCCAGGCCTATGCCGTCATGGTGCGTTCGCCGCATTCCCACGCCCGCATTCGTGCAATTGATGCGACCGCGGCCAGGACGCTGCCCGGCGTGCTCGCGATACTGACCGGAGCAGACGCGCTCGCCGATGGCCTCAAGCCGATTCCGCACCGGCCGATCATCGGCCCGCCCGACGTGACGCTCGGCAAACCCGACGCGTCGGACAAGTTCATCTCGCCACATCGCGTACTGCCGCACGACAAGGCGCGTTTTGCCGGCGAAGCGGTCGCCATGGTCGTGGCCGAGAGCATTGCCACCGCCAAGGACGCCGCCGAGCGCGTGACCGTGGATTACGAGTCGCTGCCGGCGGTGATCGACAGTGTCGCAGCCGCCGCAAACAACGCGCCGCGGCTGTGGGAAGAAGCAGGCTCGAACGTCTGCATCGATGCGCAGGTCGGCGATGCCGCTGCGACCGAGGCGGCCTTCGCGCGCGCTACCCATGTCGTGAGGCTCGACACCTGGGTACAGCGCGTGACAGGCGTTCCTCTTGAGCCGAGAGCTGCCGTGGGCAGCTATGATCCTGTGTCTGGCCGCACCACGCTTTACGCCGGCAGCGGCGGCGTGGTGCGGCAGAAGAACGAGCTCGCCGTCGTGCTCGGGGTGCCGCCGGAGCGCGTGCGCGTCGTGTCCGGCGACGTCGGCGGCAACTTCGGCACCCGCAACGCGTTCTATCCCGAATTCGCGCTGGTGGCCTGGGCCGCGCGGCGCATCGGCCGTCCTGTCAAGTGGACCTGCGAACGGCAGGAGGCCTTCCTCAGTGATTTCCAAGGGCGCGATCTCTTCGTCAACGCCGAGCTCGCGCTCGACGGCGAAGGGAATTTCTTGGCGTTGCGCGGCGCGAACCTCAGCAACGTGGGCGCTCATACCGTGTCGTTCGTGCCGCTCACCAAGGGCATCTCGGTGATGTCGAGCGTCTACCGCATTCCGGCGGCCTCGTTTCGCGCCCGTGCGGTCATGAGCAACACGCCGCCCACCAACCCCTATCGCAGCGC
>Ga0126382_10000400_pt1 | contig 16757 bp, 10 predicted proteins | sample PanSoiMetPlot_30_FD_92548 | JGI IMG/M metagenome (GOLD analysis project Ga0126382, IMG submission 92548) | Tropical forest soil microbial communities from Panama - MetaG Plot_30 | ecosystem: Environmental > Terrestrial > Soil > Tropical forest > Bulk soil | place: Panama | collected 2016-02-17
AGAAGCGAAACACTGCATATCACGAGAGTGGTCATACGCTCGTTGGAATCAAGGTTCCAAATGCTGATCCTATTCATAAGGTCTCAATCATCCCCAGGGGCATGGCGCTTGGTGTGACGATGCAGCTTCCGGAGGCTGACCGGTATTCACACACTCGCGACTATCTTGAAGGACAGATCGCGATAATGATGGGCGGTCGAATTGCGGAAGAGATCTTTTTGAATCACATGACCACGGGCGCCTCGAACGACATCGAAAAAGCGACCGAGCTCGCGCGCAAGATGGTTTGCGAGTTTGGGATGTCGAGCCTGGGACCGATCACTTTCGGTAAGAAAGAGGAGCAGATTTTCCTCGGCCGGGAGATCGCACAGCACCAGGATTATAGTGAGGACACTGCGATCAAGATTGACCAGGAAGTGAACCGGGTGATAACCGAGCAGTACAACCGGGCGAGACAGATCATTCTCGAGAATAAGGACGCGTTGGTGCGTTTGGCAGAAGCGCTGCTCGAGCGCGAGTCTCTGGATTCAATTCAGATCAGGTGATTGGTTGCCGGCTTGCCTCTGGATGATGACGAGCCGACTCCGACACGTACGGATAAGCCGAAAGCCGAGCCAAAGCCGTCGGTGCTTAACCCGATCATTCCCCCGGTTCCCGGTGGAGCCCAGGCCTAGGAAGTCAAAAGACAAATTGGCGTTCCGCAAAATCCCCAGCCCGACGGCTGGGGATTTTGCTTTCTTGGGTCCATCGGCTGAAGCCGGACGGTATCTTCTTCTTCAGAATTGTCGGCGGCTGTCGAGGAGGATCGTCACGGGGCCGTCGTTGGTGAGCTTAACCTGCATCATCGCCTGAAACACGCCCGTCTCAACTTTGAGCCCACAGAGTCTGAGTTGCTCTACGAAGTACTCATAAAGACTATTTGCTAGGTCAGGTGGCGCTGCATCACTGTATGACGGGCGTCTGCCGCGGCGCACATCGCCATACAGTGTAAACTGCGAGACCACCAGCACGGAACCTCCCGTTTCGCTCACGGAACGGTTCATCTTTCCCTCCTCGTCAGTGAAAATTCGGAGGTGTGCGATTTTTTCGACAAGGTACTCTGCATCTTTGTGCGAATCGTCGCGTGATACGCCGAGAAGGACTAATAGCCCGGCGCTGACATCACCAACGGTTTGGCCTTCTACTTCGACGCAGGCTTCGGTTACTCGTTGAACGACTGCACGCATAGAGGCCAGTCTTGCATCGCGTAGCGTAGACTGTCTAGTCTGGACAAATGACGTAGCTTCGACTGTCTAGTCTGCGCAAATGAGGTAGCGTAGACTGTCCAGTCTGCGCAATGTTCCACCTAGATAGGAGTTGCAAGTTATGCGCAGACTGGACAGTCTACGCTACATCTGGACAGTCTACGCTACCTCTTACGATTTAATCTTTTTGAATCGATTAGTCATCTCTTTGGAATTTAACAACTCCACAAACTTATCGATCGGAAGCGCTTCAAGCGTTTCAGTCACCACCAGACCTCGGGCCGCCGCAGACAGAACTGATTTTCCAATCCCTGAATGGTCCGGGTATTCCGTTATCCAAAGGAAATCATAGTGACCTTCCAGAGCATATGCTCCAATAACCTTACCGCCGTCTTGTTTGATCCAGCCCTCGGCTTCTTCCACTGCCTTACCGAAATTCTTGATTTCCTTCGCCCCCTGAGCAGTGTTCTTGAGAAGAGTCACATAGATAGGCATTTTCGTTCTCCTTTCAACGATCCAGTTTGAAACGGACGGGTGTTAAGAGCTTCGCTTGAGTTCGATGCACCCAGCCGCCTCAAGCTTTGATTACGAATGACTGCTGTAGAACGGATTGGTACTGAACCATCCGGACAGTTTTATCTGACGGCTCCCTCATCTTAGCAGCAAGACACCCTCGCCGTTGGAGAATATTCCAGCAATGCATCCTGTCATAAGAGTCGCCAGGGTCGCGGCTACAAACGCGCGCCACCCGAGCGCCGCAAGATCGTCCCGTCGTTCTGGCGCAAGTGCCGCGGTGCCGCCCACAAAAATAGCTACTGATGCAACATGGGCGAAACCACACAGCGCGTAACTCAGAATAACGACGGTGCGCCCGTCGGTGACCTGCCCGCTGGAGATCAAGCCGGCAAGATCATTGTATGAGACCACCTCTGTCAGGATTACTCGTTCTCCCAACAATCTTGCCGCAGTTGGAATATCGTTGACCTGAACTCCGAGGAGGTACGCGAGCGGCCTGAAGCCCCAGCTCAAAAGCTTAACCAGCGATAGCGGCTCTGCCATTCCAAGCCACGAGCTGCCAGATCCCAGGATCTTGTCCCCCAAAGCTACCAGCCCCAGTATCGCAATCAAGAGAGCCGAGATTCCCGCAGCCAGTTTTAGGCCATCCATAGAGCCTTCAATGATGGCGCTCATGAAATTGCCAGCGCGAGCGGATTCGTCTTCCTGAGGTACACCGCTGGCTGTTTCGGGTATGCCGGTTTCGGGAACCAGAAGCTTACAAGCGACTATCGCCGCCGGTATCGCAAGCACCGATGCAGACAAGAGGTGGCCGGCGATCTGTGGAAAAACATCCGTCAGGAATGCCACGTAGATTCCGAGCGTGCTCGATGCCACTGTTGCCATTCCGGTTGTTAAGACTGTCAACAACTCTGAGCGCGTCATATTATTCAGATAAGGTCTAATGACCAGGGCGGATTCGACTCCAACAAAAATATTGGCGGCGCCGCAGAGCGACTCAGCTCCGCTGATTGCCATCGCGCGGTGAAATACTTTTGCAAAAATGCGCACCAGCCATTGTAGGACGCGAAGGTGATATAGCAGTGCAGTGAACGCAGCGAAGAAGATCGCGACTGGCAGGACCTGAAAAAGCAGAATGAAGCCAACTGAGCCCGTTTCCCCGGGACTGGCGGCGAGCGGTCCGAACAAGAAGACAGTTCCTGCCTTCGACGCGTTCAGAAGCGCAAGAACGCCGTCATTCAGCCACAGAAAAGGTCTTCGTGAGACGGGGACCCGGAAGATAAGCAAGCCGATGACGACCTGCAGTGCGCTGCCCCAGATTATGGTTTTCCAGGCAATCTTTTTTCGATCCGTTGAGAGTAGCCAGGCGATACCAATGAATGTAAGAAAGCCGGCTGCCGATATCAGGTGATAGATCATTAGTCGGTGGTCGGGGGTCCGCGGTCAGTCGTCCATGTTCAATGGTCCGTGTTCAATGGTCCGTGGTCAGTAGTCCGTGTTCAATAGTCAGTATTCATAGGTCCCCATGACGATACAGTGGTCTGAAATACTGATCTGCGATGATCCAACCAGGAGACGCTTACGACGGACGACGGACTACGGACCACGAACTACTGACTACCAGCTGCCTGCGCGTGGTAATCCTGAAGACTCCTCACCTGAAATTCTTCCTCTTTCAAAGCTCGAATCGCAGCAACAGTCGCAATGGCTCCGGTCATCGTTGTGACGCAAGGAACTGAATACTGAATCGCAGCACGTCGGATCGATCGCTCATCGTAAAACGACGTCCTTCCAAGTGGCGTGTTAATGATCAGGTTTATCTGATTGCTCTTTACAAGATCTGCGACATTGGGCCTGCCTTCGTTTACCTTGTAGACAAATCCGCACGGAAGTCCCGCCGCCTCGAGTTTCCGCTGAGTACCACGAGTCGCAACGATCTTAAACCCCATCTCATAAAGGTTTCGTGCAAGTTCCACTACTTCACGCTTGTCCTGATCGTTAACGCTGATGAATACAGCTCCTTCTTTTGGCAGCTTTGTTCCCGCGCCCTGCTGCGCCTTCAAAAAGGCAATGCCGAACCCTTCCGCGACCCCCATCACCTCACCGGTTGAGCGCATCTCAGGACCGAGTACCGGATCGACTCCGGGAAATTTGATGAACGGGAATACTGGAGTTTTGATATAGAATCGATCGACTTTTAATTCATCAGGCAGATTGAACTCTGAAAGCCTCCTGCCGATCATTAGTCTCGCGGCGATCTTTGCCAGCGGTACGCCGGTGGCCTTTGAAACAAAGGGCACTGTTCGAGAGGCGCGAGGATTAACCTCAAGCACGTAGACCGTATCTCGCCAGATAGCGAATTGGATGTTCATCAGTCCAATGACATTCAGAGCCCGCGCAAGCTCCTTTGTGTACCGGCGCATAGCATCGAGATGCTCCGGTTTAATGCCCCAGGGCGGAAGCACACAAGATGAATCTCCGGAGTGAATGCCGGCTTCTTCGATGTGCTGTTGAATGCCCGCGATTACTACTCGCTCGCCGTCGGCAAGCGCATCAACATCAATCTCAACCGCATCTTCGAGGAATGAATCGATAAGCACCGGATGCTCAGGAGAAGCCTCCACCGCATAGGTCATATAGTTGTCGAGAGTGGCTTCATCGTAAACGATTTGCATCGCCCTTCCGCCAAGCACATAACTCGGGCGAACCAACACGGGATAACCGATTTCCGATGCAGCATCCCGCGCTTCTTCGTTTGATGTTGCGGTCCCATTCGGAGGCTGCGGAATGCCGAGCTGCACCAGCAGCGCTCCGAATCGTTTTCGGTCCTCGGCCAAATCGATCGATTCCGGGAAAGTTCCGATAATCGGGACGCCCGCCTGAAAGAGCCGCATCGCAAGGTTCAGGGGAGTTTGTCCGCCGAACTGCACGATGACTCCGGTGGGCTGTTCCCGGTCGACGATCTCCATAACGTCTTCAAACGTGACCGGTTCGAAGTAGAGTCGGTCGGAGGTGTCGTAGTCGGTCGAGACAGTCTCTGGATTACAATTCACCATTATTGACTCGTAACCCTCTTCCTTCAGCGCAAACGCCGCATGACAGCAGCAATAGTCAAACTCAATGCCTTGACCGATTCTGTTTGGCCCGGAACCCAGGATCATCACCTTCTTTTGCGAGGTTGTGCCCGATTCGTCGTCGTCTTCATAGGTGGAGTAAAGATAAGGCGTGAAAGACTCGAACTCCGCGCCACAGGTGTCGACCCGCTTGAAAACCGGTCGGATATTCGATTCGATCCGTGCGTTGCGAACTTCGTCCTCTGTCGTTCCGAGAATTGTCGCCAGCCGTTGATCGGAGAAGCCCATCCGCTTCGCCTGTCTCAGTTCAGATGGTGAGATTGTCTCTATTCGCGATCGACGAAGCTCACGCTCGCGTTCCACTATCTGAGCAAGATTGTCCAGAAACCAGGGATCGATTTTGGTCAATTCGTGAAGCTCTTCAGGTGGATGCCCGACGGTGAGCGCGTGCATAAGAAAATAGACGCGCTCCGCCGAGGGAACCAGGAGTCTCCGTCGTAACTCGGCATCGTCTAAATCTGACGGAACTCGGAACGCGCTGCGAACCTCGAGAGAGCGCAGGCCCTTTTGGAAGGCCTCCTTGAATGTTCGGCCGATTGCCATTGCTTCGCCGACCGACTTCATTTGAGTTCCCAGGGTCGGATCACTCGAAGGGAATTTCTCAAAAGCCCACTTCGGGATCTTCACCACACAATAGTCAATTGTTGGTTCGAAGCTCGCCGGCGTTTTTCGGGTAATATCGTTCGGAATTTCATCGAGTGTGTAACCGACTGCAAGCTTTGCCGCGATCTTAGCGATCGGGAATCCCGTCGCCTTCGACGCGAGAGCTGATGAACGAGAGACACGCGGATTCATCTCGATGATCATCAGACGTCCATCGTGCGGATTGAGCGCAAACTGGATGTTTGATCCACCGGTCTCAACGCCGACTTTGCGGATTACTCTTATCGACGCATCGCGCATCACTTGATATTCACGATCAGTCAATGTCTGAGCGGGCGCTACAGTGATCGAGTCGCCGGTGTGAATCCCCATCGCATCGAAGTTTTCAATCGAACAGATGATGACCACATTGTCCGCAAGGTCGCGCATCACCTCGAGCTCATACTCTTTCCACCCGATGATCGACTGCTCGACCATTGTTTCGTGGATGGGCGACGCTGCGAGCGCCCGGGCGATGATCTCGTCGTATTCCTCAGCGTTGTATGCTATTCCGCCGCCTGTGCCTCCGAGCGTGAACGAGGGACGGATGATTGCAGGATAACCAACAGTCTGGATAAGCTCGCGGGCATCATCGAGGCTCTTTGCAAACCCTGAGCGAGGCATATCGATTCCGATTTCCTCCATGGCTCGCTTGAAGAGCATGCGGTCTTCGGCAATCTTGATTGCCTCCAGCTTTGCCCCGATCAGTTCCACGCCAAACTGTTCGAGGGTGCCGTCTTCAGCAAGAGCGACAGCGATGTTCAAAGCCGTCTGGCCGCCCACGGTAGGAAGCAAAGCGTCCGGACGCTCTCGCGCAATAACTGCGCGTACAGCTTCGGGCGTCAGCGGCTCAACATATGTTCGGTCGGCGATTTCGGGATCGGTCATAATCGTAGCGGGGTTCGAGTTGATCAATACGATCTCGAAGCCCTCACTGCGAAGCGCTTTGCAGGCCTGCGTCCCGGAGTAGTCGAATTCGCAGGCTTGTCCGATGACGATCGGTCCCGAGCCTACGATCAGTATCTTGTGAATGTCGTTACGTCTTGGCATTTATTGGTCAGGAGGTCGAAGAACGATGATACGAAGTGTGTGACGACTCTGTAAAGTTCCGTCTGTAAAGTACCGTAGACTGTCCAGTCCGCGGTTATTGCGAAGATCAAAAGTCTGAAAGGGCGAGTTAGAACGGGGTGGGTTTTGCTTCTGTTGTCCGCGATCCCTCGAGACCTCCGCAGACCGAACAGTCTACGGTACATTTTCGGTTTGCATTCAGACTCCCGCAGACTGGACAGTCTACGGTACATTTCGCGCCGTCTACATTGGCTTGGGATCATCAAGAAGATTTGTTGTTCCTTCAGTGATGCTTGCAGGAGTGCTTGTCGAACCCGTTGAAAGGTCTTGTGCCTTAATGCTTGGTTGGGTTGGCGCAAGCCGGTTGGTTTTCTGTGAAGGAAGGTTCTTTCGCTTTGGTGGCGATACACCTAACGCCTTTAGTTCGCTGCTGGAGTTATTCCATTTGGTAATCCCCCATATCAATGTTAAAAGACCATAAACCAATAGACCGAATAACAGAATCGTCAACGGAACCAGTTTCTCTGGGAACCCAAATACCGTCAACAATGCCAGCTTAAAGAGTGATATCAGTGATGCGGCGCTTCCAATGACCAACATACGCCGACTGCGATAATAGTCCTTAAGCAACGAGACCGTTCTTTCGTCGGTAACGAGTTGCGCCGTCGCTCTACCGCTGAGAGCATCCGATACGATCTCGAGATTAGTTCCGCAACGAGTACAAAACTTTAGATCGTCCTTATTGTTCGAGCCGCAGCCTGGACAGAACATTTCGTCTCCCGAGTCGTTATGCTCGTCTCAATCGACACCCGTCGTAGGTTTGCCCTACTCATAAGCCAGCGCGGTCACCGGATCCTGGTTCGCTGCTCTAAGCGCAGGGTAAAGGGCTCCCAGAGCTCCTGCCAACAAACCCAGACCAAATGCATAGAACAACCACAGTGGTTCAAGCTCGACGCTGATCGGTGTAAGCCGCGTGATCGCGAACTTCCCCGCAATCGCCAGCGCAGAACCAGCTACTACACCAAGCGCGCTGATCAGCAACGCCTCCTTTTCGATTTCTCCGGCAATCCAGAACTTTGATGCTCCAAGGCTCTTGAGCACACCGATCTGTCTCGTTCGCTCGGCGACGGTAGTGTACATCGTCAGCAGGATCACCAGAGAACTGACAATTATTGACAACGCAATCACAACGCGTAAGAAAGTCTGAAGGGCTGGGATGCCTCGCCCGATGAGGATCGGCAGATCGCGCGTCAGCGTTACGCTATGATTTGGAAACTGATCTTTGATTCGAGCTGCGACTTCTTCTTGTCTTGCCCGGTCGGTGAGTTTAATTAACAGCATCGAACAGAGCGGCCGGTTTAAGAACTGCTGCATGGTGGCGAGGGGCACCTTGATTCGCGCGAGAGATTCAGGCTCGAATATTCCTACGATCCGGAATGGGCGATCAAAGATTTCCATCTCGTCGCCGACTTTGAGGTTGTTACGCTTCTGCTGAATGCGGTCAATGATTGTTTCATCTCCGGACTGTGGCGGCCTTCCTTCAACAATCTTAATCTCAGAGACCTTTTTGAATGACTCGAATTCGATTCCATCGATGACGTGACCACTCAAATATTGGCCGACTGGAACAACGTCCCTTACGCCGTCTATCGACTGAATCTCGTTTGCCAGGTCTAAGGGAAGTGAGAGAGTCGGGTTCAAGCTCAAGCCGAAGGTCGAGCCGGGCGGGCCCAGCATGATCTCGGCGGTGACCGCCGCGTTGCGTCGGCCCTGATCGTGCAAGAAACCGTGAGCTATACCGACGGTAAGGACTACCAGGACTACTCCCAGAGCCACACCGATCATTGTGGTCACCGTGCGAGTTTTGCGATAAAAGAGGTTTGATACGACAAGATTATCCATTGGTAACTTTTCGATTTTATAGAAGCTTAAACAAAGGGATTCTTGGTTCTGTCGTGGGCTAAGCCCGCTTGTCCTTTGTCCCAGTTTATGGCCAGTCTGGTTTTTCGCTGATCCTCTGAAATTTTAGAGGGCTAAGGACGGAAACTCAAATGTCAGGTTTCAGGTCTTTGGACAGGGTCGATCCGAGGTGGAAAACGCTTCAACACGACGTTATGATAATCAAAGCCGACCGACCAAACAGGGTTTTGGCGAGCACCAAGCTCGATCGAAATGCGCAACCACCTCCTGACTTTCCTGGATGACTGCCTGGAACATCCGTCACAAACGGCTTTAGCCTCACTCCGAGGATTGAGAGTCTCGCGATGGTCGTACGCTCGTCTCCGAACCACCGCTTTTCAGTTTGCGCGGGAGCTCGAGGCTTTGGGCATATCTAAAGGCGATCGCGTACTCTTTTGGGCAAACAATAGCGCGGAATGGGTCGCTTCTTTCTTTGGATGCCTCCTGCGAGGGGTGATCGTCGTACCGCTCGATGCCGAAAGTTCGATCGAATTCGCCGCACGCGTTCAGTCGCAGGTTCAAGCAAAGCTGCTGCTGGTGAATGACAAACGCAAAGGCGTTCTTGGTTCAGCCATCCCGACACTGCACATTGAAGGGCTTTGCCACCTTGTTGCGCATCAGCCACCTGGTCCTTATCCAACAAGTGCGATTACAGAACACGATATTGCAGAAATAATTTTTACCTCGGGTACGACTGCGGATCCAAAGGGGGTGTGTCTCACCCATCGTAACCTGCTGGCCAACATCCATCCTCTCGAACGCGAGATCAAAAAGTACCTCAAGTATGAACGCTTCTTTCATCCGATTCGCTTTTTGAACCTGTTGCCTCTAAGTCATGTCTTCGGTCAGTTCATGGGGATGTTTGTACCACAGCTACTTTCCGGTGAAGTCCATTTCCAGGACTCATTGAATCCATCCGAGATCATCGAGTCATGTAAGAAGCATCGCATTTCTGTCCTTGTAAGCGTTCCGCGCGTCCTCGACACGCTGCGATCAAAAATTGAAAGAGACTACGAGCTCGGGGGTGAAGCAGAATCGTTTCAGCGAGACCTGCTCGCCGCGGAGAATCAGCCGTTCCTGATGCGATGGTGGACATTTCGACGCGTCCACCGGCAGTTTGGATGGAAATTCTGGTCCTTGCTATCTGGCGGCGCTTCGCTGTCTCCTGAAACAGAAGCGTTCTGGAGGAGACTCGGTTATGCAGTCGTGCAGGGGTATGGTATGACCGAGGCCGCAGCACTGATAACCGTCAATCACCCCTTCAATTTGAGTCGAAGATCGATCGGAAAGACGCTACCAGGGCAGGAAGTAAAGCTTGATGAACACGGCGAGATTCTAATTCGCGGTGAGAACGTCTCACCAGGCTACTGGGGCGGCGACCTGCGTCCGGTCACTAGCGATGACGGCTGGCTGCGCACCGGCGATGTGGGGGAGATTGACGAGCAGGGGAATTTATACTTCAAGGGTCGCAAGAAGGACGTCATAGTGACCGCAGCAGGACTGAATATTTATCCTGACGATCTTGAAGCAGCGCTGAACAGCCAAACCGAAGTTCGCGACAGCACTGTCGTAGCACTGGAAACCCCACATGGCCCTCAAGCATATGCCTTGCTCTTATTGCGAGACGATAAAACCGACGCATCTGCGGTCGTGAAGCGAGCGAACAGCCTGCTTAATCCGTATCAGCAGATCCGGCAATGGGCGATCTGGCCTGCCGACGACTTTCCTCGAACTCCAACACAGAAAGTTCGAAAGCCTGCGGTAATTGAAAAGATAAAAGAATGGTCAAGTGGCGATAGCGAATTGAATGCGCGTGGAGGTGACGGCAAATCTACGTCTTTCATTTGTGAAGCGGTAGCACGAATCGGCGGTGAATCCCTGGCTCGCCTGGATCCGGCGGCGAGTCTTGAAACCGACTTAAAACTTGACTCTTTGGGACGTGTCGAATTGCTTGGCGTGCTGGAGGACCATTATCAAGTGGACATCGATGAAGCAGCATTCACCGGCGCCACAACTGTTGGCGACATCGAGCGAATGATTCGCGAGGGGTCTGCAGATCTTGCAGTAAAACACGTCTATCCGAGATGGGCGCAGCGTTTCCCAATTACCTGGATTCGGCTCGCCACCTTGTATGTGGTTATTCTTCCACTCACGCGATGGATGGGTCGCGCGACGGTAACAGGTAAAGAACAACTTAGAAAACTCTCAGGTCCAGTACTTTTTACTTCAAATCACATCACTATGATCGATGCAGCTCTGGTGATGCTGGCGATACCATCGGGTTTTCAAAAGAGGTTTGCCGTTGCGATGGAAGGAGAGGTCCTGGGAGGTTGGCGGCGGCCTCCGTCTGACACAGGGTTTCTTCGGCGGTTGATACTGTTTGCGAAATACATTCTGGTTGTTTCGTTATTCAATGTCTTTCCGCTTCCCCAGAAGAGTGGGTTCCGAAAGAGCTTCGCTTATGCAGGAGAATTGATGGATCGAGGCTATAACGTTTTGATCTTTCCCGAGGGCGCGCGGACTCCTGATGGTGAAATGAAACCTTTTAAGGAAGGCATTGGGTTTCTTGCAAAGCAGCTAAATGTGCCTATCGTACCGGTCGGCATCAAAGGACTATTTGATCTAAAGAAGGCAGGGAAGAAATTCGCTCGAAAAAATGAGATCAAGGTTTCAATTGGAGAACCGGTTTCATTTTCTCGGAGCGATGAACCTGAAATGATCACGAGAACACTGGAAGCGAAAAGCAGAGAGTTAAGCGCCCTCATTAGCCCTTCGCCCGATGTTGCCAGCAGAGGCCACCACCTTTAACTTTACGCTGGCAGGCCTTGCCTGATTTCGTTCTTGCGCCGCAGATTGTTGTGTTCATTGCGGAGTCAGCGCCTGGTTGGACCTGTGGCGCGTTTTCGTCAGTCGAAGGAGTTGATTTGACTTTGCCGGACGGTGAGCCTTTATCGTCGATTTGAATCGGAGTGCCGATGATGTAAAACGGCTCACGTGTGGTTGTATAGCGCCCGGCGGCGAAGCCGATTCCGGCGCAGAGCAACGTGATCACGATGAAAGTGAGCCGAACCCTGCGGGAGTGCGGCGAACATCGGGCGCAATAAAGGCCGGAGGATGTCAGACTGCCCGTATCCGACAATGGCCGAAGGCCACATTTTGTACAGAATCTCACTGCCGCCATCTATTCGACTCCTGCGGTGTCACCAGCGCCTCGGCGCGTCAGCGTTCTGATTTGGCTTTCGGGAGTATAGACTTGCACCCATATAAACGGCTAGGCGGGAGTTGGTCGAAATGCTAACCACGCATTAACGAATTCAGTCGTTTGATTTGATTTCACCACGTAGTAACGAATTTATTCGTTTGATTTGATCCCTTTCTAAATTAGTTACAACGAATAAATTCGTTACTACGTGGGTCACAACGAATAAAATTTATTACTCCGTGAAATTTTCTCGCCTAAATTACTATCAAAAAAGAGCTCTTTTGCATCACCCTTTTGGATCATATGACGACAAATCGGTTTATAAGCCGATTCGCTCTTTGTTTGCTGCTATGTTAGGATAGCTTCCGTCAGGCGGCTTCCGATTAGGACGCGACGGACCCCTATACAATTGACAATGCACTGTGGTTAGAATTACATCGTTTGTTCTTGAAAAGGAATAATTAATGACTCAAGAGAAGCAGGGGGGAGGTCGAGTCTTACACGTCTTTGATAACATCATCTCCCACAAACCCGAAGTCGATCCGCTTCCACCCGAAGTGCCATCTCGTCGCTGGATGTATTGGCAGATGACTCTTGCAGTTACGAAAAAGATCGCTCACGCACCTTTCTCGATTCATACCTGGGGAGCGCTGCGGAGAACAGTCCTCGCAAATGTGCTTCCCGATAATATTCTTTACCGCTACAAGGCGTACCAGCGAGGCGAATGCAATCGTTGCGGCTTATGCTGCAAAATTCAATTCCAGTGTCCGTTCTTCGTTGATGAAGGCGCTTTCAATACGCGCTGTTCCATCTATACAACCCCACACGCGCCGCAAGCCTGTCTGAAGTTTCCGCTCGATCCTATGGATTTGAGATTGCTTCAACGGGAGGTCGGCAATGCCTGCACGTTCTATTACGAAGGAGCGCCTCAAACGCTATCAGTACTCGAGTTTGTGAAGCTTTATACAAATGGCGTGCGGGAGCAATTGGCCAAGCGAAAATTGAAGGAAGCTGCTGAAGGCGGAGATTGATCGAGATCTATTTGAGAAGAGAGAAAGGGCGCCTACCTCTGGGCGCCCTTTCTCTTTTACCGCAATTCAATCGGTTTAGGTTCCGGTTTATAGCCTCTGGTTTTGTGGTCTCTGTTTTTGTTCTCTTCTGCGTCATCTGCGGATTCATTTCTTTGAACCACCCAAAGAATATCATCCGCAGCTGACACAGATTACGCTGAAGAGAACAAAACCAAAAACTGGAAACCAAAACCCAGAAAAGAATTCAATCCGGAAGCGCCTTTATGAGCTCGTCGACTTCCTCTCGCGTGTTGTAAAAGTGAGGCGATATACGCAGCCGAGTCATTCTGGGTGCCGTTATGATGTCCCGAGAACGGAGCGCGCCGAACAGCGCGCCGGCGGAGTGCCTGGGATGCGTGCAACACACAATAGCGGCACCTTCACCCGTTCTCCTGGGACTAACAATCTTGTAACCCTTGTCCGCTAGCCGATCCGCCAGGTAATCGCTCAAACTCAATATATACTCCTCAACCTTCTCTGGACCGACTTCCAGGAATAAGTCTATCGCCGCTCGCAGTCCATAGATTCCAACTGTATTCAGAGAGCCGCACTCAAAACGCAATGCGCCTTCCCGATAGTCCAATTTATAATCCAGCGCCGAGTGCGAGAACTGGTCGTACTTCTTCACCGATGTCCAACCCAGGACTGTAGGTTTGACTTGATCAATCACCCGATCTGAGACGAACAGCAGCGCAGCTCCTTCGGTTCCCAATAAGTATTTGTGCCCATCTGCTGCAAAGGCGTCAACAAAGTCACGTTCGACATCCAGCTTCAAAGCGCCCAGACCTTGTATCGCGTCGACCATAAAAAATACGCCGCGCTCCCGGCATGCTTTGCCGATGCGAGCGAGGTTGGAACGAAACCCGCTTGCAAACTGGACCCAGCTCAGCGTGAGAATCCGGGTCCGATCATCTATCAATGAAATTATCTCGTCAGGATCCACTCGCCCCTCTCTCTCCGGCGCAAGCTTCATTGTTACACCCAACTCTTCCTTGAGGCGCATCCAGATATAGACATTTGCAGGAAACTCGACGTCACAGCTGACGATGTTGTCGCCGGCCCTTAATTCCAGCCCGTTGGCTATGGCGGAGATTGCAGCAGACGTATTCGGCATAAAGGCAATTTCATGTGGCTGGGCGTTCACTAATCGAGCCGCTGAAGTCCGCGCAAGTTCGTAGGTGCGGTACCAATCGTCGTAATTGCCGGTACCGTTGAGCATCACATCATCAGTAATCCCAACCATCGCATCCCGCACCGGTTGGGACAATGGCGAAACGGCAGCGTGATTCATATAGATAAACTTCTGAGCGACCGGAAAAAGTGAGCGAATCGATTTGTTCATATCTTGAATACCGTACGCACTTCACCGACGTTTAACCCACGCCGATTTTGAATAACTGGCCTGTGGTAGGAGGCGAGTTGTGAGATTTGATCGTCATCGAGAATGGCAAGCTGACGGAGGATCTCCACAACCGTGGGTCCTAATCCTCGATACGAGCCGTCCTCGATCTTGACGGCGATTCCTATACCTCGCGGGAATTTCGCGGAAGGAAGGACCCCGACGCAGTAAGAAGCTTCTGCCCCTACCTTGCAAATAAGCTTTCCGCCCGCCGCTCGCAGCAGATCGGTGTCGAATCGTCCCTTTGTACCGCCCACCATTTCAGGATGCGCGATCATCGCCTCCACGATCCGGCGCGTGGCAGCCGCAATTTTTGGATCGAGTTCGGATGGGTTTACCAGACGCGCAAAGGCGACAGCGAGTGAGCGAAGTGGGACGCCAAAGGTTGGAGCGCTGCAGCCATCGATCGCAGTCGGCAGGTTCTGATCCAACCCGGCGAGCCTGGCAAAGGTTGATACGATTTCAAGCTGAACTGGATGCTCGGTAGAAATATAGTCGTCCAGCGAGAGACCTCGAACGACGGCCGTCATCAGCATACCGGCATGTTTCCCGGAGCAGTTGTTATGCAGCTGTGTGAACGCTTCGCCTGAGGACTCCAGCTCCTTAGCCGCTTCCTGACTATACGGCATCTGCGGCCCACATCTTAGAGCGGTCTCGTCCAGCCCGGCACGCGCGAGCATGTCGGCAACCGTTTCCGTGTGGATTTTCTCGCCTTCATGTGAAGCGCATACGACTGCAAGCTCGCGTTCGCTTGCGTTGAAGCTGTCGGCAGCGCCTGACGTAACGAAGGGAATTGCCTGAATGGGTTTTATGGTGGATCGCGTCGACGTGATAAGTACATCATTGCCCAGACCGGCGATAAAGCCACCGTCAGGCTCTACTATTGTTATCGCGCCGCGGTGCCGCGACTCGGTGATCGGACCTCGCGTGACCTCGGCCAGAATTGGAAGGGCGTGTTCCATTCGTGCTGACTGCGCCAAATAAACAGCTTAATTTATGACAGGCAGTTACTCAACGCAGATCATACGTGCGATTGCGCGATAGCGTCGCTCGGAAAATCCCTCCACGATGATTATTTCTTCCGGTCGCCTGAAGGGACCTTGGCGAGTTCGATACTCGATGATGCGCTTAGCCGTCACCTCTCCGATGCCTGGCAACCTGATCAATTCATCAGAAGTAGCTGTGTTAATGTTCAAACAAGATCCTGCTATATCTCCGTCGGGCTTCGATCCGGATTCGCTTTGTTTTATCAGAGAAGCGGAATTGAAGTTGGTTCTTGTTCCCGCATCTCTACATGTAGCGAAAATGAGCAGCCCCAGGGATAAAAAGAGCAGTTTCACTGCGTTCATTCTATGAGGTATAGGAGCTATAAGACCGTAAAGCTGCAATTGAACCTGGCGTGTTTGGTAATTAATCACACTCCGTCAAGTCCGAGGCGGAATTCATCACCTACCAAAGCTATCCGAGGCTCGCGACGAGAGATCGCTCTATGAGCGCGGCGCAGCGCGGGTATCCCTCTGTCGGCGCGCTCAATTCCGTATTCTTCGCTGGTAAAGATGTGATGCAACCTGGGATTGGTGTGTTCGGTGGCACCTAACTCGATAGACTTGCGGGTCGTCCCGTTTGTGCGGCTTGGATTGATGAATTCAATCCGATCATCGAAGATATAAATTCGAGCGATCGATCCAATGATTGCATAATCACGATGCACCAGGAGATTGGTCAATCCTTCAATCACTGCAGCGCGTGAGTAGTTGGCGCGCGCGGGAACCGGCGCTCCAGGATCGATCCCTGAATTAGACGGTGTGCGTGGCGGACGAACATCCCACAGATCGACGTACCTCTTCAGAAAAAACAAGGCATTGTCGAAGAGACGAGTAAGATTTCCGTAGAATTCCGCATGTTCTACTCTCGGAGAGGATGTATTAGCGCCCGAAAACCTCGTCAGCGCAATCTGGCTCTGCGGAATGATCTGCTGAACTGGAGCGGTTTGGCCAAACAAGAGGAAGCCGGCCAGGCTCGGCGCGATGCTTCCGCCGTAATCCGTCGCAAGCTTTAGATCCCGCATGACCAGAGCCGTTGGGAATCCATCGGGTTCGCGAAAAGTATCGCCTTCAAGATCGCGTACATAGCTCCAAACCAGCGCTTCGTCGACGTCCTCGACTGCAGCCGCCACGAGTGGCATATCTTCGAGCGAGGCCACTCGCGATCTTGCAAACAAGGCGGCGATCTCCGAGCCTTCGGCCTCACGTTTGGTTGAGCCAATTCGGATGTAATAGCGATGATCCGGTGTTTGATGCGGAGCACGACGATCATCAACCTGCAAAACTACGATTCGAGTGCCATTGTCAAAGGAAACCTTGTCGATGCGAGGAAACACCGGTGGCTTGATTTGATTCCGGCAAATATCGATTAATTGTTCCTCGACTTGTTCAGGGTTGTCGAGACCTTCAAGACGCCGTTGATCGTTGACTCCAAAGATAATTGCGCCGCCGCCGGCATTCGCGAGCGCGACGATTTCAG
>Ga0126382_10000402_pt1 | contig 16737 bp, 14 predicted proteins | sample PanSoiMetPlot_30_FD_92548 | JGI IMG/M metagenome (GOLD analysis project Ga0126382, IMG submission 92548) | Tropical forest soil microbial communities from Panama - MetaG Plot_30 | ecosystem: Environmental > Terrestrial > Soil > Tropical forest > Bulk soil | place: Panama | collected 2016-02-17
ATGAGGAAGAGAGCCGTGATTTGTGTCGCCTGTGGCTCGCCCGCATCCATGCCGGATCCCGCGCCGCCGGGTATTCCCTTACTAAGCAGGCTGGCGAGAAAGGTGCTACGGGGAGAGTGCCCTAGATCGGCCTTATGCAAGAGAACCATTGCCTCGCCCATTTCCCCATAGCCATAGTGCGCGATCATCCTGTTGAACTCGATGGGGAAATGATAACTCACGGGTACTCTGTAGGATTGCGCCGTAGAGGATGGGAGGCGAACCACCTTCATGATGCATTGGCTTCTCCCTGCATATGGCTGAATGGTAGCCAACATCGTGTCCAGAGCATGGCTTTCAAGGTCTTCCCCCGCTGGAGCCGCGTGGTGCTGCGACAAGACGCGTAGTTCGAAATTCTCTGCGAATGGCGACGCAGAGACAAACTCCTTGAACACAGGTAGTGAGATGTCTCTAACTGGGTTCTTCAAAGCGAAGCTGCCACAGACGACCAACCAGTTGGAGACAACAGCCGTCACAGTAACTGCATAGCACATGTCGCTCCGTGGGAGAGCGCTAGGCTTTACCATGAAGTCGAGCGATGCCGTCTCCAAGTCTCCAAGGCTGAGGTGTACAAGGGCGTGTTGTGGAATCGCCTTTTTGCCCACTTGGAGGTCGATTGAGTAAAAAGCATGCCCATCTTCGACACCCGATCCCATGGCGGGAAGTGACCGTATAATATTGCCGGCCCGGTCAGCGATGATGAGGTTTCCCTGGCTTGTAAACCAGAAAAACGAACCGTGCTTCGCTGTGGATATACGGAAACCGAAGTCATCGAATGATGTCCCCGCTTGGGGAGCGAGGATGAAGCACAGGTCAGCAACGTCATCGTTAATGATGGATTGAAGTCTTACCATCTCGGCGTGCAACAGCGGTTCGCCGGACGATACTCGTGTCCCCAGTAAGCGCTTTAGATCTTTAACCAAACGATCCATCTGATCGAGGAAGCCTTGCCCGCTCTCGATGAAAAGCGCGTTCTGCTGCGTGAGGGGCGCGATGGAGGAAGGAACGTCATCTACCGTCGGCATGTTTGCACCGTCGATGAGCAGTGGCACCACCGGTAGCCCTCGATTGAGGGCTCGTTCGATCTCCAACCGGACGAAATCATCAGGGTTATGGAGTCGTTTATCCTCCATCCAGCGTGGACCGATGAGCGCAAGTAAAACGTGGCACTTCTGCAGTGAGGCTTCTAGACGTACCCGGAAATCCTCACCGCCGGCAATAGTGTCGATGTCCATGAACACTGAGCCACGGCGGAACTCCTTCTCGAGGATGTCGTAAACCCGACGTGCTATTGCGGCCGTGTCTTTTCGTCGATAAGACATGAACATCCAAAAATTCCTGGTGAGTACCATTTGGAACTGGTGAGCTGGGGAGCTTGCGTCAGTTAGGTCTTTGGACTTAGGCTGAATTCCTTGTGCCGGCTTGCTTCCTGGTTACGCAAGCTACAAGCTCTCGGACGGTAGAGGTATAAGAGGATGCCTAATACGACCAGACCAATCACTTCGCACGCTGGAGGCGTAGTTTTTCGACGGTCTTCGTACGAGTCGGAATACCTGCTGGTCCGCGCGCGAAAGCCCCCCGACGCTTGGGTCTTCCCGAAGGGCCATATCGAAGAAGGAGAGACGCCTGACCAGGCAGCGGTCAGGGAGGTACTCGAGGAAGCTGGTGTCCACGTCGCGATCGTGGCCTCTCTCGGTAGGTTGCCGCTCAACTCGCAATGCGCCGAAATGTTCTTGATGGCATACGAATCTGCGGCCCAAAAAAACCCAGAGCGCGAGTGCGCTTGGCTCGGCATCGATGCAGCACTAGAGAGGCTTAGTTTCGAGGAGTCCCGTACCCTGCTTAGATCGGCGCACGAAGTCGCGAGTTCGATGCCATGAAAACCACCGAGTTGTATATTGAGCAGGTGCTCATCGGTTTGCTCATCATTGCAATTGCAGCGCTGCCCTGGGTTCCCGAACTGATTCCAAAGCTTGCCTCCGTCAGCACGGCCGCAGCCATAGCCGAGGGTTCGGTCCTGTTGGGCCTGGCATTCTGGCTTGGCATTCCGTTCGATCGATTTGCCGATACACTCTCAGAACGGCTGGAACGGCATAACCGGCTTCAGTTTGCTTTGAACAATGCGATTGGGGAGAAACTACCAGTGCCCACCCAAGAGTCACTCGGGACTAGGCTCGATAAAGACATCTACGCTGAGGATCGCCTTAGGCTTAAGGGCTTGAGAAATGATGAGGCCGTGGTCAACTGGATTGAATATCATCGGTCGCGCATACGGCTTGCCCGGGCACTAGCGGTATACGGCCCAGCACTCACGTTTTCAATGACACTAGGGGTGTCCCGCAGCTTGAAGGAGATCCCTCACTCCGTGAATTGGCTTTGGCTGAGCAGTGTTGCTGCGGGGTACTTCGTGTGGGCTATCCTCGCGAGCCCGCCTAAGGTCGTGAGAGACAAACTCGGCAACTCGCGAGTCCTTCGCGCTGTGTTCAGTAAGGAGGTACCGCGCACCGACAAGGCTCAATTCATTGAATACGCGAAGAAGTGGGAGCGGGTTGAGAATGACCACTTCACCAAAGGCAATTACGCGGATCCCTTATTGTGGGTTTACGAATGGCGGATCCTTGCAATTCCTCTCTTGCTATTCGTCTGGGCGATTAGTCTCGGCGTTGAAAACGGCACCACAACGGCATCGGTAGCATGGATAGGTGCAGTATTGAGTGTGATTTCGGCTTGGAGTTGGTGGAGAATCAGCTTCACGTATCGAAGTTATTTGCGCGACCTAGACCCGACCAGCTCGGATCGTCGTTCTTGCTCCCTTTAGAATGCTCGGAGTTCTTAATAGACCCGCAGGCCATAGAGACGGGCCCTCGCCATCACGCCCCTGAGCTCGACTTGCAGCACTTACAAGACTAGCGAACATAGTCAGCCTACCACCGAAGCCTTTGTTACAGGTCCGGAGATACATTGATCAGAGAATGGCTCGAGCGACGATTCTCTCGTCCACCGCTGAATGTATAACCGTTTGTATATCCAAATGGAAACGGCCGCTACGAGAGCGGCCTAACTTCTTGATTCTATGGAGCCAGCGAAGGGACTCGAACCCTTGACCTCCGGTTTACGAAACCGATGCTCTACCAACTGAGCTACGCTGGCTTTTTGGAGTCAAAAACGACCTTTGAAGATACAGAACTTTGTTTTGAATCGTCAAGTTTTTGCCAGAATGCAACAGTCTTTGCCAGAATCGGTGGTGTTCTAAAGCATGCTGCTATGGTTTACACTTTAGGTGACTTGCAAATCCTAACCGCGGTGTCCTCTCGATAGATTGCGTGATTGCGTAGCGGTTACCTCGTTGCATCCAAAACAGTTGAGTCGTTAGGTAACCGAACGCGGCCCAGGAGGTCCGGCAATCACGCAATCTATCGAGAGGTCACCGCTAGGCGGTTAACCTTGCTTTCTATCTAGAGGCCGCGGCTATACGGTTATCTTTGCTTTCTATCTAAAGGCCGCGGCTACACGGTTATCCTTGCTTTCTATCTAGAGGATATCGCTACGCGGTTAGCCTGCTTTCTATCTATACGCGGTTAGCCTTGCCTTCTATCTAAAGGATATCCGGTTACCCTTGCTTTCTATCCAGGATATCGCTACGCGATTATCCTTGCTTTCTGGAGTTTGGCGCGCGAAAACACCACAAGACTGTTTGCTAGCAGCACACAGATAAGACACTACCCTAAAATTCAACTCTTCATCGACGAAAAGCATTCCATTCGTGCAGGCCTCTCTGAGAAGCGAAGCTAAGAAAGACATCTCCTGCGAACTCCTTAGATTGTTTGCGGGAAGATTCCCCAACGAGAACTCCACAGAAACGTTGCGCTGTCACAGAAACATCGCTCTTGACTAATCAAAACGCGGTCTGTTTATATTTCGTCACTTCCTGAATAAATTCAACTTGTTCACTTGGTTCTTCGGAAGGACAGGAGCTATGAGAAATCGTTTTCTGTTCCTTTTCGCCCCCTTCTCTTTCCTTCTGCTGATCTCCGTCTCTGCGTCTTCGGGGCAGACCACAACCCCAAAGCCGCCGTTTGCCAACCGAGCCGGCCCTCAAGATCCAGTCAAGCCATCGCCATCGACCCCAACCTTCAAAAAAGCGTTTGTTATAGACGACCGTTTGTCCGTTCTCAGACGCAAGCCCGATTTGCAAGGCGAAGTAATTCGAAGGGTCCGACTGGGACACGTCGTGTTCATCGTGAGTACTTCCAAAGCACCGCCACGCGAGCCGCGTTTTTACCGCGTCGCCGTAAGCAGGAGGACTCGCGGGTGGATTCACGAAGCCGCCCTTGCGGTACAAGGCCATCCCGGTGAGGATCAGCGCATTTTGAAGCTAATCGAGGGCGCTGAGGGAACCGATAGAATTACTCTGTGTCGGCTCCTCTGCCAGAGCTTTTCGCGTTCGAGGTTGGTAGCGCACAGCATGCTGTTGTTAGGAGAAGAGGCCGAGCGAGTCGCGGCTAGCTTGACCCAAAGGATACGCAGACGGCTCGGCGAAGTACGCGACGCCGTCGCGGCAGTCCGCGACTATTATCTAAGTGACGCCGGCCTCGATCGTTACAGCAAGCTGGGGGTCGCATTCGATTTCAACGAGTCAACTGCTGAGTTTGTGTACGACGGAAAGGTGTATCGGGATGTGATAAAGCTGTTTCCGAAATCCCAGGAAGCAGCGGTGGCACGCGAACGACTTGGCGCAAACGCCAAAAAGATTTCAGGTAGGGGTTGAAGGATGTCACAGTATGTCTCAACGCTCGCCTTTCTTATTCACGTAGTAACGCATTTATTCGTTCGAATCGTTTTAATAAACATTTAATTGACAGAAGAAACGAATGAATTGGTTACTACGTGGATGGCGTTTATGATTGCAGCGAACGAATAAACTCGTTGTTACGTGGATTGAAAGCGAATTCGTGAGAGTTTGATGATCTTTCCATTTTTTAGTTCTTGCAAATCCATCTCATTTCGGTTTAGATAATTTTGTTGAGTAGCGCAGCAGCAATAAAAGGACGCGGCGCAAAATTCATCGGAGGATTGTGAAGATGCCAAGAGGGACTTGTCCCGAATGTGATGCTGAAGTTCAGGTAGACGAAGATACTGACAAAGGCGACGTTGTCGAATGCTCGGACTGCGGCACTCAATTGGAGGTGGTCGGCTTGGATCCGATTGAATTGGATGTGGCAATGGAAGAGGAAGAAGAGGACTGGACTGAGTAGCCCGTTAGGTAATCGCATAAGTGGCTCCCTGTTAAAGGTCTATATATTCAATCAGCACTTGTGCAATCGGGTTACGCTGACACTAACTTCTGAAAACCTCTCCCCTCCGAGCATTTTCTTCTTCAACTTAAGAGTCCGATTGAATTGTTTATAGTTGCGACACCGTATCAACGTTTTCGCAACGGCGTTAAAACCATAGATCGAAGTTTGGCACTATTGAGGGATGCTGAATGAGCGTAAATGGTAGTTCGAACGGTAAGGGTTCACGCACATTGCGCGTGCTGTATAACTGTTCCAAGTGCCCGGCGTATTGCTGCAGTTACGATCGCATCGAAGTAACCAAGCGCGATCTCCTGCGCATAGCGAAGCACTTCGGTATCTCTTACAAGAAGGCGGAACTGCGGTACACCAAACCATCTCCTGATGGACGCGTCCTGCGACACAAAAAGGACCATATCTACAATAAGGTATGCCAGTTTCTTGATCAGGAGAAACGTCAGTGCACCATTTACCAGGCCAGGCCGGCTGTTTGCCGCGAGTATCCCGATACAAAGAAATGCGGATATTACGACTTTCTTGCGTCGGAGCGGCGACGACAATGCGATCCCGAATTCATTCCTTCCGCGTGAAGTGAATTTGCCACGTAGATTTTGCCGCGTATACTTTGCCACGCAGATTTGCCACGAATACATTGCCATGTAGATTTGTCACGTAGTAACGACTTTAGTCGTAATGGCACTTTCATTACTAAGAATCAACAATCGAACGACTCAAGTCGTTACTACGTGTGCGTTGATGTGAAACAGGCTGAATCTGTAAGTCTGAAGTTGTTACTACCTGACTATTGATGCCAAAGCAGCGTGAATCGGTAAGCCCTGCCCGCTCAGCAGCATTCGATATACTTTCACGAGTTGCAAAAGAAAACTCCTACGCATCGGTACTTATTGCCTCGCTTTCAGACGACCTCTCCCGCGAAGATCGGTCACTCGCTCAGGAGATTGTTTTGGGCGTGCTGCGCTGGCAGTTATCGCTCGACGCTCTCATAGAACGATACTCCGGCCGTTCGATTAATCGTCTGGATGTCGAGGTCCTCATCGCGTTGCGCATCGGCCTGTATCAGCTACGCAATCTTACACGTGTTCCACAATCAGCCGCTGTCAACGAGTCCGTGAAGCTCGTAAAGCGGGCGCGGGTTGGCAGCGCCGCCCCTCTGGTCAACGCGGTGCTGAGAAAGGCGGCGAACCAGCCAAACGAAACAGCCAGCGATGGCGTCACCGATCCGCTTGAATCTGAAGCCGTAGACCTTTCTCATCCTCGCTGGATGATTGAACGCTGGTCTCGGGCATTTGGAAAGGACGACACAAGACTACTCGCTCTGGCTAATAATTCAGCTCCGACTGTAGCTTTCAGAATTAACACGCTTCAAACGTCCGCCGAAACAGTCCGTTCTTCTCTCAGCGACAATGGTGTCAGAGTCAGGGAATCGCGCATCACAGCTGGAGCTTATGTGGTGGAGAGCGGTCGGACGGCAGTCCTTGCAGATGCGGTTCGAGCAGGGCAGATCTATATCCAGGATGAAGCGTCGCAGTTGATCGCAACTCTTCTGGACGGGCGGCGCGGGCACCGGATCCTGGATCTCTGCGCCGCCCCGGGGTCGAAGACAACCCACATCGCGCTGCTCGCGGCGGATGCTGCTCAGATTATTGCGTGCGATTTACATCACCATCGCCTGATCGATCTCGTGGCTACCTGCAAACGCCTTGGAATCGAGTCAGTAGAAGCACTCGCGTTGGACGGCAAGGAGCCGTTGCCTTTTATTTCAGGAGCCGATGTTTTTGATAGAGTTCTGGTAGACGCTCCCTGCTCCGGAACTGGAACATTGAGAGGTAACCCGGAGATAAAATGGAGACTTACTCCGAACGATATTATTCGACTTGCGGACCTACAACTGGAGTTGCTGAATCGCGGTGCTTCGGCGGTTGCGATCGAAGGGCGGCTCGTTTATTCGACTTGCTCGCTCGAGGGTGAAGAAAATGAGGGCGTTGTGCGGCGGTTCCTCGAGGGCGCAGATCAGTTCGATGTTATCGAGCCCGGCGCACCGGCGGATTTGGTAACCCGCGAGGGATTTGTTAGAACCTATCCACATCGACATGGCACAGACGGTTTTTTTGCGGCGGTGCTGAGAAGAAAAAGATGACGAGTCTCCGGATAAAAATCTTTTGTTGTTTGATGTTAGTTATTGCTTTTGTGGCGTCAACAGTGATTTGCGCCGCCCTGCCGACCTGTAGACCAGTAGTTTTTCCAACTCAGTCTGCGACCACAAATACCCAGGTTGTGTTGTTGGGGACTGGAACTCCAAACGCTGACCCGGATCGTTCGGGGCCGTCTGTAGCGATTGTCGTGAACGAAACGCCTTACCTCGTCGATTGCGGTCCAGGTGTTGTCCGGCGAACAGCCGCTGCATTTCGACACAATATCAAAGGCCTGGCAGTCGAGAAGCTCAACCGCGTGTTTGTTACTCATTTGCACTCTGACCACACCACTGGCTTACCAGATTTGCTATTGACGCCGTGGGTGCTTGGTCGAAAGGAACCTCTCGAGGTTTTCGGTCCCAGGGGTGTAAAAGAGATGACCGATAATATCTCCAAGGCCTACCGCAAAGACATCGACATACGGTTGCGAGGAGGCGAGCCTTCAAACAAGACGGGATATAGGGTCAACGCTCATGAAATGAGACCCGGAGTCGTGTACAAAGACGAGAATTTGACCGTCAAAGCTTTTCTAGTCGATCACGGTTCCTGGGAAGAGGCCTATGGTTTTCGCTTCGAAGCGTCCGATCGAACAATTGTGATTTCGGGTGATTGCAGGCCGAGTCCTTCGATCATTCAGAACTGCAACGGCTGCGACGTTCTGATTCACGAAGTGTACTCGGAGGCGGGCTTCGCGACTCGACCAGCGGAGTGGCAACAATATCATTCGCGTTATCACACTTCGTCGAAAGAGCTGGCTAAGCTGGCCCAATCGGCAAAGCCGGGGTTGCTGATTCTTTATCATCAGCTGTGGTGGGGGACGACGGAGGAAGATCTGTTGAATGAAATCAGAGCTGTTTATTCGGGCAAGGTTGTATCGGGCCGAGATCTGGATGTTTATTAATAAGTTATGAAGTCTAACGTCACTACAATTGACGACATCAGGCTAGCGAGAGAGAGAATCGCTTCTACCGCGATCCGAACACCGCTCGTGCATTCCCGATGGCTCTCTGAGGAGTTGCAGAGAGATGTCGTTCTAAAGCTCGAGTGCTTTCAGTTAACCGGATCTTTTAAACTCCGCGGGGCGATGGCGAAACTATCATCGCTCAATGAAGAGGCGCGCTCCCGAGGCGTGCTTACGGTATCAGCAGGCAATCACGGCGTTGCGGTTGCTCATTGCTCTGAGGTCCTTGGGCTCGATGCAACCATTGTCGTTCCAGAATCAGCTTCGCGGGCCAAAGTTAACAGCATAAGGCGGTACCCGGTTACCTTGATCGAGCGAGGCGCAACCTACGATGACGCCGAACGCGCCGCGCGCGAAATGGAACTCGAGAGCGGGAAGACATTTGTCTCGCCATACAACGATCGTGATGTAATCGCAGGCCAGGGAACTATCGGCCTCGAACTTCTCGATGATCTGCCGGACCTGGATGCGGTTGTCGTTCCGGTTGGCGGCGGAGGGCTGCTTGCGGGAGTGGCAGTAGCAGTGAAAGCGATTGCGCCGAGGATCAAGGTCTACGGTGCGGAGCCGGCTGTGTCGCCGACCATGAGCGCAGCGCTAGAAGCCGGTCGCATTATCGAGATCGAAGAGGAGACAACGATTGCCGATGGGTGCGCTGGCAACGTCGAACCAGGTTCGGTGACTTTTCCAATCATTCAGCGTCTGATAGATGGGATGATACTGGTCAGCGAAGAAGCGATCAGAAGGAGAATTGCTGGGGTCGCCCGCGAGGAACATATAATCATCGAAGGCTCGGCTGCAGTAAGCATTGCTGCCTTAAATGACCAACGTATTGAAGGGAATAAAATTGCGGCAGTCATCACAGGGCGAAATATTAACTTAGAACTTTTTGCGGACATGTTGTCTCGGGCAGCACCATAGTTCTGCCCATAGTCTCTCATTTGAGAATAATTGCTCAGTGGGAGTTTCTGTGTGCTTCCCACACGAGGACATGTCCACAGTCACGTTTTGGAACTCTCTGCCTATCAGTCAAGCCAATAACGGCTAATCCTTCCTTGCGCCAGTCAACAATCATTTTCTTTAAATCGCTTTCCCAGGTTAGCGGTTGTGAGAGAGCAAGCGTCCACGCATCATCATAGGAAAGACGAGTCTTCGTCATCAGCCGATCTAAGATAATGTCTTTCGCCCTCGAAAGGTATCGATTTCGAATCGACTCATAGTAACTTGGATTGTACATCTCGTCGCTGCCAAACAGTTCGGATTGTCCTGACTTTCGTTCGCGTCGTCGCTTCTGAGCCTCTGCTCGAGCATGTTCCATCTCGGTCATTGCTCGCTTCTCAGCATCCTTGAACACTTCGAGCCCCGTATCATTGTGGGTCGCATAGATCAAGTGGAAGTGCGTCCGATCTTTTTGAGGATGAAGAACGATCGCTGGCGCGACATGCTTGAATCTACCTGTGCGCTTCACAGTTTCGCAGTATTCCGCCACAATCGCGTCTTCGCGATCCTTGCGCTGTAGACCCTCCAAAACGGGCTTGAATTGATCAGAACCGAACAGCCTTATGAAACTTTCCCGCGTCTGTTCCTGAGGCGATTCAATGAATCGTTCTATGTGTCCTGTAATAAAATTGATCAGGACCTCGCCAGGCTTAAGCCTCAACAGCGGTCCTATGTCTTGCATAGCAAAGCCCGTCCAACCAGTAGGATCTATAAATATAAAAGGAAATGTCTTTGAATCCTGCTTAATAAAGTTCAGTATTCTGGTAACAGATGTTTCTAGTTCGCCGTTATGTGTCATGATCTCTACATCGGTTATTTCATTTGAGAACTGTTTAAGCTGCGAATAGGCACTTAGTAGTTTTTCCAGAAAAAAGGCTCGAAGCACAATCGATTTGCTTCTTTTGAGGTGCACTTCACGCGCCTTCCTCAACTCAGTGAGTGCGATTGAGAATGATGTGTCTCTCAGCTGTTCGGACCGAGACTTCCAAGGTCCAGAGAAGCAATCAATGTAGGTAATCGAAGTCCAGTTAAATCCTATGATGATAGCGAAGCGCTCCAGATATCTGCTGAGTATAAGGTGTTTGACTAAGGTTTGTTCTCGACCTTCGTATAGAGTTGGATCTTTCATTGCTCCTTCAGCGCATATGCGTTCTCGATTTCACTGCGGAGTGCCAGGGATTCACAATGATTGAAGTCAGGCTTATGAGCACACGGCGGCATCCCCTCATATGTTCGACCATTGAGTAAACGGCCAGCGTCGGCCTTTCGAACACCACCCCATTGCTTAAAGAAAAAGGGAATACCTACCTTTCGGCATTGATCTTGGATGCTCTCCAGCCAGGACGTCTGCATCGGTCTCGCACCGGCACCGCTTTCTCCGCCTACTATTACCCAGCGAATGCCATCGAGATTAAGCTCTCCTATATCCTCTAAGAGGGGTTCGATGGAAAGGAAGCGCTGAAGCGCGCAGGACTCACGCAAGTGTTCGATGCGTGGAAGTCCGTGTTTTCGATTCTCGACGCTCACGCCCCACCAGATATGCGGCTCCAACGCAGCCGATATAAGTTTTGAGTTCAGCAAATCAAGCATGCGTTCTGAGCGTTTAGTTAATACTTGAAAAGTATGCCACTTAGCGGTGGTCATCACGCGCCCTATGTCCATAATAAATTGATCGGGCACGCCCTCATGGAACAGATCACTCATTGAGTTCACAAAAATCTTCCTATGTCTTCGCCATAGTAGTGGCTGCGTAAGCTTATCGGGCACGAGACGAAGATCAAAGCCCTGCTGATAAGGATGATTCGGCACATTACGGAATCTCTCAGCGAAGGTATAAGCATAGCAATGCGTACAGCCAGGACTGATCTTGGTGCAGCCCCGCACTGGATTCCAAGTAGCGTCTGTCCACTCTATTCTCGAGCTATCACTCATAAAACCGAACCGAATAATAATCGAAAATTATCGAAAACACAATATTAGGATCGCCTATTTATCGGAAAGAGAAATGATCCACTTCTAAAAAACTAGGCCGAGACATCCCAGTCCCGGCCCTGTTGAGACATCGCTTCAGAACTACTGTTAAATATCCAAATTCTTCACATCCAGCGCATTATCCTCAATAAACTTCCTTCGCGGTTCCACTGCGTCGCCCATTAACACCGTGAACATTTCATCGGTCTCAACCGCGTCGTTTACCTGGACGTTTAAAATCGTTCGCGTCTCGGGATTCAGAGTCGTCTCCCACAGCTGTTCCGGATTCATCTCGCCTAGACCCTTGTAACGCTGGATAGACAACCCGTTCTTAGCCGAGTTCATGATGTGTTCCAATAACGCCTGTCGAGTCTCGACAATAGTATGGTTGTCGTTCTCGCTGATGATGAACGGCGGACCGCTCAAATCCTGTAGATCACCATACAACTGCAAAGCCTTCTGGAACTCGACGTGAGTCGCCAGTTCCCAACCGATGATTACTTTTCCGTTTCCGCGAGCACGTGACACAACAACGGACGACGTGCCGTGTTCTTCGTCGTCTTCGATCTCGGTCTCGAAGCTCGCTTCCTCCAGAGCCGCGGTGACCTTCTGCAGAAGCTTCTCCTTCTCAAATACCTCGTGTAGCTTTCCTGCGGCCTTCGTAGTTAACAGCCCTTTCGGACCCGCAAGCGCATTCATCACCGTGTCCACGATCCTGCGATCGTGCAACCGGCGCTCGAGTTTATCGAGATACCCATCGAGCTCCGCGAGCTTCTCGAGTTTCTTTCGCAGCTCCGCGCCTTTGAACTGAGCGTCCGTTGCTTTAACGGTGACCGAAATATTCTCGGTAGCCTTGCGCATCAGGTATTCCTGCATCTGCTTTTCATCGCGCATGTACTGCTCGTTCTTGCCTTTCTTGACTTTGAACAGCGGCGGCTGGGCGATGTACACGTGGCCCCGGTCGATTAACTCGGGCATCTGACGGTAGAAGAAAGTCAACAGCAGCGTCCGGATGTGAGAGCCGTCAACGTCGGCGTCGCATAGCAGAATGATGCGGTTGTAACGAAGCTTGGACACATCAAAGTCATTCGTTCCGATGCCCGTTCCGAAAGCGGTGATCATCGTGCGAATTTCGGAGTGACCCAGCATCTTGTCGTAGCGAGCTTTCTCTACGTTAAGGATCTTTCCTTTCAGCGGCAGGATCGCCTGGGTGCGCCGATCGCGGCCCTGCTTCGCCGAGCCGCCTGCCGAATCTCCCTCGACGAGGAATATCTCGCACAGCGACGGATCCTTTTCAGAACAGTCCGCGAGCTTTCCCGGGAGGGATGCGGAGTCGAGCGCGCCCTTACGTCTCGTGAGATCTCGAGCCTTGCGGGCGGCCTCGCGAGCACGGGCGGCGTCGATGGCTTTGGCGATGATCTTACGCCCAGTAGTTGGGTTCTCCTCGAAGTACCGGCCCAGACCCTCGTTCACGAACTGTTCGACCTGTCCTTTTACATCCGAGTTGAGCTTGCCTTTTGTCTGTCCTTCAAACTGCGGCTGAGGCAGCTTGACGCTGATCACCGCAACCAACCCCTCGCGGACATCCTCGGGCGCAAGCTTTTCGTCGTCTTTTCTGAACAGGCCGGATGACTTGCCGTAATTGTTTATCGTTCGGGTCAGCGCGGCGCGAAATCCAGTCAGGTGCGTCCCGCCGTCTACGGTATTAATGTTGTTTGCGAACGAGTGGACGATCTCGTTGTACCCGTCGTTGTATTGAATCGCGACCTCAATGGCCAGCGGGTCGGCGGCTGTAGCCTGTCTCGAGAGGTGAATCGGCTGTGTGTGCAGAACACTCTTGTTCTTGTTGAGGTGCTTTACGAATTCCGCGATTCCGCCTTTGTAGAAAAACTCGTGAGACTTCTCGTTCCTTTCATCGGTGATGCTGATTCGAACACCCGAGTTGAGAAAGGCTTTTTCACGCAATCGTTGCGACAATGTATCGAAATTAAATTCGGTGAGTTCAAAGATCTCGGGATCGGGCTTAAAGAATACCTTTGTGCCTCGTTTCTTGGTTTTACCTGTTGGCTTTAGTCGAGCGATCGCTATACCTCGATTGTATTCCTGCTCGTAAGTTGCGCCGTCGCGCCATATTTCCACCGTAAGTTTCTCAGACAGAAAGTTGACTACTGAAACGCCAACTCCGTGTAGCCCGCCGGACACCTTGTAAGCATTTGAATCGAACTTGCCGCCAGCGTGGAGTTTTGTAAGAACGACCTCCGCGGCAGAGACTTTTTCCTTCTGGTGGATGTCAACCGGTATGCCGCGTCCGTTATCGATTACGGTAATTGAATTGTCGACGTGAATAAAGACTTCGATACGATCGCAGAAACCTGCCAGCGCTTCGTCGATAGAATTATCTACAACTTCGTAGACCAGATGATGGAGTCCAAGTTCGCTGGTTGAGCCAATGTACATCGCCGGCCGCTTCCGCACCGCCTCTCGACCTTCGAGAACGGTAATCGAAGCCGCGCCGTACTCCTGGGAATTCGTTGCCACGCTATGCTCCTTTAATTGGTTCGACACTCAGTTTGTCCCTCAAACGCACCATTAACAGAACGACAAACCGAGGTTGCCGACGTATCCAAAGCCAACACGTTTTACATTGACGACAAACTGAAGTTTGCCGGACGCGGGGGGCTCGATGGACTTTCGCTCACTGCCTGGCCTCCTTCGACATAGCAGACGGAGGCGCGGTCGCGATAGCGGTTGGCAATGGCCCTACGCGAAGTGCTGATGACGGTTTGAGTGCGTCCTTCAAGCTCCGTAAGTAGCGCCTCGATTCGTCCTCGGTCAAGCTCTGCGTCGATATCATCGATCAGCAAAACGGGGCTTTCTTCGTAAATGTAATTGTAGATGGAAACTTGCGCTAAATCAAGCAAAAGTAAGGCACTTCGCTGTTGTCCGGCGCTTCCGTAACGGGATACTTCGCGGCCGTCGGAGAGGATCTCCAAATCGTCGCGATGAGGGCCAATAAGCGAGTGTCCGGCCGACATTTCAGCCGGCAACCGAAGCGCCAGCCGTTCGCGAAATAAATCCGCGTAGCTGTCTAAATCACCTTTACCTTCGAACTGCGAACGGTAGCGGACGTTGATTCGCTCAGCCCCGAAAATAGCCCGACCATGATCGTTCTGATCGAGCACCTCATTCAATCGCTCTACATAACCGGTTCGCTCATTGTGAATTGAGGCGCCAAGCTCGACTAGCTGTTCGTTCCAGGCCTCGATCTGACTCACGAACAACTGCGGATCCTCACTCTTGCTCGCCTCCCCAAGTAGATGGTTCTTTTGCTTGATCACCTGGTTGTATCGCGAAAGCGTATTTAGAAATCTGGGGCTGCTGGTTACGACACCCCGATCCAGGAACCGACGTCGTTGACCGGGATCACCTCGAATCACATCCATCTCCTCGAGCGAGCAGATGAATACGGCGAGATTGCCGAGATACCGGGCCAGCGACTCACGCTTTCCGTTCAGAAAGAGTTGCTTGGAATCCGGTGTTACCAGAAGTTGAATCTGTTTAGTGACTGAGCCGTGGAGGGTCTCGCCTCGCAGGAGGCCTTGCTGTTGAGTGAAACAAATGGTTTCTCGAAGCTGGCTGGTTCGGAATGATTTAGTTGTCCCCAGGACGTAGATTGCTTCCAGCCAGTTGGTCTTCCCTTGAGCGTTGTCGCCGTAGAAGATGTTCAGACCTGGCCCGAGTTCTGCGAAACCATCCAGGTTGCGGAAACCTGAGGCTTCAATTCGGGTCAATAGCATGAACGGATGTTAGCACAATCACTCCGGACCAAGACACCGGGCTAAGAAGCTTGTCGAGACCATTGAGGCACGTCTAGTCTGGCTTCTGGTAGTCATCGTGTTCCCCCTACTCAGGGTTCGGACGGAACGATTGGCGCGCTGCGGTTACGACAAGGGCAAAGACGGTTGGTGTCATTGATAACCGTTCTGTTCGGCTGGCTTTTATTCGCTCTTCGTTCAACATTGAATAACGCGACAAATCGGCGTAGAAAATACAACCAGCCCGCGACGATTCCTTTAGATTGAACATCTTGGCTCAGCGCAAGCCAATTGGTACCTCACCGCCAAGACGCATATGGAAGAGACGTCGCCACGTCAAGAAAACGAACCGGGGCCGCAACAGATCACCGAACGGCTAATTGCCTGGAACAGCGGCGACACCACTGCTCTGGAGGAGGTTATTCGCGCGGTCTATCACGAACTTCGCAAGATGGCGGACCGGTATCTCCGGCAGGAGAGACCTGGCCACACGCTACAACCGACCGCGCTGGTTCACGAAGCTTACCTTCGACTGGTGGACCAGTCTCAGGTTAGCTGGCAAAACCGCGCACATTTTTTCGGCGTTGCCGCCCAAATGATGCGCCGAATTCTGGTCGACCATGCGCGGACGAAGCATCGCGATAAGCGGGGTGGCGCGGCGAGGAAGATCTCGCTTGATGATGCGATGAATCTTACGAAGGGGCGAGAAGCGGACCTGGTCTCACTCGATGAGGCGCTTAAACGCCTGGCGGTGGTCGATCAACGAAAGGGCCGCGTAGTCGAGCTGAGATTTTTCGGAGGTCTGAGCGTCGAGGAGACAGCCGAGTTGCTGGAGGTTTCGCCTCAGACCGTAATGCGCGACTGGAAGCTTGCAAAGGCGTGGCTTTATCAGGAGATCAAGAACGAATCACACAATGAAGCCTGAGCACTGGGAGAAAATCGAAGAACTCTTTCACGACACGTCGCAACTCCCTCCACACGAACAGAACCGCTATCTTGACGAGGCTTGTGGCGAGGATGTCGCTTTAAAGCGCGATGTTCTCGCGCTGCTGGCGTCGCTTCAAGAGTGCGGCGACTTCATTGAACGGCCTCCGCTTGCAGGGGCGATATCGTCTGTCGTCAACCAGACCACCAGACAATCGTTAATCGGACAAAGCATTGGCCACTATCAAGTCGAAGCCCTGCTTGGAAGCGGTGGGATGGGCGAAGTGTACCTTGCGCGGGACTTAAGCCTTGATCGTCCCGTAGCCCTCAAAATGCTGCCCTCGGAGTTTGTTCGCGACAGTGAGCACGTGCAACGATTTGAGCGGGAAGCGCGCGCCGCTTCGGCACTCAACAATCCGAACATCATCACCATATACGAAATAGGACAGGACGGTGACTCCCAGTTCATTGCCACTGAATTCGTAAAAGGTCGGACGCTTCGTCAGAAGCTTGTTGATGGTCCA